>Ga0066793_10000150_pt1 | contig 23163 bp, 21 predicted proteins | sample PersoiDNA2013189_FD_83876 | JGI IMG/M metagenome (GOLD analysis project Ga0066793, IMG submission 83876) | Permafrost soil microbial communities from the Arctic, to analyse light accelerated degradation of dissolved organic matter (DOM) -... | ecosystem: Environmental > Terrestrial > Soil >... | reverse complement strand
GGTGGCTAGTTGTTTTACCAGTAGATTTATCAGTTGTCCCATCAATGGTGGCTGTAGCTCAGTTGGTAGAGTCCCGGATTGTGATTCCGGTTGTCGTGGGTTCGAGCCCCATCAGTCACCCCAATAATATCAAGGCTTGCGGCGATGCAGGCCTTTTTCACGCCTAGTGGTTTTTGCTTCATGTCACCAATATGTCACCACAATTTTTCAATCAAGGCGGCTTTGCGGGCAACTTTCACCAATAAAAAACCGCCGGGCTGTCTCTAGCGGCAGCGGCAATATTGGTCGTATGCAACCTCTCAGCCGTAAGCTGATTTCAAATAGTTGTATGCACAACGATAAGGCCGTCTGTCACATCCCCGTCCTTCATCTCTAAAGCAGATGCAGCAGTAAGAGACCGAATAGCTGTTTTCAATTTACGATTTAATTCGCTTCTCGAAACCGGACTGTCATGATGTTCAGCAATCGACACTTTGGAGATGGTCACCGCGCTAGCTGCGAGTAGCTGCTCTTCGGCCTTAGCGGACTGTGGAATTTTTCATAAATGGCTGTCGGTTCAGCCCGCTGCAACGTCCGCTTTGAACTATTTCGAATCATCACTTTCGAAGCGTTCATTCAACGATTGATATGAGCGGCAGACACCGGCTTGCTGGCGGCTGTCCGCTCGATGGAGTGCAATAGCGCGAGGGCCATTGCACGGCGTAGTTCTTATTCTTAGTCTCAGGGGCCCTTACCCTTTGGTTGCAATACGACCTCTACCTCTTCTAGGAGGCGATTCAGGATTGAAGAAGCAAGGTCACTTGACGGGTGACCTGGGAGCGGGCTTTCTACCTTCCAGCGGCGAGCGAGCAAAGATTCCTCGATTGGAGAATCAAACGCGCCTTTTGTCAGGGCGGTGCGAACTTCGCCTTCGAATCCTGTATTTGAAGCATTGTTCGCCGCTATTCGAATTCGCATGAAACCAAGTCTGTATTGCTCGTTCTTTGTGATCTCTCGTATATGAACGCGGTACAGACCGGTTAGTATGCCGAAGAGAACAACGAACAATGCGCCCGCGCCATAAAGCGAGGAGTCTGAAATTAACGGCATGCTTTTGTAGGCCAGTAGTTCATTGCGCGCTTTATCGGCTTCGGCAACAGCGCTTTTGTATTCTGTGACGGCTTCCTGAATTCTCGCCTTCGATTCGTCCGACGGTGCTGTGGTCGCGCCACCCGGCTCTGAGGCTCTCGGGACAAGCACGCCGACGATGTCGCGCCCGGAGACCGCTTGAACCTGGTAATTCGCTTGTTCAACAAACTTGTCTGCGCTTTTTACAGATTCACGCATCGCCTGTCTCTTAGCGTCGTTTTCCTCACCCTGCAACTTCGCAAGTGAAGAGAGCGAGAAGAGCAATATTGCAAGAAGCGTGAGAGCCACTGCAAGCTCCAGAATCGCTGCTTTGGAGTGCCGCGTTATGTTGGCACTACATGCCGCAATGGCGACATCGATAAACTTCTCCGTTGAAGACTCTTGGGACACCTCAGGCATATAGTCCTCCTTCGTGGCTGCTTAGCTACTACTTCAGGTCAAAAAATTACGGTTTCCTACTTGGTACTAGAGAGCCGCCGGAACCTGACGCATAACAGTTAATACCGGATGATTGCGTCTAGACATTTTTTAATTCGTATTAATGCACATAATGCCATTGTATATTGTTGATGTGCAATTATTTCAGTTTCCCGCCGTCCTCATATCTTCGCCAATCGTACTGACAGGTGAATCGCAGCACAAAGTGACCGCCTAGCGAAGGCAGCTTAACGAGCTTTGCTTGGTGACTTGAATGGCCGGCATGTTCGATCTGTAAGCGTTTCCGTTCAGCTTTATCAAGTTTCTTATCGTCAGTCACTTCCATCACGATGCCCGAAATTGTTTTCCCGAAATTTTCGGTTAACTCTGCTGGCGTCGACTTGGTGTCTTCAACAGTATCGTGAAGCAACGCAGCGCACAGGACATTCTCATCTTTTATTCCTCCTTCATTGCACAGTACATCAGCTAGGGCAATCGGATGATTTATGTAAGGCGACCCACACCCAGAATCCTGCTCCCTCCATGACTACCATGATTTCTTCATGATTGTCCTGTTTGATTAGGCTATGCTTCAGGGGAAGTAGGCACGCTAGACTTCTTTAATGCTAGACTTCATTTCACTGCGTCGTGCAGCAACCAAACTACGGGGGGAAATCACATGAACCGCAAAGAACTGATCGACGCATTGGCCGACAAGACAGGCAGCACCAAGGTAGATGCTGACCGCAACATTGCAGCATTGATTTTCGTCACAGCGTTCTTGCTAACTGGATGCGCTGGGCAAGTCAGAGAGTACTTGGATAAACCTGACTATCCAACAAATCCCGACGACCCTGGTGCAGTGGGAATCCGTGTCTATATGTCCGCGCTGATGAAGGTAACGTCAAGGACTACAACTATTACTGATTCAAACACTAAATTACCTTCTAACGACTGTACACCAGTCGAATCTACAAAGATTGAAGCGCGGCCAGACTATGCGAAACCTTTGCGGGTTCGGTTCGACCATGGCCCATTTGACACATACACCTTCGGTGTCACCCTCTCAGCCGATGGCATTCTTACCGGGATCAACACCCAAAGCACACCACCAATTTCATCAGTTGCACCATTGATTACAGCTACAGTTAGTGCCCTTTCAGTCCTAAAGGCTGTTGCCCCCATGCCACCCTGCACCGCCACCCCGGAGGTTGTGAAGATTGAGCGCTGTGAGCAGCGTGGTTCAGTCGTCTGCGAGGTTCCGCGCTGAAAGGTTAGCCACCCACCCTATGCTATATGAGTTCACCTTTGAAGTTAGAAAACGCGCTGCACGTGCTGGTCGTAACCCGGCAACCGGCGCAGAACTGAAGATCAAAGCATCCAAGGCCCCAGCATTCAAGGCAGGGGCCACTCTCAAGGCAACTGTGAACGGCATCAAGAAGTAATGTTCCAATAGCAACTGCCAGGGCATCTTGGTAGTTGCGTTTATGAAGTTCTATTTGCGGGCGGTGTGCAACGGGCTGTAGCCAGCCGTTAAGTGAAGCAAATGGGCATTGTGCACGGTTGTGGTATTGTTCAATTAATATCGATTGTGATAACGGGAATTTTATGCCGTCTGCCCCTTCACCACACGCAAGCACAATCACCGTGCGCGCAACCCTTGACATGCTCGATGGCCCCTTTTCTGAAATGGCAAAGGGCGTATCCAATGACCTCTATGCGCTGTGGCTCGGATCCGGCATATCTTTCGGTCGTGTGCCAAGCCTTCAGAAGATTGTAGAGAGTGTTTTAAGGTTTTTGCAGCAGCAGGTTGTTCCTGGCGATCCCAACTGTCGTTTCCTAAGTGCTCTAAGTGAAGTGCTTAGCCTAGCTAGCCCGTCTCCGGAGGAGTTGGCTAGAACCGACATGGAGCGACCTGTAGAAGATTGGCCTGACCTGTCGGCATTCACCAAGAGGCTTGTCAATAACTACGCCCGCATGCTTGATGTATCCGTTGATGGTGAGGAGTCAGATTACCTCCTTTGGGCGGGCGTTGACGTGCCGGAAACCTACGGAAATCCTTCAATAACACCTGATGCCGAACATCTTTGCATCGCCTTGCTGGTGTTGGAGGGCGTTGCCTCTGATATAGCTAGTGCGAATTGGGACGGCTTGGTCGAAAAAGCTGTATACGAATTGACCAATGGAGTTGCGTTGGCGGTGCTCGTTAGGCCGGAGGACGCAAGAGGCGTTCAGGCAAGGTCGCTACTTTATAAGTTTCACGGTTGTGCCGTTCTGGCGAGGAATGACCCAGCAAATTACCGTGGCAAATTGGTTGCCCGCCATTCGCAGATCAACGCGTGGGCATCTGCACCGGAGAACGCAGTCATCGCTGAACTGTTAGTTTTTTTGGCGACAACAAAGCGCACTTTAATGATTGGGCTATCAGCGCAGGACGGCAATATTCAAGGCGTGTTTGCAAAGGCTCAGACACGTATGGGATGGCCATGGCCCTCGCCTGAACTTGCCTACGTTTTTTCGGAGAATGAACTTGGCGGGGATCAGCGTGGGCTGCTTCAAAACGTTTATCGAGATGCCTGGTCGCCCTTAAACAGAGATGCTATATATCATGAAGCACTGCTCCAAGCCTATGCAAAGCCGCTTCTGGTGGCTCTCGTTCTCCACGTCCTCTGCTTAAAGCTCTCCGCACTCGCGTCAATCGCACCAGGTACGTTAAACGCCGCAGGGCGCCAAGAGGTTGTCGCTGGCATAGTTACGCTTCGAAACTCCATAGGTGAAAGTGTTGAGAAACTCGACCACGAGACATTTGTCCGTGAATTGATTGCACAAAGCGAACGGTTATTATCACTATTTCGTGATGGTCGAGCACCAGCGCCTGGATCACGTTTATATTCCCCGCTCTCTCGCGAGACTGTAAATGCAACATTGAGCGACCCAAACCTACCAACTTCTGGCCTGCGAGAAATGGGAGTTGCCGTGGGCCTGTTGGGCATGGGGTTGAGTGCTGGCCAATGGTTGGTTAGATCGGCTAATCGTACGGACACAAAGAGCGGCGCACTAAGTGTAAAAACTATGGCCTATGAGGTACAAATCTTTTTTGCGGCAAACTCCAATACAGCTCTACGTCTGCATGATAACGGCCATGTTGCCGCTAATGACAACGCTGTAATTGTCCATAGCCTTGAAATACCGTCCACCTTACACCGTTCGCCGCGCGGGGCATTAGGACGAACGGGTAAACCGGTGTTGCGTGAGGTTAGCATTACAGAGCTGATGAGTGGGGCTGTGAATGCAGTGGATCTTTTTAAACGCTTTCGCGAGGAGACTGCTCTATGACTGCAATAACACCAGTAGAAGAAGTAGCTGAGGTTTTGGTTGCAGCTAATTTTCGGCGCGTCGAGATGCCTTTGAGATTGGCGGGGATTGACTTCGACATTCCGGCCGCGTTCGTCGGAACAGGAAAGTCTTCTGATCTTATCCTTTTGGTTGATACAGCCTTTGATACCGAGAAACGTATCCAGCAAAAAGTCGAAGGTGTAGCTAGAGCACTCGACTCGATACAATCAATGAGGCCTCTAACAACAGTCGTGGCTGGCCCTCGGCCAAGGAGTTTGGTGATAGATGCAATGTCGCGCGTGTCTAGGGTACTGCCTTTAGGTGTGTCGAATGATGGACATCAAGAAACTGACGTTCGTAATTGGCTAGCCGTTTTGCTTCCATTGGAATTGCCCGAGCCTAGCGATGTGGCGGAGAACGCGATGGCGGAGTTCGCGAGTGCTGGTGCCGCTGATCCAATAACGATGGCGTTGATCGAAGCATCAAGCCAAGGGAGTGATGGGGTGGAGCGCTGCTTGGGAATATTAATTTCCGAGCCTCTAGGCGATATCGCCACGGAGAACGGCATATGATCCCCCGCCTGAAATCTGTAACCGTGAAGGATTTTCGAAGCATACGCGGCCAAGTGACTGTACCGCTTGATGCGCCTGTCGTGCTGATCCATGGACAAAACGGTGCAGGCAAGACGAGCATCCTTTCGGCAATTGAGCTGGGTCTCACGGGCGCAGTACAATCTCTCGGTCGTAGTGAAACCGATTACATAACACATCTTCCACACAAATCTGGCAATAGTGGCCGTGTTGTACTGACTGTCGATGGGCTGAATGGTCAGAGTCAGATAGCAAATTTAATTGTAACAAGCGACGGCGTCAAAAACAGTCATTTACTGGATGGAGATTTAAGTCGATTCTTCACTGAGCGATGCTACCTTGCGCAAGCCACGCTTGGACGATTGTTGGAGCTGTATCAGTACCAAGATTCTCGCAAGAGTGACTCCGCCCTGACTAAATTCGTCAAGGACTTGCTGGGGCTGGATCGACTAGAGGCCCTAATTGATGGACTTCATCCTACCGGAGATGTGCGTCGCCTCCGCTTGTCTGCTCCAAGTTATTGGGTCGTTAGGGAGAGCATCCCTGACATCGAGAGCCAGTTGATAAAACTCTCGGCAGAGCAAACTCAGCTTGAGACAACTATCACTGAAGTGAAACTCCAAGTAAACCACTCTATTGCCGCACTACATGCTGACAGCTCTAGCGTTCCAACAACGCATGAAACAGCCTTGCAGTTAGTCCTTGGAGAACAGGAAGAAGATCAACTTCAGTCGATTGCACGTACTCGCCGAGATCTGCAAGCCTCTGCATCACAGTGGAACTTGCTGGTAAAAACTACGCAGTCAGTGGAAAGAAAATCTGTCGAGGTGGAGGAAAGTGAAATGCGTGCCACACTTGCGACTTGGCGACTTGTCACCGGGGGGGCGCTTGAAGCAATTCACCAGGAGCTCAAACGCATCTTCCCAGATATTCCATCACCGACTGTAGGTGACCCAGTGCTCGCCCGCTCTGTCGCACATGATGCCGTTGATAAGGAACTGCAACGCTGCGCAGCCCTCCTCACCCGTGACACAACTGATGACGCCCGTTTGTCCGAGCTTGATCAGAGCATTGAACAGGGCAAGGCCCGAACCTCGCTACTTGACGTTTAGATCGCTGAAAGCGCAGGCCTGACTACCGGATTAGCCCAATTGCTGGCTCAGCTCTTACCCCATATACACACAGAGGATTGTCCAGTGTGCGGACGAGATTACAGCGAAATTTCGTCGTCACCATTGCAATCGCATGTGTCGGATCGTATTGGATCGCTCACAGAACAAGCGGGGCGTCTCCAAGCCTTGGCTGCTGATAAGGCGAGAACCACAGGCCTTATTACGGTGGCAGAGCGCGAGCGCACAGAGATTCTCAACCGCAAACTTTCTCCGGATTTGCGTGACCAGCTGAAGACGCGGCGGGCAAGATTTGAAGAGCTGAAGATGAAACTTCAAAACTTAGAGATTGCTACGTCTGAAGGCGTCATGCTCCAACGACGCGCATCGGAGGCATCGCGTCGCCTAAGTGAGTTCAGAAGCCGCGACGAGCGCTCTACTTCACTTCGTTTGTCCGTGGGGGAAATCGCACAAGGTCTGGGTCAACCTATCCCCGGAACGGCGGAACCGCTTGATGAGGTGCTTAAGCGGCTTTTGGAGTATACCGAGGCTCAAGAGCGGCTCAGTTTGGACCAGCAGCGTGCCCGTCATGCCGGAAGAGATGGCATAAAAGCCTGGCAAACCGCTGAGATTCGCCGAACCGAGCTCAACGAGCAAATTTCAGGAGTAAAAAATCGTTTAAAACAGCTGCAGATTGCAAAAACCGAGGCTGAGCGGCGCCTCGACTTGGCGAAGGATTTATGGCGCCACGCTCGTGAAGCGAGGACAGCGATCGTTAGGCGCGTTTTCAACGATCAATTAAATAAGGTGTGGCAGGACCTCTTTATTCGACTAGCGCCAGAAGAGCCGTTCGTACCTGCATTTGCGTTGCCAGAAACATCAGGTGAATCTGTAGAAGCCATTCTCGAAACACTTTATCGGGCCGGTGGAAAAGGTGGAAACCCACGTGCGATGCTTAGCTCCGGAAATCTCAACACTGCAGCCCTAACATTATTCCTGTCTTTACACCTTTCAGTCAGGCCATCGCTGCCATGGCTTATCATTGATGATCCTGTTCAGAGCATGGACGAGGTTCACATTTCCCAATTTGCTGCACTACTACGCACGCTGGCCAAGCAGCAGGGCCGTCAGTTAATTATTCCCGTACATGAGAGGCCGCTGTTTGAGTATTTGTCGCTGGAGCTTAGCCCAGCGTTTCCCGATGACCGGCTCATCACGATTGAGCTAGGGCGAGCGGCTGACGGTATGACGACAGCTGTTTATGAGCCCAAGATATATATCCCAGATCGAGCAATTGCAGCATGATTCAAACTACGCACATTCAGCGACAAGATAACATCGCTTTGCTTTCCATTTCATGATATCGCAACTGGATGACCGGTATTGGCGCGATGCAGGGGAAATGTTGCATCACTTATAACCTCTTAATCTGCTTGGCGTCTCGTCCATCGTTAGCACATATGCCATTCGTATTCATCGGCCTGCAGTCTCTTGCACTCTTGCAGCATCAAAAAAGAAATTGATCACGCGGAGGAAATATGCCTAAAGCAGCACCACCTAGGGTTCAAGCGAACGAGGTAACGTATGGCCTCGTTAATCGGCGCGGCGGCCAGCGATTTGCGCGTGGTTCTGCGCTGAATCATCAACTCCAGCTCGGCCTTTTTGAAAAGCCCTGCACCGCACGCGGCGGGTAGCTGGCATCGTCCCACATCCAATGCTCATAGCCATTGGTGTAGAAAATCACGGGGCGTTGCGCATACTTGGCCTCCAGGCAATCGGCATACAGCTTGGCTTGCTGCTGCCCCACCTTGGCATCACGCTTGGTGCGCTTGGCTTCAATCACCGCCAGCGGTTTGCCGTCATCGCCCCACAACACATAATCGACGAAGCCGACTCCTGCATTGTTGGGCATGCCGCTCACTTCAAGCTCGCGGTCTTGCGGCTTATCCAGCGGCCAGCCAGCTTCTTTCAGGAGCAGGTCGATGAAGTAGTCGCGGGTTTCGGCTTCGGAATAGTCGTGGGTGTCGAGTTGCGCGGAGTTGGCTTTCTTGGCAGCAGCGATTTCCTCGCGCAGCTTTATTAGCTCTGCATCAAGTGCCGTCTTATCTGCCAGCAGCGTGGTGAGCTTTTCATCACGCTCATGCAGTTGCGTTTCCAGCTTCTGCAACTGGTCTAGTGACTGCGCCGGTGCGGCGGAAAGTTGCGGCAGCAATGCAGTAGAAAAACTCAGGCTAGGGTCTGGGCGCGATTTCTTGCCATAGGTGCGGGCCAGCCAGTAGCAAACATGGAACAGTTCACGTGTCGCCGTCAGCGCATCGGCAGGCATGATTTTGCGCGTGCTGTGTACCGCCAGATTGCCAAGGTCTTTGATGAGCTTGGTCTTGGTGAATACCGCATCGCCCGTTGCCTTGCGGAAAGTAGGTTCGTGGATGAGCGCACTCAGGTGATCCTGGTACGGCAGCTTGAGGGACTTGTCGTAGGTATACAGCCACGCCACTGTCAGCTCCAACGCGCGGCGGGAATAAAAGCAGGATGCGCGGGCATCCGTGTTCGCCATGCTTCACCGGGCGGAGCTTGTCCCATTAGGCTTTATATCAACATAAAGTACCGAGCCATCCTTGCACTTGACTGGTATATCGGTGGCGATTTGAATTTCTCCGCAGGAACTCTTTTCAAACTGCTCGATAACATAAGGCAAATCTTGCTCTCGGTGAAAATCCCGAAGGCCGAGCTGTGTAAGTTCCTCAGGGCTGTAACCAATCATGCTGCAGAAAGCTGGATTACCTGTTTCGAACTGCAAGGTCTTTGCATTGACTAGACAAATGCCATCAAGAGTGCCATCAAAGATGGCATGAAGTGTTTCTTCTAATTGGTGCAGCTTTGCTTCGGATTGCCTGCGTTCACTGATATCGCGGACAACGGCAAAATATGCTTTTTGCTCACCAAGGTCTATTGCTCTGTTGCCTATTTCAACAGGAAAAACAGAACCGTCCTTACGTATCATGGCTGATTCATAAATTAGATACCCATGATTTTGAATCTTGGAAAATCTGCTTTTAGTCAAAGCGGCATCTTGTGGAGGAAAGAAATCGCTTACATTTCTCCCTAACATCTCATCCTTGGTATAGCCTAACTGCTCATAGGCGACCTGATTAATTTCCTTGATGACACGATCCTGATCAAGAATAAACATAGCATCAGCAGCCAGTTCGAATAAATCATGAAATATTTCGTCACCAACCATCGCATCCTCACTTAGCCTGTCATTATCTAATTGATTGGATCAGCTAAATCTATGCGCTCGATCTGTCCAAAATGTGTGACTTCGTTCATATTTCCCCTCAGCGTTGTTTGCCGGTTGAGCTTGAGCTGCTGCCTTTTTTGCATGGAGCGGCTATACCCAGGTACTCATTGGCTTCCCGAAAGTTATTCGTAACGCGCAGTCCGCGACACGAACCGGAACTTCATGTTCCCAAATAAATACTTCTAAGATACAGCAACACATTCCGTGTTGATCGAAGGTCATGATCGCTCTCCTAAATGTGCATGTTCAAATAATTTCTCGCTTATCTATCCTGATCAATGCGTTCGCAATTCGCCAATAGTCCAAACTCAGAACGCAATGAGCGTGCCATCAAGACAATGTTATTGTCTTTAAAGGGAAAGTAGCTGGTATCATGTCAAGGATTGGTGATTTCAAGTTTCAGACCGACATTAACTCGTCACTAACTGTTACTTTGAAGTCAGTTTCGCCGCAAACTTGAATACAAAGTGAATAAAGCTATAGCGATAGGGTTGCATGACATAATCCTGCTGGATCAGTTCTTCAGTCTGCTCGGATTACTTCAAGAATTTGTATTTGTAGAGGATATGTATCCAAACGCATTTGTCATTTAATCTGCAATTTAATTACAGCTTTTCAACAGTTGCGATAAAGCCTGCCAGCACACAATTATTTTATTAAATATAAACAATAAGTTGCGATATTGGCATGGCTATTGCGTACGGCAGGTTGAACATATGCCATTTAGTAACGATAACTTAATTATTTGCGATTGAGTTTATCTTCTACAAATTTGTAGGGAATTAATAGAAATAAATTTTGGATTTGATTCAATCAATAAAATGACAGCAATTAAAAAAATCCAGTGTGTCGAAGCAAACTCGTTAGCAATGAACGCGGCCGACCTGTTGGTAGCCTATTTGGAACAAATCGGTGTCGAGTATGTTTTCGGTGTACTCGGGGGCGCCATCGAGCCGCTTTATAACGCGCTCGCACGCAGTGCTCGGCGTGGTGGACCACGTGCAGTAGTAGCACGCCATGAAACGGGGGCTGCTTTCATGGCCGATGGCTATGCTCGCCCTTATTCTTTATGCCTGTGCCAAAAGTTGGCAGGAGGCACTGATGAAACGACTGGCCATCCCGCCAACCAGACCGAAGGTTTTGCATAGCCATGCGGCCAAATTGTCAACATGCAATGACATAAGCCGCTGGCTAATGGTAACCAAGGCATTGCTGCAGTTGCTTGGTGCTGTGCTGCTGGTTTTCGCTGTGCAGGCCGCCACATCAAAGGCATGGGCAGCTAGAGAAGATACGATTGCGGTGATCTATCCGGACATCGGTGAACCTTATCGCAGGATATTCGAGGAGATAATCCAGGGTATTGATGATAAGGTCGGCAACCGGGTAGCCACCTATCCGGTGAGTTCAAACACGAATATCGATGCGCTGAAAGCAGGTCTCCTCAGCCAAAATATCAAAGTCGTGATCGCACTGGGCCGGCATGGCATGAATGCGGCAGCTCAGCTGAACAATGGCATCAGAGTGGTGGTGGGTGGCGTGTTGGCTGTGCCAGAGAACGAGGCGCGCGTCCAACCGGTGATCAGCCTAACGCCGGATCCTGCATTGTTGTTTGACCGCATGAAGATGCTGATGCCGACGGCAAAGCGAGTCTTTGTCGTCTATGATCCGGCTCTCAATGACTGGCTGATAAAAATAGCCAAAGAAGACGCGAGCGCCAAAGGAATGGAGTTGGTGGCATACGTGGCGCAGGATCTGCGCAGTGCGGTACGACCATATCAGGAGATCTTTTCCACGGCAAATGGCCGCAGTGATGTCCTGTGGTTGCCGCAGGATTTCACCACGGTGGAGGAAAGCTCTGTGCTGCCAATGGTGCTCCAGGAATCCTGGAATAAAAACATCGCGGTCTTTTCCAGCAATTTCACCCACGTACGGCGTGGCGTGCTGTTTTCGCTTTACCCTGATAACGTGGCACTGGGGAAGAGTCTTGCCAGTTTGGCTCAGGGCATATTGGCTTCTGGTGACTATGGCAGGCGCGGCATGACGCCATTGCGCGACGTGCAAAGTGCTATCAACCTGCGTACCGCTAAACACTTAGGGATCATGCCGTCCAGCCAACAGGATTTTGACTCGACATTCCCGGAGCAATAAACCTATACGGTCATGAAGAAGTTTCTCAACACTTTTCTATATACGTACACTTTTGAGCGCCAGCTTGGCATTATGGTCACGTTCGGCATATTTTGTCTGGCGTTGTTTTCCTCTCTGGTGGGATCATGGCAAAGCAACGAGCGGGTACGCATTAACCTGCTTGAGCAGGGTCAGCGCATCACTGAGAATCTGGCACGTCAGAGCGCCTTGGCGCTGATTTACGCCTCGGCAGACAACGCTGCTGAGGCCGTGAACGCTACCATGGCTTTCCCGGGTGTGGTTAGCGTGGAAATACGCGACGTCAACCAGCGCATATTGTTACAACGGGGCCGCAACGACCCGGCCGAATTCCCCACTGTGATCGAGCGAGCCAACTGGGAGCAGGGCACATCCTTTCTTGAGACGGAAAGCCGGAATTCATGGCGTTTTGCAGCGCCGGTATTTTCGCATGCAGATGACAAATCTCCCTTCAATGTCGTGCAAGCCACACCCGAGTTGCTCGGCCATGTTTCGGTGGTGATGAGCAAGGCTGCGTTATCTCAGACGACTTCCGACATATTTATCGCCAACATTGCCACGTCATTTTCTTTCGCGCTGTTGTTCCTTTTCCTGATCCGCTTCCTGACGAACCGCATGACCAAGCCACTTAACGCTTTATCGGCCAGTATGGGCCGTGCTGAGGCAGGTGAATCACAGGTACGTGCCAATCTTTCAGGTCCGAAGGACATCGCTGACATGGCTCATGCCTTCAATAACATGATGATGGTGATGGAAGATCGTGAAGCTGCCTTGAGTGTTGCCGCCATCGCCTTTGAGATAGAAGAAGGCATGATCGTTACTGATAGCAATGAGGTGATCATTCGGGTAAATCGTGTGTTTACGGAATTGAGCGGTTACAGTGCCGAAGAAGCCATCGGCATGACTTTGTCCATGATCAAGACTGATCGCCGGGATGCAGAGTTCTATAGGCACATGTGGGAAGATCTGCGTATCCACAATTATTGGCAAGGTGAGATCTGGAATCGCCGCAAGAACGGGGATACCTACCCGGAATGGTTGACCATTACCTCAGTGATCGGAAAAAATGGCTTAATCTCAAATTACGTTTGTGCTTTTTCTGACATTACAGAACGCAAACGGATTGAGGAATCATTGCGCCTGCTCAACGATGAACTTGAAAACAAAGTGGCAATGCGTACTGCCGACCTAGAGCAGAGCCGACTCGAAGCGGAGCGTGCCAACCGGGCCAAATCGGAATTTCTTGCCAATATGAGCCACGAGATTCGGACACCAATGAATGGAGTGATTGGTATGACCGAGGTGCTGCAGCAAAGCAGTCTTAATTCGACCCAAACTGAGATAGTCAATATCATTCACGATTCCGCTTTCTCACTGCTTGGCATTATTAACGATGTCCTAGATTTTTCCAAGATTGAGGCAGGCAAGATGCTGGTCGAAAGTGAGCCCATGTCTGTCGCTGCTGTGGTCGAAGAGACATGCAGAGCCCTGGATTTTCTGGCTATCAAAAGGGGGGTGGAATTGACATTTTTTATCGAGCCATCCATCCCGGAAATTGTTCTTGGAGACACAGGACGTCTGCGCCAGATATTGGTCAATTTGACCAACAATGCCATCAAATTCTCCAGCGGAATGAGACGTCAGGGTCGCGTTTCAGTGCGCGCGTTGCTGGTTGCTAGGGATAGCAACCAAATAAACCTGGAATTTCGAGTTCTCGATAATGGTATCGGTATTGATGAGCCCACTAAGGCAAAGCTGTTCACGGCATTCACTCAAGCGGACTCGGGTACAACGCGAAATTTCGGTGGTACCGGTCTGGGTTTGGTCATTTCGCAGCAATTAGTAAATATAATGGGGGGGGAAATCACAGTTCAGAGCGAGCCTGATAAGGGATCGCTGTTCATTGTTCACCTGCCTTTCAACCTGCTTCGGAAGAAATCCGCTGAACAAGCAGTGCCGTCACAGCTCAAGGAGTTATCCTGTTTGGTGCTGGGCGGGGAGTGCGAGTTGCCGGATGATCTCGTTGTCTATCTTGAATCCGGCGGCGCACTGGTGGTTCGTGCGCTAGATCTGAAGGCGGGTCGGGAGTGGCTAAAAAATCACCCTCCCGGTCTATGCGTAATCGTCATCGATACAGCAGGGGCTGCCCAGTATGTAGATGAAATGCATGCTGTCTTGCGCACCCGTCCAGATTTGGATGCACGTTTCATCGTGTTTGGTCATAACCGGCATCACGGTGAAATGATAGTAACTCCAGGCATGGTCAAGCTTGATGCTGAAACCATGCCTCGTCAGGCATTTCTCGATGCGGTGGAAATTGCGGCCGGCCGAGTCAGTGAATCCGAACTAGAGGTTAGGCATAAGGACACTATCGAGAAACAGCTGCCATCACATGATGAGGCTCGACGCGAAAAAAGACTGATCCTGGTTGCGGAAGACAACGAGATCAACCAGAAAGTCGTTTTGCATCAACTAAGATTGCTCGGCTATGTAGCTGACATTGCACGCGATGGACGTGAGGCTCTGAAGCTCTGGCAAAGTGGCGAATACAATATCCTGCTCGCCGACCTGCACATGCCCAATATGGATGGTTATGAGTTGACCGCTGTAATACGCGCTAGTGAAAGCAGCGATAGCCGCATACCCATCATCGCTTTTACCGCCAATGCTGTTAAGGGCGAAGAGGATCACTGCCGTGCAGTGGGTATGGACGACTATCTGAGCAAGCCCTTGAAGCTAGTCAATTTGAAAGCGATTCTGGAGAAGTGGTTGCCCAAATCGAACGGGGAAAGCCAAGCCGTTACATTTCCATCTGAACAAAATGATTCAATTTCCTTGGCCCTTGATGTTAATGTACTCAAAGGCTTGGTAGGCGATGACGCGGCGGTGATACGCGAGTTCTTGACGGATTTTTACGCTAGTGCGGTAGGCATGGCAGCAGAGCTACGTAACGCTTGTGTGACAGGTCAGGCAGCAGAGGCCGCCGCCATCGCGCATAAGCTAAAGTCTTCAGCGCGTTCTGTAGGTGCGCTGCTGCTGGGAGAATTTTGTGATGAAATTGAGCAGGCAGGCAAGTCCGCTGATATAACATTGCTAGATGATCTTCTGTCGAAATTTGAACATGAGTTCGCGAGCGTCAAGCAATACCTTGAAAATTATTGAGCTGCCCGCTTTTGACATGGGTAACCACATCAGCAGTGAAAGATTTTATAGAGTAGTATGTAAAAGTAGCAACCAATTTTGGGCTGGCTTATGAAGAACAAATTTGCAAACAAAATTCTGGTGATTGATGACGATCCTTTCGTTCTAAAGCTGGTTTCGCATATGCTGAAAGATCAAGGTTGTGTTTCTGTCACTACCTGCGACAATGGATTTGCTGCACTGAAGATACTTGATAGTCAGAGCGAACATCCCGATCTGATTTTTCTTGATCTAAAGATGCCTAACATGGACGGACTGGAATTCATACGCCACCTGGCAGAATGTCACTATTCTGGCAGCATCATCTTGATGAGCGGCGAGGACGATACTCTGTTAGAGGCCGCTGATAAATTGGTTAGGGCACATGAAGTTTCAGTGTTAGGCCGGTTTGATAAACCGGCCTCGCCCGAGGTGCTGGCAGCGTTGCTGGAAAAGTTTCCACTTGTATACCCAAACAGCTTGCGTGGAGGGAAAGATGCGCACAGTGCGAGCGACTTGCTTGCTGCGATCAACAATGGCGATCTGATAAATTACTACCAGCCCAAGGTGTCGGTCTACAGCGGCCGAATTGTCGGTGTGGAAGCGCTGGTTCGTTGGCGTGATTCTCAAAATGGCATGGTGCATCCCGATAAGTTTCTTGGTATTGCCGAGTCGTCCGGATTGATTCATGATTTGACCCGGACAATACTGACGAATGCTTTGGATCAATACAAGGTCTGGTTGGCTGAAGGGTTATCATTTCAGTTGGCGATCAATGTGTCGGTATACAACCTTAAGTCCCTAGAATTTGCAGATTCCGTAAGCGCACTCACCACTGCAGCTGGTGTGGCAGCAGAGAACATTGAGCTGGAAGTAGCCGAAAGCTGGCTACCTATGGATGATTTGCGGGCCACACTCGAAACGCTGACGCGCCTACATATGAAACATTTTCGACTCACAATCGATGAATTTGGCACCGGTTATTCTTCGATATTACAATTGCGCGGCCTGCCCTTCGATGAACTTAAAATTGACAGTGGTTTTGTACACCACATTTCGACAAATGCCAAGACAAGGGCAACGTATGACGCTAATCTGGCGATCGCAAGACAATTGAACATGAAAGTAGGCGCGGTAGGCGTTGAAAATATTGGTGAATGGGATGTGTTGCGCCTGACTGGATGTGATTATGCACAAGGTAGCTTCATCGCTAATCCCATGCCCGCCGAGGAGTTGGCTGATTGGATGCAAGTATGGCAATCACGGCTTCAAAATGAACGTCTTGTTACAGATGATGAACCACGCGATTAAGATCCCACTCTTTATTCTGGCGCACATTGCCGTTCCTTAAGAGACGGGCAGAAGCAGTCGTCAAAAACTATCTGAAGATGATCTGCTCTACAATTTCCAGTCACCAGTTGGTCTCCATTTAGTCAACACCGATGTGATTGATCAAATTATTGCAGCAGATTCTGCTTAAATTAAAACGGCACTCGCTGTATACAATGCTGCTAAAAACCAATAAATATGCGGCTTTCAGCAAAAGTGGATGGGATATTGAAGACCAACTTTAATTGGTCGGGGTGAGAGGATTCGAACCTCCGACATATCGTGCCGTGAATCAAATGAAATATCAAGTCGAGGTTCTGCAATTGGCACATTGCCGCTATACGCACATACTAACTGGCTCCCCGATAGCAGTCACTCAAAATGCGCAGCCCTCGACACAAGGAGACCTTGGTAAGGAGAAGCTCCGATTGGAAGAGAAATCAAATTTCATTGATCTCGGTAAACGAAAGCGCGAACGCGGTTGCGTTTTTCGCCCCTCGGAATATTTTGGTGCCCGGCAGGTGTTGCCAGTGGCAAAAACCATGTCCAGCCGCGAGATAGCGGAAATGACCGGAAAAAATCACGCCGACGTATTGCGCGACATTCGCAACATGCTTCTTGAGCTTACTGGCGATACATCAGGACTCAGCAAATTTGCTGCGTCCTATTTAGATAGTCAAAACAGATCACAACCGTGTTTTTCATTACCCAAGCGAGAAACTCTAATACTCACCTCCGGGTATTCAATCGCACAGCGCGCTAGAATCATAGACCGCTGGCAAGCTCTTGAATCTATACAAGCGCTAGCCCTGCCAAGCTACCAGGATGCTCTAAGGCAGCTTGCCGACACACTGGACAAACAATCTCAGCTTGAGCAGAAAATAACGGATGACGCGCCAAAGGTCGAGTTTGCCATGGCGGTTCGCAGGATGGACGGCTGTTGCTCTATTGAGGACATTCCAAATGCTGGAACTTGCGCTATATCATGTACTTGGAAAGCTACCAGAGCCAAAACTTACCCACTCATTTTACGGACGAACCAAATCTGGATTGTCATATGGGTCGCATTCTCTCAGGCACAGACTTGAATTTCTCCATCACCGTTGGTCCATCCATGCTTCCATGGTCGGGCTGTCGGCGACCCACATCCTGGTGCTGGGGCCATCGGTGGCGCTCCGCTGGCTCGGCATCGACATGCGCCGGATCTGGTTGCCCCTGGCGGTCAGCATCGCGGTCTTCACGGTCCTCTACTACGCGATCGTGTGGGTCGGCATTTTCCGAGTTCCGAAAATGGGGTTGTTTGGCCATTTGTTAATCATTTCCTTGCTGCAAAAATGTTAGCATCTTTTAACAATTTGCGGCATAGATGAACGTTTGCGGCATAGATGAACGATTGCGGCATAGATGAACGATTGAAACTAGCCAATTCTGGCTACCCCATTGGCTTCCAGTAGTTTCGAGTTAAACCTGAGTGTAAATCAGTAATGCTTAAGCTAATGCACCTCCAGGCCAGGCAAAAGGGTTACGCTTTATTTTGGCTGTTAGTTTCATGAAAGTCATGACATATTACCCATCTAATTTGCTCGTCTGCATAGCACCTATCACTGCCTGTCCACCATCTGAAACATGAACGTGTTGCACAATCACATTCTGGGTCCCGCCAGTGCGCAACTTGTGTGAGGTGAGTAATCCTTATTGAAAGACATTCACCATCCGCGCCGATGTTTGGCTATGGTTAATCACGCGGGCCTTACGAGGATCTTCTCATGCCGGACTATGACACGCTCAATGCGGGTGATAACACCAGCGTCAGTGCCGGGTGCCTTCGGTACTTCATCCTCTTTCAGGCCAATCGCCTGACGTTCCAGGCCAATCAATGTTTTCAGGGTGTCGGCCAGCTTCTTCATGCTATCGATGCGCTGGGGACTGCTCATTACCCGGTCGAATAGCTGCTGCATGCTGACCATGCGGTTTACTTCATCCTTGGTCTGGACCTCGCCATTTTCACCACTCTTCCAGATAATCACCTGAGCCAGCTCGGCAAAGGATTCCGGGTTGTCGGTCTCTACCTCGACTTCCTTGATGAGCTTCAAGAGCATGTTGCGGAACCAGCTAATATCCTTCCGGTGCGACACTAGAACGCCTGCTTGAAAGGCTGCGTTGACCTCAATGATCTGTGCATCGGTAGGGTTGGTTACCGCGGGAACCATGACGGGAACCATGGCAGCGCGAACCATGGCATTTGCTCGTTCGTTGATCTTGGCACTCAGGTCACGCGGGACCTTTAGCTTCTTGAAATGCTTGGTGATGGCTTTGTCAGATACCTCGATGCCGGTGCTCTTGCCGTACTCCAAGGCGATCTGCTTCACGCTCTTGATGCCGGCACGCCAGTCGTTCTCGATCAGGCCATAGTCAATCTTGGGTTTGGCGGCCATTACGGCTCCCTTTAGCTGTGTTCATTACCAGTATGTGTTTCATGTCGTCTGCGTCTAATGCCCGCTGTGAGATTTCTAACAAGTCGCTCTTGGTTACCTGATAACGAATTACCATTGATTCATTCGTTACTCAGTAACGGGTTTCCGACCTACCGGCAACGATTGGGCTGTTGCTTCCCTCTGTATGAGCAGCTCTAGCATGGCTCTTTGCGTTATGCCGTAACGGCACGCCAGTCGCCATAGATTCATTTTTGTTACGCAACTTACTTGCGAATTGATACGCGATTTCTCAGGTGTTTTGTGCCGCTTGCGGTAAGCAGCCTGTCGTTGTGCCGTTGTCATTGCCATGTTTAACCCTTTCCTGTTCTATCAAGTTCGAGCATCACGTCCAGGCAATCACGCGCCATGAATGCCACACTACCTCCCAGACGGATGCGTCTTCATGGGGTAGCACGGTCAGCCCAGACAAGATATCGTGCTTCATGGCGTTGTAATGCACGGGCCCGTAGTTGTTTGGTGTCGCATCTTCGGCCGATTAAAATGGGATCTAAATTGTTCTTCCATGATTTTCCCTTATAAGTAATTCTGGATTGGCGACATCCGGCTACCGGAAGCTCTTGGAAGCCGGCAAATGTTCCCTGTTGATTTGGCCGGTTCGTTCTGTTCTGGATGGGTAGAAAACTCACCCCTACATGGTATTAATTCATAGGCGGCAATTTTTGCCGGGGTGGTTCCTGCACTTTCTGCCGTATTCTCGGTGGTGAAACTGCACTTTTTGCCGGATTCATCCTGCACTTTTTGCCGGGTGCTTTTTTTCTGGACTGGCTGCCAGTTTCGCCATGCGCATGACACAAATCCTGCGAGAAACAGCCTATCGCGTTTTGTAATCGATAGCCAAGTTACGGCATACCTTGCCCATGCTCCATTGGCCCCGTGGCTTCGCGTCCGATAGATGAACCCGTGCGATATTAGCTCGGCAATTGCATCTCGTAAGGTGTGTTCACTTCCGAACCCATACCTATTGCACCACTTAAACGATGCTTGCAAATGCCCATTATTGTCCTTGGTCAATTGCCGCGCGATCAGCAAAAGTAGTGCCTGTGCAGAAAATGGTAAATCCGCATAAGCAGGACTATCGATGGCCCGATGCTCGATAGCCGCGTAAAGATGCTTCGTGGAGTATTTGGCAGTCATAACGATTCGGGACATTTTTATTTAACCCCCATTCAACAGTGCGCGAATGCCGGCAACACTCCACGCAAGGCGGCCATTGACGCGAACAGGCCGGATTGCGCCTTTCGGTTCAAGCGCAGCCCACATGCGCAGTGTTTGTGGCCTGCGCATCAAATAATGTGCGGCTTGGTCGGTTCCAACATGTGTGCGGGTTTCGAGATCAATCGGCGGGAAAATTTGAACGGTTGCGGTTTTCATGTTGATAAATCCTCATATGTGTTTTGAGGTTTATCAATCTAACCATGCGTTAAACGCATACAAGTTGCGGCGAAAGTTTCGCTGCAATCCTTGCCGTTACTTGATTACAGCGTGATTTATATAAAAACTTCCGGCGAAAGTTTGAGAGTTTTACCCAAGCTTAACTTTTGTGAAGGCTTTTAATATAGTGGATGCGCCGGGATGCTTTTTCCCGCGACTGCTTTTAATTCCAGCATTTTTTAATGACTGTTCGACTTTTTCAGACAGTAAAACACGTTTGTTCAGTAAGGTTGTATCTTCAATAACCAGTTGCCACGCAAAGTAACGGGCGGGTATGTACCAAGGTTGTTCGGGTGTCGGGGCATTGGAGTCTGCGATTAACCACGGCTTGTCGTCACCGCTCGGGCTTGTGGCTGGCACGGTTTTCACCGTTTCGGCGTGTGCGACTTGTTGTTCACTCTTGGCGAGTTCCGCTAACTCTGGCGGCACGTGTTTGGGAATGTAAAGTCCCTGTTCAATCGCCCAATCTAACCACGCTGGGCGATATCGCTTTGAGAGTGCCCAATCTATGAAAAAGGCTGGCGGGTGTTTGTCATCACCTAACGACCCACTCTCCCAAAGGTCAGTAAGACGCCTGACATCCCATAGGCTTAGTTCCCTCGGCGAATATTCTTTTTTATCAAGAGCAACTACCCCGGAATTCCTTTGTCTTTGACCGGACAAATAATCAAAACCAGCCAATACATACCGTGCTGGAAAAGGTGCCCAATAGTCAAAAAGTAAATAATCCTGTAATTTTGACTTGTTCCAATCCTGCTGAATTGCCATATCACACCCCCTACTATTTACCTTAAATTGAAACCGCGCCACCGGGTAAGGGTTGCCCTTTTCGCCCGTCGGGCTTGGTCAGATAACTTGCTACGCCACTACACGCAAACCCGCTTGCACTGGCACAAACTCGATTCCGGCTTCGTTCAATATCCACGCTTCAATTTTGACGTGCCACATCCGCAACAGGTCAAGCGGGCGGCGGATGTAGTGTTGCTCACGCACGCCTTGGGGCGCATGGCCTTGTATCTGCGCAGCGATTCCGGCGGGCATTTCTATCCACTCGCACAGACTGGCAAAGCTACGGCGCAAACCGTGCAAGGTCACATCCAAACCAGCACCAGCGCAAACTCTGTAATTCGCAGCGTGCGGGTCGGTCAGGTGTCCACTCTCGGCTGTGGGGCTTGAGAAAACCCACTCACTACGGCGGGGCAGGGCGGTCAGCAGGTGCGCCACATAGGGCGTTAAGGGAATGATGCGCAGGCCTTCCACCTTGTCTTTAATGGTCAGGCTGTTCCACTGAAAATCCACATCAGCCCAGCGAACGGCAGTCAATTCATTGGTGCGCGCACCGGTCAATAGCAGGGTTTGCAGGTATGCAGATACAACAGAGTTTCCGATTTGCTTCGCGGCGGCGAACCATGCGGACAGTTGCTCACGCTGTAGCGCGTCATTTTTCTTTTGCGGCTTGCCTAGTATTTCGCGGGCGGCTTTGCTTTTGGCGGGATTGCTTTTCACTATGTCCCGATAAGCTGTATATTCTGCGCACCATGTTAGAAAAACAGTTAACAGGCGGCTTGCAAGGCGGGCGCGTCCGGGGCGTTTTTCGCCTTCCACCTTCGCCCATTCCGTCACTATCTCGGGGGTCAGGTCAACAAGGCGAACCGTTGCCAGTGATGCAAGCGTGCCGGGTTCGGTCATCTTGTGGCTTCGGGTTCTTTTCACACCACCGGCCTGCATAGCATCAACATGGTCATCATAGTGGCGCGCACCCCAAAAAGGCTTGCGGGCTTTTAGGTATTCATCCCATGCCAAGCCCAGCGTCACAGATTCGCGGGCATCCTGCATCACCAGCGCGGCGGCATTGGCTTCCTGTTTGGCGGTCTTTTCAGCCTTCACTTGGCGCGGGTCGTTGCCGGTGTCTATAACAGTTTGCAGGCGGCGGGCTTCGGCTTGGGCGATGGCGATGCTCCACGCGCCCACGTCACCAATAGTCAAGCGCATGGATTTACCCTTAACCTTGGCTTGGAATATGTATGACTTCGCACCGGCAGCGGTCGCAATAACGCCCAATCCCTTCACTTCATCGCACCATAGGTATGTTCGCGTTTTATCCTTGGGGCATTGAAAGTCAGCAATGCGCCCGGCTGTCATCTTCACCTTTACCGCTTTGACTATTGCCATGATTCCCCCTTCGTGCGTTTCCATGTCACCAGTATGTCACCACCAATTGAGTATATCGCGGAATACTTATCAACACAACAAACAAGGGATAAATGCTTAACAGATTGATTTATAGTAAAACAGGCAGGTTTGTGGAATGGCAATCAACACGGCAAAACACTATATAACGCGGATTGTGATTCCGGTTGTCGTGGGTTCGAGCCCCATCAGTCACCCCATAATTTAATGAGTTAGAGCAATCTAACTCATTTTTATTTGTGGCGCCGTAACTAAGATGAATTATTTTTCAGGTCAACATTGAGCGAGAGTAGCGGAGATATATCCACCCAACTGTGTATGACTTTGCATTTTTGTTTCAATACATTTTTTCATCAGCTTCATGTAATATCTCATCAAAACTCCTTGCGCTGCCGGTCACGGTTACATGACCATTTGATAAAGATATTAACCAACCTTCGGTTTGAAATTTCTTCTCTGATGCCGACTTGATCCTCATTCCCAATATT
>Ga0066793_10000149_pt1 | contig 23206 bp, 17 predicted proteins | sample PersoiDNA2013189_FD_83876 | JGI IMG/M metagenome (GOLD analysis project Ga0066793, IMG submission 83876) | Permafrost soil microbial communities from the Arctic, to analyse light accelerated degradation of dissolved organic matter (DOM) -... | ecosystem: Environmental > Terrestrial > Soil >... | reverse complement strand
CCCGGCTGCGTACGCCTGGGGCGATACGCGCATCGGGTGGATGGTCACCGGCACCGACAACAGGCTCTGGCACATGTGGACGGACAGTTCAGGCACGCACGGCTGGCAATCCCTCGGCGGGGCCCTGAGCGCCTCACCCAGTGTGACCTCACAAACGAGTGGTGCCATCGACGTCTTTGTGAAGGGCACCGACGGTGCCGTCTGGCAGCGGACGTATGCCAACAACACGTGGGGTAACTGGAAGGGTCTCAGCGGGCAGCTTGCCTCCGGCTCAGGACCGGCCGCCTGCTCATGGGGCGCAGGTCGTCTCGACCTCTTTGTGCAAGGCACCGACAACATCATGTGGCATAAATCGTACACCGGCACCTGGTCTGCCTGGGGATCCCGCAGCGGGGCCCTGAGCGCGTCACCCGCAGCCGCTGCGTCCGGCGGTAACAGAATCGACGTCTTTGTGCGCGGCACCGACAACGGCCTTTGGGAGAAGTCCTATAACGGTGGGTGGGGATCTTGGACGTCTGTCAGCGGCATACCCCAGACTGGAACGCCAACTATCTTTTATGTTCCCCAGGCAGGATCAACGTGGGCCAACCAAGGGGCAGCAGGCGCCAGCTATGACGCCTACGTCAGCAATTCAAGCTTATTTCGAACCCAATCAAACGGTTACTCTTACTGGGGGGACATTCGTCAAGGCGATTACATCTACGTCCCGGCGGGCAGCGCAACGAACAATCAGAACGTAGCTTCGTGGGAGATAGGGTTTCACTTCGCTGGCGTAGCATCCGGCCAGCGTTATCAGAAGATTTGGGATAAAGCTTATGGCGGCTTCTCTATCGTAATTGACACTGGATATGGTGCTAATAGGAGTTACCTAGTCATCAACCGCGCTACGACCAACGGCACCAACGGCACCAACGGCACCAACGGCATCAATGAGCGGTGGTACATACCACAAAACACCGTGCTCCGCGCAGGCCACAACTATTACGTCCAAATTTCTTGGGACTCAAGTGTAGGACCCGGAAACGAGCCATATCCGACGATCTGGATTGGTGAGGACGGAAACGCGCCGGTACATCAAACTAGCTGGGACGAGAGCGCTGGTGCTTTAGATGGAACTGGATCGTGGTATAACGATTCAGTAGGCGGCGCGAACTTAGGGAATACTGCTTCAGATGTAGGCAGCAACACGTCAGCGAAGACTGCGTGGCTCGTTGGAGGCATCTATGTATATCGGCAATACAATGCAATCGTTGATTTTAGCAGTGGTGGAAGCTGGCAGACCGACAAACTGCGCTGGACCTAACAGCGTTGAAAACAAAAGGGGTTATGATACAAAGGCCGCGTAACCTTCGCCCTTCCCGTCTACCAAATTTGGGACAAAATTAACCACGTTTTCGTCTACCGTCACTAGATATGGGATCTCACCTCGTTCTGTGTTGATACAAACATACGATGCGCTCGGCAAGTATTTTGAATTCACTGGGCAGTTGGATAACCAGAAATACGTGATATGTTTGTAAAGTCTGGATTGTCTTACGTGCTATGATGTATAGATAAGATCTAATATGCACTCTTCGGAAGTTTAAGCGCAACGCCAATGAAAATTTCTGTACTCAGTCCAGATCTGTCCCATAACTGCCTTGGCAGAGCCTATTTATTAGCGAAAGTTTTGGGGAGGAGATACGACGTAGAAGTCGTTGGACCCCTTTTTGGTGACGGGATCTGGCAACCAGTTGTTGAAGATACTAGCGTGCCCTATAAATGGACGGCGTTGAAGCAGGGACCCCCCCCATCATACCGGCGCAAAGCGCGGATGACCTTGCATTCGTATTGGCAGCTGAACGACCTCGCGAAAAGGATTGACGCTGACGTAGTGTATGCCAGCAAACCCCTCTTTACAAGCTTTGGACTAGGCTTGCTAAAAAAGCTCCGAGAACACGTTCCTGTCGTCTTAGACATTGACGATTGGCAAACGGGATTTGTGAAGGGGTACAACGAAAATGATTCTGTCGCGGCACGGAACTTATCAAGCCGCATGAGGGCTTATGCCGAACTACGGCACTTAAGATTGTTCGTATTGTCCGTGCTACGCCTCTACGACTATAACTCCCCTTTGAACGCTCGATTAGGTGAGAAATGCACACACTTTGCGAACAAAATAACGGTTTCAAACACTTACTTAAGGGAGAAATTTGGCGGGGAGGTCATCTACCACGGTAGGGACACGAACGCTTTTGATCCGAGAAGATTTGAAAGAGAACGATTACGCTCGAAGTACGATGTAGGTGATGATGACCAAATTGTCATGTTTCTGGGCACTCCACTGCCGTACAAGGGTATATTAGACGTAATTCAGTCAGTCGCGTTGATCAAGCGTCACAACGTGAAATTGTTTTTAGTCGGGTTAGATGACAAAGATCCGTACAGTATTCGTGTGGCTCATACTGCACAAGAAGAGCTGCACGAAAGATTCAGGGGCTTCGAACAGATCTCCTTTGCGCGCGTTCCTGAGCTTCTGACTGTTGCAGACGTGGTTGTAATCCCTCAAAAACGAAACTCTGCTTCGATTGGGCAACTACCTGCTAAGGTCTTCGACGCAATGGCTATGGCAAAGCCGGTTATAGCGACAAATGTGAATGACTTGCCAATGATCCTGGACGGTTGCGGATGGATAGTTGAACCGGGGAACCCAGGTCAGTTGGCAGCGTCGATCGCCCACGTTCTGGCAAACCCAGAGGAGGCCAATGAAATGGGACGATTGGCGAGGAAACGGTGCATTGAAAAATATAGCTGGGACGCTCTTGAGAGCCCATTAGCTAAAGTCTTTGAAGAATATACTTAGTGAACCCTGTCGCTTCTTAACCCACACGCCGCTAGCGGCACACGTCTGTATTTATAACCCCGAACAAGGAACCTCTGTATCAGTTTTTTCTGGCTATAACTATCCTACTCTAATTTTTACCAATGAGATTGACACCGTAAGATAGGGAATAGAATGCACATGCGCCTAGCATGCCGTTCTCCCACCTCGTACATATTATGAAGACTAAAGCTCTAACGGGCTCGCAGACGAGCTTTCATTCATTAGGATTGCTTCTAGTTCGTCAGTGGCGCTTTCCCACGTGAACTGCTGTACGAATCTGTGCCCGTTTTCTGCCATCTTCTGGCGTTCATCATCATGTTCTATGAGCCGGCAGACGCCGCTTGCGAGAGCGCCAGGATTCCGTATGGGTACCACTAAAGCGGTTTCTCCGTCTTTGAGATAATCAGAGAAACCCCCTGCGTCGGTGGTAACCACCGCGCAGCCACACGCCATCGCCTCCATGGGCGGAAGCGGGAAACCTTCGACCCAACTCGGGACGACAAAAATGTGCGCCTCGTTGTAGAGTGCTCTCAGTTGAGCATCGGATATGCCGTCGTGAAACTCTATCCAAGCGGGCAGCTTCGGCAATTTGCCGAAATTTATGGGCGGCCTGCGGCCAAACACGGTAAAGCGGACGTTTGGATGACGCGCCCTCACGCGCGCAAGCGCTCTGAGCCCATCGTTGAACCCTTTCAACTTCTCTCTCCTGTAAGGCATTAAAACATTGATGTGGGTGGACTCTCGTCGACTGTTACCCTGCTTAAAAAAGATGTCAAAATTGACGCCGTTAGGAATGACCGCTTCCACTTTTTGACCAAACTTATCTTCGATGAGCCTTCGGAGCCACTCAGCAATCGTGATTTTCTTTATTGGGAGAGAAAATGAACGATCCACGTCCTCTTTAGACGCTTTCAGGCGTTTCTTCTTAGGCGTTACATCCGCCATCGCGAGGGCGCATGTTTCGTCCGTTCCTTTAAGTCTTTTCGCCTTGCTCCAGCTATCTTCGTCGCGCCACGAATCCCATATCTCGTAATTCTGGACAAAATAAAACTGTCGACCTTTTTTAGGGTGAAGCCGGCTAACCGGATAAGCGGTCTCCCAGGCGGTTGCGACGACGACGTCGGCATCGGGGATTGACTTCTCTACGAGGTGAACAAATCGCTGATGGAAGAGCGGGATCTTGATTACGTGGGTGCGCACTTCAAAAGGTTGCAGAGGGTTTCTACGAATTGCATTTCGCATGCTGCGGGCGGCGCTTACAACAAGCCACAGTATAAGCCCTCCAAATGAGAGTGTCTTTAGGAAGGCAAGGTTCACCGCCGGGTACACGAGATGGACTTGGTGACCGCGTTGATTAAGCCGAGTTGCATATTCGAACACCACTCTGACGCCGCCGACTCGGTCGATCGAGTTGAGCACAAACGTGAACTTCATTTCCCTCCAGATCCAAAATAGCGCGATCGGCTTTCGTGTTCTCGCCTTTTGTCTTGATTGTTTCGATTTGTGCTGGCCGCGCAGTGCTCGCGTGAACCTAGCGTATATTGCGGGTTAGGGCCGTTCATAGCCCGCACCACCTCCGCTTCACTGGATATTTGCATCTGCGCTGCGGACACGTGAGAGCAGGAGATGATGTGGGCCGTAAGCTCGTTTGTTTGGTGAGGAGAACTCTCTATAGGTAGCGCGAGCATACTTGCATAAGGGCCGTATAAAGCGTGCATGTTTATTAAGACTAAGTTCAAATGTGAAATGAAGCTATGCGGAGAATGCAATGAATCAGGACGAAGGCCGCGTCATTCAGCAACCGATAGACGCGAAAAAAGGTGAAATTGAATTCAGAAAGAAACTGTATGAGCAGCAAGTTTTAGGCCAAGACAGATTTGCGGACGAGTTTAATACGGATGAGATGGTGGAAATCGTTCGTAAAAGAGTAACAAAAACTTACGATCAAATCAAAAAGCTGCATGATCGAGGCATAGTGACGTCCCCTTACGTTGAGATCGGCGCTGAAAGATGTCAGCGATCGTTAGTTATGGAAAATCAACTAGGTTCCCACGGTGCGGCCGTCGATATTTCTTTTCATTCCTTGCAGAGTTGCGATTTTTATCGGCAGGTTATGCACTTAGGGTTGGCACCAACCAGGATTTGTTGTGACGCAAACAAATTGCCGTTTGCCAGTAATTCAGTTCCATTCATCTTCTGCTACGACACGCTCCACCATTTTCCCGACCCGCAGCCTATCATTGAAGAAGTACACAGAGTGCTCACCCCCGGCGGGTGTTTCTTTTTTGGTGAAGAGCCGTTCAAACGAAAAATGCGTATACGACTCTATAACGTAGGCAAGAAATACTCAAAAGAAAATCGTGCAAAAAGCACGATACGGGAAATTTGTGACACTCTTTTTGGCAGTGCGAGTACCAATGAAACTGAACACGGCATAATTGAAAACGAAAGCATATCTCTTAGCGCGTGGAAAAGCCTAGTTAGCATATTTGATACGAAATCAGTCGTGACTAGGGTCCCCATATTGTTTGAGATGGATCTGTTTGACAGGAGGGGCTATTCGAAGAGATTCGCACGTTACCTGCTCGGCGGCCTTGTATCTGGATATTGCATAAAGCAGGGAACGGCTAACGATATAGAAACTCGAATAGAAGATTCATTTGCGTGTCCTGACTGTCTAGCGAATCAAACCGAAACCAGGCTTGTCAAAGAAATGGACGCATTTTTTTGTGCAGGATGCGGCGAACGTTATCCTTCCCTTGAGGGAATAGCGTTTCTTCTTCCGTACGAGACATTAAACACACTTTATCCCCAAATTATGGGTCTGGCTCACCAACACGCCCAAAATATGTCTTTTTCAGTGTAGTATAACACAATTCTGTTTTTTTGACCTAGGGCATTAGTATCGTTATGGCCTGGCACTAGGCTACCTCGAGATGCGATATGGTCGGAGGCTGCGAACCGTAACACGTAAGGCAGATTTCAGCGTGCAGCACTTTGATAGTTCTCTACGAGCGCTTGATACCATCGTTCACTATTCGTGCCTCTTTCAAACTCGCTAATGAAATCCGGATAATACGCGTCAATGTTGGCTGCGTATCGCGGATCCTGCAAAAGCCGGTCAAACGAAGACGGCAGATCCGGAAGATCTTCCCATCCAAGTACTATTCCAATTCCGTGTGTTTTGATGAATCGTGCGGCAGAAACGCGCTCATCGATGATGGCAAGTATCGGCAATCTGCACGCAACATATTCCAATATCTTGACAGAGAGCGCGGACAGGTCTGGATATGCTTTTGAAAAAGCATAAAATGCCACGTCGCCTGCGAGAAGCAGCTTGAGCGTGTCTGTATGGGTGATTTTGCCGAGCAGAAACACGTTTTTTTTAACTCGTGCGGTTTCTATCTCTTTGTTAAGAGCGTGGGGATCTCCTCCACCAGCAATGATGTAATAGACCTTTTTTCCCTCACTTAGCAAGCGCCGCAAAGGCGCAATAAAAACTTCGGGCCTGTGGTAACCCGCTATTGTCCCAGCGTAAATGACATACTTGTAACCCTCATCGACGGGGATACCATACTTACGCAGAAAAGCTGGTTTATTGAAGGTTTGTTCGACCGTGTTCAGCTCAGACAGATTTATCCCGTTCGGAATACGAACCACCGGCTTGTCATAATTTGTGAGTTTCTGAAGGTCCTTTCTATGCTCTTCGTAGACCGAGCTAAGCAAAAACGCTCTCTTACAGGCTCTAATGAATAACGCGTTGGAGATACGAAACGTCAGCGTAGTGAAGAACCGCTTATACCGAGGCAATTCGCTGATCGCCCATTTTCCAACGCGCTGGCTGATCCAATCGTCCCTGACATCTATGCAATGTCGCTTTCCCAACAGAAACGACACTAGGTATGCTGCGATTGAAGGGGTATACGTGGGGACTGTGGTTAGAATAAGATCAGGCTTATAGTCACGCACTTCTCTCATCGCAATGAGCGTAGTTAAAAGAAGCGACAGCGGATTACTTACCGCGATCTTACTGAGTACCTGCGGCAAATATTTGAACTCATATCTTACTGCGCTTGCGTTATTTGCGATCTTCGTGACCACTCTTTTCGTTTTGGACGCCTGCTCTAGTCTATGAACCACGACTCGACAATCAGCTTCTTGGTGACGAGATATAGCGTTAACGAGCTCACCCATGCGCAAAGCTGACACGTCGATGTCAGGGGCGAAGTTCTCCACTATCAGCATCAGCTTAATTCGTGCGGATGTCTCCACGAAAAGCACCTTCAAATTGACGTCTTTCAGATTGTTTTTCAGTGAGGTGGATATGTGATCCCTCCTCGGTGCAGACGCTGTATGCTGTAGTAATGACCCATATAGATATCTCCTTCGCTGTTGACAGCAGCATCAAATCGCCGCCGGAAGCGTCCATCTATAGAGGTAAGAGCGTTAATTAGAATTCCGACATGTATTTACGGTCTGTAGCCTCAGCCTCGTTGGGGGCTGTTGTCTGAGGAGAGCTAATGGTTCTTTTTTTTAATGCGCCCCTCACATAGGAGCAACTAAGTTGCATGCCGCTTATATGCCCTGCAAACGGAGCCAGCCAACGAAATTCAGATAGACGTCGCGCAGAAGCTTACCTGGACCGCCGAATCTGAGGGATACGACCATTAGGCACCGCCCCAAACGTGACCTCGGTTCAGCCTGCGCCTAAAGGAGCCAAACATCTAGTGGCGCCGATAGGCCGAATAGCTCTAAGAACACTAAGCTTGAAGAATTGCGAAGCGTGTTGAAGATCAACGTCATAAATTAAATATAACATATCAGTTAACGAGTGAACCAAGCCGCGAGACAGCAAGCGACGCTCATTTCATTTCTTACATATTAGTTCTCTAAAACACAAATCCATGAATGTCAGGAATCCGCTCGAAGCAAACGACTGGGACTTCGCCAGCTTCTTTGTGCTAATCGCGTCTCTTCAGGTGTTGGTGTGGGTTCTCCTCGGTTTGGATGCCGTTGGACTGCGCGTGCCGATTTTGCGCGAAGTGTTCGTCCTCACTTATCTCCTCTTCGTGCCTGGCATTCTCTTGCTGCGTATCCTTAAAGTTCACGAGCTCGACCATATTGAATGTCTGTTGTATACGGTCGGGTTAAGCGTGGCGACCGTGATGCTCACGGGGTTTTTTATGAACGCCGTGTACCTCCATTTCATTCCGCGACCGATTTCGCTCGTACCGTTCATCGCAACGATGACCGCGCTTGTAGCAACACTTCTACTCCTAAGTTATCGCCGCGATCGTGAGTTCTCTCATCCCAAGGTCACTGACGTCAGCTGGATATCGTCACCGGTCCCGGTCGCCTTGTGTCTCCTCCCCTTTGTGGGTATTTTTGGGGCATATTTATTTAATCTCAGCGGGACGAGCGTTGGCGCTATCGTTACGCTTCTTGGCGTTGCTGCGCTTGTTGTCGTGTGCGGCTTTACGTCATGGGTGCCTCGACGCTATTATGGGCTCGCTATTTTTGTAGCAGCCGTCGCCCTGCTGCTTCACAACTCCCTCATTACGAACTACGTTTGGGGAAATGACATTCAAGGCGAGTACGCCGTAGCGCAGTTTGTCGCCAGCAACGGCTTTTGGGGTGCCCCGCCGGCCATACCGCAGCTGAGCCTCAACTCGATGTTGAGCTTGACGATGCTTGCCCCTTTGCTTTCTATTGCGACTGGAATGAGCGTCACGTGGGTCTTTAAGCTAATCATCCCCATCCTTTTCGCTTTGGTTCCACTCGGCCTCTATCGAGTGTACCAGAAGCAAACGAGCCACCGCATCGCCCTCTTTGGCGTCCTCTATTTCGTGGTGACCTTCTCTTTCTATACTGAGATGCTTGCGATGGCGCGGCAGGAGATCGCAGAGCTATTCGTTGTTATGCTACTGCTACTGATCGTGGATAGACAGATGAATCGCACGCAGCGAGCGGTGCTCTTCGGTCTTTTTGGTTTCTCGTTGATCGTGTCACACTACGCCTTGACCTACGTCTTTTTCTTCTGTTTCGTTCTCGCGTTGCTTGTTACCGCGATTCTAAGTCGCTATGACTTGGGCGCCGTCGCGCAGCGGCTGCGCAGGGGAAGTAGCGAGCAACAGGCACACCCATTTCGTAGAACGCAAAGACTGGTCGCAAACGTAGGCGTATATGCGTTGCTTGCAGCTGGCTTAGTGATCGTTGCGTTCTTATGGTACCGCTTTGCGAACAACCCTGAGCCGATAGATAATTTCGTTGGTATAATCCGGCACATCGCGGCAGCCACCGGCAGAACGCAGCTCGTCCAACCGAGCATCGCTCCAAGTAGTGCAAACGACGCTATCGGTAATCTTTTAGCTCAGCCTTCCGGTGCGGCTCGCTCAGACGTAACCGGGCTCCAACAGCTCCTCGCGTATCAGCCACCGATGCACGAGGTGACCATGTACCTGACCTTGATTGCAGTCATCATCTCTATCATCGGAATTCTGTTTGCCTACAAAGAGCGGCAGAGGTTCAGCCTAACCAGTGAGTACGTCGCACTTTCAGGCGCAAGCGTGCTCCTCCTAATCTTCTGTCTTTTCGTGCCCTATTTTGCCGCTAATCTCCAGCTTTCACGCTTTTTTCACATTTCCCAAATCTTCCTTTCGGTCTTCTTCGTCATCGGTTTCGCCGGAATTATAAACGTTTTAAAGCCGCAACGGAGCGCGACCACAGGACGGGGAGCGAGACCACTCTCATTTAAGGTTTTGACCGTGTTTTTGGTGATATTATTCGTCTTTCACTCAGGTCTGGTCTACAAAGCGACGGGCGAAATAACGAATAGCTCCACCGTTTTAGCGCTCGACAAAGCGGTAAACATCGCCAAGTTCAGTGATCAGGAAATTGTTGCTGCGCGCTGGCTTAGTAGTAACGCTTCTGGGGGGGCCACGTACGCCGACCTCTTTCGGCAATTCGCGCTTATCTCTTTCAACAGGCCTGACGTGAGGGGCTTCGCTGCTGGCAACTATTGGTGGATGCTGCCTTCCGGATCGTACTTGTATCTCGGGACTCCAAACGTAAACAGTGGTAAGCTGACAATGAGCCAAAACGCCGTTACAATGGCTACGACAGAAGTCGAAAGCGCCTACTTCACAGCAGGGGCCGACAATATATATTCAAACGGTGGCGCGCAAGTTTTTGTGGTTCCTTAAGGTAATCGAGCTCGTAAGACGCTCCATGCTGCGACTTAGTGATGGGCTCATGATCAAAAGTGAGCGCCTTGCAGCACAAAAAGCCGAAGCTAGCTATCCTCGCACTCTTTGTTCTAAAAATCGTCTTTGTCGTGCAACTTGTCGACGCCTATGTTATTGCGGTGCGGCAACGCTAGCTAAGTAGCGGACAGGGCGACTAGCTGTGGGTGTCAGGGGCGTAAGCGTCTCTATCTTCAACAGTGAGTCATTTTCAGACGTGCTAGACGAGGCCCTGATACACTGCAAAAAAAGAGACCTACGCAATCATTTAAACGCAAAATAGCAAATTTTATGTCTCCAGCGCAGACAATTAGATGAACAGACAAAGGTGAGCGCTTTCTAATGACATCGACGACACTTGAGCGGAATCCCACTGGTGAAGAGGCAACAGGCGACGACATGTCGAGGGATACGGACCTCTCGATAGTCTTGGTAGGCATACCGTGCTATAACGAAGAAGTCGCAATTGGCAGCGTTGTTTTGCGCACTTCCAAGTATGCAGAAAGAGTTGTCGTAATTGACGACGGGTCGACGGACTCGACTGCTGAAGTCGCTCGCCTCGCCGGCGCCGATGTGCTCGTACACGACGTCAATATGGGCAAGGGCGCTTCCCTGCGTGACCTTTTCGCGTACGCGACACAATGCGGCGCTGACATAGTCGTAATTCTCGATGGAGATGGTCAACACAACCCTGATGATATCCCAAAGCTTATTAGGCCATTATTACTCGACGAGGCCGATATTGTCAACGGAAGCCGCTATTTGGAAGGGGAAGTCCAAGACACCCCGCGTTATCGAAGGTTCGGACAGGTCATTCTCGACAGATTTACTCGTTTGGGACTCGACAAGGATATGGAACTGACCGATACGCAAAGCGGCTTCAGAGCGTTCTCGATCAAAACTGCGCCCTTTTTCAAATTTGAAACGGATAGGTTGGCAATAGACAGTGAGATGTTGTTAGATGCATCAAACGCAAACCTACGCGTAAAGGAGGTCGGCGTTGGGGTTCGCTACGATGTTGGACGTTCCTCAAAGCATCCCGTTAGCCACGGGCTTCAGGTCATTGCAGGGGTTCTGCGCAATATCGAGTTCAAGCGGCCCTTGGTTGTTTTTACCGTGCCTGGTCTCATCCTCGTCTTTGTAGGGGCTGCCTTTGGCTATTATTCGTATCAAGTTTTCCTCATCATCGGGAAGGTCCCGAATGGCCCTGCGATCCTGACGCTTCTTTTCACACTTACAGGAACGTTTATGACTTTCACGGGGATTATTCTGCATTCGGTTGCTGCGCTTGTCAATAGGCAGGACAGCTAAACTTCGTCATTTTTCGCCTTAAGCGAGGATCTGCGCAGCCCATTGAGAATTCCGCTGATGTAAGAGCGCACTTCGGTAATGCTCCGATGTAACACTAAGGAGACAAGTACTGTTCGCCACATTTCGATCAAGAAGAACGAAAGGGCAAAACGTACTCGCTGCGGACCCGAGGCGTATTGTCTGACGAGCCAGATGACGTTCCTTCCGAAGTAGTAGTAAGCTTGGCTGCTTTTCCCCTCTGTTCGCACGGGGACTTTATGCCACACGTGCGCATCGGGAACGTACATCGCTTTGAAACCGGCCCGCGCCCCCCTGATACACCAGTCGGTGTCTTCCCAGTAAAGGAAGTAATCCGGATTCAGCAATCCAGCGCTGTTGATCATCTCCGTACGAGCGAGCAAGCATGAACCCTCTACGTAGTCGACCTCTCTTACGGTGTCGTATTGACCGCAGTCAACCGTACCTGCGCCGACGTGGACAAGTCTTCCCCTCCAAATCTTGAATTCGCTCCCAGCACACGCGAGCACGTCCTTCCTTCCGTTGTAATTATAATAATAGATCTTTGGGCCAGCGAAGCCGATACGACGGTCACTTTCCGCGAAGCTCACGAGTTCGTCCAAAAAGTCAGCTTGAACGACCGTATCGTTGTTGAGAAGAAGTATGTAATCGGCGCCCCTTTCCAGGCCCCACCGGATTCCAACGTTGTTGCCTCCAGCAAATCCAAGATTTTTGCCCGTCTCGAGAATAGGGATGCGCGGGAACCGCTGTCTGAAACTCGAAATAGACCCGTCGGTGGATCCGTTGTCGACGAGCACGATATCATAGTTGGGATACGTTACACAGTTGAGTGATTCAAGACACTCTATGGTATCCTGCTTGCCGTTCCAGTTAAGAACAATAACTACAACTTTCGGTTTCACGTTTCTTCCGTTGTGCACGTGATCTATTATTAAGACGCAAGGCGTTCGTGAGTTGCTTTATATTCTCGAGCGGGTCGTCCGATAGCTGCTAAGCATCGCTGCACTTATATCTTATGCTATCGAGCCTGCAAAAAGAAAGCGCTAACGTAGACAGGTCGTCTCTTACCTCCTAACCTGCTACTCGGTAATCTTAAATAAGAGCAGCTGAGCGCCAAACGAAAACCGTTAAGCCTATATGGGTCAGAATCATCCCGGACAGGACTGTACGCACCCGACGTCAAATGCCATGAAACAAAGTATAGCCATTATCGGCTCTCGAGGGATTCCCGCAAAGTACGGCGGATTTGAGACCTTTGCGGAGCACGTAGCCCCGAGCCTCGTTGAGGACGGCTATGAGGTATGGGCAAGCTGTGAGGGCACCGATCCACCCTATCTCTCTAGCTATAAGGGCGTGAGACTCTTCTACTTTCCGATTAAGCCCTTCAGACGGGTGTTTTACGAAACGATGTACGACATATTCTCCTTGGCAAGGGCTAGTGTCACCTGTGATTCGGTGCTCATGCTGGGATATGGCGCTGGCCTCTTCTTTTTCATTCCGAAGTTGTTCCGGAAGAGACTTTTAGTCAACGTTGACGGCAGGGAGTGGAAGAGAGAGAAATACAACAAGCTTGAAAAGGCCGCCTTGTACGTCAACGAAAGATTTGCCCTCTTCTATGCTGACACGATAGTCGCCGATGCGCGTGCCATTAAAACGTATCTCACAACACGCGGTCGTAGTGCGGTCTTTATCCCCTATGGTGTGGACGCGCCACGCAACGTACCGTGGGACCCTTCACTGCTTGATCTGCAGCGCGGTTCTGCCGGAGATCTCGCTAAAACCTTTAGCCATGAGTATTTACTGATTATCGCGCGCCTCGAACGAGAAAATAATATCCTTATGATGATCGACGCGTTTCTGAGAGCCAAAACGGGAAAGAAGCTAATTTTGGTCGGCAGCTTTCTTGATTCGGATTATCAAAAAGAGATAGAGACGCTTATCACAGACCATCAAGGGCACGATAGAATCGCATTTGTCGGGCCCATCTACAACAAAGACGCCCTGAACATGCTTCGCCAGCACTGCTTTGCGTACCTCCATGGGCACTCAGCGGGCGGCACAAATCCTTCTCTGCTCGAAGCGATGATAACACAGAACCTCATTTGCGCCCACGATAATCAATTCAATCGCGAAGTCTGTGACCGCTTTGCGTTGTTCTTCAGCGACGCCACAGAGCTTTGTGCAAATATCCAAACACTTGAAGCTTGCCCGACCGAATTTGATGGACTGCGAGCAGGCGCATACAATCGCGCGAAAACTGAATACTCGTGGGATCGTGTCGTTCAGGAGTATGAAGCGTTGATTAGCGACAATGAGTAAAAGCAATGAATCTCCTTTCGGTTAACTATATGGAGACGACCGCGCCGGGCGGCATTAACACAGTCGTTCGCGAGGTTGGAAAAGGCCTCACGCATAGGGGACACCGAGTAACCGTCCTTCAACCCAACGTCCTCAGGCGTCCTCGAGAAGAGATGTGGGAGGGGTTCGAAATCCAGCGGGTGGACTCCCCTCTTAGCGGGCTTTTGTATGGGTTTGACGTCTCTTTACGCACACTCAAGGAACGTTTTCGGGCAATCAATCCTGACATCGTTCACGTGCACGGCTACCACTCACTCTTCTCCGCTGAGGTAGTCTACCTTTTTAGACGAATTGACCCGTCCGTTCCACTTGTCTTTTCTTATCACTTGGACATATATCGGGAACGTCTTTTGGCGAGATGGCTCTGGAACGTCTATAAGGTTGTTGGACGAAGAATGGTTGCTTCACTGGCCCACGTCATTTCAGATTCGCAGTTTGAAGCTGAAACGCTTGCACGCGAGTTTTGCGTGCCCGCTAATCTTATGTCCGTCATACCGCTCGGCGTTGATGTCATTGACACGAACAAAACAAGCCTGCAACAGAGCGGACCGCGCCTTTTGTATGCAGGCTATCTATTAAAGCGAAAGAATATTCAGTCGATAGTGGAAAGCTTGGCTGTTCTCGTTCATGACGAGCAGGTTGATGGTGCCCGGCTCATGATTATCGGCGACGGCCCCGAGCGCTCTCGAATTAGCCGCTTAATACGGGAACGGGATTTGGAGTCTCATGTGACAATGAGGCCATTTCTGGCGCAGGCAGACCTTAGGCGCGAGATGAAAAATGCCGACGTGTTCATGCTCTTATCAGACTCCGAAGCGTACGGCATAACGGTCGCTGAGGCTCTAGCGTTGGGAACGCCATGCGTCGTGACGAACGCGACGGCACTACGTGAGTTTACTAATGAGCCCGGCTGCTTCGGCGTTGATTATCCGCCCGATCCAGGCGCGGTTGCTGCTTGTATAATGGGCATTTATACAGGTAACGTACAAGTAGGACCGTTCAGCAACAAGATTCGTACCTGGGATGGAGTAAGTCGTACGTACGAACGCGTTTATTGCCGCTGCCTGAATGGTGGCGCGTAAGCATATCGCTCAGGCTGTTAGCCGCGCGTTCCTTTCCTTAAACGAGCGGTATCAGGAGACTTTGCGCCTAGAAGAAAGATTGGTGGGCGGTATTGCGAATGGGTGGGGTGGGGTGGGTCTAGCATGATCCGCATATGCTGGTGAGACGCGTTAGCGATCGTGCCTCCGTAACAGCGCTTACGCTTGTGCACAGTTCCGAAGGAAACATTTATGGCCGCGCACGTAGAAGAAACGACCGTGAATCGCACCACCGTTCTCACCACCATCCTTGCAATCATTTTAGGTCTAGCAATTCTGGGAACTATTTTAATCGTTTTGTTTCCTAACCCAGGGGAGCCATTCACCGAGCTCTACCTCTTAGGTCCGGGAGGAAAGGCAAGCAATTATCCCACGAATATGACTGTCAATCAGACTGCCAATGTCACGGTAGGAGTGGTCAACCACGAGAACGAGAAAGTCACCTACAAGCTCACCGTCACTTTAAGCAATAAGACAATCAACACCACCTCATTCAGTCTCGCAAACGACGAGAAGTGGGAAAACGCTATCTCCTTCGCGCCGACTCAACGAGGTATGGGGCAAAAACTTGAGTTCGACCTATTTAAGGGGGGCGACCCCTCTGTATACCGCTCTGTATATCTTCTCATTAACGTAACCTGACACCCTTTCTGTTTATTTAAACGAGTGGAAGCATCCACTCCTGTTACCCGCGTTTGGGTCAATGTATCCTCGTCGCCGACCGCTGAGAAGGCTTAATGCACGTCACCGATTTCAAGGATTAGTGTCCTATCAAACCCACCTCGAGCGTTAAAGAGCAATCCAGCATATTCTTATAAGGGTACTGCGATGAAGGGTAATAACAATTTCAACAACGATACGGTGAGATAATGAGAACTGCGCTTATAACGGGGATTACTGGTCAAGATGGGTCATATCTTGCTGAGCTCTTGCTCGAAAAGGGTTATGAAGTCTATGGCCTTGTTCGACGGCTGAGCACGCCGAATCAATCCCGCATTCACAAAATTGTTGACCGCCTCGAATTGTTGCCGGGCGATCTTACCGACCAGTCATCGCTCAATCTTGCGGTGCAGAGAGCAATGCCTGACGAGGTGTACAATTTGGCCGCTCAGTCGTTTGTCGCCACGTCGTGGAACCAACCGGTGCTAACGGGTGATGTGACAGGGCTTGGCGTCGTTCGCGTACTGGAGGCTGTGAGATACTTCTGTCCGACCGCGCGGTTCTACCAAGCTTCTAGCAGCGAAATGTTTGGGACGGCAGTACAACAGCTGAAAGACGAGACCACACCGTTCCACCCTCGCAGCCCGTATGCCGTGGCGAAGGTCTATGGGCATTATACCACGCTTAACTATCGCGAGAGTTATGGGCTTTTCTGCTGTAGCGGAATTTGCTTCAATCACGAGTCGCCTCGTCGTGGTATAGAGTTTGTAACGAAGAAAATATCAGACGGCGTCGCGCGGATTTATCACGGCCGTGCTAAGGAGCTTCGGTTGGGAAATCTTGAAGTCAAGCGCGACTGGGGCTTTGCCGGGGATTACGTGAAGGCGATATGGCTTATGTTGCAACAGGATGAACCGGATGACTACGTCATTGCGACAGGCGCGAGCCATTCGGTGAAGGAGTTTGCTGCGCTTGCCTTCGATGCGGTCGGCTTAAACTGGGAAGATTACGTCGTCGTCGACGAGCGTTACTTGCGACCTGCTGAGGTATTTGATTTGCAGGGAAACGCTGCAAAGGCGCGTAAAAAGCTGCGCTGGACACCGGATACCTCTTTTGAGGATCTCGTACGAATGATGGTCGCGTCTGACGTAGAAAAGTACACCAAATGAATAACCGGGGCGTTCGCTGACACGATCAATAACGCTCAACGGCAAGCCTTCAGTAAGTCGTCGTAGACGAATCCGCGTTTCCGGATTATTACACGTCACTACGGGCGGAGATTTGCGCTTCAGGTGCAACTTGCAAGGTGCTAGCGACCACAAACCAAACTAAATGAGGAGGCGGTTTTGCTGCTCAATCCCTGCCGTATCAACGATTGGAGACTTAGCGAGGCGCTTAAGGCAGTTTTCATTGCACTCATCATCCTATGGGCGTTCGTAGGACTGGATGCAGTTGGGATTGACGTTCCGCTTGTGCGTGGGGTAGTTGGCGTTGGGTACCTGCTCTTCGTGCCGGGTATACTGATTCTGCGGGTGCTTCGCATCCACCAGCTCGATAGCGTTCGAACCGCACTTTTCACCGTTGGCCTTAGCATCGCGGCCATTATGGGAATTGGACTTTTTATGAACGTTGTTTATCCTGTACTCGGGGTCGAACAGCCCCTCACCCTCATCTCAGTAATAGGGACAGTCAGCTTCGTGACTGTAATCTTGGCTGCGGCTAGTTATTGGCGAGATAGGGCCTTCGCCGATGATGCGACTATAGACTGGAAGCACATGCTACGCCCCACGGCCCTCTTCTTGTGTCTGTTACCATTTGTCGCAATCTTCGCCACGTATGCCATGAACGTGTATGGGAGCAATCTTGCGCTGCTCGGCTTGCTTGTGGTTATCGCCGCGACAGCGTTTTGGATCGGCGCGTCCTCATCGATTTCCAGAGAATCTTATCCGCTCGCCGTGTTCGCGATCGCCCTTGCGATGCTCTTCTTCGCATCACTCATCTCGTCAAATGTGTGGGGCTGGGATAGTCAGAAGGAGCTCTATAGTGCGAACCTCGTTCTGACTAGTGGCGCGTGGAACCCGTCCCTCGCGGATTCGACGAACGCCGTGGCGAGCATTACCGTGCTCGCCCCATTTCTTTCGTTAATTTCGGGCGTAAGTGTAATGTGGCTTTTTAAGATCGTCTATCCTCTCATTTTCGCGCTCGTGCCTCTCGCCCTCTTCGTTATCGTACGGTCCCAGACGAATGACAAAGTTGCGTTCCTTAGCGCTTTTTTTGTTTCATTGCTCTTTACCTTCTTTGGAGAGATGCCGGCGCTTGCGCGGCAGGAGATCGCAGAGCTCTTCCTTGTCCTGCTCCTTGTTTTGACCGTAGATAAGTATCGCTCGGTCGCAGAGAAACGACGCGTGTACGTACTGTTTGCCATATTCGCCGGCTCGCTCGTAGTATCTCACTACGCACTCGCGTTCATCTATCTCGCTTACGTAAGCGTAGCTTGGCTTCTATTATTCTTGGTAGATAATCCAGCCGTGAGCCGGCTACGGCGATCGGCTGAGAAGATGGGGTCTAATCGACCAACGAAACCATATCGAATGCTTAAGCTCGTTTTTGTAGTTGCGTTCGCAGTCTTCACTGCCGCGTGGTATTTGAGCATCGGCTCGGCCGCCTCGGCCCCCATTGATACGGTGGTCGGCCAAATACTCCATACCATCGCCCCGCGGACCATAGCGATAGCTTTAGGCGTTGGTGCTGCGTTGTACGTTAGCGCACTCGCGTTCATCTACGCAGTCACGGCGCGCCGACTGAAGAAGACGGGCACGTGGCTGTGGCTGTACGCTGCGACTCCTCTCGCGCCTTTAGTGGCGTTTAGATGGTGGATGAACTATGGTGCTGTGTCGCTCATTGACGTCTTCCAAGTTGGGACGCTGTCGCCGCTTCACGAATTTGGACTGAGTCTCTACGTGCTCAGTGTTCTCCTGATCGTCGTCGGGCTCGGTGCGCTCGCACTCCGCCGTTTTCAGTGGCGCTTCGATGCTGAGTATGTCGCACTCGCGCTCGCCAGCTTCGCCGTGTTAATCACGGCCACGATTATTCCAGTGCTAGCATTTTCTATAAACACCACAAGGCTCTTCCACGTCTCAACGATTATGCTGGCGCCTTTTTGTGTCACGGGCGGACTGATCGTGGCTCAGTCGGTCGCTAAAATCGTTATCAGGAAGCGCAAGAAGGTTCCTGAAAGTCTTACGTTGAGACTCGTCGTCGCGTTTTTCGTCACTCTCTTCTTGTTCAACAGCGGATTCATCTATGAGGTAACCCACCAAGAGTCCGCCTCGTTCGTGTTGAACGGCAGCGTAGATGCACCGCTCTTTAACGACCGGGAAGTGGCCGCGGCCCAGTGGCTTAATGGCATGCGCGGCAGCGGGGCAAGCGGCGGGGCTCTCATCCCGATTTACGCGGACGCACATCGTCGCGCGTTATTCGACCGTTTTGATCTGTACCATCCTGCCAGCTACTTGCTGCAGCCGGTGCGAGATACGCCGCGCAACTCGTACGTTTACCTAGGAACGTTCAATGTCGAGCGAGGGCAGGTCGCGCAGATCGCAGCGACGACGCTCCTAAAAGGCACGGGGATAACTTATGTCGATTTACACGGGACAACGGGAGATCGCGGCAAAATTTTTGATGACGGGGGTGCCGCCATTTACTTCCGTCGCCCAATGTGACACGCTCCCCCATCGAGGAGTTGGTTTCGCAAATGTCGAGATCATCTAACCGCTATGTGTGCCCTCGGCCTTGCCAAGACTATATTTAGGACCATTAATAAGAGGGGCATAACGCTTCACGACGAGGGAATAGCGTGAAAATTGGCCGGCGGGTTGTATTTCGGGCTCCTTCTTATTACGCTCTCAGCATTCCTTTATCTAGTTCACTTCTATCTTTTCCGCGATTTGGCTAATATCGAGCTCTATGGACTTGGCGACGTTGCCTTTCTCCCGATCGAGGTGCTTCTCGTGGTAATCGTTGTCGACTGGGTGATAAGCCGTCAAGAACAGAGGGGTCAACTCACCAAATTAAACATGGTAATCGGCGTCTACTTCAGTGAGGTCGGCGCACCACTCCTGAAGTCGTTTTCGGACTTTGACCCGCACGTCGGGAGGATCAGCGATGAGCTTTGGGGCGGGGGGCACGTGGACGAGTCGTGACTTCGCCGAGGCGATATTACGCTTAAAAAAGCACGAATACAAGCTTTTTTACGAAAAGGACGATCCAAAGTGTTGCAATTTCTCGAGAACCTGCGCAGTTTTCTTATCTTAGAGCGTACTTTTTTGCTCCGCCTCCTTGAAAATCCTAACCTCCTCGAACAGGAAGCCTTAATCGAGCAATTTTGGGCCGTTTTCCACCTTGCTGATGAGCTTCAATACAGAACTGATCTAGCGCATCGGTCCAACAGTGATTACCGACACCTTGCAGTTGACGCAGGACGGGCGTATAGAGCGCTCACCTCTGAGTGGCTGAAGTACATGGCGCACTTCTTGAAGCAGTATCCGTACCTCTTCTCTTTCGCGTTGCGCACAAATCCGTTCGACCCGACCGCTTCGCCAGTGATCACAGATGCAGGCTGAGTCCCTGCTGCAGTATCAGGACGTCTGCACACAGTACGGCATATGTAGGGTGATGCCGCGCCGTTTGCGAAAATTATTCGCCGTCGATCATCTCGAGCTCAGAAGCCAGCGCCGGTAGAAGTGTTCCCACGTCAGTAACGACCCCGATTGCCTGTGCCGTGCCGCGATCGATGAGCTTCGTTACGGTGGCTGGATTAATATCAACACAAATCGTCTTCACATACGAGGGAAGCATGTTCCCCACGGCGATGGAGTGCAACATCGTCGCCATCATAAGCACAAGATCAACGCCTTGGAGGATCTCACGCATAGCGTCCTGTGCGGCCATAATGTCAGTAATGACTTCGGGCAAAGGACCGTCGTCGCGGATAGACCCGGCAAGCACGAACGGCACGTCATTAACCACGCATTCGTACATGATGCCACTTTTGACCAGTCCTTGGTGCACCGCTGCTCTAATCGATCCGCACCGGACCACTTGGCTGATAGCGTATAGGTGGTTTTTGTGCCCCCCGCTTACCAGCTCTGCCGTCTTGATGTCGAGGCCGAGCGACGTTCCGTAGAGGTCACGTTCAATATCGTGAACGGCAAGCGCGTTGCCAGCAAGCAGGGCATCGACGTACCCGCGGCGGATAATCTTAGAAAGCGCCTCAGCAGCGCCGGTGTGCGACACTGCTGGTCCTGCTACGACGGCGATCTTCTTTCCCTGCGCCTTCGCGTTCACCATCTCTTCGGCGATTTTGTGGATGAGCGTTGCAGAGGGGCGCTCAGAAGAAACAGCGCCGCCCATAAACTCAAAAAGGGAGCGCGTACGCGGGCGTTCGGGAGGGATGACGCGTACGCCGCGCTGCCCGAGCACGACTGGATCCCCTGCCACAACATGGTGGAGTGGCGTGCACACCGCGCGGTCGTCGCGGACAACGATCATGCAGTCCATTTCGATACCCTCGACGGGAATCCAGGCCCCATGCTTGTGAACAAACGTGGGGTGATTCGTAGTCGAGTAGAACCCTTCTGGGGTAACCTTATCTTTGTCAGCCGTTCCGAGTCGGACATCCTCAATCTCCGGAACTTGGGCACCAAGCCGGTGGAGGTCGGTCATGATCGCGTCGAGGTGTGCCTCGTCGCGTCCCATAACCGCAAGCCGCACGTAGCTCGGATCGCTCTTGTGTTCGCCTACGTTAAAGGTGATGATATCAAACTCGCCGTCGAGATCCATAATTTTGTCGAGGACTCGTGTCAACGTAAGCGAGTCAATAATGTGCCCTTGCAGTTCCACTTCGCGAATCGTCGTCATAATTTCCGTCCTAGCTAAAGCTATGTAGTGCGCTTCCTTACCCTCTCACAATCATGGTTCCGATGCCTTCGTCAGTAAACAGTTCAAGAAGGAGCGCGTGATGAACGTTACCGTTGATGATGTGCGCGTTTTCGACCCCAGCTTCGAGCGCCTTTATGCATCCGTGTACTTTTGGAATCATTCCTCCGTTGATGCTCCCTGATTCGATCGCGTTTCGGGCTTCAGCGAACGTCATGCGGGAGATGACCGTCTTGGGATCTTCCGCTTCGCGTAGGATACCCTTGACGTCAGTCAGGGAAATGAGCTTGCGGGCCATTAGGGCGGCTGCTATATCTCCCGCGACGGTATCGGCATTGAGATTGAGGCTATGGCACGCGCTGTCGACGGCAATTGGCGCTATAACAGGGATATAACCCTTGCCTGCCATAATCATTAGGATCTCCGGGTTAATGACTTCGGTTTCTCCGACCCATCCGAGGTCTATTTCTTGTTCGATGCCTTCATAGACCACGCGCTGCGGGCCTTTTTTCCGAGCGGCGATCATACGGCCATCTTTTCCAGATAACCCGACCCCTTTGCCTCCGTGTTTACCGATGAGCGCGACGAGGCGCGTGTTGATATTCCCAACGAGGACCATGCGGGCGATCTCGAGCGTCTCTTCGTCAGTGATACGCAAACCTGCTGCGAATTCAGGCTTTTTGCCCATTTGCTCCATCTTGTTGCTGATTTCAGGCCCTCCTCCATGGACGAGTACCGGCTGCATCCCAACGTACCGCAAGAGCACGATATCTTCGATTATGCCCTCCATTAGGCGCTTATCGATCATCGCGTGTCCGCCAATTTTGATGACCACAAACGATCCGTAAAACTCACGGATGTAAGGCAACGCTTCTATCAGGATTTGCTCCCGCTTCATTGACCTGTAGTTCCGACTGAGAATAGAAATATCTTCCTGCAAGACCATCTTAAAGCGTGTGATCGGTCCGCTAGGACACTGAAAGGGCGAGCCCCGCCCCTAAAGGCTATATGCGTCAACCGTCATTGAGCACACGTGAACGTAAGGCTTGGTCGCAGGCGGTCGATAACATGAAACACAAGGTAGCGTGTATTCAGATGGGTGCGCTCGGCACGTGGGAGGAAAACGTTAACCATGCGGTCGCACTAACTGAAAAAACGGATGCCGATCTTATTGTTCTTCCCGAGCTCTTCGCTCATTGCAGGAATTTTAAAGCGGGAGAACCTATTCCGGGACGTACCACTGAAATCTTTGGTCGACTCGCTCGCGAAAAGGGCAGTTACATCCTTATGGGAAGTATCCTCGAGGAGGGCGACCATGATCAGAAGTTTAACACGAGCGTTCTCATCGATCGGCGAGGGCGAATCCTCGCTAAGTACCGCAAGATTCACCTGTTCTCTTACAATTCGAAAGAGAAGAGTTCACTAGTTGCTGGGGAAGACGTTGTTACTATACCGACTGAGCTCGGCATTATCGGGTTTTCGATCTGTTATGATCTACGCTTTCCTGAGCTCTATCGAGCTCTGGTTAAGAAAGGGGCTGAGATCATCGTCTGTCCTGCAGCGTGGCCCCGTCCACGCGTTGATCATTGGATTACGCTCAACAGGGCACGTGCGATCGAAGCGCAATGTTACTTCATTGGCTGCAACCAAGTCGGCACGCCGACGCCGACGACCACTTTAGCCGGTTGCAGCATGATTACTGATCCGTGGGGGGAGGT
>Ga0066793_10000148_pt1 | contig 23248 bp, 21 predicted proteins | sample PersoiDNA2013189_FD_83876 | JGI IMG/M metagenome (GOLD analysis project Ga0066793, IMG submission 83876) | Permafrost soil microbial communities from the Arctic, to analyse light accelerated degradation of dissolved organic matter (DOM) -... | ecosystem: Environmental > Terrestrial > Soil >... | reverse complement strand
TGCTTGCAGGGGCAGGACGAGCGGCCCCAGAGCCTGCGCGCGATGCCCTCGACGGGCGGGACATCCTCGGGGACCTCGGAGTCGAAGTAGCGCCGGCCGTTGCAGAAGTCGTCGTCGATGAACGTCGCCCCCGACTCCTGCACCATGGCCAGGAAGTCCCACTGGTCCATGACCGAGCCGATTCCGAACAGCGGCACGCCCGAGCCGTCGGCCGTGACGGCTCCGGCCTCGAGGTCCGCGATTATCTCTTCGAGCAGGGCGGTGTGCTCGGCCTTGTCCATCAGGGCGCTGGAGGTGGAGCACCACAACGCCTGGTCATAGGGCAGGATGCCGGGCGAGGCCAGGCGCATCTGGTAGAGCTTCGCGAGCAGGGCACGGTTCCGGTTGAAGAGCTTGATGCTCTCGATGAGCGCGGCATCCTCTATGGGACCCAACTCTTTCTCCAGTCCTTCGGCAAAGGAGGCCAGCTCGCTGGTCATGTAGTCCCACGCGGATGACGTCTCGAAGCGAACCGGAAGGACCAGGTCGGCGTGGACGGCGAAGCCCGCGTTCAGGCGCCAGATGTCGCTCAGGCGCTGCATGGTGTCGCAGGTGTGGACGAACACGGTCCCGTCGAGGAAAGACAGCGTGCCGTCGAGAGCCATGTCCAGGCTGGTCCGCGCGAGCGAGCAGCAGTAGTTCTGCAGGTGCGCGCCGCTGGCGGTGGTGTCGCGGTTCTCCCCGGTGATACGCACGGGCAGAGCTCCCGCCGCGTGTATCATCTCCTCGGGAGCGTAGCAGCAGAAGTACCCCATCACCTTGCCGCCGGTGCGCTCCTTCCAGGCGCGGGCGGCCGCGTAGGGGTCGTCCCGCATCTTCATCAATCTTTCGAGGGCTTCGCCGGACATCTATGCTCCTTTCACACAATCGCCATGGGGGCAGGCTTTAGCCTGACCCAACTTGCCATTGGGCGATCAAATATCGTCGAAGGCCATTTCACAGCGCGCGCAAGCGCGCCCTATGATTCTAAATCTTTGCGCAGTATCTTGCCCGCGGCGCTCCTGGGCAGCTCATCGCGGAACTCGATGACCCGAGGCACCTTGTGCGCCGACAGGTTCGCCTTGAGAAAGTCGGCAACCTCGCGTTCGGTCATCGTCTCCCCGGGTGCGAGCACCACGAAAGCCTTGAGGCTGTGGCCTCTGAAGTCGTCGAAGAGCCCGACCACCGCGGACTCCTTCACCTTGGGGTGGCTGTTGATGACCGCCTCCACCTCGGCCGGGTAGGCTTTGTAGACCCCGGTCGTGACCATGTCTTTCTTGCGATCGATCACGTAGAAGTATCCATCGCGGTCAACCCAGGCGACGTCGCCGGTGAAAAGCCATCCGTCCCGTAGAGCCTTCGCGGTGTCCCGGGGCCGGTTGTGGTAGCCCTTCATCAGGCACGGGCTCTTGATGACCAGTTCGCCCGCCTTTTCCGGGGCAAGCTCCCTGGATCCGGTCTCGAGGTCGACGATCTTGAACTCGACGTCGGGGAACGGGAGGCCGATCGAGCCCCACTTGCTCTCTCCGTGGGCGGGGTTGGCCGACTGCGCGGTGACCGCCTCGGTGAGGCCGTAGCCCTCCAGCAGGCGGGTGGGAGTGAGCCTGTTGAACTTCTTCCTGACAACTCCCGGCGTAGGGGCGGCTCCCACAAAACAGCACTCCAGAGATGAGAGGTCGGCCTCCTCGATGCCGGGATGGTCGACCAGGCTCTGGACCGTCGCGGGTACGCCGACCAGCAGGCTCACGCGATGCCGGGTGATGGCCTCGACCAGCTCGCCGGGCCCCTGCCCCTGCAAGAGGACCGAGGTGGCGCCGTGGAAGAGAGCCGCGTTCATGCCCGTGCTCATGCCGTAGGAGTGGAAGAGCGGCAGCGCCGCGACCACCGGCTGCCCCCTGCGCAGGTCTACCCAGGCGCCCAGTTGCAGCGCGTTCGCGATCAGCGCGAAGTGGGTGAGCATGACGGCCTTGGGCAGGCCGGTGGTGCCCCCGGTGTAGATGAACACGGCCACGTCCTCGCGCGCGTCTATCTCGGGGGGCGCGAACTCCGGTCCCTCCCGCTCGATGAGCTCGGAAAAAGAGAGCGCCGTCCCTGCTCCTGCCCCACTGCCCCCGACCTCGATGAGGGTCCTGGGGCCTTGCTCCGCGGCGCCCGCGACCGTGGGCATGAAATCAGTGAAAGAGACCAGGATGTCGAAGCCGGTGTCGGCGGCCATCCCGGCGAACTCCGGGCCTACCAGCGCGGGGCTGAGCATGACGGCGGAAGCGCCCGTGGCCAGCACCGCGTAGTAGGTGATCACCATCTCGGGGACGTTGGGAAGGAATATTCCTACTCGCGAACCCTTGCCGGCGCCCAGTCCGGCAAGCGCGCGGGAGAAGGCGGTGACCTGTGCGGCGAGCTCCGAGTAGCTGATCCGCCGGTCACTATGGACAAGGGCGGTGGTGGCACCGAAGCGGGAGGCGGCGTCAAAGAAGGCCTGATGGACTCCCTTTTCGGGATACTCGATGGACTGGGGGACATCGGGGTCGTAGGCGGTAAGCCATCGTCTGTCCATCACGCCTCCGACTCGGTGCTCCCGGCTCTCTCGGCGGCTATGATGGCCGCCCCGAGGGCGCCCATGTGCTGTGGCATCTCAGGCACGATGATCTCGGTCTTGAACCGGCCCTCGAGCGCCTTGACGACGCCCTGGTTTCGCGCCACGCCGCCTGTCATCACCACGCGCTCCTCGACGGGTATCCGCACTGACATGGCGTAGATGCGCGACGCTATCGCCTGGTGAATGCCGGCGACTATATCGACCTTGCTCACGCCTTCCGCGACCCGCGAGACGACCTCGCTCTCGGCGAAGACCGTGCACACGCTGCTGATGGAAGCCGGCGAGGTGGACTCGAGCGATATCCGCCCGAGGTCGTCGAGCTCTATCTCCAGCGCACGCGCCATCACCTCCAGGAACCTTCCTGTTCCCGCCGAGCACTTGTCGTTCATCACGAAGTCGCGGACCTTGCCGCGATCGTCTATGGCGATGGCCTTCGAGTCCTGGCCGCCCAGGTCGATGACCGTGCGCGCGTCCGGACGGACGAAATAGGCGCCGCGCGCGTGGCAGGTGATCTCCGTCACCTTCTCGCCGGCGAAATCGGCGGCAAGCCTGCCGTAGCCGGTGGCGACCAGTAGTTCGAGATCCGCTTCGGTAAGGCCGGCTCCGTCGAGAGCGAGGTCCAGCGCCTTGCGCCCGGCCTGCCTGCTGTTGTGGCCGGTCAGGAGCAGCGAGCTGGAGAGTATCTCCTTGCCGTCGAAGATCACCGCTTTCGCCGTAAGTGAGCCTATGTCTACACCGGCAACCGGCATGGGAAACCTCTCAATCCATGCGCGCCGGCGCGGGCCGGCGGCCTTGCCATCCACCTGGCTGATTATATCCGAACATGAAAAAGGGGTGGCTCCGGGAACCACCCCTCGATAACTCTGGCTGGATCAGACCGACACGACTTCCTTGAGATCGGGGATCTCTTCCTTCAGCCTGGCCTCGATGCCCCTCTTAAGGGTGAGGGTCGCCATGGGGCATCCCCCACAGGCACCGGTAAGCCGGACCTTGACCACACCGTCCTCGACGTCTACGAGCTCGACGTCTCCGCCGTCTCGCTGAAGCATGGGCCTGACTTTCGCCAGGACATCCTCTACCTGCTTTTTCTCCATTGATAACCCTCCTGCCGGCGCAGATCTGTCTGCGATTATCCTAACCCTACCGCACCGATAGAAAAATGACAAATGTCACTTCTGGTCGATTCGGTTACAATTCGTTGACACCTGCCTGGGAGGACGATCATGACTGAGCCGACGACATTTCAGTGGCTGGGGACCGCCGGGTTCCGCATCGAGCACGGCGGCCGCGTGCTCCTGATCGACCCCTTCTTCAACCGGGGACCGAAGGCACGGCCGGCCCAAACGCTGCGGCCAGAGGACATGGCCGACGCGGAGATGGTGTTCCTGACCCACGGCCACTTCGACCACATCGCGGACGTGCCCGCCATCGTCGAGGTGTCCGGCGCGGCCGTCTACTGCTCCAGCGTCGCGGCCGAGTCGCTCCAGAGCAAGGGAGTGCCGGGCGCGAAGATCACCCGGCTGGGCGGGGACGAATCGCTCGACCTGGGCGGTTTCACACTCCACACGTTTCCTTCGAAGCACATACGGTTCGACGCGCGCCTGATCATGCGCACCGCGCCACGCGTCCTTCGCCTGAGCAACAGGGAGCTGCTGCGCCAGGTGTCGGGGATGCCGTCGGGCCCGGTCCTCATATACTGGTTCGACTTCGGCGGGCTCACGGTCGCGCACACCGGCAGCCTGGGGATCACCCCCGAGGAGGCTGAGTACCAGGGGCTGCGCAGTCCCGACATCCTGATGCTCCCGCTGCAGGGTCACAGCCGCATCTGCACCCGGGCCGCGCTGCTGACGGCGGCCATCAACCCTCGCGCGGTCGTGCCGCAGCACTTCGACGACTTCTTCCCGCCGGTGAGCCAGTGGGTGGAGCTGATGCCTTTTGCGGCGATGGTGGAGAAGCTGGCGCCGGAGTGCCGGTACTACCAGCCATCGATCAACGAGGTCTTCACCGCGCGCGACGTCCTGGGCGACTGACAGACCGGGCAGTGAACGCCAACGTAGCGGTACAGCGGTAGGGTCCCGGAATCCAAGGCTGGTTCAGGCAAGCCGCCACACACCGTCCACGCAAAGCGCTTTGCCCGAGCGCTCCAGGCGTGCCAGGTGCTTGGACACCATCGTCCCCTCGAAGTAGTCGAACATCTCGGGCGGGTCCCATCGCTTTCCATAGACGATCGCCTCGTCGACGATCCCGGCGAGGGTCTTCGGCCGAGAGAGCGAGGAGAGGATGCGGCTCTCGCGCGCGTCGATGACAGCGGCGAACGCATCGAGGCGGTCGGTGATGTCTCCCTCGATGATGCCTTCTCCGTGCGCCGTGTACCAGGTGTCCGCGCTGATCGTCTTGACGCGCTCGATCGAATCGAGAAACGCGTCGATGTCGGAGTAGCGGTTGCCGTACCAGGGGCCGAAGGGGGTCAGATCGATATCCGCGAGGTAGACGGCGTTCTTCTCCAGGAAGTGAAGGCACATGTTGCCCGGGGTGTGACCCGGCAGGTGCATGAACCTCACCGTGTTGGCCCCCAGGCTCACCTCGTCTCCGTCCTCGACCGGGCGGGTGACCTCCAGGGGCGTGTAGTTCCACTGCTCGGTCATGACGCTGCGCCATATCGGAAGCCAGGGCTTGTCCTCGATCCCCACCATGTGCGCCATCACCTCAAGGGAGCCGATGGCGGGCGCGTCGAGGGGGTGGGCCGCCAGCTCGGCGCCTGTGAAGATGCTGGAGAAGCGCGTGTGGTCCACGTGGTAGTGGGTGTTGACGACCAGCCGGACGCCTTTGTCGCGCTCGATCCGCTCGAGGTCGGGCTTCCTGGTGGCCGGGTCAACCACGGTCGGCACCTCGTCATCGATGAAGAGGCAGTTGCCGTCCGGGAAGCGTGCGCCGTGCTCGCCCGCAAGAAATGTGATGTCGCCTGAAGGCATGCTTCGCGTCAGGCCTAAAGGCCGAGCTTGCCGGGGTTCATGATCCCCGCTGGGTCCAGCGACTTCTTCAGCCCGCGCAGCGCCTCCATCCCCGGCTCGCCGTACTCCTGCACGAACCAGGGCGCGTGCTCGTAGCCCACGCCGTGGTGGTGCGTTATGGTCCCGCCGTTAGCGAGGATGCAGTCTCCGGCCAGCTTCTTGATGTGCTCCCACTGCTCGATCTCGCGCCCCTGTGCGATCTTGCCCAGGAAGATGAAATAGAGGCTCGAGCCAGTTTCGTAGGAGTGCGAGAGGTGGCAGGTGACGATCGAGGGCGAGTCGAAGTCGGTGAGCGCCTGCCGGATGGCGTCCTTGGTCGTCCGGTAGAGGTTCATGATGTTGTCCCAGGTGGTGGCGGTCTCCAGGGTGTCGGTCATGACGCCCCACCCGAACATGATGTCCCTCAGATAAGGATGGTCGTAGCGGCTGTGGTACCACTCGTTGCCCGCGCCCTTGCCCAGGGGAACAGCGCCGTTCTTCCTGCAGATCGACTGGATGCGCTTCATGCGACCGGCGACCTCGACCTTCTTGCCCTCGCAGCCGAGAATGGAGAAAGCGCCCGTCTCGAACGAGTATCCAAGGGCGGCAAGCCCCTTGAGCGCGGTCTGCATGGCCTGCTCCTTGACGGCGCTGCTTGAAGCCTTGCGCACGCGCATCGCGAAAGCGCTCTCCTCGGCGTCGCTGATGCGTATAGTCTCCGGGATAACCCCGTGCTGCAGCATCTCGCGCACCGACTGCACGCCGCCCTCAAACTCCTTGAACAGCAGTCCGCGGTAGTCGTACTCCTGCGGCAGCGGGCGGACCTTCATCGTCGCCTGGGTGATGATGCCGAGTGTCCCCTCCGAGCCGGAGATCATCCTCACCATGTCGGGGCCCGTCGCGCAGGCCGGGACGTCACGCGTCTCGATGATCCCGCGCGGGGTCACCATGCGCACCGACTCGACCATGTCCTCGATCTTCCCATAGCCGGTGGACTGCCTCCCGGCCGAGCGGCTGGCTATCCAGCCGCCGAGGCCGCTGAAGAGGAACGACTCCGGCGCGTGGCCCAGGTAAAGGCCTCGCTTGCTGAGCTCCGCCTCCAGTTCGGGTCCCCAGATGCCCGCCTCGAACGTGGCGGTGCGGCTCTCCGGGGTGACCTTGATGACCTTATCCATGCGCCGCAGGTCGACGCTGATAGCGGCCGAGAAACCATTGTCGAAGGGCTCGATGCCGCCAACGACGCTCGAGCCGCCGCAGAACGGCGTGACCGCGATGCCCTCATCCTCGGCGAGCTTGAGGATTATCACGACCTCTTTCTCGTTCAGCGGGTAGACAACGGCGTCAGGCGGGTTGCTCACCTGGTTCAGCCGCGCGCGGAGGAGGTCGCGGTAGCTCTTGCCCAGGGCGTGGTAGACGCGGTCCTTCTTGTCCGTCCGCACGTTCTCTTTGCCGACGATGGATTCGAAGGACGCGAGCTTCTCGGTGCTGAGCCTCGAGGCGCGCAGCTTGAGGGCCTCCAGGTCGGGGTCAGGGACGCGGACCTTGTCCACCTTGATGCCGAGCTTGTCCTCGAGGAACGGTATGTAGGTCGGCCTCTCCTCGACGGGGTAGGTCTTGTTGATGTCTCCCCAACCCCACCAGCGAGTCTCTATGTCCTTGGCTTTCGTCATGAGTCCATTCCCTTCGGCTTGAGCCGCCTGGCGGCTGTCCGGTCCTGTCTCGGGTCGTCAGATTCGGTGATGGGAAAACGGGACGGGGATCCGCTCCCTGACTCTCTTTTCGGCATCCTGTCGCAGCGCCTCGTCGTTGGTCGAGTCGTCCATCAGCGCCCTCCCGGGTCTCGGTCCTCAAGTGAATAATATATCGGCCCGGTACGGCATGCCAGACGTGTGCCTGGAAAGGTGCGGTGGTGGGGGTGGCGCCGCGGAGCTTTCATTTAGTGGAGCAAGCCTTGCTCCCACTGGGCCTGGTATTCGGCTTCGCGGGGGTCTGACCCCAAATCTTGCGTTGGCTACATGAACTGCTTGATGACGCGGTTCAGGTCGGAGACGTCTATGGGCTTGAGCAGGAAACCGTCGGCTCCCACCGACTCCATCCTCTTGCGGGTATCAGCAGAGAGGCTTGCGGTGATCGCCACGACCGGTATGTCGCGGCTGGTCTCCTTGATGGTCCGGCACACCTCGCTGCCGGACAGACCCGGCAGCAGGACGTCCAGCAGGACCAGGTCGGGCTTGACGTCTGTGATGACGTCGAACACCTCGAGCCCGTCCCGCACCACTATGACGTCGTAACCCATCCTGTCGAGAACGACCCGGTAGGTGGTGACTATGTCGTCGTTGTCGTCGACGATCAGTATCTTTTTCTTATCACTCATCAGGACCTCGCAGCGGCAAAGTGAAGCAAACCGTTGTGCCCGTCCCAACCTTGCTCTGGAGCGTGACACTGCCTCCGTGCGCTTCTACTATACCCTTACTGATTGCAAGACCCAAACCGGTCCCACGCTTCTCCGACCTGGTCTCCGCGTGAGCCCTGGACCACTTGTCGAAGATCGTTTCAATGGCGTCATCGGGTATGCCGAGGCCGGTGTCCTTGATGCAGACGCGGGCCCTGTCGGCGGTCTCTTTCGCCACGGATACGGTGACGCTGCCTTCCTCCGTGAAGTTCAGAGCGTTGCCGACCATGTTCTGTATGACCTGGTAGATCCTGTCGCGGTCGCAGGTCACCATGACCGGTTCTTCGGGCGCGGCGAGCACCAGGTCAACGCCTTCGTGCTGCGCCAGCGGCCGGTCGGCCTCCACGACCTCCGCAGCCAGCGTGCCCAGGTCGACTTCGGCAGGTAGTATATCGAGCTGGCCGGCCTCTATCTTGGTGAGGTCGAGCAGCTCAGAGGTGAGCGTGGTCAGCCGGTCTATGTTTCTCTCGGCGATTCCCAGCATCAGTTTCTGGTCCTCGTTGAGCGGGCCTATCATCTCGCGCAGGACGGTCGAGACGCCCATCTTCATCGAAGCCATCGGGGACCGGAGCTCGTGTGAGGCCATCGAGACAAACTCGCTCTTGAGGTCGTCGAACTCCTTCAGCCTGTCGTTGGCCTCCTGCAGCTCGATGGTGCGCTCCTGCACCTTTCCCTCGAGGTTGTCGTAGAGGTCTTTAAGGCGGCCGGCCATGCTGTTGAACTCGTTCGCGAGCTCGGTCACCTCCACCCCATCGCTGATGGTCACCCGCGTCGAGAGGTCTCCCGCGGCGATCGCCTTCACGCCGTTCTGCAGGTCCTTCAGCAGTCGGGCTGCGGTCCGCGCGATCATATAGGCCAGCGCCAGGCCACCGACCAGCAGTACCAGAATGACCAGTATGCTTACATCACGGAGCCTGTCTATCGCGGCAAAAGCGTCGCCGCTGTCGGTGGTGGCCGTGACCCCCCAACCGGCCTCGGGGATGGAGTCCCAGGAGGAGACCACCTCGTGCCCGAAGAGGCCCTGCGACTCGCCCTCCCCCTTCTCCCCGCGCGCCGCTTTTGCCGGGGCCGCCTCGGAGTTCATCGGTAGACGGATGAGCCTGCCGACGGTGGTAGAGCCGACCCCGCCGCCGTTGTTGCGGAAGTATGCCACGCTGATCTTGCCCGCCACCCGGTCGGACAGCAAGATGCGTCCGCCCGCACCGAGGCCGGAGGTTTCACTGAGCTCACTCTCGAGCTCGGGCGATCGCGTGTTCGATACAACGGCACCTGTCACCTGGTTCGAGCCGGGTTTGCTTATCGGGAAGACCTTGATGATTCTCAGCCCTTGGGAACCGACGTCGAAGGTCACCACTGGATGACCGGGCTTCAGCTCGCTGAGCAGTTGCGGGTCCGCGTTCTTCAACGCACCGGCGTCCGCCGGAACTTTGACTGAGGCTATGACCGTGCCACCCACAGTTGTTACCAGAATCCCGGTGACCGAAGCCGAGCCGGACGAACCAACGGACATCAGGCGGGCCAGGTCGCCCCCGATCGCCTGGTTGTCCGGGCTGTCCGCGGCATATGCCTGGATGTCAGCCACGAGTTTTGGGTCGGCAGCCAGGCTGTCGAGCACTGGGCTCGAGTCGCGCAAGGCGAGCTCGACCTCGCCACTCGTCCTCGACACCACGCCCTCCATCGACTTGAACACCTGCTCCCTGAGCTCGGCGCGAGCGATGAAGTAGGTGAACAACAGCACGACGGTGCCGGTGACAACGATGGCGATCGCCACCATTACGGCAAGCCTGCCTTTCAGGCTCTTTGCAAACTTCAAAGATGTCTCCCGGGCCGGGTTGACCTGCGTCAGCTGGTCGTGGACCTCATTGTTGCATACCTCTATTTATTAAGCACAGGGAGCCGGCCGCCCTTCGCGTTTGACCCCCGGCCACACCCACTTTATACTTCGAACATGGGGGAGGACCATGGTTAACACAGGTACCCAGAAGCTGCTCCGGATCGGCGAGCTGTCCAGGCGCACCGGGATATCGACCTCTGCCATCAACTATTACGTGCGAGAGGGCCTTCTTCCTCCGCCGCTCAAGACCGCGCCGAACATGGCTTACTACGACCCCGGCTACATCGACATGGTCAACTCCATCAAGATCCTGCAGCGCGAGAAGGGGCTGTCTCTGAACGAGATCAAGGCCCTGCTCGAGCAGGGCCAGTTCTCCTGGCCGGAGGGGTTCCCTCCAGAGGACTTCTCCGGAGTCGACGGGACCGCGGGGGGAAGCCGCAGGGCGCTGGACCGCCGCAAGCACATCATGAGCATCGCCGCACGGGTCTTCGCCGAGAAGGGCTACTACGCGACAACGATCGCGGACCTGGCCCAGGCGGCCGGTATCGCCAAGGGAACGATCTACTGGTACTTCAGCAACAAGCGCGCGATCATGCTGTGCATCCTTGACGACATCTCGGGCGAGATAACCGGCACGTTCGGCGCCGTCCTGCGCGACGCGCCAAACGGCCTGCAGGCCCTGCTCGACTGCGTCGAGCCGGCTCTGCTACTGCTCGAGAGGCACGGCCCCATCTACCTCATGTACTTCCTCGAGATCGGGTCGACCGACAGTTCGATCCAGGAGAAGTTCAGGCAGATCTACCAGGCCGTGCACGCCGGCGCGCGGATTGCGGTGGAGCGCGGGATCGACGACGGCCACATCCGCAAGGTCAACTCCGACCTGGCCGCCTACGCCGTGATGGGACTGGTCGAACGAGTGAGCGAGATCGGCGGCCTCTCGAGTCACCGGATACCTGTCGAAGAGCGAGCCGCGGAGACCAGAGAGATGGTCAGGCGCGCTCTCGCCCCCGACGGCGCTTTCTAAACCCTCAGGCTGTCGTAAGGCTCGGTGAACAACCAGGTCGAAAGATAGCGCTCGCCCGTGTCTGGCAGGATGACCGCGATCAGCTTACCCTCGTTCTCCGGCCTCGCCGCGACCTGCAGGGCGGCCCACGTCGCGGCGCCCGACGAGATGCCCGCCGGTATGCCCTCCAGCTTGGCCAGCTTCTTGGTAGTGGCTCCCGCGTCGACGTCGGTCACGGTGATGATCTCGTCGATGAGGTCCACGCGCAGTATCTCGGGAATGAAACCCGCCCCGATGCCCTGGATCCTGTGAGCTCCCGGGCGGCCGCCCGAGAGCACCGGGGAGCCCGCCGGCTCGACCGCTATCATCTGGACTGTGGGCTTGAGGTCCTTGAGCACTTCACCGCAGCCGGTGATCGTCCCGCCCGTGCCGACGCCGCTGACCACGATGTCGATCTTGCCGTCGGTGTCTTCCCACAGCTCCCTGGCCGTGGTCTCGCGGTGGATGCGGGGGTTGGCCGGGTTCTTGAACTGCTGTGGCATGTAGCTGTTCTTGATCGCCCCGAGCATCTCTTCCGCCTTCTTGACGGAGGCACTGATGCCGTCCTTGCCCGGCGTGAGGAGCACCTCCGCGCCCATGAAAGCGAGCATCTGCTGGCGCTCCACGCTCATCGTGTCAGGCATGGTTATGATCAAGCGATATCCTCGGGCCGCGCACACGAACGCCAGGCCGATGCCGGTGTTGCCACTGGTAGGCTCGATGATCGTGCTTCCCGGCCCGATCAGGCCTCGCTTCTCTGCGTCGTCGATCATAGAGACGGCGACCCGGTCCTTCACGCTGCCAAGCGGGTTGAACGACTCGAGCTTGCCGTACACGTCCGCCACCGAACCCTCGGAGATCCGCTTGAGCTTGACCAGCGGAGTCCCACCTATCGTGCCGCTGATGTCGTCATATATCCGCTTCATCGCCGCCCCTCCCGCTCGCCTTTTCCCTCACGCCGTCATAAGAGCCTGACGGCGACCTCCTCGCCATCTCTTAAGACTTCAGGATCGAAAACGAAATACAGGTCATCCGACTTAGCCGGGACCTCGAAAGCCACTTTACCACTAACCGCTCCGCCCACCTTGACTTCACCGTCAGGAAACGTCGGCCCGGGAAAATACAGGCCGGTCCCGTAGACCTTGCCCTCCCGGTCCTGCAGCGACATCTGCAGCAGAGACGAGACAAGCACCGGACTTGCGCCCGCGTTGCGCACCTTTACGTCGCACACGACGAAGCGGTCGCCCTTCAGTGGTCTCTGGATGGCCGCGCCGTCGGAGGAAAGCGAGCCGCTCACAGAAACCAGGAGGTCGCGGGCCCGGACTTCCTCGCCCGTCGCCGCCGCCCTGGACGGCAGCTTCCTCTTCTCGGACTTCGAGGCCTTCTCCGCCGCCCCTTCCGCAGCCTGGCCGTTCCCGGTTATCCCGTTCAGGAAATCGCCCGCGCTTTCGAGGACGCCCTTTCTTGGGGCCGCCTCACCGGTGAAGACCACCAGGGACGCGATGCCTCCAACCAGCAGGGCGAGCGCCGCGAAGCCTGCCACCATGTAAAAGGCAATCCGGCGTTTCGGGATATCTTTGCGCGATCTGCGAGCCGGTGCTTTCTCCGCAAGGGGCGCGGCGCACTCGAGGCAGAATCGTGAGGTGTCCTTGTTGGGTGTACCGCAGCTGCTGCATGTCTTCATGTCACCTGGATTCTACACGAAAAAAGACCCCGCTGGTCGGGGTCGCTTCACATGCCGGGAGGGGGAAGGCCTGCCGTCTCTAAGGCTCCGCCTCTACGAGACCAAGTGGTGATACCTTATGTAGTACCAGAACAGCTTCAGCACTCTGCGGTCGACCTCCCGATGCTTTATCTAAGCATTCAAGCCGCTACGGCGACTCTCCTTTGAAAAGGATATCACCGGGCTTTGAAAGCGGCCCCGCGAACGGGTCGGGCGGTCGTATCCTCACGCTCAGCGCGCTCCAACCCCGCGCGACCGGCTCCCAGTATTGCCTTGTTAGACGAAAGCACGCGCGGGCGATGGTTCCTGCCAACGGCACGGCCTGAAGCAGCGGGTGGTGCCGTCCGTGGCGTGCGATATACTCTTGAACGGCGAAGCGGGCAACGTGGGCGGGTGCTTGGAAAGGAGTCACCTTGAGGGTAAAGAGGATAGACCATGTCGGTGTCGCGGTCAGGGACAAGGAAAAGGCGTCCCGCTTTCTCGAGGACGCGCTCGGCGCGCGTAAGGTGCTCGACGAGCCCTGGACATTCCGGGGAGAGGATTTCAACTGGGCTTACTTCGACCTGGGGGAGAGCGGCCGCATCGAGCTCATCAGCTCCCCCGACCCTGAGAACTTCGTGAACAAGTACATCGAGAAGAGGGGCGAGGGGCTGCACCACGTCACCATCCAGGTCGAGAGCATCCAGGAGGCCCTCGAGTCGCTGCGGGCCATGGGTATCGAGCCGCTGGACGTGAACCTCTCCGACCCGCACTGGAAAGAAGCGTTCATCAGCCCCAGGGACTCGTTCGGCGTGTTGATACAGCTTGCGGAATTCGACGAGGAATACTGGGCGGACCGCATGGCCTCAAGCAGGCCGGGCGGCGGCCCCGCGCTCTGACTTCTTACAGTTTCATCCCGTAGTCGGCGTGCTTCTTCTCGAACCCGAGGCGCTCGTAGAAACCCTTGGCCTTCTCGTTTTCCACCTCGACGCTGACGTCCAGCTCCTCGCAGCCCATGAGCCTTGAGATCCTCTTGGCCTCTTCCACCAGGATGGCGCCGACGCCCTTGTTCTGTGCTTCCTTGGTGACGATCAGCTCGGTGATGGCCGCATAGTTGCCGCCGTGATACAGCGAAGGCAGGATGACGAGGATGAGGAGGCCCATGGTGCGCTTCCTCTCCTCCGCCATGATGAAAGTCCACTCCGGGGAGGCCAGCATCTTTCTCAGTGTGCTATACCACGTCACCGGGTTCACGTCCCCGGAGACACCTATCGCCTCACCCAGCTCCCTGATGAGAACGGCCACCTGCTCCTCATCAGACAGTGTCGCCTTACGAATATCCACAGCGGTCCTCCCCTGCCGTTGGTGCAATCGCTCAAAAGAATATCACAATTCGCCGGGCTAAAAGTACAAGACTCTCAGGTGTCCTGCAAGCGGTCGTATCGACCGCGGGGGCGGCGGGCCACCAGGGCCGCTGGCACCACCGGCGCCGCATGCATAGAATGGTGTCACCATCATGGAGGGTGCATGAGTCCCAAAGGCAAGAGGCCTCAAGAGAACACCAGACAGGCAGTCCTGGAGGCGGCGATCCGCAAGTTCGGCGAGAAGAGCTTCCTGACCGCCACCACCGCCGAGATCGCCTCCGAAGCCCGGGTCAGCGAGAAGACGGTCTTCGACCTGTTCGGCGATAAGAAGACTCTCTACCTCGAGGTGCGCGAGCACATCAGGCGAAGCGCGATAAGCGACATGCTTCCGCTGCTGCCCATCGGCGCGGGCGCCCCGCGGATACTGAGGGCGCTGGGCCGCGAGTTCCTGCGCGAGGTGTCCCGCAACAGCGACAGGGCAAGAGTGAGCCTGCAGTCGATCACCGCGATCGACGACCCGGAGATCAAGAAGAGCACTCAGGAGTTCTTCCTGGAGACGCACTCGCTGGTCAAGCGCGTTCTGAAGAACGGCCAGGAGGCCGGTCTGGTCTCCAGGGAGCTCGACCTCGATCAGTTCGCCTGGACCTACGCCATGGCGCTGCACGCGGTCGGGTTCGTCACCTTGATGGGTTATCCACAGCGGATGAGCGAGGACTCCGCCCTGGTGTTCCTCAACCGACTCATCGACACGATCGAGCCCGGCGCGTAAAGCTACCCGTGGGACGGAGCACTAGGCCTGCTGCATCACGTCGAAGAACACATCCAGCGCGAAATTGGGATCGAACCCCGCAACGGACTTGCGGTCCAGGTCCAGCAGCACCGAGTAGGTCAGCAGCGCGGCGAGCGACAAGAACAGCCAGGAAGTCTTATCCGCGTCGGCCACCAGCTTGAGCCTTCCCTCGCGCACATCGGTGTCTATCAGCCAGGCGATCGCGGCGGCGCCGTTGGTGAAGGTCTGGATCTCGTCGGTCTTGATCACCTCGTCGACTATCGCCACGGCCTCGGCGAGTATCCTGGCCAGGCCCCTGTTCCTGCGGATGAAGTCGCTGTAGGACTTGAGGATCTCCTTGATGACGGTGAACGAGCTCTCGCCGGTCAAGCCCTGCTGCACGGGCGCGAGTATCTCGCGTATCAGTCGGTCCATCGCCGCGTCGCGCGACGCTATGAAAAGCTCGGTCTTGCCGGAGAAGTATTTGTACAGCGTCTTGGGCGAGACCCTCGACTGGCGGGCCACCTCCGCCATCCGTGTCCCGTAGTAGCCCTCGCTGCCGAAGAGCTTCACGGCCGTCTTGAGTATTCGCTCGCGCTTGTCGTCGTCGTTGTCGGCCACGCCAAAACCCTTTCGGGAGGATAACCGTCCTTGAACCGGTTTTATAGCAATCGCGAACTTTTTTCAATCTGAGTTCGTCCAATCGACGACAGGAAGGCAAGGCTAGCAGGCGCGAGGCGTGTGTCCACGATTGGTCATGTTTGCCAATTGCCCGGGATTTGGCGATAATATTGGGTCTATGTCCGTACTATGCAGACACGTGGACCACACATAAAGCCATTATTATGGTCTTGACGCGAAAACATTCAAATCTGGTGGCGCTGATCGTAGCCTCGGCTGCGGTCGTCCTGCTGTGCCCGCTCCTGTTCTCAGGATGCGGCGGGAGCACCGAGGCGAAGCAGGCGGGGCAGTCGAGGGCGGACCTCGACGCGCTGTTGAAAAAGGGCACCCGTCCCAACGAGTTGGGCATGGTCATGGTGCTGGAGTATCACCGCATCAAGGCGACCGAAGGTGACTTCACCCGCAGCATCGACAACTTCAAGAAAGACCTGCAGACCCTCTACCAGAAGAATTATCGCCTCATCTCCTTCAACGACCTCATGACCGGGAACATCGGCGTGCCGGCTGGAACGACTCCGATCGTTTTCAGCTTCGACGACTCGACCGAGAGCCAGTTCAGGTACCTCCCCCAGGGGAGCGGCACCACCATCGACCCGGAGTGCGCGCTCGGCATGATGCAGGCCTTCCAGAAGCAGCACAATGACTTCGGGTGCACGGCTCTCTTCAACGTGCTGCCCGCGATGTTCGAGCAGGAGAAGTACAAGGACCAGAAGCTCACCTATCTGGTGAAGAACGGGTACGACATAGGTAACCACACGGAGAGCCACGGCAACCTTGCCAAGCTCAGCGACGACAAGGTGCAGGCCGACATCGCGGGGCAGCAAAAGAATATCGTGAGCATAGATCCCAAGACGAACGTGAGCGTCCTCTGTCTCCCCTACGGCGCCGAGCCCCAGAACAAGGCGCTGATGTTCAGCGGCTCATCCGCGGGGACGAGCTATCACTATGATTGGTCGCTGCTGGTGGGCTCCAACCCGTTCTATCCGATGTACCACTACAAGAACCCCGGGCAGATCATCCCGCGAGTCCAGGTCATGGACTACAACTCGACCTCCGGCTCGGGGGCGGACGGCTCGGGCTACTGGCTGCGTTACTTCGACCGGCATCCAGAGCTGCGATTCGTAAGCGACGGGAACAGCAAGACGGTCTGCGCGCCTGCATACATGCAGACGCGAGTCATGGGGAACAAACTCCCCAAGGGCGTGCAGTTTCTGGGCTACTGAGCAAGCGGCAAGGCAAGGGACACTGAATGGCAAGAAAGAAGACCTTCTCGAACAGGCGCGGCGGCGCCCTGAGCGGCAACCGGCGGCCCAGGCTGTCGTATAGCGAGCTCGAAGACCGCAGGCGCGAGACCGAGAGTAACGGCGGCGCCAGGAAGGCCGCCCCGCGAGAGATGTCCGCTCGCGACCCCAGGGGGCGCACCGGCGATCGGCCCGCGCCCAAGCCCAAGCACAGGGCGAGCCAGGGCCCGACCGGCTTCCACGTCGCGATCGGCGCGGTCTGCATCCTCGCGGTAGTCATCCCGCTCTGGTTGTTCGTGTTCGTGCTGCCGTCGCCGATCGGCGGGCTGACGCCGTCGGTCGGGTCCTGTGTCAAGACCGGTAACGTGCAGGTCAAAGCGACGATCAGCAAGTCGTTCAATCCCCAGAACGTGACTATGAAAGTGGACGGCAAGGACGTCGGGCCGAGCATGCAGGCCGACAAGAAGTCGGTGTCGGCGAGCCTCCCGCTGGCCGACGGCAAGCACAGCGCGTCTCTGGTGTTGAGCGCGGGCGGCCTGATGGGGAAACGGACCGCGAGCTGGTCCTTCACGGTGGACTCGACCCCCCCGAAGTTGAGCATCACCAAGAAGGCCATCAAGGACCTCAAGGGCGGCGGCCAGGCCGTGAGCATCGACCTGGAGGGCACCGTCGACGACAAGGACGCGACCGTGACGATAGCGGATAAGCCGGTGACGGTGGACAAGACCGGAAAGTTCGTTTACGCGACCACGTCGACGCGCGTTCAGAGCCTCAAGGTGGCGGCCAAAGACAAGGCCGGCAACGAATCGAGCGACTACGTGATCACCCAGAAGGCGCCGCAGGCGAAGGGCGCACACGTCTCCATATACATCGCCGGAAGCGACACCGACCTGGCGAAGATGATCGCCCTGACTGAGAGGACGGAGCTCAACGCGCTGGAGATAGACCTCAAGGACGAGGCGGGGATGATTGGTTTCAACCTCGACTACCCTCTGGCCCAGCAGGTCAAGGCCACCACCAACTACATGGACCTCGAGTCCGTGGTCGACCAGATGAGGTTCAAGGACATCTACGCGATCTGCCGCATCGTCTCGTTCAAGGACCCGAAGCTGGCGAAGGCGAGGCCGGACCTTACGGTGCAGGACAAGACCACAGGCCGCCCCTGGAGCGCGGGCGTGTGGCTCGATCCCTATTCCAGGGAGGTCTGGGACTACGACCTGGCCGTCGCCGAGGCCGCGGCAAAGGCGGGGTTCAACGAGATACAATTCGACTACTGCAGGTTCCCCTCGGACGGCAATACCAGCACCTGCAAGTACCCTCACCAGGACGCGCGCCCTCCGGGGCAGGTGATCGACGACTTCCTGAGCTATGCGCGGACGAGGCTGGCGCCGTACAACGTCTTCATCTCCGCCGACCTGTTCGGGCTCACCGCCAGCAACCAGGGCGACATGAACATCGGTCAGCGCGTCGGCGACGTGGCGAACAGGGTCGATTTCATATCGCCGATGGTCTACCCGTCGCACTACAGCCTCGGCGAGTACAACGTCAAGGTCCCCGAGGCTAACCCGTACGATATCGTCTCCAAGTCGCTTCAGGACTTCAAGAAGAAGATGGCGGGCAAGCCCGCGCAGTTGCGCCCGTGGCTGCAGGACTTCAGCCTCAAGATACGCTACACGCCTGACATGGTCAGGGCGCAGATAGACGCCTGCGAGAAGTTAGGCGTACATCAGTGGCTGCTCTGGGACCCCGACTGCACCTACAGTGAGACGGCGCTCAAGCCCCAGAAGAAATAGCGGGGCCGACACGCGGTGCGTCCGCGACTACTGCCACCTCTTCAGGGTGCTCAAGGTCTCTTCGGCTTCTTTCTCGGCATCCTCGCGGGATTTGCCCGAGTCCTTCTCGATCATGTCGGCAAGGCGCTTTATTACCTCGTCCCTGTCGGCGACGAACGCATCGTGCACCATGCAGAACTGGCAGAACTCTCCGCGTTCGCTGCCCTCGGGCCAGTCCTCCGCGTTGATGGGCAGTCCGCAGGACTGACAGACCGTCCCCTCGGTCGCATCGGCCACGGCTATCATCTCCTTTCATGTTCATAGCTGCTCCCCCCCGATTTCTACGCTTGGCTTGCATACCCTTCATTGCCGAATATCATGGCCCTGGTGCGGTGCGCCGAAATAGATTTGAACAGGAAAGCAACTACCTGGAGGAACGATGAACCTTCCCGAGGATCCCGACTGGTTGTCACCCGAGCAGCTCGAGATCGCGCGACAGATCCTGGAGGGACGCGTGGAGCGCAGGGACTTCCTGCGAAAGGCCGGCAAATGGGCCGGCGGGCTGCTGCTGGCGGGAGCGCTCGGCAGCATCATCGGGTGCGGCGCCGAGGAAGTCGCCAGGACCACCACGCCCGCCAGCGCGCCCGCAAGCGCTCCGGCGGCGGCCGCACGGTCGGGGGCCGACCTTGCGGTCGCTCACGGGACCGGAGACCCCGGGGCACTGGCGCGAAAGGCCATCGACGCTATCGGGGGGATGGGCCGGTTCGTAAAACAGGGGAACGTCGTCGTGATAAAGCCCAACGCCTCCTTCATGGACGGGCCGCAGGGCGGGACGAGCACGCATCCCTCGGTCGTTTCCGAGGTCATCAGCATGTGCAAGCAGGCCGGCGCTTCCCGTGTCATCGTGACCGACCACTGCCTGCGCGGCGACTATCAGACCTGCTTCGAGAGAAACGGGATCGGAGCGGCGGCGCGCGCGGCTGGAGGCGAGGTCATCGCCTACGGGGGCAGCGACAGCAGCCAGGGCCGGGCGACGCCGATCCCCGGGGGCGTCGCCATGCGCCAGGCGAGCATCTATCCCCTGGTCCTGGACGCGGACGTCTTCATCACCGTGCCGAAGGCCAAGCACCACAGCGGCGCCGGCCTGTCGCTTGGGATGAAGAACCTCATCGGGGTCACAGCGAACATGTCGAGCGTCCACAGCAACGGCCTGTACGAAGGCATCGCCGATATCGCATCCGTGGTAAGGCCCGACCTCTCGGTCATCGACGCGTCGATAGTGCTCACGACGAACGGCCCCGGCGGGCCGGGACAGGTCAAGGACCTGGGGACGGTCATCGCCAGCAGTGACTTCGTGGCGGCGGACAGCTACGCGTGCACGCTGTTCGGGATGACAGCGTCGTCGGTCGGCTACGTGGCCGCCGCCGGCAGGCGAGGGCTCGGACAAGTGGATTTCAACACGCTGAAGATCGCGAACGTGTGACGTGGGCAAGAAAGCGGGCAGCGGGAGGAGGCGGCGAAGGCTCGCCGTCACCAGGCGCGTGGTGCAGGCCGCGTTCCTGGCCCTGTTCGTGCTGCTGGCTATCGAGGCCGCCTATCCCCCGCTGAGGCTGCCCGCGTCCAACTTCCTGTTGAGGCTCGACCCGCTGGCCGCGGTCGTGTCCATCATCACCGTGCACAGCCTGGCCGTGATCGCGGAGTTCTGGCCCGCGTGGGTGCTGCTGGGGCTGACTGCTCTCAGCGGCCGGTTCTTCTGCGCCTGGATATGCCCGCTGGGGACGTGCTTCGACGCCGCCGGAGCCGCAAAGCCGAAGGCGCTCAGGTACTACCAGCCTTCAGGCAGCGAGGTCCGTGAGCTGACGGAGTCGGGCGGGTCGGCAACCGGCCGGCTCAGGCGCGCCCCTAAGTATGTCTTTCTGGTGCTGGTGCTGGGGCTCGCGTTCGCCGGCGTGAACCTTCTGTATATCGGCAGCCCGATGGTGGTCGCCAACCGCACCGTCTACCAGCTGCTGGCGCCCGCCGTTCCTTTCCTGTTCATCGGTCTGGTGCTGGTGGCTTTCTTCTACCGGCCCAGGTTCTGGTGCGACGACCTCTGCCCGATGGGTGCGTTGATGAGCCTCGTTTCGGCGGCGGGCAAACGCCTGCCCGCCCGGGTGAGCCCGCTTGCGGTCGTCAAAGAGCCTGACGCCTGCATCTCCTGCGGGGCCTGTTACAAGACATGCGACTTCGAGGTGGCCGAGCCTCTGGTCTCGCAGCGCGGCGGCCAGCTGGTCTCGCTCGACTGCACCGGCTGCGGCGAGTGCGTCGAGGCGTGCCCCGCGGGTGGAGCGCTGGCCCTGGAGAGCTTCGGCCTGCGGCTGGCGGCTTCAGGAAAGAAGGGCGCGAAGCCGGTTGAACAGCGGCTGCCGCAGGTGGCCGGGAGTTCTGAGGCCGGCGGCAGGTTCGCGCTGGGGCGGCGCGAGTTCATCGAGTCGGCTGGGCTGGCGGCGGTCATGGTCGCGGGCTATTGGGTCGGGCTGAAGAAGTCAGCCGCGCCGGTGCTGAGGATGCCGGGCGCCCAGGACGAGCAAGCCTTCCTCTCCAGGTGCAACCGCTGCGAGGCGTGCGCCAGGGCCTGCCCACCTGGTTGCCTGAAGCCGATGGGGCTGGACTCCGGGCTGCAGAAGCTCTGGACCCCGCGGTTCGTGCCGCGAGAGGCCGGCTGCGTGTTCGACCAGTGCGGGCAGGCCTGCCAGGGCGTCTGCCCGACAGGCGCGATAGAGAAGATCGACCCCAAGCACGTGCGCATCGGCCAGGCGCACGTGAACGAGCGGACGTGCCTGGCGTGGCGAGGCAATCCTTGCCTGGTCTGCTACGAGCGGTGCCGGTTCAACGCCATAAGCCTCGACAGGGAGCGTCCCGTGGTGCGGGCGGACAGATGCACCGGCTGTGGCGCCTGCGAGGAGACATGCCCGACCAGGAAGGCGAGCATCAACGTGCGGCCGATCTAAGCGGGGACAGGTACTTTCTACTTATTTTTCTACTTTGTCGAACGCGGTTTCAGCGCTCCGCCGTAAAAGTAGAAAAATAAGTAGAAAGTACCTGTCCCCGTCCTCTACCTGGCAAGGTAGGCGCTGATCCCGTCGACCAGGCCCTGGACGTAATCGTCGCTGGTTGTATACCTGTTCTCGATGCAGACGATCGGCACTTTCGAGAGCAGGCTCCCTATCAGGCAGGTGGGATGTCCCACCGGGGTCGAGTTGCCCTGGCTGGTGCCTCCGGTATCGTCCTTGACGGCAAGTCCCATCCTCGGCGCTATGGCCCTGGCAAGGAGATCGCTCTGGGCCGCCACCTTGGGATCGACCACGGTGATCCGTCCCGGATCGGAGGTGGGGCAGCGCGCCGCTCCCGCCGGCGGGCGCATGACGCCGGTGAAGCCGGACGGGTCGTGGTGGAGCCTGACCATCACCGCGCTGCTGTTCCCGATGTCCGCCCTCTGCTTGAGCGAAAGGTAGTCGTTGACGTTCTGCTTGGTGAACACCACGGTGTATCCCGCGTCCTGGAGGAACTTCCTGACCTTCACCGCCAGGTCCCAGTTCTGCTGCAGCTCATCGGGCGCCCCCGTGTTGTCTCCGACGTTGAGGCCGGTGGCGGGGTCGACCTCGCTGCCATCGTGCCCCGAGTGACCGGGGTCGATGCAGATGGTGATTCCTTTTCCCGGGGCGCTGAAGTACATCGGACGCTCCGCGACCACCGGCCTGGAGCTCTTCACGGAGGTGGCGACGTCCTGTCCCGCGCCGACATCGGCGGAGACGTCCAGCGTGTAGCGGCTGTGAGGAGCGACGACGTGATCCCGCACAACGGGATCGCCCGAGGCGAGCGCGTAGGTGAAAGTCACGTCCGCAGACTCTTCGCCGGGGTTCATTATCGCCAGGTAGGTGACGTAGCCGGCGCGAGTGGTCCCTTCGGCGAAGTGCCAGGTGTCGCCCGGGCTCACGGCCCCCGGCGAGTCGTGCCCGCCGTCCCACTTCCCCTGGTAGTCGAAGTACATCGGACGCTCGGCCGCGACTGGGACCGTGCTGGTGATCGTGGTCGAGACATCCTGCCCGGCACCGACGTCGGCGGAGACGTCGATGGTGAAGCGGCTGTGGGATGGGATCTCGTGCGATCGGATCACAGTCTTGCCGGAGCCCAGCATGTAAGTCATCGTAACGTCCGAAGGGGCTTCTCCGGGGTTGGCAACGGTCAGGTAGGTGACGAAGCCATCGCGGGTGGTGCCCTCGGCGAAGTCCCATTCGGTCGAGAGCGACTGAGCGCCGAGCGAGTCGTGGCCGCCGTCCCATTTCCCCTGGTAGTCGAAGTACATCGGGCGCTCGGCGACGACCGGGAGGGTGCTCTCCACCACCGTGGACACGTCACGGCCTCGGTACTCGGGTCCCAGGTCAGCCGCGACGTCGACGGTGAAGCGGCTCATCGCCGCGACCGTGTGCTCGCGGATCACCGGTTGACCCGAGCCCGGCAGGTACGTGAAGGTGACGTCGGACGCCGCGTTGTTCGGGTTCAGCACCGCAAGGTACGTGACGAAGTCGACGCGCGTCGTTCCCTCGGCGAAGAACCACTGCCTCGCCGGCCGCGTCGCTCCCAGCGAATCGTCGCCGCCGTCCCATTTCCCCTGGTAGATGAAGTACATGGGGCGCTCAGCGACCACAGGCAGGGTGCTGTGGATGAAAGTGGCCACGTCGCGCCCGGGACCGACGTCGAGCGACAGGTCGATCGTGAAGCGGCTTGCCGCGGCCACCCTGTGGGTG
>Ga0066793_10000147_pt1 | contig 23255 bp, 31 predicted proteins | sample PersoiDNA2013189_FD_83876 | JGI IMG/M metagenome (GOLD analysis project Ga0066793, IMG submission 83876) | Permafrost soil microbial communities from the Arctic, to analyse light accelerated degradation of dissolved organic matter (DOM) -... | ecosystem: Environmental > Terrestrial > Soil >... | reverse complement strand
TGGATATACAGCGCGCTTGAACTCGGATCGGGAGCAGGCTGCTTGGGTGCTCGATATCCTTGAGGCCAACCGACGATTGGCTCAAGAGGCTGGTTGACCCGTGACGGGATATTTGCATCCCACAGGGTGAAGCCCGCCGGGCCGGCCTGCCACACCGGCGCCGAGTCGTGCTTTTCAACGAGCCGTGAGGCCGGGCTCAACAGCTTGGCTTAAAGCCTGGGCTGTTGGGTGAGGTCCAGGTGAAGCTACCGTCAGCGCAGCTGTGAGCAGGAATCGGCGCCGATACCGTTATCCGGCTGCCGGAGCATAGCTCGCCAGCAAGCGTGACCGGGACGGTCACCCCGCCGCTGAAGGTTGCGCCGACGTGCCCAAATCGGAGTGCCACCAAGCATCCCAAAGAGCTGATCGAGTATGGGACCGCTGCGGCCTGGTGGGGTCCCAGTTGCAATCGTTCCTGGGCCCCGGGCGCCCAATCCTGCGGGACGTCCAATGCCTTACCCGAGTCGCCGATCAGCACGACCGTGGGTGCCCCAATAGTGCACGTCGAGTCCGAGCCGTTGATAAACAACAGAACCTCGTTGCTCGGGGGATTGGGCCCGCGCGCCGCCCCACCCACGCTGACCAGCTCCGAGCATTCGACTGTGGGCCCAGCGATCGCAGGCGCGCTGTGGCTGCGCCTGTAGACATCCACTGCGACCAATCCGGCGACGATCGCGATGGCAAGCCCTGCCGCAAGTGCCCCAGGAATCCATTGGTGTCTGGCCGGCTGCGCGTCAGCCAGCTGCTTGAGACCGAGCCGTGTCCGGTGTCTCAGATCTGCGGGCATGTCCGGCTCGCCGAGTGCCTCGTGAAGCCGGGATCTCACATTCGATTCAGTCATCGTTAAGGTCCTCGGGGATGTCGATGACCGGCCGGAGGCGCGCGAGCGCGCGGTGGGTTCGAACGCGGGCAGCGGTTGCGGAAATGCGCAAGGTGGCGGCCACTTCGTCGAAGGAGAGGTCAAGGTAATAGCGGAGAACCAGGACCAAGCGGTCGCGATCGCTTAGCTGAAGCAGCCCCTGTCTGAGCGCGTCGGCGTCATCCACCCGCTTCTCGCCACGGTTTCGGTCGAGGACTGTCAGGTCCGGTTGTCTGATAACGGACCACCATCGGCTTCTTACCGTCTGCCGGCATTGATTCGCGACGATGGCCAAGAACCACGGCCGCATCGGTGCGCCGGCACGTAATGAGCGTCGGTGTCGCCACGCGCTCAAGGTCGCCTCCTGAAGAACGTCGCCGACTTCAACACGGTTGCTAAGCAACCCATAGGCAAGGCGGTACGCGGCAGGGAGGACTGGATCGATTGCATCCATAAACGCGTCTGTGCCGATGTCAGCGCCGTCATTCATCAGAGCGTTGGCGTCGAGCATCTCACGCTTCTCATATGCCTGCGGCGGGCCGTTTGTTACAGGAGGCGAACTTAAGAAGCGGTTGGCGGTCCCGGCCTGCGTGGTGTTCGGTATCAGCGTCTTGGTGCTAATCGTCCTAATCGCCACGAACTGAACACAAGGCTTTGTGACCGTCTCAGCGAGTGTCTGGGCGTTCGTACGGTTAAGTTGTCAGACAAAGCAGGAATGATCGGAAATGTTCCGGTCAGAAAACGATCATTTCGGCCTTCTCGCGTTGGCGGGCATAAGTACCACTTTGGCGCACTCGCTGAACCGCTCGTACGGATAGACGCCTTAACCTGCTGTGATGGCCGACCGCCGGGTGGGCGACCTCTTGACCGCACCGAAGGGATTGCAGCTGCTCGACCTCATCTCGCAACGTCAGGCGGCCGACCTCACCGACAACGACCTGAGCGGCCTGCTGCCCCAAGTCGACTTCCATGCGACGCGTTTCCGAGGCGACTACGAGCCATACGTCGAGGCGCTGAAATCCCGGGCCCCGCAACTCGGCCGTCTGGCGGAGTGGCTTCCAGGGCGGATGGCTGGCTGGTGGGATGACCTCGATCGCAAGCATCAGATCTGGGTTGGGCGCTCACCCGACCTTCCAGTCGAGGATCGGCTGAACGTTGACCTCTCCCCATTCGGCTCCGGGACACCCAAACCGAAACGGGCCTTTTGGACGAGCACATTCGTACCGGTTTTGGTCTCACCCTGGGTGCACACGCCCGAGGCTCAGTTTTCTGGACCGTACTACACCTGGGAGGTCACCGTGACCGATTCCGCACGAGTGCTCGAGATCCACTCGCGCGACGCGTGGTCGGCGCTTGCGCGCTCCTATCCGAGGGCAGAGGCCGGGTTCACTTATGCCGCCACACCTCATCCACCCCAAAGCGCGGCCCGCCTGGATCCAGACTGGTCCGACCTGTCGCGCGACTGGGACGGAGTCCACCTTTCCATCGCTGGATGGCTGACCACCGAAGACGTGCCATATGAATCAGATGGCGTGAAGACCGAGCTCCGCGGCTGGGACATGGAGTCGACCGTCTGGTTCCGCTGGTCATTCAGTTCCGTCAAGCGCGTTGAAACACTGGAACGCTAAGAGAGCGGTAAGGCCGCGACGCCGCTGTCCGCCCACAGGCCCCGATCCCCGCGACGTCGCTCTCGATGGCTAGTCATTCGAAACACCGAGTGCCCGGTGTTCATCGCGTCGAGATGGTCGCGCGCCCCTCCTCCCCGGTTCAACCTAATAGGGCGATTCGCGAGCCGCGAGTGTCGGACTCGAACCCCGGCAGGTGGAAGGCGATGTCTTGACGTGCCCCCGACTGGATATACAGCCACGACGAACTCGAAAATCCCATCCGGGGCTCTTCTGTCGGCTGAATCGCCCCACCTTAGACTGCGATTTTGAGAGCCGCGGGTAAATGCGGAAAAACCACAAGCCCGGCCACGCAGATAAAGGCCGCGGCGATTGTTGGCCAGCGTTTCTGGACGATCCACCCTGCGTTGTCTTGCCCGAGCCCGAGGCATCCGCCAATCGAAATTGGCCGCTACTTTGCGGGAAGCGTCCTCAGCCGTCTGCGCGGCGAGCTCACGGGAGGGCCTAATCAGTTCCGCTGTGGGACATAGGCTCGGGTCCAGGTGAGACCCCCATCCGCGGTGAATGCTAGACCGGAACCATCAGTAAAGAACACCTGGGCCCAAGCGTGTTTGGAGTCGAGGATGTGAAGGGAGTAGACCGCGTTGGGAAGTTTGTCTGAGATGTGGATCCAGGTTTGGCCGGCATCCGATGACTTGTACAGAGCCCCCACATAAATCTCCCACCAGTGCAGGTTGTCCTGAAAGCCCAAATCGCCTCCTCCAACTCCTAAGGGCAAAGGCGCGACTTTACTCCACGAAGTACCGCCGTCGAACGAGGTGAACTGGGCGCCGGGGCCGGTGAGGTTGAGGGATGCGATCACGCCGGCCCCCGGTAGCTGAAGGACGTTGGTGCTGAGCATGCTGTTAGGAAGGTCGCCTGATGGCAGCGGTACCTCGCGGCGCTGCCAACTGTGGCCGCCGTCGACCGATAAGTACACGTGGGGCTGGCTGGCGCCGTTGCTCCCCATCCACCCTTCCAACGGAGTGCGGAAGGTTACCCCGTTCGAATCGAGTGGTGGGTCGGGCAGCTGCTCCCAAGTGTTGCCACCATCGTTGGTCGAAGACAGATGCGGCACTTGATTGGGTGAAGGGTTAACGGTTGTCCACCCGAGAAACCAACCGTGACGAGGATCGGTAAAAGTGACCGCGTAACCATCCGAGTAAGGCAGCCCTAGAGCAAGCCAGTGCATGCCTCCATCAGTAGTGCGGTAGAGGCTGATCGGATTCCCCACGGCCACGAAACCATGTGTAGGGTCGAGGAACTGAAAGGAATCCAAGGTCAAACCAACTGAACTCGTTTGGCCCATGAGCTGCCTCTGCCAATGTTTTGCACCATCCACCGTTCGAAAGACCCAGAACGGTCCTTGATTGCTGGGCGTCTCAGTAACCTCCAGCGCCCACCCCAACGAAGCCGACATGAAGTCATACGAGGTGAGAGTGTCCGAGGTAGGAAGGAGTGTTGCGGAGGTGGATTGCGACGATGCCGGGCGGGCAACCAGAATCGGGCGCAGATAGTACAGCGCCGACCCCAGGACCACGACCACCGCGAGAGACATAAACATGATTGCTCGCCGGCTGCGCGGCGAAAGCCGTGAGGTGCCCACAATTAGAACAGTCTTTATCACACCGCTCCCGGCGCGAGTACCACTATGTCGCGCCATCGAACGTAACCCCGGCGCGACTGAGGGCGTTGTCAGTCGTGATGGAAATGGCGCGCCGGGCGTCACCAGCCGAGGCGTTGTCCGGTCGCGGTGGCAGCGCCGCGAAAATGACCATATCGTTGCTAGCAATAGCCGTTCTAGTCGGTGCGTGCGAAAGTCAGATAACGCATCCCGGTCCGCCCCATCCGGTTACGACTGCACCAAGCTCCCTTGTCATCTCTCTCGCGGACCTGCCCCAAGGGTGGAGCGTCGACACCAAGGTGACAAGATCAATCACGAGCACCAAGGGCATGCTCGGAGATACCTCTGACGACAGTGCATACCGGGACAATGGATGGTCGAGCGCTTATGAGGCCGACTTCACGTACGGCGGCGATGACAGTAGGCGGGTCGCCATTCTCGTCGACGAGTTCAACGACCCGGCCGGGGCAAGGTCATTCTTTACCGGCGGCATCGGCGGGCAGAAGGGTCAACACGGTCAAGAGCTGGTTCACCCACCTGCGCTCGGTCAAGATTCTTACGACTACACGCAGCACCTTGCAGGAAAGGGGACCCAGTTCTGGTTCTACTGGATCGACCGCAACATCTTCGTCCGGGTGCTCATAGGAGGACCTGACGGATCGATCACGGAGGCTAGGGCGACGGATGTTGCTCAGCGCGTGGCGAGGATCATTAGCAGCACTAAGGTCGAAGATCGCGCCGGTCAGAATGATTCACGGTGAATTCCATCGAGCAGAACTGCGCCGCCTGCCCGGTGATCATCGCGTCGAGGGCCCCGCGCGCCTCTCCTCCTCCCCACATCGAACCTAAAACAATTGGTCTTGCGAGCCTTGGGGTCGGACTCGGACCGCGAGGAGGTGGAAGGCGATGTCTTGACGTGCCTCCGACTAGATATACAGCGCGCCTGAACCCGGACGGCCTAACAGTCCAGCCCCGTGCCGCGGACTCGAAACCAATGGCTACGTCCGCCCAGGTTTCGAGACACCAGGAGCAAAGTCGTCGCCATCACGGCCGGCGAAGATCGTGCCACTCGGGAGAACGGAGCCCTTCCGCGATCGCCTAACACAGGCCAGCTACACGAAGACATACTGCGGTGGTGATCCTTGACGACAGCGAGCGGTGGTGCGTCTCAAGCTTGGGTTGGGTCGAACATGCGGCGCTGCACATCGTCGACACAGAATCTGGCCAAGCGCGCGAGGCACCAATTGGCGAGGCTGACTACGTCTCGGTACACCCCGGGACTCAGGGCACGTTCAGCGTTGTGCACCACTACAGAGGTGGGTCCCAGGTTCAAATTACCGCGCACCGGTTCGAGCACCCGGAGCTGCCTCTTGCGGCAGTGACTCTGAATGGCCTAGAAGAGGTCGGACCAAGTGCATTCACCGGCGACTCGGAAATCTGGAAGCTGGTCAGAAGTGGATATGTCGCTTTCTACGGCGCATCACTCCAAACCCGTGAGTACAGCCTGATCGTTATCGACCCGATCCGACTACAAGCACGCGTCCAGCGATTTGGTTGGTTTGACCACAAATTCGACCACGGCTACGAGGCTCCGACTGACGCCACACCTGTTCCCTTCCCTTATTACGGCACCGTCCCCGCCGAGACCAGCCTCTACGCCGTCGCGGTCCAGCGTGTCTCAAAGATCTTCCTCTACGCACCAGAAAGCGACACCCTTTACCAAGAGGTCAAGCTCGCAGGCGGCCGCGGAGGTCACGCTCCCATCTTCCGAAAGACCGAACCACAGGCTTGGCTGACTGATTACAACGTCCTGCTCTGCTTGGACCCACGGAACTGGACGGTAGTCCACAGCGAGCCGCTGCAAGGGTCCGTGAAAGGGGCCGGAATGTTCATCGGCGACATCAACATCACAAGCGACGAGTCCCGCTGCATCGTTCCACGGCCCGGAAGCGGAGATGTCGTCGCGGTAGACACGTCGACTTTCGAACTTGTTGGTCGTGCCACTCTTGGCGACCAACCCCTCGAGGCAGTGGCTCTCCGGGACGGCCGGGTTATAGCTCGGGATTGGAAGACTGGGAAGTTGCTGCGAGGAGAACTTCAGCCGAGCTAATGGGAGCTTGGTGCGTCGGCTGCATGAAGGCGCTGACCTCGATGACTTAGAAGCGGGGGTTAGAGGCGGCGACCCCGAACGGGCGATTGCCCACGGCAAAGGAGTCTGCCCCCGGGGGTGGAAGGCGATGTCTTGAAGTGCCTCCGACTGGATATACAGCCACGGCGAACTTGAAACTGACGTAAATCGGCCGTTTACTGAACCCTTGCAGAAACGGGCTGAGTACCTAACCCGCGCGGTGACAACCGGTTCGCGTCCTCAGGGGTACCTCTGCGCGACTCATACCGAGCCGGACCAGCCCCGCCCCAACACGCGCCAGCACGTCGAAGATCTTCAGCTCTTTATTCGTCACGCCATTCCGGAGGTCGTTGGATCTTCCCATTCGACAGTCCAACCGGCTTCTGCGAAGGCATTCTCGAGGTCAACGTGCAAAGTCAAAGAACGCTGCCACCGCATCGGCATTCACGCCGTACTCGGAGGTCCACCACTGCGCCGGATAGCCCCGATCCATGAATCGAAGGTTAGGCAACACGCGATCGTCGAAGGCAACAAACGAACGAAGAAAGCCAGGATGGACGGGATCTTCCAGCACGCTCACGTCCGAGAGCTGTTCGATAAGAGATAGCCGTTCGTCTTTACTGGATGGCAGAAATCGGAGTGCTGCCTCCGCCTTAGTAGAACTAGTCCCGGGAGGGAGGGCGCGGAGTTCGTCGATAAGTCTCGTCACAGCTCCTCGATCGGCCTGCGAGACGTCAGCGCCGCCTTCCGCGATGAGTCGGTCCAGGCAGAACCAGATGAACGCCGGGTCGAGATGACGAACACCTCCCCACATATGCCGTTCAAAGTTCAGCACGTTCAGGTCCTCGATGCCCGGCTTCTCGTACCGTCCACAGACTCGACACCGGCCCGAGTCCCTTCCCCCCTCGAAGCGGTGTGGAGGCATCGACTTAGCGACAACGACACTGGCCAAGAACGGGCGCAAGTAAAGCCGACGCGATAGCAGGCTCGCCAGCAACGCGTCCCTTGCCACCACCAGGTCGACGGAAGCGCCAAGTGCCTTCACCCGCTGGATGAGATCGTCGTGACCGAATTCAACGGGCTGGAAAAGGTAGCCCGCCCTCAGTGCGTGGTTGTAGTCATCAATCGACGGCTGGAGGCGCGGTGAACGCCAGCCGGTTGACGACCAATGCATGTCGAGTAGGATCGCGCGCGCGCGGCTGTCCTCCGTCAGCACAGGACCATCATTCCGCACTGCGCCACATCAAATGGACCTCGTATGCGTGCGACAGTGTCGGCGTCATTCATCGTGCCTCAGTATGCGGCGACTGTGCTGACCTTCCGTTGACCGATTTCGCAAATGGCACGAGCCTCAGGGTGACCAGTGTTGGGAAAAGGTGCACGGCCACTTCGGTCGTTGGTAGCAGCGCTTACCTGCTCTCGCCACTCGAGCGAGGGCGGCTAACGCACGGAGCTTCAGATATGAGGTATGGCGATAGCGGCGACCGCCAGGACAGCAGCTATTGCGAGCGCGAGCACGATGGAGATATAGGAGTATCTGGGGAGCGACATGCCCAACAGCCGACGATTCGGGCTCGTTACCCGAAGGACCGGGAGATAAAGCGCCGAACTCGCTGCCACGCCAATCATTACGCCGCTCACCGCAAGAAACACCGCTCTCGTTCCGGTCCAGTGTCCGGCAGCGAAGAATGCCCACGCAAGCCCACCAACCAAAGGGACGTAACTGATTGGAACCCACACAAGTGACCGCCGTATGGCCGCCCTTCTCTGTGGATCCAATGGGGTCCGTTGAGTGGGGTCAGCCCTACGAAAGAGCCTTTTCATCCCGGTCGCTCAGATTAAGCCTCGAGCCAATGTCCATCGCCAGCATCACGAATGCCAGGTGCCCGGTGTTCATCGCGTCGAGGGCCCCGCGCGCCTCTCCTCCTCCCCACATCGAACCTAAAACAATTGGTCTTGCGAGCCTTGGGGCCGGACTCGAACCGCGAGGAGGTGGAAGGCGATGTCTTGAAGTGCCTCCGACTGGATATACAGCCACGGCGAACTCGAATTTGAACCCGAAGCCTCACGGTCCCGAACCGTGTCGCCAGCGTGTCCTCGACTGTCTCGCCGGATCCGCAAGCGCCCAACTGAACTCAAATGGCGCCGCCCTGGTGTCCCGACGAGACCTGCAATAGCCGTCGGGTGCCGGGAATGCGTGATCCGAGCGTGATCCGGCAAGCCGCCCAGGATCACGCTGACCTTCGCTGGCTCTCCGAGACGGCGACCCGCGTCTCGCCTTCGGGACCCCCGCCCGGCGAGCATCAGGACAGGTAGTCGCTCGAGTTCTTGCTCGCGGATGTCGTGTTCGGACACGACATCCAGAAGACAATCGACGCCCCGATGTTCAACACCTCACATTTCCCATAGACCCCGTCCCTGTCAAACGACAGGGGCCAGATCCAAGCTGTTCGCACGGCGACGCGGCATGGGGACCAGGAACAACCTTAGGGGAGCATGAGCAACAGCCTGCAGAAGGGACCCAGTGCCGAATCCGCTTTCCAGAGTGCCACCTCGAAGCGTTCGGTAATCGTCGCTGTGCTGCTGCCGGCCGGAGCGGCGGCAACGCGAGCAGCCAAGCTCAACTCGCTCCCACGCTTGACACCCGAGCTCTCATGGAACGGATAGTGGTCCTCGGGGGGACCGGCTTCATCGGCCGCAGGCTGCTTCCCGCCTTGCGCCGGACCGACCGGGTCGTCCGGGTGGCCTCCCGCAGCCCCGGTGCGCCGGCCGATGTCGGGGTCGAGCACGTCCGCTGCGACCTCGAGAGCGGGGAGGGCGTCGACCGGGCGCTGGAGGGCGCGGACCTGGCCTACTTTCTCGTTCACGGTATGGCCGAGGGACGGGGGTTCGCCGCTCGGGAGAAGATCGCGACCGAGAATTTCATTCGTGCCGCCCGCCGGCAGGGCGTCGCGCGCGTCATCTATCTAGGGGGGCTCTACCCGAATGGTGGTCTCTCAGCCCACCTGGAGAGCAGGCGCGAAGTCGGATTGATGCTCATCGAGGGGACGGGCGCGCTTGCCGTCCGGGCAGGGGTTGTCGTGGGCTCTGGCGGGGCGTCGTTCGACATCCTCTATGGGCTATGCCAGCGCCTTCCTCTGATGATTGCGCCGCGCTGGCTGGCCAGCCTGTGCCAGCCGGTCTCCATTGATGACACCGTCCGCTGCCTGGCCGGTGCGGCAGAGATCCCGGGCGGGCGCGAAGTGGATCTCGTTGGCCCGGACGTTCTGACCTACCGCGCCATGCTTGAGATCACGGGTTTCGAGTTGCGCGGGCGCAAGCCGGTCATGTTCCCAGTCCCATTTCTCTCTCCAGAACTGTCCGCGCACTGGCTGCGGCTCGTCACTAAGGTCGACATGAACGTGGCCCGCTCCCTCGTCGCCAGCCTTCGCCACGACCTGGTCGCCGAGCGCCCTCTGCTCACTGCGGAGCTGGGGTTGACGCCAGCCGGTTTCCGAGAATCGGTCCGCACTGCACTAGCGGAACGCCGACGGGTGCTCGTGCCCAGGATGCGAGCAGCCTGAGCTCTTCTTCGCGGTAGGGATCTACGACATGGTTGTCGCAGACGACGGCGATCCGCCCTTAATTGGGCCGCAGAGTGCCAGCGAACACCTGCCACGCCAGAGCGGACTTCGCAACCAGGCTCAGGACCATGTAGACGCGCTCACCGTACAGAACATTCTTCCATCGGCCGATGCGGCGGTACTGAAACACCATGTTCAGAGCGAAGACGTTGAAGAAAACGAAGAGCGATGCGTAAATGAAATAGACAAAGGTGGGTGGGCGACTGCTGCTCCCGGCACCGGCACCAAACAGATAGATTCCGATCGCGATCCAGGGCACGGCGCCTGCCAGGACGCCAAACCAGTAAGCGAGCCAGTCGACCGAGACTCGACCCAGGTTGTAGCGCTCCATCGCCCAGCCGAAAAGGATCATCGAGGCGTTTACGCCGAATATGGCGACCAACGCAGCGATGTCGTAGATGCCTACCAGCATCGCGATGAGAACAATCATCAGAGAGGAGCTCAACGAGTATTCGACCCAGCGCGCGGGGTTGGCGCCCAGCCGCACATTGCGTACATACCAGGGATAGACCCAGGGAGAGGCGACCACGAAATGCGCGATCGATGAGAGGAAGAGGAAGGCGGCGATCGCCGGGCCGAGCCTGACATTCAAAAACACTTCTGGCCGTGGCACCAAAGTCTGCGTATTCGGGCTGAAGTAGAGGAAGTTGGTCATTACCGGGAGAGAGAAGCTCGAGGAGAGGAGGACCATAAGGATGCCTTGCACGAGGTGCAGGGAGCCCATCGCGACGTTGAAGAGGCGTAGGCGGCCAAGTCCGACTGTGTTCGCTACATCGTTGCTCGGTTGGCGACCTGACGGGGCCACCTGTGCCATTTGGGTCATGTCCATGTTTCCCTCAGATGTTTGCTCGCCCTCTACCCTGGTGTCAACCAAGAACTTGCAGGCTCGTGCTGACGATGGAAGGAGCGAGATTCCTAGCTCGTCACATTAGGAGCCCAGTCCGCGCGCTTGAGCCGGTACAAAACGTGGCGCCACTATCGATGTCCCCGGTTGCCTTTCGATGATGCCCTCCCAGACATGGAAATGGCCTTCGCCGTGGTAGCGGCCACATTCGCCTACGGCATCACGGCGGCCTGCGCGGTGTTGATAGCGTCGAGTGCCCGCGCGCCTCTCCTCCCCACATCGAACCTAAAACAGTCATCTTGCGCGCCGCGGCCACGTCTCGGACGGCGGGGAGGGGGGAGGCGATGTCTTGACGTGCCTCCGACTGGATATACAGCTACGGCGAACTCGAAATCCCACCCGGGCCTCTTCTATCGGCTGAATCGCCCCGCCTGAGTGAGCGATTTTGAGAGCCGCGGCGGCGGACTCAGAAACGCCCTGCGTGCCCCCGTGTTCACTAAAAGTGCATCAACTTGAACTCGGGGGTCGTGGCCAAGACCAGCGCTTTGTGTCCTCGACCGCGCACCACGAGCCGCAACCCAGTGCTGTTCCCGGGTAGCCGGCCGATCAGCGGGTGCGGTCGACGCCGGCACAGGCCGCCCGTCGCGTGTAGGAGCGCTTAGACGGAGCTTTATGCCGGCGGCATCCCCGGCTGTGCGCCGGTCGAGGCCCGGGTGCTCACGTACCGCACACGAACGCCCAACGTGTACGCCCCGATGAAGCAGGCCATGGCGGCAAGAGCCGCGACCGTGGTGACAAGAAACACGGTGGCCTTCGGGAACGCCAACTTAACCTCGCCGGGCCCAGACCCAAGGTTGGGATCAAACCAACGGGCGGCCGAATAAGAGGCACAGCCGTGGAGTCGTGGAACGCTCTCATAGTCGGTGACATGCACTTCGGATACGCATCCCATATCTCCGGCCAGCTGGTCGGCTAGGGTCGGACGGTTGGGTAGTCGGGACGGAACTAGTAAGGCAGGAAGCGGGTGACGACTTCCAGCGCGAGCCACACGAAGCAGACCGCAACTGACACCAGTAAACGTGCACCCGCAACTCCCGCCCAGCCAGCGGCGTGGCGCCTGCCAAGGTCCGATCTCCAGACGAGGATGACGGCGACCAAAAGGCAAGAGATCGTCGCCGCATTCCAAAAGAAACCGGCGAGCCGGCTGTACCAGGTCAACCCATGCGTCCAGAGGTAGGGAGTTATCAACACTGGCCCGATCAGCGCCAGGCCAGCGAGAGCAGTTCTTTCAACCTTTGACCACGCGCCCGAATAGAGAAGCGTGATTACGCCGATCGGCCACGAAATTATGAGCAGTCCCGGTATGAGAGCAGCGGCAAACGCTGTCTGGCGTTGCTGTGCCTCTGTTGGGGCAATGCCTGCCTGCGACGGGCGCCCCTTCAGCGACTGAGTCGGGTGAGCCCAACCGGTCGAGGATGTTGAGCAAGTCCGCATCCGTCTCAGTACCTAAGGCAGCGCGCGCCTCGGCGATGTGACTCTCAACTTGCGCCAGCAGTTCTGCGCGCCCGGCCACGCCCCTATCGCGCAGCTCTCGGTCGAGTCGAGCCAGGTAACCCTCAACGATTTGCTGCGAGTGGGGAGCAGTCACTTGTTGCCTCCTAGGAGTACCGCGTCGACGGCTTGCCTGAACTGCAGCCACTCCTGTCGGAAGTCGGCCAATGCCCGTCTGCCCGCTGCGGTCAGTTTGTAGTAGCGCCGGGGCGGTCCGGCTGTTGACTCCCGCCATTCCGTGCTTACTAAGTCGTCATTTCTGAGGCGACTCAGGAGTGGATAGACGCTTCCTTCGGTGAGCAGCAGGCGGTCGTTGGCGCCCAGTAATTGTGTGATCTCGAATCCATAGCGAGGCTCCGGCTCAATCAGAGACAGCACGCAATACTCCACCACTCCTTTGCGAAGTTGGGCTCGAACACTATCCGTCTCCCCCATCCGTTAGTTGTATCACTAACTACCATGCTTTGCACGTATCCGATCGTGCACAAAACTCAGTGAAGCCTGCCTATTGCCATCGTCATTGAGCGCCGCCCTCTCTCACCCGAGGAATCACCCCGCGGAATTCTAGTTGTGCTAGGCTCCTAGTAGTCTAGTAGTACTGCCGGGGGGGGGCATCAAATGATCGAGTTCTGGCTTAATTCTCGCTCCGGGGTGCCTCCCTACTTGCAGATCATTCAACAGGTTAAGCATGCCGTTCTCGTCGGACGGCTGAAGGCAGGTGACAGGCTGCCGACGGTACGCGAGGTAGTCTCCCAGGTCGCCATCAACCCGAACACGGTCTTTAAGGCTTATCGGGAGCTGGTGCACACGGGCATTGTCGAGATGCGTCCCGGTTTGGGCACGTTCGTCCGTGATGCCCCGAAGGTGATTGCTCCGGCTGACTTTTCAGCCCTCCGACGCAGCCTGCTCCGGTGGACGCGATCTGCCCGTCAGGCCGGCCTTGATGCTGCAGCCATGGAGGCCCTGCTGATGGCGACGCTGAGTGAGGACCACCAAATGGAAGAAGGGACCGCATGACCGCAATCGTCGAGACCAAAGCCCTAGCGAAGCGCTACGGAAACAATTGGGCGCTTCGTAATTGCACGCTCCAGCTACCGCAGGGTGGGGTGATCGCGCTCGTTGGCCCAAACGGGGCTGGGAAGACAACGCTCCTCCAGTTAGTCGTTGGGCTGCTGCGTCCGACTGAGGGAACGATCACTGTGAATCATCGTCGCCCGTTTGACGAGCCGGCGGCAGTCTTGCCACACGTCGCGTTTGTGGCGCAGGACCGGCCACTCTACGGGGGTTTGACCGCTGACGAGCACTTGACGCTGGGGCGCCAGCTCAACAAGAAATGGGCTGACGATGCGGTGCGAAATCGGTTCGGGCGATTACGCATTCCCCTTGATCGGAAAGTCCGGCATCTGTCGGGAGGACAGCAAGCCCAGGTGGCTCTCGGCCTCGGCCTCGCAAAGCAAGCCGACGTGGTGGTGCTCGATGAACCACTGGCCAGCCTCGATCCCCTGGCCCGACAGGAGTTTCTGCAGACGTTGATGGAAGCGATCAGCGAGACCGGCACCACGGTGTTGCTGTCATCTCACATCGTGGCGGAGCTCGAACGGACCTGTGACTACCTACTGATCATCGCTGACGCTCGGATCCAGCTTGCGGGAGATATCGAAAATACGCTCGCGACGCACAGGCGCGTAATTGGTCCCCTGGAGTCGTGGCCAGCGCTGTCTAGCCTCCATGACGTGATCTTTGCCAGCCACACCCCTCGCCAAGCAACTGCGGTCGTGCGCGTCAACGGCCAAATTTTCGATCCCGTCTGGGAAGTCCACCCCGTGACACTCGAGGAACTTGTGCTGGCCTATCTCAGTCGCACGCAATCGGAGAGCGGGGAGCCGAAGGAGGCCATGACATGAGGTGGCTGCTTTGGCGACAGCATCGGTTCGAGATGATGTGCATCGCACTCACCCTGGTCCTATGTGCAGCCTTTCTGAGCTTGGAGCACCTAACGCTCGCTTCTGCGTTTGCCGATCGCAGCCTAGGTCAGTGTGCAAGTTCATCCTCGCCTAGCTGCCAGACCAGCCTCAATGCTTTCGTCAACCAATTCGGCAGCATGAATCTGAGTATCTACTGGATGCTGATTCTTCCAGCTGTATTGGGAATCTTCATTGGAGCGCCACTTGTCGCCAGGGAGCTTGAGAGCGGCACATTTCGGTTTGTCTGGGTTCAGGGTGTGACCCGCACTCGGTGGTTCGTAGCTAAGGTCGCCGCACTCGCCGTTGCCACTGTGGTGGCTGCCGCGGCCCTCAGCGTAATTATCTCCTGGGCGTTGGCTCCGCTAATTCGGGTGGAGGGCATTCTGCTTATGCCGAGCCTGAACTCCCTGACAACTCCGTTGTTCGATCTGACCGGCGTGGTTCTTATCGCCAGTTCGGTGTTTGCACTCTCAATCGGCGTGTTAGCTGGCACGCTGGCTCGAACCAGCGTGCTTGCGATGCTACTGACGCTGGTTGCCTTCGCCGCAGTAGCCGTGCCCTTGGATATGTATCGCCCACACTTTCTACAGCCGGAGACTGCGACCGCCGCTATTCAGGGCGGTTCCAATTCGAATCTGCCGGCCGTCCCCCCTGGTTCCTGGGTCTTGAAGATGGGCTTCGTCGATGCGCAGGGGCGCTGGTACGACCTTCTTAGCGAAGCGGCCGGCGCTTGCCTTCCCATCGACAGCAGTGCAGCGTTCGATCGGTGTATCAGCAACCTCGGCCTAAGCACTTATGTGGAATACCAGCCTCCCGATCGGTTCTGGCACTTACAAGTCGCGCAGGCTGCGACTTACGGCGGGCTCTCTTTGGTAGCACTCATGGCAGCCTGGTGGATCGTCCGTCGCCGGATCGCTTGACCCTCCGTCGCGGCTGGCCATCCCTGTGCTTCCAGCTCACGTCGGGTGAGATCACTCGCCCGGCCTGGGCGCAGGACAGGGGTCAGAGTCCCGCCCCTGGAGGTGGAAAGCGATGCCTTGACGTGCCGCTGCCTTTAAGCCGGGTACGCCTGAATTGCAGGCCCTCGTCTATACGTACCATGAGGCGGCACGCGCGTCTGGAGGGAGGCCCGGCTGAGGGCAAAAACGGCCGATGAAGTGGTCATCCCGGAAAAACGACGCGCTACAACGGCCTAGGACGCCCGGAACGGATGCGCCGAGTGCCACAGCACTCTGCTGGATGAGATTCCCGGCGCCCTATCGCGCCAATCGCCGTATCGCTAGAAAGACCAGAGTCGTTGCAACCAGGCCGAGCAACGTCGCCACAGCCATGAGCCTTGGCCATTGGACAACACAGGCGGCCATGGAGCACACCGTCCCCGTGCACGGCTTGCATCCTGGTGGAAGCGATTGGAGTTCGAGGTTAAACGTCGCAAACCCAACTGCTGCGCCAGATGTCAGAGCTATCAGGCCCGCCAAAGCGGCTCTCACGGGTCGAATGTAAAGGATGTGGTGCTAGTCTGTGACCTCGCCTCGACCTCTGCACTTTTCGTGCCTATAGTCCTCCTTCTCGGTGGTTTTCCAGACCTGCCGCGGAGACTACGTCTTTCTACTTTTACAACGCGGGCGGACGCGACCCTCGGACGGAGGATTCGGCGTGACAATTACTTCCAGCACAGCCGAACGTAACTCGCGAAATTTCTACGTAGGTGTCCGACTCAGCAACTCGTCTCGTTGTGCCACGACGCTCTCCGACATCAGAAGGTCATAGATATCTTGAGCGGGCACGACTGCTGCGATGCCAGCGTTCATTGAAACCTCGCCACTTCCAACATCTCCAATGAATTTCACATCGCTCTTGATGTCATAGTGGCTTTGAACGAGGCCGAGCAAGAAGATTGGCACATTGACATTCATTGAGATGCTATTGCCGAATCGATCGGGAAGAAAGTAGACAAAGGCAGGGGACCCGCTGTGCCCGCCCCAGGAACGCGCTTCAACTAGATATGCCCGAATGCGCGCTGTTGAATCCCCCAAGTTGACCAAGAGTTTCTCGTCTGGCATCAGGGAGATGTTTCCAAACCGGACAATCGGTTGGTTGCGTTCGATGCCGGGATGCTCAGAGAACAGGCCGACGAAGAAGACTTCGTCTCCTATCGCAACTTTATGCTCCGCAGCGATGGCGTCCAGTTCGAATTGGTCCACGGCAATGAGCACGTGGTCTATCGGCGCAGACGTACGGAGCAGGGCTACCGCCACCTCCGTTGAAGCATGTTCATGCCAAGAGTCGGGTGGAAACTCCATAAACGGGGCGGTACCGTCGGCAAGGTGGATTCGGGCAAATAGTGATCCGTATTTCCTACTGAGCTCTACCACGTGGCGGGCCGTAACGAGGTACCGGATATAGAAACCCTGGTTTCCGACCGGAGGGGGACCGGGAGCCGGAATTCCGGCTAAGAAGGCCGTGCCGGCCGGTGTGCGCTTAGGGTCGCCAGTATCCGCATCCGGCACGTCGGCAAAAAGGAACACAACACACTTTCTGTATTCTTCGCCGATCACCATATTTGGACGTGCCCCCTAGCGAAGAAGTCTAGGCCGACATTGCGTTCGAGGCTTTGGCCGCCGTTGTGCGGTCTCCTCCCCACCTCGACCTTAAAACAACGATCTAGCGAGCCGCGGGGGCGGACTCGGACCTACCGGGAGGTGGAAGGCGATGTCTTGACGTGCCTCCGACTGGATATACCACGCGCTTGAACTGGGACGGCCTCACAGCCCAGCCCCGTGCGGCGGGCTAACACAAAGGCCCGGAATCAGGCCTTCACTCGCTGTAGACGTGTGGCCGCTGGCCGAACCTCGAGCTGGCATTCCTTCGCCGCCTCTTTAACGATGAAAACCGCGGCCGCCCGCACATCCTCTTCAGATTCGGCTTGCACTCGCAGCTGGACCACCAGGGCGGCCTGAGGCATGTGCTCCATCGCGAAGGTGATGAAACGTTCTCTGAGCTTCGCCTCGAGGTCCCGCAACGCCTCGCCGACGATCGGCTCCTTTGCGCGAGGCGCGACGACGACGTCCCAAAGGTCCATCTGAGTTCCATCGTAGAGCTGCGGAGGCGGTACAGCCAGTCGGTACAGTCAAGCTGGACGACTGCCATCGACTGCCAGGCGACGGGTTTGAATACGCTGCAGCGGAAATTCCCGAACTGGGGGTTGGGTCGTCACGTCGACGGATTGGGAGCGGCCGCTTGCTGCTCTTCAAAATCTCAGGGTCTGGCCGAGACTAGCGCTTCGTGTCCTCGACGGCGCCCACCACGAGCCGCAAACCCGGCCACGGCCGCCGCGCCCCTGGCTGACCGAGGTCAGGCCGCATGAGCGGAAACGGTGACAAAGGGTGACAAAAGCCTTCCAACTCGAAAGGAAGTCGACTGAAACCAAACCCGCTTCCTTCGCGTCCTACTTAATGTGGGGGTGCTGGTGGGGAATGAGCACGGGGAAGCCGTTACCCGCGACTTCGACGCGATCGTCGGTCCGTGGATCGCGCCGGGCTACCGGCTGGCGGTCGCGATGCTGCGTGATCCGGACGAGGCCCATGACGCTGTGCAAGAGTCGGCCGTGAAGGCATGGCGGTCACTCGACCGCCTGCGCGATTCCCACCAGGCGCGGGCGTGGTTTCTCGCCATCGTCGCGAATCAGTGCCGATCCACGATCCGGCGGAGGTGGTGGGGAGTCCTTCGATTCGCATCTCGAGACAGCGTTGGTGCGGGACCAGAAGATCCGGCTGTGCAATCCCTGGACATCGACAACGCCATGAAGAGTCTCAGCCCTGACGACCGCGCCATCCTCCACCTCCACTACTTCCTCGACCTGCGGATCGAAGAGGTCGCGCGCGTGCTGGGAATCAGCGCCGGCGCCGCCAAAACCCGCGTCTACCGCGCCGCGCATCGGCTCCGCCCAGAGCTGGAGTTGATGGAGGAGGACCTTCGATGACCCTCCGCGATGACGTCCGCAAGCACTTCGAGGGCGAGGCGGTCCGCTACCCGGCTCCGCTGGGCCTGCGAGCCACGGCACTCGCGGAGGCCCGTGGGCGCGCCGTCGAGCGGCGCAGCCCGCAGTGGATCGCCGGTGCGGTCGCCATCTTGCTCGCGGTGGCGATCGTCGCCGGCCTGCTCGCCGCAAGCTCGCTTCGACATAACAACGTGGCTCCCGTTCCGGCCAATGTGCCACCCAAGGTGAGCGGTCCGATCCCTGCCGGGACACCCGTCGTGCTCTACTGGCGGACAGTTACCGCAGACGGCTTGTATGCGGCGTCGTGGAGTGGAGCTCTTTACAAGGTTCCAACCGTCAGTCTCGGCGGCCTCGCGGTGCAATCGCCCGACGGATCGAGACTGGCGATCGGCAACACGGTGTACGAAACCAGCACGGGCGCAACCACTCAACTGTCATTCGATGCCACTACAACCTCGGTTACCTGGGCCGACGACAACCGGCACGTGTGCTTGATCAGGCAACTGCCCGGGCAGGGCTCTCCCTCCGAGATCTCATACGACTTGCCAGGATCCCCGGCCGTGGTCCTGGGCAGGTTCGGGTCTCAAGGTCAACAGCTCCCGGGGGCCACGGTCCTCGCATGTAGCGCAACATCAAGCCGAGTTGTAGTCGCAAATGTCGGGTACGGGAACGACACGAGCGATTTGTGGGTATTAGACACCGCGACCGGAGCGGTCAAGTACCACCGCACCTACCCCACATCGACCAAAACCAACGGCAACGTCGGCGCCTTCGTGGTGGCGTCCCCGGATGGCCAGTATCTGGCCGAGACGGATGCTGCCACAGGCTCAGCAACGATCCGCAGCATCTCCGCCGACTCCGTGGTGGCCCAGCTGCAGGGAATGGAGGTTCATGGCTTCTCGTGGCATGGGGATCTCGTCCTAGCGGCACCGCGCCCGCCGGACTTCTCGCTTGTCAACAGCAGCGCCACGGATCCAGTGGTGATCGACTGGCGAACAGGCAAGACCGTGTGGCACTCACCGGCGGGTGCGTACTTCGTGGGGCGTCTCGCTGCGCAGCCGGACGGCAAGGCAATCGCCTTCGACTTGAGGGTCGGGCAGAACACAGGAATCTGGCTGGCCGCGCCTACTGGCCTGGGTCGTGCGGTGGATCAGGACATTCAGTTTCTAGTCACTGTCCTGATTGGGCTCGTATGACCGCTGCCTCAAGGAGTCCTACGGACGCGGGCGCGACATGAGCAGTCGCAGACCGGCAGGCGGCGTGCGACTTGGGAGGCCATCAGCAGAGCAGTTCCCAGCGGAACGTTTACCCGTCCAGACCGTTCAACCGGCGGGATGCGGGTTCATCCAGTGAAGCAGGGTGTAGAGCGGCAAAAATCAGTCCGCTTCAAGCTGCTCTTTCGTAGACATGATGGAGTCCGCCGAGGACCGGTCGGACAGCGATCCCACCGTGCCTGGCCGAAGGCTTGGGAAACGGTGCCTGCAAGCCGAGGCTGCGGTGGCCCTGGCCCTGGCGCTGGCCAAGCGGCCGGAGCTCCTGCTCCTCGACGACCCTGCCGCACGCCCCGCGGCGGCCGCCACGCCTCAATGATCTCAGCCTTGAGGAATCAGAACTTGCTAGCCGATACCCAATGAGCTCGTTGTACGTTAAATGTGAGGTTCAAGTGAGAGCCCTATTCGCAATCGCGCTGTGTCTTGCCCCTCTTGCGTTCAGCCCAGGGTGTGGACCTACCCCGGTTGCCTGTTTTGGAACCGGGGTCACTAGCCCGACGGCCGCTGTGTCCATAGACCTCGGCGACCTTCTTAAGCCAGAAGCCTCAGCAACACTTCACGTCGGGGACGAACTCTATGTCCAAATGGTTGTGGTGATTACGGTTTACCCCCAAGCAAGAGCGTCGCCCCCACGCTGGTAGAGCTCAGTCGACATCAACAAACTGGACCAGGGACTGGAGACGGGACCCATACGTTAGACGTCACCAATCGGGCAGCAGCTCCCGGACGCGTGGTTATCTCTATTACATGTCAGAGCGACTTCTGTGACGGGGCACCCATTGGGGTGACCGCAACGGTGATGGCGTCACCGTGAAGCGCGGGTATTTGGAATGCCGTAACGGCCCTTGCCATGAGAGCGTTGCTGTCTACCTGAAGCGGCCTTGCCATCGGTATGTAAATTGCTGATGAGAAGCCTCCGGATTGTCAGAGCTCAGCGGCTGGCCATGGCGCTCCTCGGCAACCTTGGGCTGAAACACTTCCGCTCAGTGCGCCCGTATTCAAAGTGAGGTTGTGGAGATCACTCCGGAGCAGCAGCTCATCGCCCAGGCGCGGCGGGGCGACATCGAGGCGTTCGAGGCCATCCTCGAGCCGTCCATTACCCCTGCACATAAATATGCCTGCTCATTCCTGCATGACCCCAGCCTTGCTGAGGACGCGGTGCAGGAGGCCTGCGTGCGGGCTTGGCGCAAGCTGGGCAACCTTCGCGTCGGCAGCTCATTCCAACCCTGGTTCCTGGGCATCGTCGCTCGCCAATGTCGCGACCAGATGCGAGGACGGTGGTGGCGGATGATCCGGATGCCTAACACCGAGACCTTGCGTTCCGATCTCCCAGAGGATGCGGCCTTGCGCCGAGCTGTGTTGCGGGAGGCTCTCGGGGAGCTGACTGAGCGTGGGCGCCAGGTCCTCATCCTGCGGCTGTACCTCGACCTACCTTGGAGCGACGTGGCCAGTGTCGCCGGCCTCACAGAAGCCGGCGCTCGAACCCGCTACTACAGAGCACTCGAGCGGTTGCGATTCACGCGCGGTTCGCAGGAGGTGCTGACGTGAGCGAGAGTTGGATCGAAGGTGAGCTAAAGGCCGCCCTCGATGAGGTCTACCGGCCAGCGCCCTGGCTCCTCTCAAACTCCATGGGCGCCGTCCGCCGTGCGCGACCGGGCCGACCGGCCTGGGCGTGGGTTGCGGGGGTCACAGCTTTCTTGCTTGCATTCGGCTCGATCGCAGTCTTTGAGTCGGTCCGACAGATCCAAACGGCCAATCGGTCGCACAACGCTCCCATCAACACGTCGCTGCTGCCAAAGCCAATACCCCAGCCGATCACACGGACCAGTCCCGGAGCTCAAGTCGCCTGGCTTTGGCTGCAGTCACAAAGCCAGCAGCCTTACCTGATCGCCGTCGATCCGAGCGGCCGAGTGATCGCTCGACTGGATCAGTCAGCAGACACCTATGGGCTCTGGCGCTCAGCCGACGGCGCGACCATATATGCACCCAGCGCCGACCAGATAACTGCCTATTCGGCTCTGGATGGCAAGGTCCTGCAGAAATATGGCCGGAACGCAGGGACCATCGTGGGCGACACGTTCAGTCCGGACGGCCACTGGCTTGCGCTGCTTCTGCTCAATAACGGGTTGCAGTTGCAGGTGATCGACCTGCAGTCCGGATCCGCGCACGTCCTGCCAGTTCCCCACGACGCGAACGCAAGTCTGCCCGGCATGAGCTGCAATCCAAATCCAAATTGCGCGAGCACGGTGGCTTGGGGTTTGGCCGTCTTCAGCCCCGACTCAACGGACCTCTACACACTCACAGATTGGGGCGGCCCGGCCCGATTGTCCGCTTTCAGCCTCACCAGCGCGAAGTTGGTCCAGACGGCCACCGTGATGGACGGTCAGCCGGGGCGCAACTTTGCGACCTGCGGTGCGCCGGCGATGGCCGCCAAGGTCATCGATAATGGGCGCATCCTGGTCGCCTTCTGCCACATGGATGGGGCGGTTTGGTTCTTCGACCTGACCAATTTCACGAGCTCGGGAGTCATACAGTCAAAGCAGGGCAATCCATTCTGGCTCTCGCCAATATTCACGCCCGACGGCCAGCTCCTCTACCTGCACCAGTTGCCAGGCTTCGGCGACACGATGCAGGTCGTTGACCTTACCAAGCGAAAGCTACTCGGCCCCGTACCAACCCCTACGAACCCGGACCAAGGTGGGCCTTTTGCCTGGCTGATCACAAATGCGTACGCCGGCCGCGTCGCCAGCACTGTCCCAGTCTCGCCGGATGGCTTGAAGCTCTACTCCGCAACCAGCGACGGCGTGATTGTCCTGAGGATTCCCGATCTGAAGCCCATCGCCAAGCTTGCGGCAGGGTTCAACGCAAATGAGGTTTGGATCTCAGGCGACGGGCAAACCATCTACGCCACCTCGGAGGATGGCAAAACCTTGCTTGTGATGCATGCAAACGGGAGCAATCAGCGGAAAGTGAATCTTCCTGACCTCAGCGGAGGGTTTATCGCATCGGAGCACGGCTAGGACGGCGCGCGGTGCTCGTTCGATGTGTTGTCCACAGGAAGATTCCCGCTGTTACGACAAGCCCAATGGCAAGGCTCAGCGCCGCGGCAGTCAGATCACGCGGCCGTGTGTACTGATCAGTTATCAGGCAGAGTAGTGTGCTTCCGTCCGGCGCCTGGCACGCCGCCGGCCACAAGCGGAAGACGATAGGCCAAACGATCAGATAAACCACTGGTGCAGCCAGGACCCCGACCATCAGCACCTGAATAAGGCGCCGCACGGCATCAGATTAGCCCTGGGTGCCCAGTATTTCGCTAAGGTGTACAAACGCGCGTTCGAGCGTATGGCCCTCAAGCCTGCGTGGGCACGGTGGCCTTTCAGCGACTCAGATCATCACTGGTTCGAGTCCACCCGGGTGCACTTGTATTCGAAATCGACGCCAGCAGTCGGCGCCGCGCGAACCTTTTCACGATCGTTTACGAGGGCGGCGACCGTTTTCGGCGGGGTCTGCCGGCCTCCAAGGCTCTGGTCGACGCTGTTCATCACCCGCGGCTAACGTAGGCCCTATGGCCGGGATCGCCGACAAGAAGTCTCCGGGCGAACGCAAAGTCTCCCCCCCGTCTGGCTGGGTGGCTCTCCGGCGAGCCGCGCTCGCCAAAGCCAAGGGCCATCCCGTCATGCATTTCCCC
>Ga0066793_10000146_pt1 | contig 23283 bp, 15 predicted proteins | sample PersoiDNA2013189_FD_83876 | JGI IMG/M metagenome (GOLD analysis project Ga0066793, IMG submission 83876) | Permafrost soil microbial communities from the Arctic, to analyse light accelerated degradation of dissolved organic matter (DOM) -... | ecosystem: Environmental > Terrestrial > Soil >... | reverse complement strand
GCGTAGTGGAGCTAAGTGGATACCCCTTATATTTATACAGGCTATGATTCCTCCCTCAAGAGCGCGCAAGGGTCGCGGCGCGATTTCCAACCCGGAAGGCCGCTTCGAATCACGGCGCGTAGAAGCCGTCGATGACGGCTGGACGATTGCTACGGACGAGGAGGTACCGCCGCTCGCGACCACCGTCACGGCCGAGCATGCGAAATCCATCATTTCTCGAAACGATTCGCCGGATATTCCTTTCGAGCAGTCAATCAATCCTTATAGAGGATGCAGCCACGGTTGCGTCTACTGTGCCTCGGGCGATACCAATATTTTGATGGTGAACGGGCAGTCAAAGCTGCTCGGCGATCTCAAAATCGGTGACGAAATTATCGGTACCCAGCGTCGCGGACATTATAGGCGCTACGTCAAGACGCGGGTCCTCGCGCACTGGGAAACGCTTAAACCCGCATATCGATTGATGCTTGCTGATGGAACCTCAATTACGGCTAGCGCGGATCATCGTTTCCTGAGCGACCGTGGTTGGAAGTTCGTGATGCGAACAGAACAAGGCCGCAACCGACGTGCGCATTTGACCACGGGCAACAAGCTCATGGGCGTTGGGATGACTAGCGGCTCTCTCGAGTCCACACCCTCTTATCGACAAGGCTATCTGTGTGGCGTTATTCGCGGCGATGGCCCCGTCGGCATTCGCAGGTATGCGCTGCGCAGAGGTGGCGAGGGAACACATTGTCACTTTCGTCTTGCAATGGCAGATGACGAAGCATTGCAGCGCAGTGGCTCGTACTTGGAGGAATTAGGGGTTCCAATACGCGCCTTTCTATTGCAGCAGGCAACCGCGACCTCCAGAGAGGTGTACGCGATTAGCGCTGGCGTGCGGGCTGGTTTTCGTATGATTGAGAAATTAGTCGCATGGCCGGGTTTCGCGCCGACTGAGTGGACCAGGGGTTTTCTGGGTGGGATCTTCGATGCCGGGGGCTCGTACAGCGAGGGTATTGTCCGCATTACAAATGCCGATCACGTTATCCTCGCCCGGGTCGAGGAAAGTCTCAGGAATTTTGGCTTTGCGTCTACTTATGACGTTCCAAGCCCAGGAAAGAATCGCCTGGTTCACCATTTGCGGTTGCTCGGCGGCCTGCGCGAGCATCTGCGGTTTTTTCACCTTGTTGATCCCGCGATCACCCGCAAGCGCACGATCTTCGGGCAGGCACTCAAATCGCAGGCATCTCTCGATATTGTAGAGATTGAGCCGCTCGGTGTATCGATGCCGATGTACGACATCACAACAGGCACGGGCGATTTCATCGCGAACGGTGTGGTGTCACATAACTGCTACGCGCGCCCGGCTCATTCCTATGTCAATCTTTCTCCGGGCCTGGATTTCGAAACTAAACTCTTTTACAAGAAAAATGCTGCCGCGCTCCTTAAGAAGGAGCTGAGCCGGCCGCGCTACTTCTGCAAAGCGATAAACCTGGGCGCGAACACCGATCCCTATCAGCCGATCGAGCGCAAGCTCAACGTCACCCGCTCAATCCTCGAGGTACTGCAGGAGTTTCGTCACCCGGTCACGATCGTTACCAAAGGGCATCTCATCGAGCGTGACCTCGATATCCTCGCGGCGATGGCGCGCGACAATCTCGCCTCGGTTCACGTGAGCGTCACGACTCTTGATCCAGAGTTGAAGCGCGTCCTCGAGCCGCGCGCGCCTTCCCATGCCGCCCGACTGCACGCCATCCGCTGCTTGAAAGAAGCGCGGGTTCCGATCGGCGCGTTGGTTGCGCCTGTCATCCCGGCGATAAACGATCACGAAATTGAACATATTCAAGAAGCGGTGGCGCAGGCCGGCGCACGAGGTGCGGCATACGTGATGCTGCGGCTGCCGTACGAAGTGAAGGACCTGTTTCGCGAGTGGCTCGAGCGCCACTATCCGCTGCGCGCCGCGCACGTTTTGTCGCTTGTTAGAGACATTCGCGGCGGCCGGGACAACGATCCTAATTTTGGTTCGCGTATGGTCGGCTCGGGGGCGTTTGCGGGGCTTGTACGGCGCCGTTTCGATGTGGTATGCCGGAGATTGGCTCTCAATGCGGCGCGTAGTCCGGCTCTTGATACGACGCTTTTTCGCGTGCCGCGGGCGTCAGCTGCGCAACTTAATCTAGGCTTCTGAATCGGCGCGCGCTCCCGGCCGAAATCGCACTCTTGGCACGACGTGTCCGTGGCATATTATGCGGCAATGGATGCCGCACGCACGAACTCTGGCGATCGCCGTTTGCTGGGCCGCTACACGTTGCTCGAAAAGCTCGGCGCGGGCGGTTATGGCGAAGTTTGGCGTGCGCAGGACGCAACGCTTGGCATCGAAATCGCGCTGAAAATTTTGAGCCCCGCGCTTGCCTGCAGCGAGACCGCTTGGACTGATCTTGAGCACGAGCACGAGGTTGCGGGCCTGCTTGATCACCCCGCGATTCTGAAGGTGTACACCCCGCTGCGCGATGCCAATACGGCGGTGCTGCCGATGGAACTTGCCCCGGGCGGTGATCTGCGCCGCCTGCGCGGCGGCAGTTACCTGCAGATCATCCCGGTGCTGCTGGAGATTGCAGGCGCGCTCGAGTACGCGCATGCGCAGGGCGTCATACACCGGGACCTTAAGCCGGGTAACGTGTTATTTGACGCTGAGAATCGCGCGCTGCTTGCCGATTTTGGGGTCGCCGGCACCAATGCGGGCCACGACCGGCCGAGATCGGGTCTGTCGCCGTTTTCCGCGAGCCCGGAGCAGCTGCGCGGCGAGGATCCGGCCATATCGGATGACATCTACGGGTTGGGGGCGCTCGCGTACGAGCTCCTCGCCGGACAGCCGCCGTACTATCCGCACTTCGACGTGCAGCGCGTGCTCGAAGAACCTGTCAATGAACTGCGGCCCGTACAACCCACGCCGCCGCAGCTCGTGGCAATCGTGATGCGCATGCTGGATAAGGATCCGCAACGACGGCCGCAGTCGATGAGTGCAGTCATCGATGAGATTGACGCGACACTCAATGACACGCTGCATTTTGAATTTGATGCGACGCCAGAGTTGCCGCCTGCGCCACGCGAAAAATCCGCCCGGGCACCGCTACCGACAAGCACCGCGTCCCGGCTCGACCGTAAACGCACGAAGGCGCCGCCGAAAATAGTAGTGCCCGCCGACCAGCGTCCACCCGTGCAGCCGCCGCCGACACGCGTGGCCCCCGTGGTTGGCGGTTCGCCCCCGCTACCGCTGCCGGGCAGGGTCGCGCCAACGGTTGAGCGTCGCGCCGTGACATCGCCGCCGCTTCCGACTGCCGCGCCGGCTGTAAACCGAACGCGCCGAGAGACGCCGCTGCCGACGCAGGTCGTGCCACCGCTTGGACCTGCACCGAAGCTCCAGGTCGAACCGTTGCCCTGGACCTTTCCGAACATGATTCCGGCGTCGCGCCTGATGAAGCTCGAACCTATGAAGGCGCGCCGCTGGCCCTGGGTCGTGCTGGTTGCGTTTGTCGTCGTCGTAGTCGGAGGTTTCTACGCCTTGCCGCACGATCCGCCTGACGTGATGGCGATGATTACGAACTCCGCGCCGGCGGCGTTCGTGCAGCCGCAGCCGGCGACGCCGCCGGAGGCGACGGGCGAGGATACTCAGGCCGCAACACGCCTGACGCGGGCGCGCGCCGAGTTTGATCAGCAGATAACAGCGCTCGAAGCACGCGGTGCGGATGCATGGGGCGGACGCGACTTTACCTCCGCGAAGCTCATGTCAGCTGAAGCGATTGGCGCCTACGGGGCGGGCAATCCCGTCTTCGCCGAGAAGCGCCTCGCAGCAGCCCAGGAAGTGCTGACCGCCGTGGAGAAGCGAGCGCCGCACGAAGTAGCGTTGCAACTCGCCAGCGGCGAGCGGGCGCTCGCTGCAGGTCGCACGCAGGTGGCGAAGCAGGCATTCGAAAGTGCGCTGCGCGTCGACCCGACCAGCCGCAAAGCTCGAGATGCACTGCAGCGCGCGCGCGACCCAGACGGTGCGCCGCCCGTCTTGGCGGATGCACCTGAAAAAGGCCAACAAGCCGATCCCGTGCGCGCCGTCGAGGACACGAGTCGAACTGTGGCGGCCGCTCCGAACGTTGCGGAAGGCGCTGCGGGCCCGACACGCGAACACGCCGCAGCGGCAGAAGATGGCTACACGAAGGCGGTGGGAGCAGGCGCTGCGGCTCTGGGCGCGGGACGGCTCGCGGAAGCTCGCGCGGCGTTCGAGAAGGCGCTTTCGTACAATCCAAATGGACACGACGCGGCGGATGGCATCGCGCACGTGCAGACGGCACTGCGCGCGCGTGGATTCGAGGGGACGCGCCAGCGCGCCAGCGCGCTTGAAGCGCAGGAACGCTGGGATGAGGCATTAAACGAATACGAGGCGGCGCTGAGTGTCGATCCCACGATTGGATTCGCACAGCAGGGCAAAGTGCGCGCCGCGGCGCGCGCGCTCCTTGCGCAGCGGTTGCAGGCGCTGATCGATCGGCCGGAGCGCCTGGCCGCTCCCGAGGAGCGTCGCGGCGCTCTGGCGCTCATTGAGGGCGCCACCGAGCAGTATCCATCGGGACCGGTGCTGCGCTCGCAGATCGCGCGCCTGCAGATTCTGCTGCCGGAATTCGACAAACCCGTGCACTTGGCGCTGGTATCGGATGACGCGACGCAGATCGCGATCCCGAGCATCGGTTTCCGCGGTACTTTTTCGCGGCGCGTGATCGAACTTAAGCCCGGAAAGTACACGGTCGTTGGCACGCGTGATGGCTATCGGGACGTGCGCCGCGATATCACCGTTTCCCCCGGCGACGACGTGCAGACGATCAGCGTGAGCTGCGGCGAGCCGATCTAGGCCGAAGATCCAATGGGCTCATTGGGACGTCACGGCACGGCGACGCGCGCACGCCCAATGTTGCGGGCCGCCTTCACCATGAGCGGCTTCAATACCAAATAGACGAGATAAATGAATGGCGGACCGGCGAGCGCCCAGCCGAGGGCGGCGTGCACGATCGCGCTCCATAACACGATCACCGCTTTGACAGCTCCGGCGGCCAGAAGCTTGCGTCCGCCGCTGATGGAGAGCGGTTGCGGCGCAGCATTCACAAGATGTTCGCCCAAGCGAACGAATGGAATGATGAGCATGAGCTGCAAGGGAGCCGCAAGATAGTTGACGAGCTGGATCGCGGCTAAGTTGAGGCGCAGTGAAAGAGCCGCCGCGGTGCACAGGATCGTCGGCAGGCCGAGGACCGGAAAGATCCCAAGGCCCAGGCCGAACGCGAGGCTCAACGCAATCTTCTCCGGCGTGATGCCCTGGCGCAGCAGCGTCAGAATGGGCTCGAATAAGCGGCGGCGGATAAAATCGCGCAGCATCGTGTTGCCATGCAGCGCCTGCGTTGCAGGCTGTAACCGCGGTGATTCAAGGATACATCTTCGCAAGATTTGGCGCGGCTGTAGGGACGAGCTGCGCCTCGCGCGCTTGTGGGCGTGCAGTCTAGCTGATTAAGCTTCCGCAGCTCATGACAGATATCGAACCAAAAGTCGCCCTGCTCGCTGGTGCAAGCGGCCTCGTGGGCGGCTTTTTGCTCGACGCTCTGCTCGAGGCGGCGGATTTCAGTCGCGTCTTTGCCGTCACCCGCCGGCCGCTCGCGCGCGAGCATCCGCGTCTCGCCAACCGCACGGTGCAATTCGAAAAGCTCGCCGCGCAGCTGACGGGCTTAAGCTGTCAGACGGCGTTCTGCTGTCTCGGCACGACTATTCGCGCGGCCGGTTCCGAGGAGGCATTCCGACGCGTCGACTTCGACTATGTGATTTCCTTCGCGCAAGTCGCCAAGGTGGCGCAGGCGCAACGCTTCGTCGTCGTCTCCGCCGCCGGCGCAAATCCGAATTCGGGAAACTTCTACCTGCGTACGAAGGGTGAGATGGAACAAGCCCTCACCGGCTTGGGGTTTGCCGGACTTGATATCCTCGAGCCGGGAGTACTTCTCGGATGGCGTCGCGCAATGCGACCGCTTGAGCTTATCGCGCGCTTACTTATGCCGCTCGTGAACCCGCTCCTTGTCGGGTCACGCGCCGCATATCGGGGAATTCCTGCGCGCACGGTCGCGCTCGCCATGGTGGGCGCCGCACGCAGCGGCCGGCGTGGTGTCTGCCGCTACAACTACACGGGATTGCTCACTTTGGCGCAGAAAGGCGGTCTGCGGCGCGCGCCGTGATCCGCTTCACGTTTCAGCGCAACATTTGCGTGGCGCAATGTGCTGATCGTTGACGCAATGCTCAGGGTGGCTCGCGACAATCGAATAGATTCACAGTATTACAGTTGCGCGGAAAAGCCATTGCATGGGCGCAGTGCCCCTTGACAGCCGTATGGAGCGGCACATCGCTTTAGCGCTCGGCGTTTGCGCGGTGCTGCCGGTGCTTGTGTTCGCCATTTTCGCGGCGAGCCACGCCTGGATCCTGCTGACGGCAGTGCTGGCGGTCGCCCTCGCGGCTGCTGTGCTGACCGCCGCATACCTCGCCCGCTCCTACGTGCCGGCACTGCAAATGCTCACGACAGCCGTAGGCGCTCTGCGCGCACGCGAGTTCGGCGTGCTCGCGCTGCCAGCGGCTGAAGAGCCGCGCCAGCTCGTCGAGGCATTCAATCGCAGCGTCGTCAGCCTCGATGAGCAGTTTCGAGCGCTCGAAACCCTCGCACAGATTGATCAGCTTCTCCTGCAATCGGCCGAGCTCGAACGCGTTCTCGACGCTATTATGTCGCGCGTTCAGGTGCTCACTCACTGTCAGAGCGTCGGCATCACGCTGCGCGATGCGGATGCTCCGGGTCGCGGACGCGTGTATCTCCTGGCGAGCGGTTTGAATGACCTGCCCGTGAATCGGATCGCACTCGACGACGGCATGATGGAGACCCTTGCAGGCGAGACCAATGGGCTCACCGTCGTGCGCTGCGAAGATGTGCGCCACAGCTTCTTGAAACCGCTCGCCGACACGGGCGCGGTGTTTTTTTGGGTCTGGCCGGTCATCGTGGCGGAGCGCCTCGAGGCGATCCTTGCCGTAGGTTACCGCGAGGTGCCGGTGGCCGATCCGGTGGTCGCGCATTGCGGCGGCAAGTTCGCCGAGCGACTGGCGGTGGCACTGTCGATGAGCGCGCGCGATGAGCGCCTGTACCGGCAGGCACACTACGATCCGCTGACGGCGCTGCCCAATCGTCTGCTGTTCCGCGATCGGCTCGCACAGGAACTTGCCAATGCGGTCGCGGGCTTAAGCCGCGGCGCGCTTTTGTATATCGATCTTGATCACTTCAAGCGTGTCAATGATTCAGTCGGCCACACCGCGGGCGATCAACTCCTGACAATCGTGGCGCAGCGCCTGCGCTCCTGCATCAAAGACGGTGACACCGTGGCGCGCCTCGGCGGCGACGAGTTCACGGTTATTCTGCGCAACGTCGTCAATCCCGACGCTGCCTGCGCGGTCGCCTCGCGCATCATTGAATCCCTGCAGCTGCCCGTAAATATCGCCGGCCGCGATTGCTACGTATGCGCGAGCATCGGCATCACGCTGTTCCCGGATGATGCAACGACGATCGAGGACCTCATGCGCAACGCCGATACAGCGATGTATCGCGCCAAGGACTTGGGGCGCGGCCGCATGATGTTCTTCGATGTCAACATGACCAACAAGCCCGCGCTGCCGACCATAACGGGTCTGCAGCACGCGCTGCGCGGCCGTGAGTTCTCGCTCTTCTATCAACCGCAGTTCGGCATTGCCGAGGGCGAGCTCGTCGGTGTCGAGGCGCTGCTTCGCTGGCAGACCCCGCGCGACGGCATGCGCCACCCGGGAGAGTTTGTGCCGGCGGCAGAGGAGAGCGGCCTCATCGTCGATATCGGCGGCTGGGTGCTGGATGCGGCGTGCGCCCAGCTTGCAAGCTGGCGCGAGCAAAACATCGCACCGCCGCGGCTTGCGCTCAATGTGTCGGCACAGCAGCTGAAGCACTCCGAATTTCCGAAGCTCGTGCGGCGCGCGCTCGATAAGTACGACTTGCCGGCCTCGCTGCTCGAGCTGGAGCTTACTGAGAGCGTGCTCGCCGACGCGGCCGCGGGTGCGGCGCTCGTGCGACTTGCGCAGCTTGGCGTGCACTTGGCGCTTGATGATTTCGGAACCGGCTATTCGTCGCTGAGCTATCTGCGTCAATATCCGATCGACACCGTGAAAATCGACCGCACCTTCCTTGACGAAGTGCCGCAAAATCCTGCATCGGCGACTCTTGTGGAGACCATCATCGTGATGGCGCACGCGCTCGGCAAGCGCGTCGTCGCCGAAGGCATCGAGACCAACGAACAGCTGATCTTCCTGCGCGAGCGCCGCTGCGATGCTGCGCAGGGCTTCTATCTTGCAAGACCCCTCGCGGCATCCGCGATCACCGAACTCCTGCAGGCGCGCATCAGCCTCACGCACGAAAGCGCCGCGCGCATCGCGGGTTAGTACTCCGTATTATGTTTGATAGCTGCAAATGCTGCGGTAAATCTCCCTCAGCAAGTGCGTCAAGTCCTTGACTCTTTTCGGCGACGCTTTGACACTGCGCACCTGTAATGAATAGAGCAAACCCGTCGAAAGGCGGGGACGCAAAGCCACCGGTCTAATGGACGAGTTCCTATGACGGCGGGGCTGCCAACGTCGCACCGCGTGCACGCTTGCCACCCCTCCCATTATTGCGAACTGCGGCTTCACAACCGGTGGCGGGTTGACGCATCGGGTCCGGGGAGACACATGACATTGAAGCCACAGATGGCATCCGAGGGCACGGCTCGGCGGGATGCCGCGGAGCGCAGCACGGCTGCTGCGCATGTTGATTCATTCGTAATCAATCTTTGTTCGTCGACGACGCCGATGGCGCTTACGCAGCCGGACGCGCCGGAGCTCAAGTGCTTCAGATTTTTTGTCAGCCGCAGGCTTGAAGATCGCCGTGAGCGCTTTCGCTTGCACATGGGGTATTTCGCAAGCCTCGAAGAGGCTGAAGAGTGGTTGAGCGTGGTACGCGACGTGTACCCGGGCGCGTGGGCGGGTGAAGCGCCGGGCAAACGCTTGCGCGCGCGCGCAGCGGCTAGCGCGGCTTTGTCTGCCACGCCGCCTGCGTCGATTGATACACGGTCCGAAGATGCCGCAGCTGCAAGCGCGGCGCTTTCCATAGCGCCGTGGCAGGCACCGTCGGCGTCAATCATTGCGCCGCCGGAGAATGCCGCAGGTTCGATAGCGCTTCCAATATCGTCCGCGCCGGCGCCGTCTGAGAATGTGCCCGCTTTCGTCGCAGCGCATCCAGTAGCGTCATCGTGCGCGCCTCGCGCGTCGGCGGTCGTGCCATCCGAGAATGTTGCGGCGTCCGTTGCGCCTCCGCTACCGCCGCCGGCGGCGCGCCGGATAGAGAAGCCGAAGGACGTGGTTGTTGCCGTCGCAGCGCCGCGCGCACCGCAGCCGTCCGCGTCGCCGCTCGCAAAGTCCAAAGACCTCGCGGCTTCCGCCGCCGTGCCTGCCGCCGCACGGCCTGCCCCATTGGCGCCGCTCTCAAACGTGCGCGAAGTGCTCGCGGCATTAGACGAGAGGGATGCTAAGCAAGCCGCGCCGGCGCCGCGCGCCGCAGAAGGGGCGCAGGCTCTGTGCGATACTCAAGTCATGAGGATCCTGGAGGAGCGCCGCTCGCGGCAGCGCGCGCCGGGTGAAACTCAGGAGGCGAGCAGCAACATTCCGATGCTGCGCCCCGACGACACCGGTACGCGCCGCGCGTTGAAGGAGACCGTGCAGGACAATGCCGCCGTCTCTTTTGCGGTACAGCTGCAATGGTCAGTGCAGCCGATGGCGCTCGACAAGGTGCCGCCGCTTGCGATCTTCAGCGCCTACACGCTCTACACCGTAGAAGGCAGCCGGGAGGGGCGCAAGTGGTACGGACTGCGGCTCGGGTTCTTCAGCGACGCAGACGCCGCCAAGCAGGTGGCTCATTACGTGCGCTCGGAATTCACCTCCGTTGCCGTTGTGCCCGTAAGTCCCCAGGAGCGCGGGCGCGCAACGGCGGCAGACCAGAAAACCGAGCCTGCAAGTCTTCAGGAAACTTCACGTGCGGTGCACGCTGCGGAGATCACGCTCATTGAAGACAAGGACGCGGACCCGCCGACGCGAGTTCCTGTGGAGCCGATGCGTGGCGCGGCAAAACTTGCCAGCGGCGGCGCACACACGGTCCCGCCCGCGGCCCGCGCCGCGGCACATCGCAGCAAAAAACTGCGCAGTAAAGGCCGCACTGCCGAGCGCAAGGCGCCGTATTCGCTCGAAGAAACACTGGAGATTTTGGGCGCCGGAGCGCTCGAGATCGACAATGGTCGCGGCGAGCTCATCAACCACAGTGGCGTGCGGCACATCTCGGTCGAAGTGCGCAAGAATTCGCCGTTCGCGCGTCTCGTGGCGCGGTTGACGGAGCGTGTCCGCAAGAGTTGATCTTAGGCGCGAGGCTCTTCAGCTCTTGCCGAATAACTTCGCAAGTGCGGCCTGAGCTTCGCTGATCGCAGCCGTATTGGGTGGCGTGTAAGCACCCGCACGCGGCTTGAAATGATCGCAGAAGTTGGCGCTCGCCTTGTCGCGCACCTCTTCGGCCGTGGGCTCGCGGCAGTGTTTGGCAACGCTTGTGTCGTACTCAACGCACATGCGGCAGACGTGCAGCTCCGCACGGCAGCGGCATTCTTCCAGGCGGCGTAGGGGTAGCCTGAGCGCGCTCAGGCTCGCCCCGCATTTCCAACAAACAAGGTCGTGCGCCATCGCCGTGCTCTACAGGGTACGCTCGCGCAGGAATTTGTCGAGCACACTACCGGTATGCGAGCTCGCTTTCTTGCGCGCCACCTGCGCGGGGGTTCCGCAGGCGACGATGCGGCCGCCGCGATCGCCGGCGTCCGGCCCCATGTCGACAATCCAGTCCGCCTCGGCCATTACATCCAGATTGTGCTCGATGACGATGACCGTGTTGCCGGCATCGACGAGCCGATGCAGAACCCCCAAGAGCTGCTCGACGTCGGCCATGTGCAGGCCGACGGTCGGCTCATCGAGCACGTAGAGCGTGTGCCGGGGCTTTTGCCGCGGGCCGGCGCGCGCATCGCCACGCACTTTGGCGAGCTCCGTAACGAGCTTGATGCGCTGCGCCTCACCGCCTGAAAGCGTGGGGCTTTGCTGGCCAAGCGTGAGATACCCCAAGCCCACATCCTTCAGGAGCTGCAGAGAGTGATGCACGCGCGGATGGGCGCGAAAGAATTCGACCGCATCATCGACGCTCATCGCGAGCACTTGGGCAATGGTGAGGCCGCGCCACTGCACCGTAAGTGTCTCAGAATCAAAGCGCCGCCCGCCGCACACGTCGCAGAGCACTTTGACGTCCGGCAGGAAGCTCATCTCGATCGTCTGCACGCCCTGGCCCTCGCAGGCGCTGCAGCGGCCGCCGGCGGTATTAAAGGAGAAGCGGCTCGCGGTGAAGCCGCGGATCCGTGCCTCAGTCGTGCCTGCATAGATTCGGCGGATCTCGTCCCAGAAGCCCACATAAGTTGCCGGACACGAACGCGGCGTCTTGCCGATAGGTGTTTGATCGACCTCGAGCACGCGATCCAGGTGTTCGACGCCGGATAGCCCGCGACAGCCCTTAAGCGCGTGCCGCGACTTCGACTTACCTGCCTCCTCGCTCAAGCGATACTTGAGATTGGCGTACAGGACATCACGCGCGAGCGTGGATTTGCCCGAGCCTGACACGCCCGTGATCACGACAAGTCGTCCGAGCGGAATGCGCACGTCAACATCTTTCACATTGTGCAGCTCGACTGCCTCGAGGCGCAGACTTGCAGTGGCGGAAGTCACGCCGCGATGCGGCTCAAGCGAGTGTTTGAGCGGCATGCGCAGAAATCGCCCGGTGATCGAGCGCGGATTCTTCATGAGGTCCCGGACGGTGCCCACGCCCACGACTTCGCCGCCCTTTACGCCTGCAGCCGGACCCAGATCAATCACATGATCCGCGCGGCGGATCGTATCCTCGTCGTGTTCCACCACGACGAGCGTGTTGCGGTGCGCGGACAACTCGGCAAGCGCGTCGAGCAGCACGGCATTGTCGCGCGGATGCAGCCCAATTGTTGGCTCATCGAGCACGTAGCACACGCCCTGCAAATTGGAACCCAACTGTGCGGCGAGGCGGATCCTCTGCGCCTCGCCGCCCGAGAGCGTCGGCGCGGAGCGGTCGAGCGCAAGATATCCCAAGCCGACGCGCTCCAAAAACGAGAGCCGTGCGCTGATCTCCGCCAAAAGATCGCGTGCGATGGCCGCTTCGCGCACGTTCAATTTAAGCGTCGCGAAAGACCTGCGCACCTCTTCGATGGGCTCTGCCGCAAGCGCTGCGATCGAGCGCTCGCGAAAGCGCACGTTGAGCGCAATGCTATTCAGGCGTGCGCCGGCGCACGCCTCGCAGGCGCGCGCCTCACCCTCGTACCATTCGTTCCACCAGATCTCTTCCCCCGTGTGCTCCTCGCTGAAGCCGCTCATCGCAAGTCCGGTGCCGAAACAGCTCGGGCACCAACCGTGTTTGGAGTTGAACGAAAAGAGCCGCGGATCGAGCTGCGCGAAGCCCGTGCCGCAGGCGGGACACGCGCGGCGCGTCGAGAACACGGCGGCACGCGCGGAGTTGGCGCCGAGCACATGCACGACGCCTTTGCCGAAGTCGAGTGCGCGAGCGAGCGCTTCGTGCAGTTCGGTATCGGTGTTCGCGCTGACATCTATATTCGCAACCGGCAGCTCGATCGTGTGCTCGCGAAAGCGCGACAGGCGCGGCCAGCCGCGGGTGGCAACGTTCGCGCCATCCACACGCAATGTCTTGAAGCCCTTCTTCGCCGCCCATTTGGCAAGGTCCGTGTAGAAGCCCTTGCGCGCTAGCACGAGCGGCGCAAGCAGTGTGATGCGTTGGCCACGGTAGTCGCGCAGCACTCGCGCGGCAATAGCTTGCTGGGTTTGCGGCTCGATCGGCACCGCGCAATCCGGGCAGTACTGCGTGCCGAGTTTCACGTATAAGAGGCGTAGAAAATGATAGATCTCGGTGAGCGTCGCGACGGTGCTCTTTCTGCCGCCGCGGCTCGTGCGCTGTTCGATCGCAACGGTCGGCGGAATGCCGTAGATCGCATCTACGTCGGGCCGCGAGGCGGGCTGCACGAACTGACGCGCGTAGGCGTTCAAGGATTCAAGATAGCGGCGCTGACCCTCTTTGAAGATGATGTCAAACGCGAGCGTTGATTTGCCCGAACCCGACACGCCGGTGATCACGGTGAAGCGGTCGCGCGGTATGTCGACGTCGATGCTCTTGAGATTATGTTCGCGCGCCTTGTGGACCACGATGGAGTTCGCCGCGCGGCGGCTGCCGCGACCGTAGACGCTGTGAGTATCGGCCACGGCGGTCTGCAATGGCTGCGCCACGCCCAAGATCGACTCTTCATAGGCCGCAAGTGCAGCGCCGGTAAACGACTCGCTGTGCGCGCGCACAGCGTGGGGCGTGCCGACGCACACGATCGTGCCGCCGCCCTCGCCGCCCTCGGGCCCAAGATCGATAATCCAGTCGGACGCGCGCACGACATCGAGGTTGTGCTCGATGACGAGGATAGAATGGCCCGCCGCGAGCAGCTTGCCGAACGCGCGCAGGAGCTTCGCCACGTCCTCAAAATGCAGGCCCGTCGTGGGCTCATCGAAGAGAAAGAGCTTGCCAAGATGGGTGGTGCTCGATGCGACCGAGCCTGCGGAGGCGAGATGGCCGGCAAGCTTCAGGCGTTGGGCCTCGCCACCGGAGAGCGTAGGAACAGGCTGGCCCAGCTTCAGGTACTCGAGGCCGACATCGGCAAGCGGTGCAAGGCGCGCCGTGACGTCGCGCGAATCGGCAAAGAATGCGCACGCCTGGGTCACCGTCATGTCGAGCACTTCCGCGATGTTCGCGCGGCGGCCGTCGGCGCCTTCGCGCTTGATGTCGAGCACTTCGCTGCGGTAGCGAGTGCCGGCGCAATCCGGGCAGCGCAGATACACGTCGGAGAGGAACTGCATCTCCACATGCTCGAAGCCGTTGCCGCCGCAGGTGGGACAACGGCCGTTGCCGGAGTTGAAACTGAAAGTGCCGGCGGTGTACTTGCGCTCTTGCGATGCGGGTTCGGCCGCGAAGAGCTCGCGAATGCCGTCAAAGGCGCCGACATAGCTTGCCGGATTCGAGCGTGTCGTGCGGCCGATGGACGTCTGATCGACCATCACGACGTCGTCGACTAACTCCGCACCGCGCAGGCCGTCAAACTCGCCCGGTGCTTCACTCGGCCGGCCCTGATACTTCAAGAGCGCGGGATAGAGCACATCCTCGACGAGCGTGGATTTGCCGGAACCCGAAACCCCGGTCACGCACACAAGGCGCTTCAGAGGTATGCGCACATCGATATTCTTCAGATTGTGGGCGCGCGCACCTTTCAACTCGAGCCACCTGTTCGGGCGCCATTCGGCGATCGGTTCTGCCGATGCGGCGCGCGGCGCGCGCGCTGTGAAAACGAGCTTCTTGCCGCTCAAGTACTCGCCGGTGAGAGAGCGCGCGCTCTTTTTGAGCGCCGCTGGAGTGCCGAAGAATACGACTTCGCCGCCGCGCTCGCCGGCGCCCGGACCCATGTCGAGGATGCGATCGGCCTCAATCATGATCTGCGGGTCATGCTCGACCACGACCAGAGAGTTGCCCGCGTCGCGCAGGCGTTTCATCACCGCGATGACGCGGCGCATGTCGCGCGGGTGCAGGCCGATTGACGGCTCATCGAGCACGAAGAGTGTATTGACGAGCGACGTGCCGAGCGCCGTCGTGAGATTGATGCGCTGCACCTCGCCGCCGGAGAGCGTGCGCGACTGTCGATCAAGCGTGAGATAGCCCAAGCCCACATCATTCAAGTACTCGAAGCGCGCGCGGATCTCATGCAGCAGCTGATCGGTTGCGGCATCGAGCGGCGGCGGCAGCGTGAGCCTTCTGAAGAAGTCGCATGCGCGCTCAAGCGGCAACAGCATGAGATCGTGGAACGAGAGGCCGGGCAGTGAGTGCAGGCTCGCCTCGCTCCATTTGACCTGAGAGGGCCGCATGCGCGTCGCGGACGCCAATACGGAATCGGCAAGTTCGTGGCTGCCGATGCGCCACAGGAGCGCATCGGGCTTCAGGCGTGCGCCGCCGCAGGCGACACAGGGTGTGTAGGCGCGGTAGCGCGACAAGAGCACGCGCACATGCATCTTGTATGCTTTGGTCTCGAGCCATGCAAAGAAGCGCTTGAGTCCGTACCAGACGCCTTTTTTCCAGTCGCCTTCGCCTTCAATCACCCACTGGCGCTGGGCTGCGGAGAGCTCGCGCCACGGACGGTCAAGCGGAATGCCGCGCTTCTTCGCGAATTTTTCCAGATCCTCCTGACACTCGGCATTTGACTCCGTCTGCCAGGGACGGATCGCCCCGGCGCGCAATGACTTGCTTTCATCCGGAATGACGAGCCCGTAGTCGATGCCCATCGTGCGGCCGAAGCCGCGACAGCTGTCGCAGGCGCCAAGCGGTGAATTGAACGAGAACAGACTCGGCACCGGCTCGCGGTACGACAGGTCGCACTCGGCGCAGTGCAGTTCGCTCGAATAGCGCCAACAGTCGAGGCGCTCGGGCGGATCACCCGCGCCGACCACGTGGACGTTGATGCGGCCGCGGCCGACGCGCAGCGCCGCTTCGAGCGACTCCAAAACGCGGGAGCGCTCGGCGCTGCCGATGCGCAGGCGGTCCTGAATGACCTCGAGCGTTGCGGGATTCCTGTCATGTTTGCGCTCGCCGGCAGAGGCTTCGAGAAAGCGCGTATAGCCCTGCTTCTGCAGGAGCTCGCGTACCTCGGCTTCCTTGAAATTCTTCGGTACCGGCACCGGGAAGCAGATGAGCAAGCGCGGGTCGCAGGCCAGCTGCGCGCGCCGCATCATGTTGTCGTACATGCTCTCGGGAGTGTCGCGATGCACCGCGTGCGCGCAGTTGCGGCAAAAGAGGTGCGCCGCGCGGGCAAAGAGCAGCTTTAGGTGATCGTTGAGCTCGGTCATCGTGCCGACGGTCGAGCGTGAGGTGCGCACTGGATTGGTCTGATCGATGGCGATCGCAGGAGGAATTCCCGAGATGGAATCCACCTGCGGCTTGTCCATACGATCGAGAAACTGGCGCGCATAGGGCGAGAATGTCTCGACGTAGCGGCGCTGACCTTCCGCGTAGAGCGTGTCGAATACCAAGGATGACTTGCCCGAGCCGGACACGCCGGTCACCACCACAAGCTCGTTCAGCGGAATCGCAAGATCGAGATTCTTGAGGTTGTTCTGGCGTGCGCCACGCACATGGATGGCGTCGGCAGGGACGGCGGTCATTCCATCATCACCTTGGATGGTATCGATAGATACTGCGGGCAAGATATGCCCGAGCGGATCGGCCATTCTATAAGAGCACTGTCGCATCTGCATGGCATTGCACGAGCATCCAGTCGCGCACGGGCTGCGTACTGTATGAGTCGATCGGCATCGACCGGTGGAAGCCATTTCGCTGGGTGGCGGGGAGCGATCGTCCGGCTGTCGGCCCTATGCGACAAACTGTGCGAATTCCCCGTTCCGAAGCGTAGAATCTGGCGCCACGGGGGGGGAAGAACTCCCGCATCGGGGCGAAAGGTTTCACTCCGGTGGCCGGTCTAGTGACCGGATTTTCAACTTCATAAATGGAGAGGGGTTCATGAATACTCGAAAGACTGGAAGCATCGCCTTGGCTGCCGCTGCGGCGATCCTGTTCTCGGCAGCCTCATTCACGGCCGCTGCGGCCGATGATGGCAAGGTGAAGTGCGAAGGGGCCAATTCCTGCAAGGGCATGTCATCGTGCAAGTCATCCCATAACAGCTGTAAAGGCAAAAATTCCTGCAAGGGTCAGGGCTTTACAATGACGGGCAGCAAGGCTGATTGCGATGCAGCCAAGGCCAAAGTGAAGGCGGCCTCCTAAGAAGGGCTCGGCGGCCCTTAAAAGATGCTCACTCGCCCAACGCTGGGTTTCGGGCTTGGTCTGCGGGTCGATCACTACGAGACGATTCTCAATGAACGCCCCGCCGTCGACTGGTTCGAGGCTCTGACGGAGAACTATCTGGTGCCGGGCGGCAAGCCCCTGTACCACCTGACGCGCATTCGCGAGCATTACCCGATGGTGATGCACGGCGTCTCAATGTCGATCGGCAGCACGCAGCCGCTCGATCGCACTTATCTTGCAGAGGTGAAAGCGCTCGCGCAGCGCATTGAGCCTGCTTGGATTTCCGATCACCTCTGCTGGACCGGCGTTGCCGGCAAGAATCTGCACGACCTCATGCCGCTGCCTTATACGGAGGAGGCGTTGAAACACGTCGCGCACCGCGTGCGCACTGTGCAGGACATTCTCGGCCGGCGCATTCTCCTTGAGAACGTCTCGAGCTACGTTACTTTCCGCGACTCGCGTTTGTCAGAGTGGGATTTCCTGCGCGCTGTGGCGGAAGAGGCCGACTGTCTCATACTCCTCGACGTCAACAACATCTACGTCTCGAGCATCAATCACGAATTTGATCCGCGTGAGTACCTTGCTGCAATTCCCGTCGAGCGTGTGCAGCAGATCCATCTCGCCGGCCACCAGAATCACGGCGACTACCTCATCGACACCCACGATCATCCGGTGCCGGATCCGGTGTGGGCGCTGTATGCGGATGCCGTACGGCGTTTTGGCCGGGTCTCGACCATGATCGAGCGTGATGCAAATATTCCGCCGCTCGCCGAGTTGCAGGACGAGCTCATGGCCGCGCGCCGCACCGCCGACGCTGCGCTTTCTGGCGATCGCCTGCAGCGCGCCGGATAAAGCCCGCATGAGCGCTCTGTATTCCCTCGAGAATGACTTCCAAAGTTTCCTTCTCACGGGCACCGCGGATATTGAAAAACGCGTGGTCGGCACCGCGAGGGTGCCAATCGCGACTCGCCTTGCGATCTACGGCAATGCTTACCGCTCGCGCCTCGCCGAGACTCTGGAGGCGCACTATCCGGCGCTCGCGGCGCTGCTCGGCGCAGCGGATTTCGACCATCTGTGCAGTGCCTATATTGACGCCCACGATTCGCACTTCACGTCGATCCGATTTTACGGCGGCGACCTGGGCGTGTTCCTCGCGACCCAGCAGGACTATGAATCGACCGCTGTCCTTGCCGAGCTTGCGCGCTGGGAATGGGCGATGACCGAAGTGTTTGACGCCGCGGATGCAGCACCTATTGATGTGCAGGCATTGGCACGGGTTGCCCCCACGGAATGGGCGGCGCTTGAATTTGACCTGCACCCCTCGCTGCGCCGGCTCGACCTGCATTGGAACGCACCGGCGCTATGGAAAGCGTTGACGGACGCTCAGCCGCCTCCTGAGACCGCCTCGCAGGATGCGCCCGTCGCGTGGCTCCTATGGCGCCGCGAGCTGCAGATTTACTTTCGGCCGCTCACGGCGCCCGAGGCCCAAGCGCTCGATGCAGTGCGCGCGGGTCAAAGCTTCGGCGCGCTCTGCGTTGCGCTCTGCACGTCCGGCAGCGAAGCGCAAGCGCCGGCGCGGGCCGCCGGCTACCTGCGCGAATGGGTTGAATCGGGGATGATCGTCGGCACGCGTGCCTGCGAAGAGTAAAATGCCGGGCCCCGCTTCCTGGCAAATGTTCGTATGCGTATCCTGGTGGTCGAGGACAATGACCTGGTCGCGGATGCGATTGCCCGCGGGCTCGGTAATGCGGGCTTTGCGGTGGATCGCGCCGCGAGCGCGGAGCTTGCCGCGACCGCGCTTGCGGCGGAACACTTTGACCTCGCCGTCGTCGACATCGGGCTTCCCGGTGAAGACGGCCTCACATTCGTGCGCCGTCTGCGCAGCCAGGGTGCAAATCTGCCCGTCCTGATATTGACGGCCCGGGAAACGGTTGCGATGCGCGTCGAGGCCCTGGATCTGGGCGCGGACGACTTTCTGATGAAACCCTTTGAGCAGGCGGAGCTCGCCGCGCGCTGCCGCGCGCTGATTCGTCGCGCGAACCTCAACACCAGCGGACAGCTGAATTTCGGCAGACTGCGTATCGATGTCGCTGGGCGGCAGCTGCGTATTGACGATCGCGCAGTGGAGCTGACGGGACGCGAGTGGCTGGTACTCGAGTGCCTGGCGTTTTCCGCCGGGCGTGTCGTCTCGAAGGAGCGTCTGCAGCAGGCGATCGCGAGTTACGATCAGGCGATGACGCCGAATGCGGTCGAAGTCTACGTCTCGCGGGTGCGCGCAAAACTTGCCGACGCCGCGCTCATCCGCACGGTGCGCGGCTTGGGATATCGCCTCGATGAGCCTGAAGGTTGATCCGCCAACATCGATTCACCGGCGTCTGCTGCTCCTGCTGCTGCCGCCGCTGACGCTGCTGATGCTGGTTGGCGGATTCGCCGACTACCGGGCATCAATGTTCTTCATGCGCACGGCCTACGATCAGAGTCTGGCAGACGCGGCGTTCGCGCAAGCCGCGCTCGTTAAAGTCACGGCCGGCAGGATCTACGTGCAGTTGCCGCCGCAAGCGCAATCGAGCGTGCACACCCATCGCGCCGAGACCTTTTTCTACTCAATCTGGGGTCCGGATCATTTGCTGGTCGCCGGCAACCCGCAACTGCCCGGCGCCCTGGCAGGTGAAGGCAATCCATCCTACGCGGATGCCTGGCTCGGGCGCGAGCGAATCCGCGTCGTGACCTATCGCATGCCGACCGCGGCGGGAGTTGCCACGATCAATGTCGGTGAAACGACCAACCGGCGGGATGTCGCGCGGCATTTCATCCTCACCAGCACCTGGCTCGTGGATTTCATCCTGATTGATGCCACGCTGGTCATGGTGTTGATCGGAGTCCGCTATGGGCTGCGGCCGCTGGTGGCGGTGCGCGGCCAGATCGAGGCGCGTTCGCCGCGCGAGCTGCGGCCGCTTGAAACCGCGGCGGTGCCAACCGAAGTACGACCATTGGTTGATGCTTTGAATGGGCTCTTTGAAGTACTGCGCGAGGCCGCCCGCTCGCAGCGCCAGTTCGTCGCCGACGCCGCGCATCAGTTGCGCACGCCCATCGCGGGCCTGCTCGGACATCTTGAGCTTTTGACGCAGGACCCGGCGGCGCAGGGCCTTGAGTCGCACCTCGCGACTCTGCGCGACGGCGTCAGCCGGGTTGCGCATTCGGCCAATCAGCTCCTGGCACTAGCGCGCGCCGAGCCGTCGGCAAACTTGGCCGACCGTTTCGAAAATATTGAGCTTCAGCCTCTCATCGAGCGAGTGATCGAGCGCAACATCGATCGCTCGGTCAAAGCGCGACTCGACCTCGGTGCGGATGTCGATCCTGCGAGCGTCACCGGCAGCGCGTGGCTCATCGAGGATCTGCTCGGCAATCTCGTCGACAACGCGCTCAATTACACCCCCGCCGGAGGCCGCGTCACCGTGCGCTGCGGAGGTGGGGCGAGCGATCCGTATCTCGAGGTCGAGGATGACGGGCCGGGCATTCCGGAGGCTGAGCGCGGGCGGGTGCGGCAGCGCTTCTACCGCCTGCCAGGATCCCAAGGCCACGGCTGTGGCCTCGGGCTTGCGATCGTCGAGGAGATCTGCCGCCTGCACCGTGCCGACGTCACAATCGACTCAGGCGCGGGGGGTCGCGGAACGAGAATTAGGGTGCAATTTCCGCCTGCGGAGGCCGTGGGGCACGAGGAAACTGCGGATGCCGTCACATCCTGAGCATCGTGGCTCGCTATCGTCAGCTTCACGAAAGGTTTGATCTCTATGGTTACGCGCATGAACCTTGTGGCATCAACGCTCCGGCCTGCAATAGCACTCGAATTGAAGGCGAGCGCGGGCTTCACGCTCGTCGAACTACTGACCGTGATCACCATTGTCGCGATCCTGGTCGCGTTAGGCATGCCCTCGTACCGGAATGTCACGGATTCGAACCGCATCTCCGGCGAAGTAAACGGCCTTCTGGGCGACATGCAATATGCACGCTCAGAGGCCATCAAAGAGGGTCAGACGGTCACGGTGTGCAGCTCTGCCAACCCGACAGCCGCCGCACCGACCTGTTCCGGCGCCACTTCGTGGCAAAGCGGCTGGATCGTGTTTTCCGACCCGAATAGCAATCAAACGGTTGATGCCAACGAACCTGTATTGAAAGTGCAGCGGCCATTCGCCGTCGGCGATACATTCAATAGCGCTCCGGCTACCAGCGCCGTGACCTTCAATCGCGAGGGCTTTGCGCTCGGGATTCCCAATACAATCACCGTCACACTGCACGCCGTCGTCCCGACTGCAAACTCGACGCGCTGCCTGCAGATCACCATCGTCGGACAGCTGACAACGCAAACGTCGGGCCAGGGAGCCTGCACATGAAATGCCGCAGCGAAGCTATCGTACGTGAAGGCGGCTTCAGCCTCATCGAAGTTATGGTGGCGCTCATTATTGTCTCGGTCGGCCTTCTCGGCATCGCAAAAATGCAGGCGCTCGCCTATGCCAGCACCGGTATCGCGGGCAAGCGCTCACTCGCCGCGATCCAGGCTTCGAGCCTGGCATCGAGCATGAGCGCGAACCGCGCCTATTGGGCCGCAGGTCTTGCGCCGCCGACCATTACCGTCAACGGCAACGCGATTGCCTCAGCCGATCCAGCCCTGTCGGCCGGGACGGACTGCACGCTCGCAGGCGCCGCGCCCTGTACGCCAAGTCAAGTCGCGGGCTATGACATGCAGGCCTGGGCGGATGCCTTGAAAACGCTGCTCGTGAACGATCAGGCGACCATTACCTGCACCCAAGGCGTGGTGCCTGTGAACTGCGTCGTCACGATCACCTGGACGGAGAATCAGGTCGCCCTCAATAGCCAGGAGGCCGCCGCCTCGAACGCCGCGGCCGCGGCCGGTACTCCCGCGGCGCTGCAGCTGCCCTCTTATACGTTGTACGTGCAGCCATGAACGCGCACTTCACACAGCCACTTGGTCGCATGCGCCGCGCGGAGCAAGGCTTTACGCTCGTAGAGCTGTCGATCGCCGTGCTGATTGGCCTCTTTCTGCTCGGCGGCTTGCTGACGCTGGTGCAGGACATGCGCCGCACGTTTGGCGCACAAAACCAGCTCGGCCAGCTGCAGGATAACGAGCGCCTCGCCATGACGTTGATCGCCGATGTCATCCAGGCGGCGGGCTACTATCCAGATCCGACACTTAACACGGCCACGACCACCTTCACGGGTGTTGCGCCGTTCACGCAGCTTGGCCAGGCGATCGCGGGTACGCATGTCGCCGCCGCGCCCGGCGACAGCATCACGGTGCAATTCAATACCGCCCTCAATGACGGCGTCATCAATTGCAAGGGAAGCTCCAATACGGCCTTCGCCCCTACTCATATCTTCGTCAATGCTTTCAGTGTGACTGCCCTAAACGGCGGGCAGCTTCTGTGCCAGCTCGACGCGGCGGCAGCAGTCCCCTTGATCACGGGAGTGCAGAACCTGCAGATCCTGTACGGCGTGAAGAGAAACCCCGCCATTGCCAACAACAATGTCGACACGTTTCTGAACGCGGCACAGATGAACCCGGCGGATTGGACCAACCTCATCTGCGTGAAGGTGACGCTTACCTTCAAGAACCCGCTGGCGGCGACCCAGCCAGGACAGCCGGCCACCATTCCCTTCACGCGCGTCGTCACCGTGATGAGCCGAGCGGGCGCCAACACAACATGATTACACCCGATCGACATTTGCATTGCGGCGAGCGCGGCGTGGTGCTGGTCTCTAGCCTGCTTATGCTCCTGGTCGTGACCATATTGGCGGTCGCGATATTCCGTAATTTCGGCCTCGGGGAGAAAATTGCCGGCAATCAGCGCGAGAAGCAGCGCGCGCTGCATGCTGCCGAGACTGCGCAGCAGTACGCCGAATGGTGGCTGTCATCCGGCACGGGCGTGACCACCCCAGTCGTTTGCAACGCTCTCGTGCCTGCGGCAACAGGGCAGGTGTGCGGTAACACTTTACCGACCGTCGCCGTGAATCAGAATGTCGCGAACCTGCCGTGGCAGGTCGGCGGTGTGAACGTCGGCGTGACCTACGCCCCGCCCAACATGCAGTTCAATGCAGCGGGTGGCGTGAATCAGTATTTCCAGACGCCGCTTTTCTACATTTCCTATCTTGGTACTACCGCTGACAGTAGCACGAGCAAT
>Ga0066793_10000145_pt1 | contig 23318 bp, 17 predicted proteins | sample PersoiDNA2013189_FD_83876 | JGI IMG/M metagenome (GOLD analysis project Ga0066793, IMG submission 83876) | Permafrost soil microbial communities from the Arctic, to analyse light accelerated degradation of dissolved organic matter (DOM) -... | ecosystem: Environmental > Terrestrial > Soil >... | reverse complement strand
TCCCAGGAGCGGGCGCGGTTCTGCTTGAGCATCGCGTTCAGCGAGTCGAGGGACGTGTCCTGGCTCACCCACTTGAGCGCCAGGCATTTGTCGCCCTTGCGCTTGATGATCGGGCCGTGCCTGGTCACCAGTATCCGCAGCGCGCGGTCCTTGCCGAAGCGCACCTTCACGTGCTCGTGTATGACCTCGGGCTCGGTCCATTCGCCGTCGCAGAGGTAGCGGTCAGAGGTGTCCGACTCGAAGGTCTCGACGTAGAGGTCCTGGGTGTCCGGGCAGAGGCTGGTGGCCGACCAGCCGCAGTAGCCGTTGTGCCCGTGCGGTATGACCGGCAGGCCCGGGAAGCCCGCGCCGATGATGTCGTTGCCGGGCGACTTCATGTGGCACATGTACAGCATCCCCGGAGCGTTGTGCTGGATGTGCGGGTCGCCGCAGAGGATCGGCTTGCCGGTGGTGGTTCGCTTGCCGGCCAGCGCCCAGTTGTTGGAGCCGGAGACCGATATCGGGACTCCGCCGAGGTGCGGGACCCAGTGCCCGCCGGCCGGCTCGACGTCGAAGCCCCAGTCAATCTCTTCTCCGGGCTCGAGCCCCTCTGCCGCCGGGCCGGGTCCATCGACCTTGACCGGCGGGTTATTGTAAGGCGCGGTTTCGGGCAGGAGCTCGAGCGCCCGCTCGCGGCCAAGGGCCCTGATGAGTTTCTCGCGCATCAGGTCGGCGAGCCAGAACGAGTCGAGGAGCCAGGTGGTCAGCTCGCCCAGCGCGATGCAGTCTCCCAAAGTCCACGGCTCGGGCCTGCCCTTGAGGAACATGAACTCGAACGGGAGGCGGGAGGCGCGCCTATCGAGGTAAGAGTTGACGCCGTCGCAGTAGGCGCTAAGAGCTTCGCGGGATTCCGGGTCGAGGTTGGCCGCGACTTCGTCTCCGATGCGTGACAGGCCGATCGTCCTCATGAAGCGGTCCATCTCGACGCCCATGGTGCCGACAACCTCGGCAAGGGTCCCCCTGGCAAGCCGCAGCATGGTCTGCATCTGGACCATGCGGTCCTGCGCCATCACGAATCCCAGCGCCCGGAACGCGTCGAGCTCGCTCTGCGCGGTGATGTGGGGGATGCCGGCGCGGTCGAAGATGACCTCTACCGGCGAATCCAGGCAAGGGATGGAGAGCTCGCCGCCGGTAGTTGGAAGCGAGAGCTTGAGCCGCGCCGCGATGTAGGCGGCTCCACCGAGCTTCGCCGCGAGCAGCCCGAGAAGAAAGCACTTTGTCGTCTTACGCATATGCCGACCTCACTGTTTCGCGCGTGCCCTCGGGCCACGGGCCCGGGAGCGTTCAGTCCACCGAGGATGATAACACAGGCGCGGGCGGCCGCATGGGGCGAGCGGTGCATCTTATACGCGCCGGCGGCTTGTGTTAGTTTAGTCTCTGGAGTAGTTGGACAGGCTGTCTCACGGGGGCGTGGCTTGGGCAAGATAAGCGGTTCGAAAAAGACCATCCTGATCGCGCTGGCTGTCTTTGCCGCGCTGGTTCTCTTCCCGCCGCTCGCCCTGGTCCTGGCGTTCCTGCTGCTGGTCAGGACTCTCGAGGACGGGCGCCCGCAGCCGGTGACAGAGCCGGTCGCGTGGGGCGCCTGCAAGGTCGAGCCCGTGGAGCTGACCGCCGGCGGTGAGCCGCTGCCGGTAACCGTGACCTACACGGTGGGGAAGGGCGGCTTGAAGGAGGGCGGTGTCATCCGCCTCTGTCCGGGCAAGGTCCTGCGACTTGGTCCGGACGCCTGGCAGATCAGGATGCAGTGGGGAAACGGCTGGGGCCGGCTGCAGCACAAGGACCCCTCGCGCAACAACTACGTCGAGGTGCGCGCGCCCTCCGCGGACGTGGTCATCTCGGTGTCGATGATGGAAAAGGCGATGGACCGCACCCAGCTGATGTGGCTCAAGCGCAAGCTGATGCAGAAGCTCGGCCGCGACCTGGAGCGCATGGACCCCCGCGACGCGTTCATGGCCAACCTGAAGATCACCGCGCGCCTCGTGCAGGGCTCGCTCGCGGAAGGGGACCCTGTCGAGTTCGTGCTCGGCGCCGGCTCGGGCCTGCGCCCCCCGGCCGGGATCATCACCACCGACCTCGCCTGCGAGGTCGACCGCCGCGGGACAGGCGACTTCGAGCTCGACGCGTCGTTGGGGCAGATCGATGCCGTGGGCGGCGCGCCCGCGGTTCTCGAGGTGATCGCGCCGACGCTGGTGGCGCCGTCCGAGAGATTCCGCGTGCTGGTCAGGTGCGTCGATGCGCGCGGGCTTCTGTCGCCCGCCCTCGCAGGCCGGCTCAACATCTCCTACGAGGGAGCGGTCGGCGGCCCGGGCAGCGTCATCATGACCGAGAGCGGCAGGGGGACTGCCTGGTTCGCGGCCGGAGCGGCCGGCCACGGCCTGGGCCGGATACGCGTGTCGGCGGCGGGTCGCGGGGTCGAGGGTGTGAGCAACCCGGTGGTCTGCAGGAACGCGGGCTACCGTCTGCTGTGGGGAGACTTGCACACGCATTCGATAGTCTCCGACGGCACCCAGGAGCCCGGCTATCTCTACCACCGCGCGCGCGACCTGCTCGGCTGGGACTACACCGCCATCTCGGACCACGACACCTGGAGCTTCGGCGAAGAGAGGGCGCGCACGGAGCAGGAGTTCGAGCTGATGATGCGCGCCGCGGACGACCACTACCACCCGGGCCAGTTCGTCACCATGAGGACGTACGAGTGGACCAACCACCGCCAGGGCCACCGCAACGTCCTGTTCGGCCCCGGCCAGAGCCCGGTGTTCCTGCCGCACACCGACGAGCGGTACTCGACGCCCGGCGCATTGCTCGCGGCGCTTGCCGGGCGCGACGCGATGGTGATCCCGCACCACCCGGCATGGAAGCTGCACGCCGGAGAGATGCGCTTCGACTTCGGGCCGCGAGACTCGTCCGAGGGCGAGGGGGCCTCCCTGCAGAGGCTGGTCGAGGTCTACTCGCGGCACGGCAACTCGGAGTTCTACGGATGTCCCCGGCCGATCTCCCACGCGGGCATGATGGAGGGCGCCAAGGGCGCGTTGGTCCGCGCGGTGCTGGGCAAGGAGTACGCGGGGCCCAACTCGGGAAGCTACGTGCGGGACGCGCTTGCCTCGGGCTGCAGGCTCGGGCTGATAGCGGGAAGCGATGAGCACATCTCGGCGGGCGACCCCCGGCGCGCGCCGACCCAGCTGTACAGCGGCGGAATCACCGGCCTGTTCGCCGGCTCGCACACCCGCGAGGCCGCCTGGCGCGCGATGTGGAAGCGCCGGGTCTGCGGCACGACAGGTCCCAGGATGCTGATCGAGTTCTGGGTCAACGGCGCCCACCAGGGCTCGGAGATCTCCTCGGGAAGCGCATCCGTGACGGGCCACGTGATCGGGACCGCCGGGCTCGAGCTGGTCGAGCTGGTGAAGTTCGACTCCAGCGGTTACCGGGCCGTGTGGCAGGAGGGCGGCACCGGGCCGGAAGTGGTCATCGACTGGACCGACCCGCGCCTCCGCGAGTCCTGCTTCTACTACCTGCGCGTGATCCAGGATGACGGGCACATGGGCTGGGCCGGTCCCACCTGGGTCGCGGTGGAAAAGTAAAAAGGGCCCCGCGACGCGAGGCCCTTTTCATCTCTGGATCCTACTGCTTCAGGTCCGAGGGCATTCCCGGCGTGTTGCTCACGTCGGCGCCGTAGGCCTTGACCACCCACTGGCCGTTCTCCTTGTGGAGCACGATGCGGGCGTCGGGAATCTGCGCTTGCGCGGGCCAGTCCGCGTTAAACAGCTCCCAGGTCGGGTCGGTCGCGCTCTGCTTGATGAACGAGACCGTGACCGCGCTGGTATCGGTGCCCTTGCTCTTCAGGTAGTCGAGTATCGTCTGGATCTCGGACTTGACCGGCGGCGCGGGCGGGGGTAGCTGTATCTGGAGGTCGCTGGGCGCGCCATCCGCCTTGAGCTGGGCGGGGGCCAGGGTGGCGCCGGCGTCCACGACCGTCCAGTTGCCGCTCACTTTCTTGAGCAGGAAGTATGTGGTGGTGCCGTTGGCGGTGCCACCGGAGTCGATCTTCCAGTTGGGGTCGACGCTGCTCAGCTTGACCACGCTGTAGGTCCAGCCGGTGGTGCGGACACCCTTCTTCTTCTCGAACGCCTGCATCGCCTGGATCGGCGTGACGTTCTCGACCTGCCCGGGCTGGCGGTCGGGTTGCTTGCTCGCTATAACCAGGAAGCTGAGCTCGTTGCTCTCGCCCGCCCCCGTGAGGATCGATATCGGCTGCACTGTTGCCGTGAGGCCCGTCGGCACCTTCGCGACCACGAGCACGTCCGACCACGATACGACGTCCGCGACCTTAACCCCGATGTGCACGACGCTGTTGCCCTGGGCGCTCCCGAAGTTAGAGCCGACTACGTTGACGTTTGTACCAACGACCCCTGACGACGGGTCGAGGTTGGTGATCTGCGCCTTCTTGCCCGAGCCCCCACAGCCCGCGCCCAGGGTGATGGCGAGCGTCGCCGCCATCAGCAGCGCCAGCAGGACGGGCAGCATCTTGAACTTTCTCATGTGTCCCTCCTGAAGAACGTTTATGAGCCCATACGGGATAGTTGGTCTGCTGACGGAGGCGAAAAACCTTGCACCAGGCACCGCGTTCTCAGCGGCCCATGGTATCGTGACCGCCGGTCCAGACTCCCGCGTAGCAGAAATACATCGGCCGTTCGACCACTATCGGCGCGTTGTTCGTGCAGGTGACCTGCAGGGCGAAGTCGTGCGCGGCGTCGTCGGCCGTCCCCAGGAAATCGTTGGCCGAGACGGTGGAGCGGCTTCCACGGGCAACCGTGAGGGCCTGCTCGGCGGTGGTGCCGTTGCCTCTCATATAACGCACCTTGACCTCGGCCGCCTTGTCCGAGGTGTTCTGCACGCAGATGTAGGTGACGAACCCGGGCCGCGCGGTCCCTTCCGCGAAGGACCAGTCCGGCTTGGGGTAAGGGGTGCCCATCGTGTCGTCTCCGCCCGTCCAGCCGCTCCCGTACGAGAAATACATCGGGCGCTCGGCTACGATCGGCGTCCTGTTCGTCGAGCTGATCCTGCACGAGAAGTCCTTGCCCGCCCCCACGTCGCGCGACGCGTCGATGGTCATGCGCGAGCGGGGCGCGATCGTGTACTTCGCGTCCTGGTTGAAGCCATCGGTGTGCATGTAGGTGACCGTGACGCTGGCGCTGTTGTCGGACGGGTTCGCCAGGCAGAAGTAGGTGGCGAACCTGGAGCGCGTAGTGCCTTCCGCGAAGTACCAGTCGGTCTTGGGGTAGGGCGCGCCCATGGCGTCGTGACCGCCCGTCCAGCCCGGCTGGCCGGCGGGCGAGCTGGCCTGGTAGTCGAAGTACATCGGCCGCTCAGCCACGATGCCCACACCGTTGGAGGAGGACACCTTGCAGGAGAAGTCCTTGTCGGCGCCGATGTCCGACGACGCGTCGATGGTCTGCCGGGCGTGCGGCGGCACGAAGTGGAGGGAGTCCTTGCTCTCGCCGGACTCGAGGTAGTAGGAGACCGTCACGGCCGCCTGCGAGTCGGACGGATTCGCGACGCACAGGTAGGTGACGAAGTCCTTGCGGGTGGTGCCCTCGGCGAAGTACCAGTCGGCCTTGGGCTCAGTTGCGCCCATCGTGTCATGTCCGCCGGTCCAGCCGCTCCCGTAGGAGAAATACATCGGCCGCTCGGCGATTATGCCGACCCCGTTCATCGAGGCCACTCGGCAGGAGAAGTCCTTGCCGGCGCCCACGTCGGCGGAGGCGACGACCGTGGTGCGCGCGTGCGGCGCGACACTGTGCGCCTTCTCTACGGTCCGGCCGTCTTCCAGCAGGTAGGTGAGCGTCACGTCGGCGAGCGAGTCCGACGGGTTCGCCAGGCAGAAGTAAGTGACGAAGCCCGGCCGCGTGGTCCCCTCGGCAAAGTACCATACCAGCGCGGCCGCCTCGGTGCTCTCGACGGTGACCCCCGTGTAATAGTGCTTGAGTATGTCCTGGTAGTCCCAGCCGGCCTGGGCCAGGACCTGAGCGCCCTCCTGGCACATGCCCACGCCGTGCCCATCCATTGTGGTATGGCCGCAAGGGCATGGGACGGCTCGGCAGTAGGGCACGTACGAGCCCCAGACGTCCTCGGAGTCTTTGGTGTGCCCGTTACAGTGCGCGAAGTAATAGGCCTGTATGACCTCGCTCTGGTAGAGAGCCGCGACCTTGTGGGTGGCCTCGACGGCGAGATCGGTGCGCGGGTCGTGCGCGCTGGTCCAGACCTGCGATCTGGTGGTGGTGTCGACGTCGGCGTTGGGATAGTTGTGGGCGGTAGCCGCGTAGCAACGCGCCGCGACGGCCTGCGCCTCGAGCGCGTCCATGTTCCACGACGGGTCGGCCTCGGCCGGGACGACGCCTTTGAGGTACTCGTCCATGTCCATCGTGACCACCGAGCCGCCCGGCATCAGCACCCTAACGGTGTCGGGGATCGTCGAGACGCCCGAGGCGGCATACGCGGGAGCCCGGACGGTCGCGATCGCGCCCGAAATCCCGGCGGGAAAGATGACCACGGCGACCAGCGCCGCGACCGCTGCCGCAGAGATCATCAGGTCTCTTGTCCTCGAACGCTGACTCATTCTTCTTCCCTTTATGGCGGCTGCTCCTCCTCGGCTCGTCTCTGCTGGACCGCCGAGGCGAAAAATGGGACGGGAAGTACCTGGTACGCTCTGTCCCTTTTGGACGTTATACGCCCGCAATAGTATTCAATGCCCAAACCAAAAGAGCCCTTTTTCAGGGCTCAGTTGCTTTTAGTGTTTTGGCGGGCTCGCCTCGGCGCCGGGCTAGTCCTCTATGGACTCCTCCCCCGGCTTTGCGAACATCGGCGGCCTGTAGGTCGCGTAGCGCAGCTTGGATACCACCGCGCCCGCGCTGCGGGTGAAGACGTTGGGGTTTATGCACTCGACGTAGCGAGGCAGGATGCGCTCTTTCTTGTTGATCATGTCGGCGACCTTCTGGGGGTCCATGTATTTCATGACGTCGCCCATGAACATCAGGGACTCGTTCATCGAATCGGCGATCGCTTTGGCGTCGAGGTGGGCCATGACCTGTACCATGAACCCGGCGTTCTCGTTGATGGCGTCGGCGATCGCGTGGGGGTCCATGCCCTCCATGACTCCGGCAATCAGCTCCTTGTTGCTGCCCATCTTGCCACCAAGCCTGCCCAAGCTTCTCATGAGAGACACTTCGCAACCCCCTTCCGATCGGCGATAACCGGCCGCGATTCGTACCGGGATATCGGCGGTAGGTATTTTTTATAACCTATCAGAACTGGCGGGTCAAATGTTTGTATCCGTTTTGCGCGGTCCCGGAAAAGCGAGAGCAGCGGGAGGAGGTGTTCCCGCTGCTCTCATGGAGGCCGGGTGGTCCAGCTGGGGTACCCGACCGCTGCCAGTCCTTGCTTCGCTACGGACTCTGTCCCGGAGCGGGAGCAAGTTGGGGAGCCGAAGGCGTTGTCTGGGGGACCTGCGGCTGGCCCTGCTGCCCCTGGTTTCCGGGGGCGTAGCGGAAGCGTGGCATTCCTTGGTTACCTTGGTTTTCCTGATTGCCGAAGAACCTCTTGTTCATCATCTGATTGCCGTGCCTGCAGCCTTGCCCGTCGCACACGGCGAGAGAAATAGTCGCCGCTAGCAGCAGCAATGCCACGACTGACACTGCGATCAGCGCGAAGAGCATCCAGTCCTTCTTCTTCAGTGGCCTGTTGTAGTAAGGCTCCGCGGGCGCGGGGGGAACCGGGGGGATGACCGTCGTCGTCGCTTCCGCTTTCACCCCTTCGGTTGCTTCAGGCTCAGTTTTCTCGGTGGGCTTCGCCGGAGTTTCCGGCGGCCCGCCTGTCGGTGTCTCTTCCATACACAACCTCCCCGTCTGAAAACACTAGACGCGATAAGTGCGTTCTACATCTCGGAGTCTAGGCCTCCAACCTGAGAAAATGCTGAAAATCAGATACGGGCGAAAATAATCCGTGAGCGGTCCCTGCTCTGCCTTACCGCTCAACTTTCGCCTGCCGCGGTTCGATGTGATTAGGGAGCGGGAGAAAGAGAAAGGCCGCCCGCAGCGTCTGAGAAAGCGGGCGACGCGACAGGAGGAAAGATGCGACAAACTAGGCCTGGAGCGGCGGCATTGGCGGTCGCGATGCTCGCGGCTCTTGCCCTGGCTCAGGTGCTTACAGTCTTTTCCGGGCCGGCCATTGCCGCGGACAGCCCCTACAGGCCCGCGAGCCCCGTGAAGCTCGTCTTCGTGCACCACTCCTCCGGCCAGAACTGGCTGGCGGACCTGGGAGGCGACGAGCACTCGGGCGGTCTGGGCATAGCTCTTCGGGACAACAACTACTTCGTGAGCGACACCAACTACGGATGGGGGCCCGCCGACGCGGACCTGGGAGGCACTATCGGCGACCACACCTACAGTGGTTCCTGGTACAACTGGTTCAGGGGGCCGACCAGCGGAACGTACCTCTCGGCGCTCTACTCCGAGAGCGGGCAGAACTGCTCCTACTCGCGGATGGGCGCGGACCCGGGAGGCGAGAACACCGTGATCGTGTTCAAGTCCTGCTTCCCGAACTCGGGGCTCGGCGGCGGCCCGTCGGACCCCGTTCCGGCCATCGGAGCAAACCCGCTGCGGGGAAGCGACACCACCGACCCGGGCACCCTTACCGTAGCCAACGCCAAGGGCATCTACATCGACCTGCTCAACTACTTCCGCGCCAAGCCGGACAAGCTCTTCGTGGTGATCACGGCGCCGCCGCTGAGCGACGGGACCTACGGGGCGAACGCCCGGGCCTTCAACAACTGGCTGGTCAACGACTGGCTGACAGGCTACCCCAACAAGAACGTGTTCGTCTGGGACTACTACAACGTGCTCACCAGCAAGGGCACCGGACCCAACGACCTCGGGAGCGCGGACGGGAACCACCACCGCTGGCGGAACAACGCGGTCCAGCACCAGGTCGCCTACGGCGGCAACGTCACGGCCTACCCCTCGGGTGACGACCACCCGAACACGCAGGGCAACCAGAAGGCGACCGCCGAGTTCGTGCCCCTCCTTAACGTCGCCTACAACAGGTTCAAGGGCAGCGCTCCGGCGCCGAACCCGCCGGTGCCGCCGCCCGCGCAGTGGAAGTCCCACTTCTACTTTGCCGAAGGCTACACGGGAGATAACTTCCAGGAGTACGCCTGCCTGGAGAATCCCAACACGACGGCGGCCCCCGCCTGGGTGACCTGCACCTACGCCGACGGCACCAGCAAGATGCAGTACTTCTCCCTCAACCCGACCAGCAGGCTGACCGTTGACATCAACCAGCTGGCCGGCGCCGGCAAAGAGCTGAGCATGCGGATCGTCTCCACCAGCGCCAACGTGGTGGCCGAGCGCCCTATGTACTACGACTACCTGGGCAAATGGAGCGGGGGACACGACGTGATCGGCGCCACGGCCCCGGCGCAGGATTGGTACTTCGCCGAGGGCACGACCCTGCCCGGCTTCGATGAGTACCTCACCGTGCTCAACCCCCAGACGGCCGCCGCGCACCTGACTTTCCGTTACCTGGTCGAGGGCGCCGGCGAGACCGACAGGACGGCGACGGTCAACGCGAGCTCTCGCGCCACGTTCAAGGCGGTCGACCAGGTCGGCGCCAACAAGAACGTCAGCCTGTGCGTGCACTCCGACGTGCCGATCGTCGCCGAGCGCCCCACGTACTTCACCTACTCGGGGCTGGGCGACCACGGGTGGACCGGCGGGCACGACGTGGTCGGCGCCAGCGCGCCGGTGAGGGAGGCGAGCTTCGCCGAGGGGACGACCCGGAGCGGCTTCGAGGAGTGGCTCTGCGTCCAGAACCCCGCGACGTCGGCGATCAAGGTCGATGCCACCTATTACATGGGACCGGGACAGGGGGCGCCGCTGAAGAAGACTTACTCGGTGCCGGCCCGCGAGCGACTGACCGTCTCCGTGAACCGCGAGGTCGGCCCGGACAAGGACGTATCGGTCAAGCTGACGTCGGCTGGCGGCTTCGTGGCCGAGAGGCCGATGTACTTCGACTACCACGGCGCCTGGGACGGCGGGCACGACGTGATCGGGGCACAGCCCGCGGCTGGAGCGCTCTTCGCCGAGGGCTACACCGGAGACAACTTCGCCGAATGGCTCTGCCTCCAGAACTCCGGGGCGAAGGCCGCCCACGTGACCGTCACCTACTACCCCGAGGGGGGGCGCCGATAGCGAAGCAGCATGTCGTGGGGGCCAACTCGCGGTATACCATCGACGTGAACGGCGACGCCGGGGGAGGCCTGTCCATCTCGGCGAAGGTGACCTCCGACGTCCCGGTCATGGTAGAGCGGCCGATGTACTTCGACTTCCAGGGGAAGTGGACCGGTGGGCACGACGTGGCCGGGTACACGCAGTAGCGCAAAACATGCAACAAAAGGGGTCAGACCCTTTGTGTTGCGTTTTGATATCATGGCCGCATGACGAGCAAAGGCGGAGATTCCGGCTACATGCGGACCTGGGTGGACCACCCGGACAACCCACTTATAGAGCCTCCGCGCCCCGAGTTCCTGCTCGGTGACCCGGCGGTCGTCCTGCCCGCGGACAGCCCGGACGGAACATGGCACCTGTTTGCCAACACGCTCCTCGGAATACAGCACTACATCTCGGGCGGCGGCATAGCCTGGGAGAGGCAGCCGAAGATCGGCGGAGGCTTCAGGCCGTTCGTCATCAAGGACGGCGATCTCTTCCACATGTTCTACGAGCAATTCAGCGTGCCGCAGCTGCGGTCACACGTCGCGGCGCGCTCCTCGTCTGACCTATGGAGGTGGAGCAAGCCCTCCAAGGTGCTGGCGCCGTCGCTGCCCTGGGAAGTCAACCGGGTGACCCGCAACGCCGGCAACCCCTGCGTGGTCCGCACCGGCGACGGCTACCGGATGTATTACAGCGCCAACGTCGTGTTTCACCGCGACCTGGGGTTCTGCGAGCCCAGGCATATCGGGGTGGCCAGCGCCGGCGACATCTCGGGCCCCTACCGGAAGAGCCCCGAGCCCATGATCCCGATGGACGAGTCCGACCCCTGGCGCAACCGGGGGGCGGGCGCGATCAAGGTCGTCTACGACGAGGCGAAGCGCCTCTACTACGGTTTCAACAACGGCATCTACCTCGATGAGGAAGGCCGCACCCGCTCGGCGATCATGTTGATGTCATCGCCCGACGGTCTGGCCTGGGAGCAGGTCTACGACCTGCCGATCGTCGGCCCTGGCGGAGACGGCTGGAAGAGGGCGCTGGTCTACCAGCTGGACGTGGCCAGGATCGGCGACGAGATGTGGATGTACTACAACGCTCGGAGCGGCTGGCGCGTGGGGCGCGAGCGCATCGGGCTGGCCACCTGCAGACTCGATTGAACGGAGCTTGCGGTCACCTGCAGCCGCAGGAAGAAGCCCCCGGCTGCCTGCAGGGGCAGGCCTCGGTGGATGGGCATGTGCCGCGGCAGCCCGCCGGACCGGCCACCTTGGTCGTTACTCCCTCCGCCTTGGACCTGCTGCTCGTGGTGAACACCAGCACCAGGATCAACGCCAGGAGGATCAGCAGTATCAGCGCGAAGACGATTATCGCCCGCGGCGTGAAGATCTTCTTCTGCTCCGGCATGCTCCTGGGGGGCTGGTAGGGCGGCTCCTGCGAAGGTATGGGCTCGGGCACTTTCATCCAGGAGATGTCCTTGCCACAGTTCGAGCACCTGTCGGCGTCGGCCTCGTTCTTGGTCCCGCAGTACGGGCAGAACTTGTGAGGCACCCTGGTCTTGCGGTATAGCTGCTCGGCCTCTTTGGAAAGCCTGGGGCCTTCGTCCTCGGGCATCACTTCTCCTGACTTTTCTTTTAGTCTACAACAAACGCGCCGGCCGGAATGTGCCGGTGAGACGCCCGCGAGCTCCGCCTCATCCCATCTCAACCCGCACGCGATGGACCTCTCCGTCGCTGTGGGGGACCACCACGTCCCCCTCGATCACCTCGCCGTCGACCAGGATGCGCTTCACGCCCTTGCTGATCCCCTTGGGCTTGTCTATCTCTATCTCGTAGATCGAGCCTCTGAACCAGCGCCTGGCGGTGATGGCCTCCCACTCGGTGGGAAGGCAGGGGTCCATCTGAAGGCCGTGGTAGGTCGGCCGGATGCCGAGGATGTACGACCAGAAGACGTGCCACTGCCAGGCCGCCCCGCCGGTGAACCACGAGTGCGAGCCCTCGCCAAAGTACTCGGACTCCGGGCCGATGATGTACTCCGCGTACACGTAGGGCTCCGACTGGTAGAGGTCGCCGTCTTCTAACGAGCGGACGTTGGGCAGCACCTGGCGGTACGACTCCATGGCGGTGTCTCCATCGCCCGCGAGGGCCCAACCCATCGTCGCCCAGGCCGTCGCGTGCAGGAACACCGCCGCGTTCTCTTTGGTACCGACGGCGAAGCGGGTGATGATGCCTATCCCCGGGTCCGGCTCCTTCCACCCCGGCAGGAAGAGCGCGCACCCCTTGCCCGTCAGGAGCTTCTCTTTGGTCGCCTGCATCGCCTGCTTCACTCGCGCCGGATCGAGCCCCGCTATAGCCGCCCAGCTCTGGGCGTTCGCGAAGATCTCGGCCACGCGGTTGCCCTTGCCGCCCAGTACCTCGCCCTCGTCGTTGGTGCCGCGGATGTACCACTCGCCGTCCCAGGTGTGATTCTCCAGCGCGGCCTTGAGCGACCTGGCGACGTTGCCGACGCTCTTGACCCCTGGCACCCCCCTGACCAGCGAGGCGAGCTCGAGGTACTCGTTGCACAGGTACAGCAACTGCTCCGAGGCCATCGTCGACTCGCCGCGGCCGTCGCGCCCCGCGTAATTGATGGCGTCGTTCCAGTCGCCCTTCTCGATCAGGACCAGGTCCCGCGGGCTGCGCCTGCCCCAGACGTTCTCGATGATCCGGTAGATCAGCTCCGCGAGCGTCATGTCCACGCCGTCCAAGGTCGTGACGATGTCGTCGACCAGGTCCAGGTTCCCGCTCTCCTTGAGGAAGTAGAAGATGGAGATCGGCAGCCACATGGCCACGTCGATGTTGCCCGGTATCCCCGAGGGGAGGTGCAGGTCGCGTATGTATCCCTGGTCCACGCTGCCGTCGGAGCGAACGAGGCCGATGTGCATCTGGATGCGCTCCCAGGCGTCGTCAGTGAACCGCGGAAGCGCGCCCAGTATGCACTGCGCCGAGTCGCGGTAGCCCCATGTCTCGTTGCCGCTGCAGATGAAGTACGAGCCGTCCGACCGGTACCACCAGAAGTTGACACGTGACTGGTACTTGTTCCAGATATTGAGGAAGTGGTTGACGTGGTTGTCGGGCGTGAAGACCGTGTCGCCGTAGGCTATGTCCAGCCAGTACTGGTTTGTGGCCTCGAACCGCTCCTCGTACACCTCGGGCCTGATGTGGTAGGAGATGAGGTCGAAGTCCTCCTCGCGCTGCATGACCCCCATGGCCATGATGACCCGCTTCTGCTCGCCAGGCTCGAGGTCGATCTTGTACTTGTGGGCGAACACCGCGGCGCGCCCGTCGTTCTCGCTGCTGGAGAGGACCCCGGTCCGCACGGCCTGCGGGTCCGCGCTGCTCCCGCCCGGGCCGATGAACGAGTCTCTCAGGGTCTCGAACGAATCGAACTCGTGGGTGCTGGCGAAGAACACCTTGATGGGCCACTCGCGGTTGGGCACGTAGGCCTCGCGGTTCCAGTAGGTCTTCTCCCCGACCAGCACGTCGCCGACTCTCTTCACGCGGTTGAACAGGATGTTGGAGTAGTAGGAGATGATGTTCGGCATGTGCTGCCCCAGAAGCAGCTCCACGAACGGGTAGGCCTCGATGTGCCTGGTCTCGTCAGACTCGTTTATGAAGTGGAGGATCCAGTACTCCAGGTCGGCGTCGAGAGGCACCAGGTAGGAGAGCCAGACCTTGAGCCCGCGCATCTCGGTCTCCAGGCGCTGGTAGCCAAGCCCTATCCGGCACAGCCATGAGTCCGGCGTGCGCCTGACCGGGAGCCAGTTCGGGGTCCAGACCTCATCACCCTCCTTGATGTAAACGAAGCGGCCGGGGCCGTTGTCGAGCGCCGGCGCCCAGAGGTTGATGCCGTAAGCCGGCGGCTGCTTCCAGAAAGAGTAGCCCCCGCCGGTGTGCGTGATGAACGAGCAGTAGCGCCCGTTGGTGAGGTAGTTGATGTAGGGAAGCTGGAGCCGGGGGTTGGTGACGATGTACTCCAGCCCGTCCTCGCTGAAGTACCCGCTAGGTGATCTGTCCTGCGCGTGGGCCACGGGCTCCGGATCCCTCCCCTGAACGGCCGCCGGCTCGCCTTGCCGGGGTAAGCAATGTTATCTCAATCATAAGTGTTTTCTCGCAAGGGCCGTTTTCACCTGCCCGGGCTCACCCGTCAGGGCGTCTTCTCGTACATCCCCGAGCCGAGCCACCAGGCGTCATCGACCCTGTTGGCGTAGCCGAGCTTGGGCTCGTTGGTCTTGGTCTTGGGATAGGGCCACGTGTAGCTGACCCAGCCGCCCCCGCTCCTGGCGACCTTTATCAAAGCCTGGATAACCTTGACGCCGTTCGGGTCGGTCATGTTGATGAGGTTCTGGCCGGCCAGCGCCGGGTTGCCGCCGTTGGCGAGAGCGACCCCGCTCCAGTCATAGGCGTAGATATAGAGCTCACCGCGCACGAACTTGCCCTTGGGGTTGTTGAACTCGGCTACCGCTTTCTCCCTGCCGTTCGCCTTCGCGTAACGGATCGCTTCATCAACGAAATCCACCACCTGTTGCCTGGTCAGGATCTTGCCCTTCGGCGTGGTCGTCTGGCCTTGCGTCTTCTTGGTGCCGCCGCAGCCCGCGGCCGTGGCCAATGTCATGGCGATCAGCAACGCCATCACTAGTAAGGTCGCTTTTTTCATTCTGCCTCCCATGTATCGGACACGGCACATTCTAGCATGGGGAATCCGTTTGCCAGGCGGCCGGCGAGACTGAGTACGCGGTCCTCTTCGAAAGGTTGGCTTCGCCTCAGGAGACGGCCACCGCTCCCTCAAGCGGCCCGACGTGCAGCGCGGTCTGCACGCGCAGCAGCGCCAGCAGCCAGTATATGGTGGCCTCCGCTCCCTTGTCCGGGTTTACCCCGTGCAGCATCAGGCTATCGGAGCAGGAGAAGTCGGCGAAATCGTAGAGCGGCTGGTTGAGCGCGTTGCGCCCGAGGAACCACTCGAACGCCGTACGCGCCAGCTCCAGGTAGCGGTCGTCGCGGACAATGGTGAACGCGTCGATGTAGGCCTCCACCAGGGAGGTCGCCTCGATGGGGAGCTGGTTGAACTTGGCCCTCTCACCCCCGCGCGGGCAGAACCCCTGGTCCCCCACCAGGTCGAAGTACCCCTGCGCGTAGCAGGTGCGGGTGAGGAACTCGAGGCTCTCGAGCGCGACCTCACGGTAACGCTCGTCCTTGGTCAGGCGGTGTGCCAGCAGCAGCGCGCGCGGCATCAGGCCGTTGGCGTAGGTAAGCTCGTCCTCGAACCACTGCCAGTCAGAGGAGGAGTTGAGCTCGTATGAGTCGGCGATCTCACCCGCCATGCGACCCAGCGCCGCCTCCGGCAGGCTCGCTCCCGGGAACCTGGTCAGGTAATGGTAGCAGCCGCAGATGGCGTACGACTGCGCCCGCGGGTAAGTGAGGTCGAGGTCCTTGAGGGCGTCGTCGAAGATGAGCTTCGCGAAGGAGACCAGCGCGTCGTCTTCCTCCAGAGCGATAGCGATGCCCAGGGCTTCGAGCGCCTTTCCCTGGCACTCCTGCCCGTCGACCTGATCGGCGAACGTCCTGTCGTAGTTGAGGTGGGCATGGAACTTCCCGTCCGGCTTCTGCATGTACTGCAGCAGGCCGAGGTAGGTCCGGGCGAGCGCGTGGCTGGTCTCGTCGCCGGACTGGACGTGCGAGAGCACGGCCACGGCCAGAGCCATGGCGTTGTCCTCCGTGTAGTAGCCGCTGGAGCGGTCGGGTATGTCGAAGTGCGCGGAATGGATTATGCCGGTGCCATCAGTCATGCGGACCAGGTGGTCAAGCCGCGGGCGTGGCAGGTCGCGCAGGAGTATCGGCTTGCGCTGTGCCGGGGCCACGGCGGGTGCGACCTTCCTCCCCGCCAGGACCTTGTCGAAGAGGTCCACGTATTCCCGTGAGACCTCCGGCCAGATCATCTTCCGGCCCAGGGCGTAGGCGTTCTTGCGCATCTTGAGCATCCTGTCCGGGTCGCCGAGCAGGTCGAGCGTGGCCTCGGACATGGCCTCGGGCTCCCGCACGGGCACCACGATGCCGGTGCCCTCCGCGAGCAGTTCGACCGCGTAGTAGTAAGGGGTGGAGATCACCGGCTTGCCCAGCCCCATGGCGTAGGCGAGCGTGCCCGAGACGATCTGGTTCATGTCGAGGTAGGGAGTCACGTATATGTCGCAGGCGGCGATGAAGTGCGTCAGCTCCTCCAGCGTCACGAACCTGTCGTAGAAGATGACGTTGTCCTCGACCCCCAGGTCGCGCGCCAGGTTCTTGAGCGAGAAGCGGTACTTCTCGCCCTCGCGGCGCTTCACCGGCGGGTGCGTGGCCCCCAGAACGACGTAGACCGCGTCCGGGAACCGCTCGACGATCTGGGGCATAGCCTTGATCATGTATTCGATACCCTTGCGCGGGTGCAGCAGCCCGAAGGTCAACAGGACCGTCTTTCCCTGCAGCCCCCACCGGGGTTTGTACTGATCGGAGTCGGCGAACGGCACGTCCGGCACGCCGTGATGGATCATGTGGAGCTTCTGCCGCGGCACGGAGTAGTACTCCTCCATGAAGTCGATGGACTTCCGGCTCATCACCACTATCGCGTCGGAGAACTCGGCCATCTCACCCATCGCGGCCGCCCGGTCCGGCTCCGGGTCCGGCAGGACCGTGTGCGCCGTGGTCACCACCGGCTTGCGCAGGTCGCGCAGCAGGTCGGCGATGTAGATCCCTTTCGGGCCGCCATATATACCGAACTCGTGCTGAAGGCAGACCAGGTCGATGTCCGACATGTTCAGGTAGTCCGCGGCGCGCGGATAGTCGCGCGGGTTGCCGGCCTGCACCTCGAAGCGGACCATCGGCGGGTAGTCGTAGCCCTCCGGGCGATCGTTCATTGCCACGACGAAGACGTCGGAGGCGGGGTTGAGCGCGGCCTTCGCCCAGGTGGCCATGTCGTAGGTGAACGTGGCGATGCCGCACTGGCGGGGGATGTAGTTGCCTATGAAGGCGACGTTCATCCTGGGGCGCGCGGTGCGGGAAGCTCGTCTTGGTGCCATCTCCTTGATCCTCTTCTTGCGGGCCGGGTCGCGTTCGACGTAACGGCCCCGCGACAGCATAAATCAGCCCGATCTATGCCCGGAAAGCGCTCGCGAAACCTTAGGAAACCTTAGACGTATCTTTCGTCAGGCCGGGCCTGAATCCTGCGGCAGGCGGCTTGCGCCGGGAGCGGAGCGGATTTGAAGCGATTCGGAGACCGCCGTGCTCTGTCTGGCCTTTCCTGCTAGCCGGTCGCCGCGTCCGGAAGCTCCTGCAGTGTCAGCTGGTCGAGCGCGTTGCGACGGCTGCTGGACCCCACGTGCATGTACTCATTCATGCATCTTACCGAGCAGAACTCGGGCGGAACCATGAAGATCGTGTTGAAGTTTCTCTCGGTGATCCGCCGGACGCGGCCGCAGTTCAAGCATTCCCAGAACTCGACTTCCCTGCCGGTTAAGTCTTGATTAAATCTCTTGGGAGTTCCGGGCCTGGCCTTCTGACCACCGCACGTTTAACCGACAATTCACCTCGGCATAACCTGAACGCCACCTTCAGCCGGTATCATCTGTGCCGGAGACGACGCGGACGAGCCAGTGAATCCTCCCCCAGAGGATTCGAAGGTGGAAGTGGCAGCAGGCGGGTAGGCCTCCTGACCGCCTGCTGTCGACCACCGCTCCACTCTGAGCAACCAGGATGGCCTGCTTCCTGGAGCATTTGGAATCCGACTGCCCCACCGCGTCTTTGAGTCGTCAAGCCATCGCAGGGACGCGCCCTGACCCCGTCGTCATCGGATGTGGTAACATCTTGCGGGTATTGCCCCCGGAAGGACGCGAAGGTTAAGCATGAAGACGATTTCCAGGCCGATAAGGATCGAGGAGAACGGCGGGCCCCCGCGCTATCCGGTGAAGGAAGCGCTGGCCAAGGTGCGCAGCGCGATCTATCGAGGCCACCGGGTCGAGTGTTCCTGCTGCGGCAGGGAGTTCGGGCTGTTCCTCTTCTCTCCCTACCAGGCGGCGCTGTGCCCGAACTGCCTCTCCTTCGAGCGTTACCGGCTGCTCTGCCGCTGGCTCCAGGACGAGACCGACTTCGGGACGCGCGAGATAGAGGTGCTGGACATCGCGCCGATCTGGGCGTTCCAGGAGTTCTGCCGCCGCTTCGACAACGTCACTTACCTTTCCATCGACATCGAGTCGCCCATGGCCATGCGGCACATGGACATCAGGGACCTCGACCTCCCCGATGACTTCTTCGACGTCCTCATCTGCTACCACGTGATCGAGCACATAGACGATGAGGCAAAGGCTCTCTCCGAGTTGTACCGCGTGATGAAGCCGGGAGCGTTCGCTATCATACAGGTCCCGGTGCACGTGAAGAAGACCGTGCAGCGCGAGGAGTTGACCGAGTGGCAGGCCAAGCGCATCCTCGTCTACGACTGCCACCTGCGGGCCTACGGGCCCGACTTCAAGGACACCCTCGAGGACGCGGGTTTCGGCGTCGAGGTGAGCAACTTCGTGAAGGAGTTCACAACTCAGGAGATCAAGCGCTACGGCCTCGACCGCACCGAGGACCTCTACATCTGCCGCAAATAAGGGACAACCGGTACCAGGTACTTTTCGCCCTTCCTTTACTGATAAAATATACCCCGCACCTGACAAGACGGATCAAGGAGGTCGATATGGCAGATGCTGTAATAGTAGACATGTTGAGGATCCCGTTCTCCCGATCCCGCCCGGCCCAGCCCGAGCGCGACGCCTATAACAAGCAGCGAGTGGACGAGGCTCTCGCGACGGTCCTCAAGACCCTCATCAAGAGGAACAAGGTAAACCCCGAGGAGATCGGGGACATCATCACCGGTTGCTCGCTGCAGATGCGCGAGAACTTCCTGATGGGCGGCCGCACGATCGTGATGCTCGCAGAGCTCCCCTTCTCGGTGCCCGCGCAGGGCATCGACCGCGTATGCATCTCCGGCATGAGCGCGCTGCACCAGTGTGCTATGGAGATCATGCTCGGTTACTCGGACGTCTGCTTCGCCAACGGCATGGAGCATATGACTCACGTCCCGCTTGACGCGCGGTTCAACCCCGACCTGATGATGGTCAGCCCGCGCTTCTGGAGCGACGAGGCGCTGAAGAAGTACGAGCTGCAGACCGCTCTCTCCATGGGCCTCACGGCCGAGAAGCTGTGGTCGCAGACCGACATCACGCGCGAGGAGATGGACGAGTGGTCGATGTGGAGCCAGCAGCGCGCGGCGAAGGCGGTGGAGTCCGGGTACTTCAAGGACGAGATACTACCGCTGGACGTCGAGCAGGAGGACGGCTCGATCAAGCACATCGACAACGACCTTTCCATCCGCGGCGACACGGACATGGCTGGCCTCTCGTCACTCAAGCCGGCCTTCACGCCTGACGGACAAATCACAGCAGGCAACTCCTCTCCGCTGAACGCGGGCTGCTCAAGTGTGTTGCTGATGAGCGCGGAGAAGGCCAAGTCGATGGGGCTCAAGCCGCTGGCCAAGGTCATATCGATGGGCTGGGCCGGCGTAGACCCCAGCATCATGGGCGCGGGCCCGGTGCCGGCGTCACAGAAGGCGCTCGACAAGATCGGCATGTCCGCCAAAGACATCGACTACTGGGAGATCAACGAGGCGTTCTCGATCGTTGCACTGTACGCCATCAAAGAGTTCGGGCTCGACCCCGAGCACGTGAACGTCCACGGTGGCGCGGTCGCGATCGGCCATCCGCTGGCCGCTTCCGGCCCCAGGCTGACAGGCACGCTGGCGCGTATCCTTCAGCAAGAAGGCGGGAAGTACGGCGCGGCGACCCTGTGCGGCGGCGGCGGCCAGGGCGGAACGGTCATCATCGAGAAGATCTAAGCCTTTGGAGTAACAGGACCAGAGCCGGGGTTTGCGCCCCGGCTCTTTTCGTTGTGTGCGGTGAAACGAGCGGACGGCCGCAACGGCGGGCGGGCCAGGGTGCCCTTTTCCTCGGTCGGTGACACATACTCCCGCTGAAAAGCGCACCCTGTCCCGCCTGACACAGCGGGCTGCCGATGGCCCAAGAATAGAACCGTCGGAAATCTGTTGCCCTTATCCAACACCAATAATGAGGGCCCTGAGCCACCGGCGCGACCCTTCGCTCGTCGCGCCGGGGGTGGAATATGACAATTGGTATGAGTGGTTGCAACACCGGCCTGGGGCGTCCATTGACGATGGATTGGGTATCATTGCCCTGAGATGGTTAACGAAGCTCCGTTCCTTTCTATGCGTATAAGGTCGGGCATACCGCTGCTGGCGCTTGTCTGCGGCGTCATCTTCCTGGACTCGGTCGGTTACGGCCTGGTCGTACCGGTGCTGCCGCTATATGCGAAGCAGCTCGGCGCCAGCGACTTCGCGGTCGGGTTCCTGTTCGCCACTTACGCCATCGCGCTGTGCCTCGCGGCCATCCCCTTCGGGATCCTCTCGGACCGCTTCGGGCGCAAGCCCTTTGTGCTGTTCGGGATGTTTGCCATGGCCGGCGCGTTCGTGTTCTACGCGCTGGCGAAGTCGTATCCCGTGCTGGTGGTTGCACGCGTCCTCGACGGGCTCACCGCCGCCGCGACCTGGAGCGCGGCCCTGGCGCTGCTGGGCGACCGGTTCCCCGGAAGCGAGATGGGCTCGAAGATGGGATGGACCATGTCCGCGGCCGCCATCGGCGGAATCGCGGGCCCGCTGATCGGCGGGACTCTGTCCGACGCTTTCGGCTACCGTGCGCCCTTCTATACGATCGCCGTCGCCTGCCTCGTCGGTGGCTGCGTCGCGCTCTTCCTCGAGGAGCACAAGGTGACGAGGCGGGCGTTATCCGCGGGCTGGAGGATGCTCAAGCCGGTGTTCACCAACAGGAACGTCATGATCGCCTGCCTGGTGACGCTGGTCACGACGATGGGCCTGGGGCTCCTCGAGCCGATACTGCCCATCTATTTCAAGGACACGTTCGACATGACGCGCACCAGCATCGGCATCGTGTTCGGCCTCACGATGCTCTTCTACGCGATAGCAAGCCCTCTTTCCGGGAAGCTCTCCGACAGGGTCGGGCGCAAGAGGCCGATCCTCGCGGGCCTGCTGCTGACCGCGGCCATCACGCCGCTGATCGCAGTCTTCAAGAACGTGGCCGTGGTCTGCGCCCTGATGGCGGCCTTCGGCTTCGCGATAGCGTTCTTCGGGACGCCTTCGATCCCGCTGGTCACAGATGCGCTGCCTCAATCGTCCGCGCTCGGAGAGGCGAACCAGTACGGAGCGGCATTCGGGCTGCTGAACTTCTTCTGGAGCCTGGGCTACGCGTTGGGGCCGCTGCTGGGCGGCGCGCTCGACCAGTGGGCCGGCCTGCTCGCGGCGTTGCTGGTCTACTCAGGCCTGCTCGTCGTGCTCACGGTGGTGGTCGCGGTGACGCTCTCCGAGGAATCGGGTCGGGGCGAACCGGCAGGTGCCGCGAACGAGGCCGGGTGAGGTTGGTGCGGGAGGTGGGATTCGAACCCACACGCTCATTGAGCAGAAGATTTTAAGTCTTCCCCGTCTCCCAGTTCCGGCACTCCCGCTTATCCGCGTTGTTCAATTGTAATGATATAACTTCTCTTCCTTCCACTATAAGAGAGGCTCCAGCCAGACCACGGTGGCAGCGAGGCTCCCGATCCGCTCGAGCAGGCGTGCGCATATATGATTGTATTGGTATTTTAGGACTTGCCTGTGACAGGAGAATTCAGCTTGCTCTGGTCTTCTGAAGCATCTCGTTCAAGGCTCCGACCACGTCGAAGGCGCTCTGGACGTAGAGGTCCGCGCCGATCGTGCCGGCCACCTCCCGGCTCGCCACGACCCCGCCCACGATGACTTTTACCTTGTCGCGGAGCCCGGCCTCCCTGAGCGCGTCGATTATCTCCCGTGCCTCGTCGACCGAGGAGGAGAGGACCAGTGACAGCCCGACCGCCCTGGCGTCGTTGCTCCGGACCGCCTCGACGACCTTCTCGGGCGCGGTGTCTATCCCGACGTCGACGACCCTGTACCCGGAGGTCGCCAGAAGGCTCGCCACCAGGCCCTTTCCCATGTCGTGGAGGTCGCCTTTCGGCGTGGCCAGCACGACGGTATCGCCGGTGCCTGACTCCCAGGGCACCATGACCTTCAGCGTCGCGAGCCCTTTGGCCATGACGTTGGCGGATAGCTCGAACTCCGCCAGGTAGTACTCGCCGGCCTCGTACTTCTTGCCCACCTCGGTCATGCCCGCGCGCATTCCGTTCTCCACGATGTCCTTGGTGGTGGCTCCGGCCGCGACGGCTTCTCGGACCAGCTCTCCGATGTGTGCCTCGTCGAGATCGATGATCACCTGCTTCACACTCTGGACCTCTGCCGATCCGGCCATGACGCGCTCCTTTGACGTGACCTTGCACCTTGCTTCTAGGAGAGTTGGGTCAAACCTGCGGTCGTTGCCGGCGGGAGGACGGCCTAGGGAATGGGCATGTCGGCGGTGCGCCGGTAGAGATCGATCACGAGCCCGTCGAGGATGTCCTTCTCGCTCACCAGGATCTCTTCCAACCCGGCGAGGTCCATAAAGACGCGCAGCACCGCGGCTCCGCCGACGATGATATCGGCGCGGGCGGGCTCGAGCCCCATGATCTTCTTCCTCTCGGCCAGCGGCACGGCCGCGAGCTTTCTGAAGAGCGCTTCGACCTCGGCTCTGGTGAGGCGCGAGTGGTGGATACGATCCGTCTGGTACTCCTCGAGCCCCTGCTGGATCCCGGAGAGCGTAGTGATGGTCCCGGCCAGCCCGACGGCGAGCGCGATCTCGCTGCCGGCCAGCAGTTCCTCGACCACCGGCTTCAGGCGAGAGACGAGGAAGACCTCCATCCTGCCGATCGCGATCGGTGACGGCGGGTCCGTCGCAGCAAGGAACCTCTCGGTCATGCGCACACAGCCGACGTCGACGCTTTGCAGCAC
>Ga0066793_10000144_pt1 | contig 23422 bp, 22 predicted proteins | sample PersoiDNA2013189_FD_83876 | JGI IMG/M metagenome (GOLD analysis project Ga0066793, IMG submission 83876) | Permafrost soil microbial communities from the Arctic, to analyse light accelerated degradation of dissolved organic matter (DOM) -... | ecosystem: Environmental > Terrestrial > Soil >... | reverse complement strand
GAAGACCTGTGCGCGGCATCTGGAGCAAGACTGTTAGTCGCGGCGCTGAACCCGGCGCGCTCGGCGATGCGAATGCGAAAGCGAGTGTGGAATATTCGAGTATATTGTCCTAACACATTAATTTAAAAAGAAATGTAGTGGCCTCGGCGCGTGGATTATGGCGCGCATCGACGGATTAACGTCGCCGACCTTTCCACGGCCGCGACCGACTTGAAAGGGCTGCCGGCAGCGGCAGAGTTAAAACGGTTCTCGGCCTCTATTCATGCCACGGCTTGCGGTCAAGGCCCGTTTGCGCAGCGCCGCACCGTCGAACAACAGGAGCAAGCCGCCGCTTCTTCGGGCGCCTATCCAGGCTTGGCGGGAAATAGCTTTGTCGTGGCGCGCGATCCGATCACTGTCCGGCGCGTCATGCTTCAGGCTCACAAGCTGCCGCGGTCGCGCCGTATATTGGTAACACCTGGGGCAACGAGGCCGAGCCCGTCTTGGTCGCGGAGGCTGCCACGGCCACAAAGCAATAAACGAATGCAACTCACGGCGACCTGCGACGTGCGGGCGGGCAAGCGTCGGCGTAATGTGTGGCGCATGTGCGGTCGATACGTCACCAAAGATCAAGCTGCCATGGAGCGGGCGTTTTCGGTTGTGAAACCATGGTGGCGATTTGAGACAAGTTACAACGTCGCGCCCTCTCAGCAGGTACCCGTCGTACGCCGCGGCGCGGACGGCACTGAAGGCGTGATGCTGCGCTGGGGTCTCGTGCCGTTTTTCGCAAAGGGCGTAGCGCCGAAATACTCAACCATCAATGCGCGCGTTGAAACGGTCGAGATTGCGGCTTCTTATCGCGGTCCCTGGAAGCGCGGACAGCGCTGCATCCAGGTTGCCGGCGGCTTCTACGAATGGCACCTCGGCAGCGACGGCCGCAAGCAGCCTTTTTTCATTCACCTCGCCGACCGCGAGGTCTTCGGTTTCGCCGCGCTCTGGGACCGGTCGATTGCGGTGGACGGGTCGGCGATCGAAAGCTGCGCGCATATCACCATGACGGCGAATGCGCTGATGCGTGAAGTTCACAATTCGGGGAACAATCCGCACCGCATGCCTGCGATCCTGCGGCAAGAGGACCACGAGGCGTGGCTGGGCGGCACGGCGGAGGAGGCGCGCGCGGCGCTCGCGCAATATCCGGCTGATCTCATGGTCGCCTACCCCGTGAGTACACGCGTCAACAGTCCGAAAAATAACGACGCCTCGCTCGTCACGCCGGTCGCCTAGATCGGTCCGGCGCTCGCAAAGGCATCCAGCGGCCACCGCCCGCAGGGATTTCTGTGACGGCCGTCACTTGCGGTAGGTCGCGTGCCGGCCGCCACAGCCGATACTGAGAGGTCGGGACTGCTCGACCGCGGTGTTTCCAATTACCTTTAAAGTCATGAACATCCGCCCGAAGGTCCTCGTGCTGGTCGCCTCATTGTTCGTGGTTCTTGGGGCGGCGGAGCTCCTTGTGCAAACACGCGTGGTGCTGCCGAGTTTCGTGGAGCTTGAGCGTGCGGATGCGCACATCGCGATGCGGCGCATTAGCTACGCTCTTGATCTGGCTCTAGATCGCCTCGCGCTGTCGGCGACTGACTGGGGCAACTGGGCGGACACCTACCGCTTTGTGCAAAACCACAACCACGCCTACATTGACGAAAACGTCACGAAGGTTGCGCTCAAACAGCTCAACGTCAATGCGATGTTGGTGGTCGATCTTGACGGTAATTTCGTTCTCGCCAGCGAGCTCGATCTGAAGTCCGATCGGCCGTTGGATCTTGATCTCGCGTCCCGCAAGTCGCTGCCCGCCAATTTTCCCTGGCGCGCGAATTTGCGCAGCGGTCAGCCGGCGCGAGGCTTTGTGCAGACAAACCGCGGCATCCTGATGTTGGCCGCGTCGCCGGTGCTCGACGGCACCGGTGGCGGACCGGCGCGCGGGATGGTGATGATGGGACGGTTGCTGTCGGTAGCGGAAATCAAACGCATCGGCGCGCAGGCGCAGGCGCAGCTTTCGATGAGCGCGCAGCGCAGCTCCCGTGTCGCGGAACAACTGGTTGAGAGCGACGAAGTCACGCATGTCTATCGATCGTTCGACGACGTCTATGGCCAACCCATCATGACGCTGCGTGTCGACGTACCGCGGCAGATCACGCTGCGTGGCCGCTCGGCGGTGACCTACGCATCCGCGTATCTGACGAGCGCCGCCGTCGTCGCGCTCGTTTTTCTCGTGATCATCTTGAATCGGGTGATATTAACGCCGCTTGCGCGCGTCACCCGGCACGCGGTGGCGATCGGCGCGGGCAAGGATCTGACGACGCGGCTTGATTCAACGAGCGAAGACGAAATTGGTGTTCTGGCGCGTGAGTTCGACCGTATGGTTGTGCGCGTGGCCGAATCGCGCCGAGAGCTTGTCGATCAGTCTTTCCAAGCGGGGTTTGCCGAGCTTGCCAGGGGCGTGCTGCACAACCTTGGCAACGCGATGACACCGATCGGCGTCAGGTTGACGCGGCTGCGCGACCGGCTGCGCACCGCGCCCGCGGAAAATGCCGCAGAGGCGCTCGCTGAGCTTGCACGCGACGCAGCCGATCCGGCACGGCGCGCGGACCTTGAGGAGTTTGTGCGCTTGGCGTGTCAGGAGCTTGCGCTTACCGTCAAGGCTGCTGAGCTCGATGTGGCGGTCATGAGCCGCCAGGCGGCGATCGTGCAATCGTCGCTGTCCGAGCAGATGCGCGCGACCCGCAATGGGCACGTCATCGAGTCCGTACGGCTGCCCGAGCTCGTGGCGCAGTCGCTGGAGATTGTGCCCGACTCGTCTCGTCAACGGCTGGTCGTCGCCACCGATGACTCATTGAAGAAGGTTGGGGTTGTGAATGTCGCGCGCACGGTCCTGCGTCTGATCCTGCAGAACCTGATCATCAACGCCGCCGATGCGGTACGCGAGGCCGGCATGGACAAAGGTGTGCTGCACGTCGGCGCGGAGATCGTGCACGAAGCCCACGGCGACCAGCTCCACTTGCACTGCAAGGATGACGGCGTCGGTATCGCAGCCAACAATCTCGAACGCATGTTCGAGAAGGGATTCTCGACCAAGTCGAAGGCAACCAACTACGGCATTGGACTGCACTGGTGTGCCAATGCCATCGGCGCGCTCGGCGGGCGGCTTTGGGCCACCAGCGAAGGCCCGGGCCGCGGTGCATCGATGCACCTCATGCTGCCTCTCGGGGCGCGTGAAACCACGTCAATTGCAGGAGCTGCGTGAGGTTCCACATGGCAGAGCAAATTCGAACTTCGGTCCGCGTGCTCGTCGTCGACGACGAAACGGACATCAGGGACGCGTACCGCCAGATCCTCCTGGAAACTGAAGTCAGCCAGGATATCGCGGGCTTTCGCGAACTGCGCGCGCGGCTGTTCGCGAAGAGCGCGCCGCCTGCCGCGCAAGTCCGATCGCTGGCGCCTGGCGCGACTTTCGATCCGGTGTTCTGCGAACAGGCCGAGGCGGCGGTCGCCGCGGTTCGTGAGGCGCTCGCACAGGAGCGGCCGTTCGCGGTCGTATTTCTCGATATGCGGATGCCGCCGGGTCACGACGGTGTTTGGGCGGCCACGAAAATCAGGGAAATAGATCCCGCCATTGAAATCGTTATTTGTACGGCGTATTCCGACGTGGACCCCTGCGAGATCGGGGCATTGTGCCGCCGGAGGATAAGCTTTCATATTTACAAAAGCCGTTTCATCCGCACGAAGTGCGGCAAATGGCCATTGCGCTTGGCAGTAAATGGCGTGCCGAGCGGCGCATAGTGAAACTCGCGTACTTCGACGCGCTTACCGGGCTGCCGAACCGCGAGCAATCGCGCAATCGGCTAATTGGAGCCATAGAAGCGGCAAAACAGCATGGGCGCACGCTCGCGGTGCTGTATCTGGATCTTGATAACTTCAAGCGAGTCAACGACACGCTCGGGCACGCGGTTGGGGATGAGCTCCTACGTGTCATGGCTGCCAGACTCGGCAACTCTCTGCGCCAGGGTAGTTTAGCTTCCGAGGCGGGCGAGGGCGCGCGCCCCGGCGATCTTGCGCGTCTTGGCGGCGATGAATTCATGGTGATGCTACCTAACTTGCGCTCGGCACACGATGCGGACGCGGTCGCCGAGCGGCTGATTCGCGATCTGCGCGAGCCGATGCAGCTCGCGCTCAATTCGCTAGTCGTCACGCCGAGCGTGGGCATTGCGATCTATCCGCAGGACGGCGAGGACGCCGACACGCTGCTGCGCAATGCAGATCTCGCCATGTATTTTGCAAAGCGCAAGAATCCCGGCACGTTCGCATCTTACGATGTCGCCATGAACGCCGTGGCGCTGCAGCGCTTCACGATCGAAGGCCGGCTGCGCGGCGCGCTTGAGCGCAATGAATTCACGCTCGATTACCAACCGCAGTTCGACGTTCGCACGGGCGGCATTTCCGGCATGGAAGCTCTGTTGCGCTGGACGAACGACGAGCTCGGCGCCGTGCCACCGTCGGAATTCATCCCGGTGGCCGAGGAGACCGGCCTAATCCTTGCGATCGGTGAGTGGGTACTGCGCACGGCCTGCCGACAGGCAAAGGCATGGCAGGACGAAGGCCTACCGATCGGTAGAATCGCCGTGAACGTATCGGGCCGCCAATTCGCGCTTGCCGAGTTCCCAGGGCAAGTCGCTGCGGTTCTGCAAAGTACCGGCCTCGAGCCCAGCAAGCTTGAATTGGAGATTACCGAGTCGGTGGTTATGGCCGATGAGGGCTGGGCGGAAAAGGCCATCAATCAGCTGAAGCAGCTTGGTGTTTCACTCGCCATCGACGATTTTGGCACGGGCTACTCAAGTTTCGGTCGCCTGCGACACTTCGCCGTGGATCGCCTTAAGATCGATCACTCGTTCGTCAAGAGAATCAATGAGTGCGGCGACGACCGCGCCATTGCCGCGGCCATTATTGCCATGTCCCGCTCGCTGCGCGTCAATGTGACGGCCGAGGGGGTTGAGAATTTGCCGCAGCTCATGTTCCTGCAGGAGCAGGATTGCCATGACGCACAGGGGTTTCTCCTCAGTAAGGCCCTGTCGGTACAAGATGCGCACGCGCTGTTGCGTCGCGTCGCCGGCATTGCGGACGGCTCTAGGACCGAGCGATTTAAGGCCCTCATCGGCTGATGCGTCGCGTTCGCAGGCGCAGCGCCCCGGATGCGCTTTGGCGCCTGCGGCGCGCAAAACGCGCGCAATACGACGACGGATTCGGCTCCGCAAGGCCCGAACGTTCGGCTGCAGCGTCGTAAGGGGGTCGGTTTCTCCGCTTCTGTGCTCGTGGCGGCGTGGCATTGCCGCGTTACTCGCGCTTTCCGGTATAAGACCTCAAGCCATGAGGAGGCCAATCCTGTGCGAACGCTCGTTATCGCACTCTTGAGCGCAGTCGTCGTGGCGCCGCTGGGCGCGGCGGCAGCCACGTGGACGCGTCACGGAGTGGAGCTGCAGGTGCTGGGTTCGGGCGGCCCGGAACTTGAAGATAAGCGCGCATCGACAAGCTATCTCATCTGGCAGGACGGTGAGCCGCGCACTCTTCTCGATAGTGGCGGTGGCAGCGCGCAGCGCTTTGGAGAGGCGGGAGGGCACGTGGCGCAACTTGACGCCATTTTGTTTACGCATCTGCACGTCGATCACAGCGTGGACTTTGCGGCTGTCATCAAGTCTTCCTATTTCGAGCAGCGCCTGCGCGCTCTGCCTGTGTACGGGCCAGCGGGAAACGCGGGCTTTCCGTCGACTACTGAATTTGTCGCGGAGCTATTCGATCCCAAGCGCGGCGCCTATCGCTACCTTGGGGACTTCCTCCTCAGTAAGGAGGGCGGCTACGCGCTGCAGACACAGGATGTGTCTTTGCGCGCTCACGAGCTCCGCACCCTGTTTCGGTCGGCGCACCTCACGGCTGCGGCCGCGCAGGTGATTCACGGTGGCGTTCCTGCGCTCGCGTGGCGTGTGGAGGTTGGCGGCCGAAGCATTGTCTTTTCCGGGGACACCAACGGTGATAACGGCAATCTCGAACTTCTTGCGAAGGATGCGGATCTGTTCGTCGCGCACAATGCGGTGCCTGAAGGTGAAACCGGCGCTGCCAGAGACCTGCATATGCCCCCGTCGGTAATCGCGCGCATTGCCAGGACTGCTGGCGTCAAGCGGATCGTGCTCTCGCATCGCGTGCTGCGCACGCTCGGACGCGAGTCCGAGACCCGAGCGGTCATCGCAAAGGTGTACTCGGGACCGGTGGCATTCGCCGACGACCTCGATTGTTTCGACTGAGGCCATTCGCCGCTCGCGCAAACCTTTTAGGGATTACATGCCCTCGAACCCGTCTCTCTCGCGTCCGCTCACGCACCGCGCGATCCTCGCGATCGCGGTGCCGGTCATGATTTCGAACGTGTCCACTCCGCTCATAGGCATCGTGGACACGGCCATTGTCGGCCATCTACCCGATCCGGCTTACATCGGCGCAACCGCGGTCGGCGCGCTCATCTTTACCTTTGTTTTCTGGGGCTTCGGATTCTTGCGCATGGGGACAACGGGGCTTACAGCGCAGGCGCTCGGAGCGGACAACGTCGGCGAAGTGGCGGCGGTGCTGGGTCGCGCGCTTTTGTTGGCACTTATTGCAGGCGTCGCGGTGATCGCGTTGCAATGGCCGATTCGCGAGTCGGCCTTTGCGCTCGTGCACGCCAGCGCCCGGGTCGATGGCCTGGCGCGCGGCTATTTCGACGTGCGCATCTGGGCTGCGCCCGCCACCCTGGCGAATTACGCGCTTCTTGGCTGGTTCATTGGCCTCGGGCGCACCGACATCGGCTTGATACTGCAGCTCGTCTTAAACCTCACCAACATGGCGCTCGATATGGTGTTTGTGCTGGCACTGGGCTGGGACGTCCGCGGCGTCGCCCTGGGAACCTTGCTCGCCGAGTTCTGCGCCGCGGCGATCGGAATCGGCGTTGCATTGCACCACTTGCACGGCATGCGTGGAGGTTGGAGGCTCGACGAGATCATCGCGCCCCGCCAGTTGAAGCGCACGCTTACCGTGAATGGCGACATCATGATCCGCTCGCTCGCGTTGATCTCGGCATTCTTCTGGTTCATGTCGCGCAGTGCTCGCGAGGGCGATGTCGTTCTCGCCGCAAACTCGATCTTGATTCAGCTCCTGTCGGTGTCCGCATTCTTTCTCGATGGCCTTGCGTTCGCGACCGAAGCTCTCGTCGGACGCGCGGTCGGTGCTGCCCACCGGTCGGGTCTAACGATTGCTGCGAAGATGACGACGGCGTGGGCCGCGGCTGTTGCCGTCCTGATAGCCGCGGTGCTTGCCCTGTTTGGCTCCTGGTTTATCGATGGGCTCACTGTCGATTTTGCTACGCGCGCCCTCGCGCGAGCCTACCTTCCATGGGCCGCAGCAGCGCCGCTCCTCGGCGTTTGGGCGTTTCAGCTCGATGGGATTTTCATCGGTGCGACGCGCACCGCGGAGATGCGCAACAGCATGTTGGTTTCGCTCGCAATTTTCCTTGCCGCATGGTGGCTGTTAAGCCCACTGGGTAATAATGGTCTGTGGGGCGCGTTCTACGTGCACTACTTGGCACGCACGGGCACGCTTCTCCGTTACTACCCGAGGCTGGTACGCGCGGTGCCTGCTTGATTTGCCGTTAGTCATCGAGTCAGTTGCTGCGCGCCGGTCTCGTTCGTCCCTGGGCGTGCAGTCCCAGCAACGGCGCAAGTCCCGGGGGCGTCCGAACACGCGCTGCAGCCAATGGTCCAGTGCCAAAGGCCCCGCTCCGGCGATGCCGAGCCATAGGAATAGCGCCAGATACTCGAATTCATCGAGCCCGAGGAGGCTCTCAAGCGAATCGAGATCGCTCCACTTTGCGGAGCGGATGGCGACAATCATCGTTACCCCGAGCGCTCCCGTCGAGACGCGTGTGAAGAGTCCGACGAGTAGAAACAGGCCAGCGAAGAACTCCACACCCGACACGAACGGTGCAAGGAAGTGCGGGGCCGGGATGCCCCAGCCGATGAAATTCTCAGTGACTTGAGGCAGACTGCTGAGCTTGCTCCAGCCGCTCCACAGAAAGACCCAACCGGCCGTAATGCGGGCAAATAGCGGAGCGAGCCAAGTCAAATGACGTGCCACGCGAGCGGGCCAGGCGATCAGCCATTGAACGAGAAATCTCATGCGTACCCTCGGCTTGAATACTGTGCGGCGCCAGCGCCTACGCACGTGCGAAAGTTAACTGCTCTGCGTCGTGTGGGCGCTCTCAGGCCCGCAGTGAAGACCGGGCGGTCGGGCGCTTTATTGCCCACGGCGGCGAGCATCCGCGGCGCTATAAATTATTCGCTTCTGTCCGCAACAGCGTGGCTGTGCCGGTGTCTGAGGAGTGCGGGCGCCGTAGTGCGTGGCGTCCCGTCGGCTTTTGGTGAATGACGAGCGGCCATGCGCAATTCTCCGCCCGAACGAACGGTCTCCTCTGTTGATCTGCCGCCCGTGGAGCGGATTGCCGAGCTGCGGATCACCCGGTTGTTCGAATCGATGCGGCCTGATCTTTTGCGCTTTGCGCTTTGGCTCACGCGTGACCGGTCGATCGCGGAGGATGTGGTTCAGGAGTCGCTATTGCGCGCTTGGCGATCGCGCGATGCATTGAAGGATCCGGCCTGCTCGCGCGCGTGGCTGTTGACGATCGTGAGGCGCGAGCATGCGCGGCTCTATGAGCGCAAACGATTGGAGCTTGTCAGTTTGAACGATGCCAGCGAGCATGAGGGAAGCGCCCTCTTGAGCCAGGACGACAGCGAAGTTCAGGCGCTCCGCGGAGCGATCCTGCGGCTGCCGATAGAATACCGTGAGCCATTGATCATGCAAGTCCTGGGAGGATTTTCCGTCGAAGAGATCGCATGCGAGTTGAGTCTTTCGGCTTCTGCTGTACTCACGCGGTTGTTTCGCGCGCGCAATAAGCTGCGCGTGCTCTACGGCATGACGCCTGCGGCGGATGCCTCTGGCAGCGAGGAGTCGCCGTGAACTGCGACGAGGCGCGTCGGCTCATCGGCGCCGAGCCGTACGTCACATCGCGCGAGCTTGCGGAGCATCTTCAAGGCTGCCGCGCGTGTGCCGAATTTCAGCTCGAAATGGTCGCCCTAGAAGCCAATATTCGCCGTGCGCTCGAAGAGCCGCCCGTCGCTGCGCGTCCGCATGCGCGGCGACGCGCGGTCGTGGCCCGCTCCGGGTGGGCGCTCGCTGCGAGCATTTTGCTCGCGATCCTGGCGACACTTGCGGTTTGGACGCTGCGGCCCTCCAATAGCCTCGCGCGGGAAGTGGTCGCGCACGTCATCGCAGAACCGCAGAGTTGGGCGAGCAAGGATGCGGTGTCGCCGCGCGCTCTTGAAGAGATCCTGCGCAAGAGTGGTGTGATTCTCGGCGCAACGCCGTACAGCGTCGTCTACGCAAGCAGCTGCTGGTTCCGTGGGCACTATGTGCCGCATCTCGTGGTGCGCACCTCCCACAGTCTCGTCACGGTGCTCATCTTGCGCAATGAAAAGGTCGATGCGCGGCAGACCTTCCATGAGGATGGCTTGGCCGGAGCCATCGTGCCGGCCGCACAGGGCAGCATTGCCGTGCTAGGTGAAGGTAGTGCGCAGCTTGATGACGTCGCCGAAGAGATGCGAGTTGCGGTCCGAGGAGCAGCCGAATCGCCGTAAAGCTGAGCGCTAATGTCCGGCGGTGAGCGGAATGGGCTCCGAGTTTCCGAGCGTAAAGTGCTGCCCGGACAGCCGACTCCGGGGCCGCTAGTTTCCGGGCGCCAGCAGTTGTTTGATTGCCGATTCGAGCTGCAACGCGTGTGCCTCGCCCACACGCATTTCGCCAATCGCCTGCGCGCGCACGCGCCCGTTTCGATCGATAAGATAAAAAGCGGGCCAGTACTGGTTGCTGAAGGCATTCCAGTACGAGTAGTCAGCGTCGATCATCACCGGATAGGTGATTCCAAGGCGTTTGACCGCCGCGCGTACATTGGCGGCCAGCCTTTCCGCAGCAAGCTCCGGGGTGTGCACGCCGATAACTGTGAGACCTGTGCCGCCGTTCTGTTTGGCGAGCGATTCGACCCACGCGGCTGAATGCAGGCAATTGATACAGTCAAAGGCCCAAAACTCGACCAGCACAACCTTGCCGTGCAGTTCCGACAGCGTAAGCGGCTTCGAATTGACCCAGTCCTCCGTATGCGCGTGGGTGAATTGCGGAGCCATCACTGGAGAGGCTGCCCGTGCGCCGCCAAGGAGCGCGGCACAGATGAACGCGGATCCCGCGGCCCGGAGGGCTTTGTCTTTGAGCGCTAACATTGGCATCGGGTTGCGTTTCTCCTGGGCTTGAGACGCAAGACCGGGACTTGCGGCAAAAGATTGCCGCGCGCATCCCGTAGGAAAACTCTGGCTTCATGTTGCGCGGTCCAGGAATTGGCACCACCTCTTGGCGGGTGCATGCTTTAAGCGTAGATCCGAATCCAATCATGTGTTGGCCGTTCGCATCTACCGCCCGCCAACGAGGCCGCCACCCGTGCGGTTGCGTCCTTTTCAGGTTGCAGATGCTTGGCCGCTCATTACCCGCTCAAGATAAGGTGCGGTGCGGCTCGTGCTCACCTTCGCGAGCTCGCCAGACGTTCTGACAGCGACCACGCGCCCGCCCGCGTCCCCCGCACGCAATTCGCGCCTGCTAATGGCCGCCAGCTCCGGCAAGCTGCCGAATCGGCACAGGCAGGCGAGGAAACATTTAATGTCGTAACCTCGTGAGCGGAAGGGTTTGCAATGCGGACTGGCCGCAACGACTATATAAATTCGCCCGCACTTGCCCCCACCGAGAAAGCGCCTGTGGACGAATCCGCAATCGCCCGCCGCGAGGCTGGCCTGCACAAGGACTTGAGCCGCGCGCAGGTCGTCATGATCGGCTTGGGCGGCGCCATCGGTACCGGTCTCTTCATGGGCAGCGGCATGGCGATCGGCGACGCGGGCCCCGCACCGTTCGTACGATTTGCCATCGCGGGTTTCGCCGCCATGGTCATGGTCTTCAGCCTCTCGGAGATGGCAGTCGTGCATCCGACCGCAGGCTCCTTCGGGACGTATGCCGAGATTTATCTCAATCCGTGGGCGGGCATGGTCGTGCGGTACACGTATTGGCTGGCGCAGGTGATCGCGGTCGGAGGGGAGGCGGTGGCGGCGGGCCTTTACATGACGTATTGGTTCCCGAGTACGCGGGTGTGGATCTGGTCAGTTGGCTTTGCGTTCGCGCTACTTTATTTCAACTCGCGCTCCGTCCACAATTTCTGCACGATCGAATACTGGTTTGCCTTGATCAAGGTGATCGCGATCGTCATCTTTATCATTCTTGGATTCGCGGCGATATTTGGGATCGGCACGCAACCGATTGGTTTCCACAACCTTACCGGCCTTCCCGGCGGATTCATGCCGAATGGCTTTGGCGGAGTCTGGATGGCAGTGATCGTCGGCGTACTGTCCTTCAACGGCATAGAGGTCATCGCGGTTACCTCGGGCGAGACGAAGGATCCCGTGCGCACGATCCCAGCGGCGCTGCGCACCATGGCGCTGCGCCTGTTCGTCTTTTACATTCTCGCGCTTGGCATCGTTGTGACATTCGTGCCCTGGACCGAGACCGGGGCAAAGGTCGTAACCCAAAGCCCGTTTGTTCGAGTGTTCGCGCATTCGGGCATCATGCATGCAGCGGCGATCATGAACTTTGTGGTGTTGAGCGCCGCGCTCTCCAGCATGAATACGAATATCTATTTGTGCTCGCGAATGCTTTTTTTCTCTGGCGCGCGGCGAATTCGCGCCGCGCTTCCTGTCGCGCCTGACGAAAAGCGGCGCGCCGATCGCAGCCATCCTGACCTCGGGCGTTTGCATCCTCGTGGCGGCGGGAGTCTCGAAGATCACGCTGCTTGCTTATAATTATCTATTTGGCGTCGCTCTCTTCGGGGCCATCGTCGTCTGGATCTCCATCCTTTTGAGCCATCTGAGTTTCCGGCGCTGTCACAGACTGGAGGACCTGCCGGTGCGCATGCCGTTCTTCCCCGGCCTGCAAATCGCAGGTCTGGTGCTGTTGGCGGCAGTGTTGATCACTATGGGTCTCGACAAGGAGGTGTGGAGGATGTCGTGGATTGTTGGCGTGCCGTGGCTCTTGCTGATTTCCGCCGGGTACTTCATCTGGAAGGCGCGCCGTAACAGCTCTTCGGCCAACGCGCCGGGGCTCACGAATGCGGCGGCAGTGTCAGCGGGCAAGACGGACGACGTCTAGGTTGGGATGCCGCCTTGCAGGATCGTGCTGAGCATCGGGCCGTCTAAATTGCCGTCCGATACGACCGCGCACACCGTCCTATGCTCGTAGCGCCCCGAGAGAGCAGCTGCGACGGACACGGCCCCAGCGCCCTCGGCGATCACTCTATTGCGCTCGGCGAGCGACTTGATCGCCGCGGCAACTTCAGCAAGCGTCACTATAATGGTGCCGTCAATCATTGTACTTACGAGCGGCCACATCTCTGGTAGTACCGTGCCGAAGCCCACACCGTTGACAAAGCCTGGCTCATGCGCGGTGTCAACCGGCGCACCCGCGTCAAAGGCGGCTTTGAGCGGATGGGCGCTTGCAAGCTCGCAGGCGATCACCTTCACACGCGGCCGTATGGCACGAACGGCGCAGGCGATGCCGCAGGCAAGACCGCCACCACCGAACGGCACGAGGATCGCGTCAAGGTCGCTTGCCGCAGCGAGCAGTTCGAGCCCGATCGTGCCATTGCCGGCAAGCGCTGCCGGATCGCGCACGGCATCGATGTAGAGACCCTCTTGGTCGGCAAGCGCGCCGACCGTGATGGCGCGCCACCAGTCCTCGACCGAGCGAATCTCGATATGTGCGCCCAAGCGCCGCAACTTCTCGAGCTTCGCTTGCGCCGCGTTTGCCGGCACCACGGCGGTCGCGGAGATCCCAAGGCGTCGCGCCATCCATGCGACGCCCAAGGTGCTGTTGCCGGAACTCGTTGTGTAGATGCCGCGCGCAATGTCGGCCGGTGGTTTGCACAAGACCGCATTGCCGATTGGTCGAACCTTGAATGATCCTATGGGCTGTAGGTTCTCAAGCTTGAGAAGCACGGTTTTACCCGCGGGCGAGGCGTTGCAGGCGACGAGCGGCGCGACGAGACCCAGCTCTTCGAGATGCTCGCGGGGCGCCTCAATCTCGGCGACGCTGACCGGCTTTACGGCGTCGAACATGGCGGGCATATTTTCCTATAATCGATGCGGTGGCGAGTCGGACCGCGCGCCGCGCGTGTATAGCGTTCGGTGTTACCCGCCGCGCGACCGATGGCCGTGCTCTTCGGCGTATAATTGCAGAATCATATGATAATGCATATAGTTCGGCCTAAGTACGCGAAAACCGGGGAATCATGGATCCGAACTTTGAGCTGCTGCGCAAGGAATTCCCGCTTCTCGAGCGCAAGACATATCTCAATAGCGGCTCATACTGTGCCCTTTCAAAACGCGTAAAGGCCGCCTTTGAAGCCTACCTGGACGATCGTCTCATGGTAGGCTCGAATTGGGACATGTGGATAACGAAGAACGAGGCGGTGCGCGCGCTCGTGGCGCGACTGCTGCACGCCGTCCCGGATGAAATCGCTGTCACAGCTTCGGTGTCCGCCGGGCTCAATGCGCTGGCGAGCGCTCTCGAGTTCTCCGGACCTCGGAACAAGGTGGTCGTGAGTGATTTCGAGTTTCCGACCAACGCGCAGATCTGGCACGCGCAGGAGCCGCGCGGCGCGCAGGTTGTGCACGTCCCGCGCGCGGCCGACGGCTACATTCCGCTCGAGATGTTTGAACGCGCAATCGATGAGCGCACACAGCTCGTCGCCATCACTCACGTATGCTTTCGTAACGGTGCAAAGCTCGACATTCCGGGGATCGTGCGCTTGGCCCGCGCCAAGGGCGCGCGGGTGCTGCTTGATTGCTACCAGTCGGTCGGATCGCTCGATCTCGACGTGCGCAGCCTCGATGTCGATTTTGCCGTCGGCGGCATGCTGAAGTACCTGTTGAGCACGGCTGGAATTGGATTCATGTATGTGCGCGGTACACTCGTGCAATCTTTGTTGCCCACGAATAGTGGCTGGTTCGCGCAGGCCGACATTGGCGCTATGGACATTACCGCCAACCGGCCCGCGCCGAGCGCGCGCCGGTTTGAGGCAGGCACGCCAGCGGTGGTCAACTGCTACGCCGCGCAAGCAGGTCTCAGCGTGCTTCTCGATGTGGGCACGCCAGCCATCGAGAAGCGAATTGTCGCGTTGACGCGCCGCTGCATGGAGAAGATGCAGAACATGGGCTGGCCGAGCGTCACGCCCGTCGACGATGCGCGCCGCGGCGCAACAGTCGCGCTTGCATCGCGCGGCAGTGCCGAATTGTGTGCGAAACTCATGAAGCGCGACATCGTGACCTCGTTCCGCGATGACAATGTCCGCGCAAGCTTCCACTATTACAATAACGATGACGACGTCGAAGCCTTCACGGCAGCCATGAAGGAGTTGCGTGGCGCGCACTGTCCGCGCTGAGCGTTTGACGTCGGCTTAAGGAACGCGCCGCACGAATTTGGTGCTGAGAGGGAGGAGCTGTGGATATCCGGGTATTACGCGCGGCTGACGTACGCGCACTGCTGCCGATGTCTGAATGCATCGATCTTATGCAGCGGACGATGATCGCGGTATCCGAAGGGCGGGTGGTTTTGCCACTGCGCACCATTCTTGTGATGCCGGGCGATCGCGGCCGCATGGGCAACATGCCAGGTTATCTTGCGGAGCCCGAATGCTTCGGCATCAAGCTCATCAGCTTGATGCCGGGCAACAAGCCACCGCTCTTCTCGTCGCATCTTGGCGTTGTTCTGCTTTTTGAAATTGAGCATGGTCAACCGGTCGCGCTGCTCGACGCAGCCGAAATAACGGCTATTCGCACCGCCGCTGCGAGCGGCCTGGCGACACGGCTCCTCGCGCGCCCGGACGCCGGGGATCTGGCGCTCCTTGGCGCAGGTGAACAGGCGTGCAGCCATTTGCAGGCTATGCTCGCGGTGCGTGCATTGCGTCGGGTGCGTGTGTGGGCACGGGACGGCGCCAAAGCGGCGGCTTTCGCCGAGGCCGAAGGCGCGAAGCACGGTATTTTGATCGAGCCCGCCGCGACGGTGCGCGAGGCGGTAGCGGGCGCCGATATCATCTGCACGGTGAGCAAGGCGCGCGAGCCGATACTTCTGGGAGATTGGCTCGCAGCAGGCGTCCACCTGAACATAGTCGGCTCGAGCGTCGCGAGCAGCGCGGAGATCGACACGTCGGCAGTCGTCAGATCGCGCTTTTTCGTTGACTATCGCGAGTCGACCGTCAACGAAGGCGGCGAATATCTGCAAGCCTTGCGCGCCGGAGCGATTAAGCCCGAACACATCCTCGGCGAGATCGGCGAAGTGGCAAATGGCTCCAAGGTTGGACGGCGCTCGCCAAATGATGTCACGCTCTACAAGTCCCTCGGAATTGCCCCACAGGATCTGGCATCTGCGCACTACGTGCTTGAAAAGGCACGGGTGCGCGCCATCGGTCAGATCATTGACTTCTGAAGACTTGCACACGGTTGCTGACGCAGGCCTGCATTTGCCGACTGCCGCGGACGTCGCCGCAGCCCGCGTAAACATCGCGGCTCACGCGATTCGCACTCCGCTCCTTAAGCTCAACGCCGTCGTCCGAGGCGTGAACATCTTCGTCAAGCTCGAAAATCTGCAGCCGCTGGGATCGTTTAAAATTCGCGCCGCTGTAAATGCGTTGCAGACCATGCAGCCGCAGCGGTTGCAGCACGGTGTGCTGACTGCCAGCGCCGGCAATTTCGGCCAGGGGTTGGCGCTAGCGGCGCGGGAGATGGGAATTCCGGCCACCGTGGTCGTCCCTGACACCGCAGCCGCCAACAAGGAGGCCGCCCTTCGCGAACTCGGAGCGACCGTGATCCGCGTTCCCTTCGATGACTGGTGGGCGGTCCTGAGCACACGCAGCTTCGCGGGCGCGGACGGGGTGTTCGTGCATCCGGTCGCCGAGTCCGCCGTGGTTGCGGGGAAAGCGACCATTGCCGCCGAGATCAGCGATGAGCTGCCGAATTTTGATGCGGTGGTCGTGCCTTTCGGCGGCGGCGGCCTCGTTGCAGGCATCGGCTCAGTGATGCGGCGCTTAAAGCCTGCGGTCCGGATGATCGCTGTGGAATCGGAAGCTTCGCAGCCCGCGGCCGCGGCGCTCGCAAACGGCGGACCCGTGCGGGTGCCACATATCCAGAGCTTCGTCGACGGCATGGGTAGCACGAGCGTGCTGGAGGCGATGTGGCCGCTCGTACGCGAAACCGTGGATGCCGCCGTGTGCGCATCCTTCGCGCAGATCTGCGACGCGCTACGGCTGCTCGCCGCGCGCAATCATGTGATCGCCGAGGCGGCAGGAGCTGCGTCCGTCGCAGCAGCGGTGGCGGCCCTCGCCGGCGAGGGCAATATCGTCTGCATCGTGTCCGGGGGCAACATCGACGCGGCAAAGCTCGGCGCAATTTTGAACGGGCACAGCCCGTTTTAGACAGCTGCGTTGCTATGGGCTCCTGGCGGAGCGTGGCGCCCGCCGGGAGCACCCATCCGAAGGCGACCGGTCGCGACTTCACAGGCGCGCCCCTATACTGGCCCGCATTGGCGGGCGCCTTGCTGCGGCTCCTCAACTTGCGGCGTCAAACGACGATGGCTCGAAAAAAGCTTGCTAATACTTCTGCCGACAGCGCGCTGCAGGGCGCGGATCAGTCACTCTTCGATGATTTCCTGCCGCACCTGATTGCGCGTCTTGCGTACCAGTTGAACAGCGATCTGATTGAAAAATTGCGTCATGAGGGCATCAATGTCACGCGCTGGCGGATTCTCGCCGTGCTCGCCATGGGCGATGGCGTCACCATAAGCAAGATCATTAACCGCGCGATGATGCAGCAGTCGGCGCTCAGTCGCGCGCTCATGAATATGGATTCGGAGGGATACGTGCGTCGCGGGCCACGCCGCGACGATGCGCGCTACGTCGAGGTATTTCTTACTAACAAGGGCCGCGCGCTCTTTGACGCGCTCAACGTCGTGGTACGTCGCCGCCAGAGTCGATTGTTGAAGGATCTGTCACGCGACGAAGTCGCAGCGGCGTTCGCACTCATCCGACGTCTCAACTGCAACATGGCTGACTGAAGCTGCTTCTTCCGCCGTGGAATTTGAACTCCAGGCTCATCCGATCGAGTACCAAGCTGCAAGTTTCGCGGACTCCTCCCAGAACGCGCACTTGACTGAGGGCGCGAACGCTACACAGAAGACGTTTAATCCCACGCTCGGTATCACGGGCGAGGATATTCCGAAGGTACACAAGTTGCAGTGTAGTCTCGGCGCCAACTACGCGCGCCCGGTCAGCAATAATTGGGACCGGCTGGCAGCCGATGTTTATTGTTATGGCCCAGTCGATTCCTAGTTTGCTTCCAATCCTTTCAATCGCGCAACACGGTATTGTGAGCCGCCAGCGAATTGCGCAATGTCCAAGTAATGAGAGCACCTGCGAATATGAACGATCGAGCCAGGCGGGACGAGTCATCGATCATGCGGGTTCCGCCGCGCGGAGCGTCTCGCTCGCGCAAGGCAGGACAGAAACCGCATGATCGACGGCATGGGCACCGGAAACGCGCAGAGGTTTCGGCAATCAACTCGGCACAAGATCCCGATGCGCTCCTGACAGTGCGTTTCCAGACCGTCGGTCTTACGGTAACACTCAGATTCTGAGATCATCGCAACCGAAGCGTCGGCGGACCTGCATGTCAGGTCCGCTCTTCCTAAGGGCGACGTTCAGGCAGGGCTAATTGTCCAAGGCAAAGCCGACAATCGCGTACCGCAAAGGCTTCTACCACGAGGTGAAGGCGGGAAAACGCTACTTATGGTGTAGCTGCGGACGTTCGAAAACCCAGCCCTTCTGCGACGGCTCGCATGCGGGCACGGAATTCCTACCCATTCCGTTTAAGGCTAAAGAGGACGAAGACGTCATCCTCTGCGGCTGCAAGCATACGGGCACCGGTCCGTTCTGCGACGGTACGCACAGCAATCTGGTGGGCGGCTACCGCCTCGACGATCCTGAGAGTCCGCAGAACCGGCGGGTGCGCACGGTGCCGGCGGACGCTGGCCCGATCGTGCGGCTCGATGGCGAGTGCTACATCTTCTGCACCAGCCGCGCAAAGCTCATTCCACGAGGCGTTATGGCCTACGCGCCCGTGATCAGTCCAGCGCTCGGTGCGCTCTTTCAATCGCAGTTCTACGCGGAAGTGACGCGCGGAGTATCGCCCGTGATCTCGGCGGACGGGCGACACACCGTGCTCTTCGTGTCCGAAGGCGCAGGCGAAGTTGAGATCAGCGGACAGAGCTTTATGGTTGGACCTAATACGGGCGTCTATGTGCGGCCAAGCGAAGCCTATCGGATACACGTCGCCACCGAGGAGCCGATGAAGCTCTTCATCTCCAATGGTCCGGGAAGCGAGGATCTGGTTTGGCTTGCGGAAATGCCAACCGAGTTTGACGAGGCGCATCCGCAGCGACGTGCCGCCGTCGACATCTCTCGGCGTAATGCCATGGCGGAACGCTACTATCAGCTTCTCGTCAATCGCGACCACGGCTCGACTGTCGTCACGCAGTTCATCGGCACTATTCCGCTGTCGAAGGCCGAACCGCATCGACACCTTTACGAGGAAGCAATGGTCTGTCTCACAGGCCACGGGGTCGTCTGGACCGAGAAGACGAAAGCAACGGTGGGACCCGGAGATGTTCTCTTCCTGCCGCGCAAACAGCTGCACTCGGTGCAGTGCACGACCCCGGGAGGCTTCGACTTGGTCGGAGTGATCTATCCCGGCGACAACCCTGCGATCAATTATTAGGCCGGCCGAAGCGCGAGCTCAGCGCCCGTCAAATTGCAGCGCGCACTCTCGTCGTGACGCGTGCATGTGCATCGCGCGCGTAAACAAGGCGAGGAACCTCCTAGCACGGGGCTGAGCGCGTATTGGGTGAGCCGGGAATGGGCCGGGGCCCGCGCAAGTTCAAAGTTATTCCCGAGCTTGCGCGAAGCACATTCAAGAACGGTCGAGACATTCTTCAAATTGCGTCGTGCTCGGGGCTTCACATATGCGCCGCTGTCGTACACACGGCGAGTGTCGGTGGCGCCGTGGGCCTGCCCGAGAGGATTGGGCGTTCGCCATCCCGGGAGTAGCGCCATGTGTCGCCGCTGGATCGATCATGGCGGCGCTCAGCGGCGCGGCGGTCGACGGTGCCACCGGTGGGATCATCGGCGGCCTTTTGGGACTTGGGATCCCGGAGTATGAAGTGAAGCGGTACGAGGGCAACGTGCGCGCGCGGAACATCTCGATCTTCCTCCATACCGAGGACGGCAGATGCCAAAAAAGTCCTCGCGCAGTCAGGCGCGAAGGACATTGGCTCCAGTGGCGAGGTGAGCTCCCCGAAGTAAATCGGTCGCGGTCCTCGGTCAGCGTGCCAGGAAGTCGTCTTCCGAGTCGCGCGCTCAATCCTGGCCCTGAGCGCGCGTTAGAACATCTTTTGCCAGACCCGCCAGAATTGCTCGCGTACCTTTTCTCCTGCCGACCGCTGCTGCCAGCCTGCAAGGTCGACGCCGTGCGCCTGTTGCACGTCGTTCTGAAAGATCTTTTCCAGCCGCTCGCCCGTGCTTTTGCCGATAATTACGGCATCGACTTCATCATTGAAGAGCACGCTGCGATGGTCGAAGTTGGATGAGCCGGTGACGGACCATACGCTATCGACGACCATGGTCTTTGAATGCAGGATACCGTCATCACGCTCGTATATTTTGACACCGGCTTCGAGAAGATCCGAATAATGTGAGTGCTGAATCGCAAGAGCTGGCGGCGAGTCGCTGTGCGACGGCAGCAGCAGTCGTACGTCGATGCCACGCCGTGCAGCTCGCTGCAAGGCCTCTTTTTCCTGATGCGTCGGCACAAAGTAAGCGGCCGTCATCCAGATCCTCTGCTCTGCGTTGCGGATGGCGGACAGCACGGTGACGTAGTACCGGGATGTCACTTGACCCGGACTGCTGCCGATGATGCGTACGACTTCCTGGCCTTGCGAGTCCATGTGGGCTGGAGCTTCCCGCTTACCCAGGGCCTCACCGTGCTGTGCACTCCAGTGCTCATTAAAGAGCTTCTCAAGCTCTGGGACGATGGGTCCAGAGATCTCAACATCGATATCGCGCCAGAACTCTTGCGGTTTCTGCCGCGGCGCAGGTTCCTGCGTGCCCGCGCTCTTGGAAGGCCGCGAGCCTGGCGCGCTTTCATAAGATGAGCTCAGATTAATGCCGCCCAGGATCACGAGCTGGCCATCGGCGATCAACATCTTGCGATGATCGCGATCGTTGATCGAATAGTGCACTTTGGCCTTCAACGGATTGAGCGGGTTGTATTGCACCACCCGTATTCCGGCTGCCTGCAGACGCGATATGAATTCGGGCGACGTCGAAATCGAGCCTACGGCATCGTAGATCAAATCGATCTCGACACCAGCCTGCCGCTTCGCAAGCAGAAGATCGCTCAGAAGCGTGCCATCCGCGGTGACATCTTCAAAGATGTAGTACTCGAGATAGATGTAATGTTGCGCGCCGCGAATTGCAGCGAACATCGCCGGAAATGTCTCGTCCCCATTTTGCAGTATCTGCACGCGATTGCCCGCGTACAACGTGCTCTCGGCAACGGCCTGTTCCACCGCGAGGTGGCGCTCGAGCGCGCCCGCGTTCGGTGCTGCGGCCGCGAGGCGCGCGAGAATCGCTCGCGCGTCGCGCTCCGACAGCGGGCCACGCGCACCTGACATCTGAATCGGGACACCGTTGCCAGCAGCGGCGGTAGGGCCAACGTGCGGAACCGCCGCGCAGCCCGTGAAGATCACGGACGCGAGGGCAAGCGCAATAACTTTTGAAAGATCGCCGCAGCGTTGATACGGCATGTTAGGTGCGCTCGATAGTTGCGTGGCGTTGGAACCGGCCATCTGCAGGTGACGCGACTGCGCTCTTTGTCTTTCGCATTGGTAACCAAGAACACGCATGCGTCGCCAACTTTCGTCGTGCATGCGGCAGAACATTCGTAGACCCGGTGCCAGAAACAAGGGACAAGCAGGGCGACTCGGTCGCGCTCAGTGTCAGTTGTAATGCGTCATGACCGCCGTCGGCGGCCGCTGGTAGCGCGCGGCGCGGAAACCCGCTGCCCGCCGGAACCGTGAGACTCGAGGCTCTTTCTCAGTACCGCCATCAAATCAATGACCTGCGCGCTCTGGCGTCCTTCCTTCGGCGTCTTCTCCTTCGGCGTAAGTAAATGCGTCTGGCGCTTGCGAACCTTCTCCTGGATCCGCCGCATGAGATCCTCACGATAGCTGTCGTGATACTCCTCTGGCTTCCATGGCGCGCTCATTTCCTCGAGGAGCTTCTCCGCCATGGCGACTTCCTTGGGCGATACATTCGCCGCTTTGGGCGGCACATCCAGATCAGCCACGGAGCGCAGCTCAGCAGCGAAACGCAACGTATTGAAGAGCAACACGCGCTTATCCGCGCCAATCACGCCAAAGTGTTGTCTGCCGCGCATCACAACACTGCCCACCGCTACCTTGCCAGTGCGCACCAGCGCCTCGCGCAATAGCGCGTAGCCTTTCTCACCGCCCTTCGTCGGTACGAGGTAATACGGGGTTTCATAGAACTCGGGCGCAATGTCCGCGGCGTTGGTGAAGCTCGAGATCTCAATGGTCTGCGAGGCCTTTACATTTGCCTGGCGAAAATCCTCATTGGAGAGAGCGACATACTCGCCCTTCTTGTACTCGTAGCCTTTCACAATATTGGCCCACTCGACGGTCTTGCCGGTGCGCTTATTGATTCGCTGATAACCGACCGGGGAAAAATCGCGCTTGTCGAGAAGATTAAGATCAAGCGTGCTGCTGCTCGCAGCCGAATACATTTCGATCGGGATGTATACCAGCCCGAAGGAGACCGCGCCTTTCCACATCGCTCGTGGCATGCGCGAAAGAGTAGCACGGGCCGTCCCCGGCTCGCGCTACTTTGAGCTCTGTTTGCGCCTTGTCAGCTGTCTGATGGCGTGTTCCAGTGAACGCGCGGATTTGTCGTAACCCTGCCAGGCGCTGGTGCGCTTCCACAGCGCGGGCACAGTGCTGATGGTAAAGCGTTTGGGATCAAGACCGCTCCGAACCTGCGTCCACGGCACCGGCATCGACACCGTCGCGCCGTCGCGTGCGCGGGGCGAGAGCGGCGCGACGGCGGTGGCGGTGCGGTCGTTGCGCAGATAGTCGAGGAATATACGGCCGGTCCTCGCGCTCTTTGCCATTTTGACGATGTAGCGCGTCGGGCTATCCTCTTCCATCTGCACGCATACGGTCTGCGCAAACGTCTTCGCCTCCGCCCAGCCAAGCGCGTTGCGACCAGGCTTTGCAAGCGCGGTTACAACGTGCAGCCCCTTGCCGCCTGTCGTCTTGCAGAAGGGCACAAGCTCGAGCGCCTCCAGACGTTCGCGCAATTCCAGCGCCGCGGCGATGACGGCGTCGAACTGCACATCGGGAGCCGGATCGAGATCGAACACCAGTCTCCCGGGTACGTTCGGCTCGTCGGGCCGGCAATTCCAGGGGTGCAGCTCGAGTGCCGCGATTTGCGCCACGGCGATCAGCCCCTGCACACGATCGATCTGCAAATATGGCTGCTTGTCGCCGGAAACCTGCACAAGTTTAAGCAGATGTGAAGTGCCGTGCATCGCGTGCCGTTGAAAGAATTTTTGTCCTTCAATGCCATCGGGTGCGCGCACGATCGAGCAAGGGCGACCGCGCAAGTGCTCGATCATCCACGGACCCATAGCCTCCATGTATCTTACAAGATCAATTTTAGTGAGCGCTCGCTGCCCTGAGTCTTTGGGCCACAGCACCTTGCCAGGATTGGAGATCGCGACGCCCAACACCACGCTTCCGGCCGTCTCACTCTTTGACTTAGTGACGCGCTTCTCGCGACGCTCGGCCGGCTGCGGCGCCTCGGTTTGAACTTCCGCGGCCGGTTTGTCCTCGCGCAGGCCCTTGAAGGCCGCTTGGCGCACGTTGCCACCGTCGGTCCAGCCGGCGAACTCGATTTCCGCAACCAGCTCCGGGTGCGTCCAATGCACATCGCGGTCCTTCGCGGGCTTCCCTTCGCCCCTGAATGGATTGTCCGTGCTCGCGACGGCGCGCAGCCTCGGCAGTACCTGCTTCACTGTGTCGCGCCCGAATCCGGTGCCGACGCGCCCCACAT
>Ga0066793_10000143_pt1 | contig 23484 bp, 23 predicted proteins | sample PersoiDNA2013189_FD_83876 | JGI IMG/M metagenome (GOLD analysis project Ga0066793, IMG submission 83876) | Permafrost soil microbial communities from the Arctic, to analyse light accelerated degradation of dissolved organic matter (DOM) -... | ecosystem: Environmental > Terrestrial > Soil >... | reverse complement strand
GAGAATCCGGCCTGGCTCTTGCGCCGAGACTTCAAGGTCTGGGCCCTTGTCCAAACTGACCCACTACCCTATGTTCGCGCTCATGAGCGCAGGCCCCGCAAATCCTGACCGCCCCGAGCGCAAGGTCTATACGATCTCGCAGCTCAATAGTGAGGTTCGCCTTCTTCTCGAGCGCGGTTTGTCGGTGGTCTGGGTTGAAGGCGAGCTGTCGAACCTGTCGCAGCCCTCATCCGGGCACTGGTACTTTTCGCTCAAGGACCGTGCTGCGCAGATCCGCTGCGCGATGTTCCGGCAGCGAAACATCGCCGCCGGTTTCGCACCACGCGCCGGACAACACGTGCTCGCGCGCGGCCGAGTCAGCGTGTATGAGGCGCGCGGCGACTATCAGCTGATCGTTGAGCATCTGGAAGAAGCGGGCATCGGAGCCCTCAGGCGCGAGTTCGAGAAGCTCAAGGTCAAGCTTGCGACAGAAGGCCTGTTCGCGCTCGAGAGCAAACGCTCGCTGCCGCCTTTTCCGCAGCGGATTGCAGTCGTGACCTCACCCACAGGCGCGGCGCTGCGCGATATTCTGCATGTGCTTGCACGGCGCTTTGCTCCAACAGCGGTCCTCATCTATCCCACCGCAGTGCAAGGCGCGGCCGCAGCGCCGGGCCTCGTTGCCGCTCTCGAGCTCGCGTCGGATCGCGCCGAGTGCGATGTTCTGATCCTCGCGCGCGGCGGCGGATCGCTCGAAGACCTTTGGGCGTTCAACGATGAGCGTGTCGCCCGTGCGATTCGTGCCTGCGCGATTCCGGTTGTGACAGGGATCGGCCACGAGATCGACTTCACGATTGCGGATTTTGCGGCCGATGCGCGCGCGCCGACCCCGTCCGCCGCGGCTGAGAGCGTCGTGCCGGATCGGCAGACATGGTTGGCGGCCCTCGCGCATTCCGCTGAGCGGCTGGGCGCTGCGGTGCGGCGCGAACTGCGCGGCGCGGTCACTCGACTGCATGCCGCGCGCCAGCGTCTTGCGCTGGCACACCCGGGAGTGCGGCTCGCCCAGCAGCAGCAGCGCGTCGATGATCTCGAGCAGCGTCTTGCCGGCGCGTTGCGTTCGGAACTGCACGGCGCGCGCGGCCGTGTGGCTGACATCTTTGCCCGCCTTGTGCGTCATTCTCCGGACCGGCTGGTGCGCGACCTGCGCGTGCGCCATGAGTTGCTCGCTGAACGTCTGCGGCATGCATTGCGGGAATGCGTTGCGCGTGCGCAGCATCGCTTGAGCCTGGCACAGCGCACCTTGGATACAGTGAGCCCACTTGCGACGCTTGCACGTGGCTTTGCGATCGTGACGCGGCCCGCGGACGGCACGCTTGTAGGGGACGCCGCTCAGGTCAATGTCGGCGACGACATCGAAGCCCGGCTCAACCGCGGACGGCTGTGGGCGCGCGTGCTTGATAAGAAGTTGAGCTCATGAGGGTGCAAGCGATACATCGGCGTAGCATCGCGGCGCTTGCCCTCGCCCTGGCAGCGCCGCTTGCAAGCGCCGCGACTGAGCTTCCACAGACGAGCGTTGTGCCAGGCGGCGTGCTGACGCTCGCGATTGATGCGCCCGCCGAGCGCGCGCCGATTGCGACATTTGAGGGCAATCGCGCCCTGGTGCTGCAAGTCGACCAGGGTTGGCTTGCGATCGTCGGACTGCCGCTCAGCGCTGTCCCCGGTCCTGCAACACTCTCGGTGCGCATCGGCGATGCGCCCGAGAAGAATGTCGAGTTTCAAATCACGGACAAGCAGTACGCGACCCAGTCGTTGACGGTCGCGCCCGGTAAAGTCAATCTCTCGAAGAAAGATCTCGCGCGCAGCGAGCGCGAGCATGTGCGCGTGTCAGAAGCCCTTGCAACCTTCTCTGCGATTCCTCCGGTTACCTTTCGGCTGCTGCAGCCGGTCCCGGGCGTGCGCTCAAGCTCCTTTGGCCTGCGGCGCGTTTTCAATCACGAGCCTCGTAACCCGCACACCGGCATGGACATTGCCGCTCCTACGGGCACATCGGTGCGCGCCGCGGCTGATGGCCGGGTGACCGATACCGGCAAGTATTTTTTCACCGGAAATACCATCATCCTCGATCATGGCGAAGGATTCGCGACGCTGTATGCGCATTTGAGCGCAATCGACGTTGCGCCGGGTAGCGTGGTCAAAGCGGGTCAAGTGATCGGCAAAGTCGGCGCGACCGGACGCGCGACCGGACCGCATCTGCACTGGGGAGTCGTGCTCAACCGGGTGACCGTTGATCCGGCGCTGTTTCTAGCGCCCGCGCCCTAAGGCAACGCAAGGTCAGCGCTGCGTGCGGCGCTTCCTGCGCTCGTACGGATTCTCGTCAGTGCGAAACTCAACAGCGACGGGCGTTGCGAAGAGATCAAACGTCTTGCGAAAGAAATTTGCAAGATAGCGCTTGTAAGCCTCAGGCACGGATGTCGTCTGATTGCCGTGCACGATAATGCGCGGCGGATTTTTGCCGCCCTGATGAGCATAGCGTAGCTTGATCCGGCGCCCGCGAACGAGCGGCGGCTGATGCGCCTCGAGCGCCTTTTCAAGTGCCCGTGTAAGGTACGGTGTCGTCATCTCGCGGAACGCGGCGTCATAGGCGCGCACCGTAGCGCGCACCAGTTCGCCGATCCCAGTCCCGTGCCGCGCAGAGATGAAAAGCTTCGGCGCGAAATCCACGAAATCGAGCTTAAGATCGAGCTGCCGGCGGATCTGATCGCGCTGGTCATCCTCGATACCGTCCCACTTATTCACCGCAACAATGATTGCGCGCCCGCGCTTGAGTGCCAACCCGAGCACGCTTGCGTCCTGCTCGGCGATCGCATCGTGCGCATCGAGCACCAGGATGACGACGTGAGCGTCCTCCATCGCCTGCAGCGTCTTCGCAACGCTCACGCGCTCCACCAGATCTTCGACTTTCGAGCGGCGACGAACCCCTGCAGTGTCGATCAGCACGAAATCGCGCTCGTCTTTGCGAAACGGCACGAGAATGCTGTCGCGGGTAGTGCCCGGCTTCTCGCTCGCGATGACGCGCTCGTTGCCGAGCAGGCGATTGACGAGTGTCGACTTGCCGACGTTCGGCCGGCCGATCACGGCGACGCGGATGGCGTCAGGAAATTCGGTTTGCTCGGGCCTTGAGTCAAGCCCTGCGAGCACCTGCTCAACGAGCTCGTCACACCCCTGGTCGTGGCTCGCTGAGATCGCAAATGCCTGCCCAAGCCCGAGCGCGTGAAAATCGGCGGCCGCAACGCCCGGATCGAGCCCCTCGGCTTTGTTGATTGCGAGAAAGACGGGCTTGCCGGCGCGATGCAGCTCTCGCGCCACAAACATATCCTGGGCCGTGAGTCCGGCGCGCGCGTCCGCCAGCAGCACGAGTCGATCCGCTTCCTCCACAGCGCGTTCGGTCTGGATGCGCATCTGCGCTTCAATACCGACGGGATTTTCGATGAGCCCGCCGGTATCAATCACGACGTAGGCGAGCGGCCCAGTTCGTCCGTAGCCGTATTGACGATCGCGGGTAACGCCCGGCACGTCCGCGACGATCGCATCGCGCGTGCCTGTCAGCGCATTGAAAAGCGTCGATTTGCCAACGTTGGGTCGCCCGACGATGGCGATGACCGGCAGCACATCGGCCTCACCGACCCGGCGGCGGGCTGTCGTTGCTGGGCGTTGCCGCCGGCGCTGCTGGAGCGGGTTCGGTTGGTGCAGCCGGCGGCTGCGGAGCAATTGCCGTCGGCGGTGCAGCGCTCGGCGCGTCCGGCTTGAGCGCCGGCGGCGACTTCACGGCACGCTTTGCGCTCCCCGGAAGTGGCGTCACTCGGTACGCGAAGATACGACCGCGATCGTTGATCACAACAAGCATGTTGCCCACTGCGATCGGTGTGTTGCTGATCCGAAACTTTCCGGTAGATACGCGCGCGGCGAGCGCGCCGCTTGCTTTGTCGAGCCAGTGCACATAGCCCTTGAAGTCACCCACCACCAGCGCGTTCTCCGACACCGCGGGGCCGGACAGGCTGCGGTGCAGCAGCCCTTTTTGATCCCACACTTCCGTACCCGTGCGTTTCAGGAGCGCGCTCACCTGACCATCGGCGCTCACCATGTAGATGTTGTCAGCGTCGATCCCCAGACTTCTGTAGCTAGATGCTTCGTGCGACCACCACACCTGTCCGGTATCGAGCGCGAGCATCGCAACCTTACCCTGGAATCCGACGACGTAGATATCCTGCGCGGAGACCTCCGCTGCTGAATCAATGTCCACCAGACGCTCAAGCTCCGTGCGTCCGCGGGAAGGCGCGACCGGCGTCTCCCAGGAGATCGTGCCGTCGGTCGAGTTGACCGCGACCACTTTGCCGTTGTCGAAACCGCAGATCGCAAGATCACCGGCGATCAACGGGCTCGCCACACCGCGCAGCGACAGCCTCGGCACAGCCTGCTCCTGCTGCCAAATCTCGTGCCCGTCAGCCACCGCAAGTCCACGCAGCTTGCCGTCGACCGTTCGCAATACGACAGCGCGCGGTCCAACGGACGGCGCTGACAGGATCTCGCCACCCACACGCACACGCCAACGCTTGGCGCCCGTTGCAGCATCAAGGGCAATGACGTCGCCGTCGCTTGAACCGACGACCACAAGGCCATTACCAAGAGCGGTCGCGCCGGCGAGCGGCGCCTTGGTGCGCGTGCGCCACAGCTGATGACCGGAAGCGAGCGTGAACGCGGCGACGTCGCCTTTTCGTCCCGCGGCATAGATACGCTCGCCGTCGCTTGCCAGCGCAAGTCCAAGACGCAGCGGAACCTTCTCGCCGCCGACGTCAGCGCTCCAGACGTGCTCGACGCGCAAGGAAGCTTGCACATCAGTGAGCTTGGCCGGCGCGTCGATGTCCTTGTCCTTCGAGCACGCGCCGAGCGCGAGCAACAGGGCCACAAATATAAAACGGCGCATCAGTTATTTCGTCACGGCGGCGGCAGAGGGGGCGCGCTCGTCCGCGACCAGATCGCCAATCTTTAAATCGAGACTCTCCGGATCAACTATCCCGGATCCATCCGCGGCGCGTGCCGCGCGGTATTCCTTGAGTGCAGCAGGAAAGTCCTTCTTCGCTTCGAACGCATCGGCACGCACTTCGTGGTAACGCGGCGCGAAGCTGCCCGGATCGACTGCGGCGAGTGTCGCAAGCGCAGCGTCCGGCGCATTCTGCGCAATCTGCACGCGCGCCAAACGCTCGCGCGCCACGAGCGCCAAAGCATGGTCCGGGGTTTGCTCCATCACGGTCTTCAAGCGCGCGCTCGCCTTATCAAGCTCACCCGCGTCGACAAAGGCGCGCGCAGCGGCAAGATTTGCCTGATCGATATACGGGGACTTGGGTTGCTCGCGCCCGAGCGCGTCGATAAGACTAAGCGCGTGCGCGTTATCGCGATGTCCGAACGCATCGATGATCTGCTGGTACTGCACGCTCGCGCTAACGGCGAGCCGGTCGGCGCGCCCGTGCCACCACTGCGAGCCCACGATCAGCAAGGCGCCGCCGGCGATTCCGGCCACGATCCATGGGCTGTACACTCTGATCTGCGTTTTCAACCATTCCCACTGTTCTTTTTCTGACAGGTAATCGTCCACTAATCCTCCTCAAAATACGCTAGCCGCTCGGGCGTCGTGTCAGACCGACCAAGAGCTCCTCCACCCGCGCGGCAAGCTCCAGCCGCGCGCACTCTGTCTGACCCGTCTCCTGCCGCAAAGGTTTCATAGCAACTACGCCGCGGCTCATCTCATCGTCGCCGCAGATAAGGGCGAGCACAGCGCCGCTCTTGTGCGCGCGGCGAAACTGCGCTTTGAAATTCCCGCCGCCCAGATTGAACTCGAATCTGCGATGCGGCAGGGCATCGCGCAGCTGTTCGGCAAGCTCGAAGGCGGCAATCGACGCCTGCGTTCCATTGACGATCAGATACACATCCGCGCTCGCCGCGGCCGGCACGCGCGCCGCCTGAACCAGCAATTCGACGACTCGTTCGATACCGAGCGCAAAGCCGACGGCGGGCGTTGATTCTCCGCCCAACTGCGCTATGAGCCCATCGTAGCGGCCTCCCGAGCACACCGCATCCTGCGCCCCAAGCGCATCCGTAAGCCACTCAAAGACCGTGCGCGAATAATAATCAAGACCGCGCACCAGGCGCGGATTCACACGATACGTTATGCCCAGGCGGTCGAGCGTCGCGCGCAGCTCCTCAAAGTGCACTCGTGAGGGCTCATCGAGGTGGTCGGGCAGTAGCGGCGCAGCGGCGATGAGCGCCGCCATGTCCGGATTCTTGCTGTCGAGGATGCGCAGCGGGTTGCCGTCGAGCCGCCGGCGGCTGTCGGCATCAAGCGCGGTCTCGCGGCGACGGAAGTAAGCGACCAGCAGTTCGCGGTAACGACGCCGCGCCTCCGGCGTGCCGAGTGAATTGATTTCGAGTCGCACGCGCGACAACCCAAGGGTGCGCCACAGGCGCGCGGTGAGCGCAATCAACTCGGCATCGACGTCCGGGCCGGCGAAGCCGATGGCCTCCACATCGAGCTGATAGAACTGCCGATAGCGCCCCTTCTGAGGACGCTCGTGGCGAAACATCGGACCGATGCACCAGAGCTTGTGGCGCGCGCCGCGCAGCATGCCGTTCGAGATCGCGGCGCGCACGATGCCGGCGGTTGCTTCCGGCCGCAGCGTCAGGCTCTCGCCGCCTTGGTCGGTGAAGGTATACATCTCCTTCTCGACCACGTCGGTGAACTCGCCGATCGCGCGCTTGAAAAGTTCCGTCTGCTCAATGATGGGAACGCGGATTTCATCGTAGCCATACGATCCGAGCACCTCGCGCGCGCAACCCTCGAGGTGCTGCCACGCCCGGATATCCGCGGGCAGCACGTCGTTCATGCCACGAATGGCCTGGATCTGCTGCGCCACGCCTCTAGCCCTTTCTTTTTAGAACCCACCAAACGACGCCGAGCAGCAGCAAGCCGATCAACGCAAACAGCGCCGGCACGGCGAATTTGCGCAGATCCGCGAGCGGATCGGCGCTCGGAAGACGGGTGAGAACCGGAAGCGCGGCGCGCGTGGTCTCGTTGTACAGCAGCACGAGCTCTTCGGTCTTCTCGCCGACGAGCTCGCTGTAGCGGCGAATGTGCCCGCGCGCGAACACCGGCGCCCCAAATATGTCGAAATCTTCCGCCTCGAGCGCCACGAGACTCTTCGAATCAACGTGCAGCTTCTCCGCCGCCTGCACCAGCGTCAAACCCACGCGCTCGCGCGCCGCCCGCAACCGCACGCCGATGCCGCTCTGGCCAGCGTCGCCCGCATCAGGTGTCATAACTTCTAGGAGCCGGGGTTGTGGTTGAGATCGGAGAGCGCGCGTGTCTGCTCCGAGCCTGGGAAATCCATGCGCAGCGAGCGCGCATAGCGGTCGGCGGCGACGCGATCGCCCATGGCGCGCGCGATACGCACTCCGAGCAGCAATAGATCCGGCGTGGCATCAAAACTGTCGGTGTAATGCGTGACGGCCGCGCGTGCATCGTTCAAGCGGCCGCGCTCGAACTCCAAATCCGCGAGCTGATAGGCGGCCTCGGCAAAATTCGGTTTGATCGCAAGAGCATGCTGTAGATTCTGCTTGGCCTCGTCCTCGCGATGCGCGGCGCGCAAGCACACGGCAATATTCGTATACGAGGCCTCCGGCGTGCGGTACAGCGGGTTGCGTCCAGCCTCGAGGAAATACTTGATGCCGTCCTCAGTGCGCCCGGACTTACAGAGGAAGACCGCATAGTTGTTGGCGACCTCGGGATCCTTGGGCGCGTAACGCAAAGCGGTACGGTACTCGTCATCGGCGCGCTTCGAGTCGCCCAAACGCTCGTATAAGAGACCCATCGCGTTATGCACTTTGGGGTCACGCGGACTTTCGCGCTCGGCGCGCTCAAGCTTTTCTTTCGCGACCACGAGGTTGCCCTGCTGCAGGTAGCCGAGCCCGAGCTGTACGTTAAATCCGGCGGCCTCGTCATTGGAACTCACCGAATGCTGCGTCGATGAGACGCAGCCCGCGAGCGCGACGAGCAGTGTGATGCTCAGCATGCGCATGGCCGCTCGCTCGACTCTCATGGCTGCACCGCGACATTCATGAGTTTGCCTCCAAGGCGTGCGGTGGTGCGGTCAATCACGCGGCCGGCAAGCTGCCCGCAGGCGGCGTCGATGTCATCGCCGCGCGTGCGCCGGATGGTCGCAAGTACGCCCCGGCCGACGAGCTCATCGCGAAAGCTTTCGATCACTTCCGGGCCGGAACGCCGGTACGGCGTGCCGGGGAAGGGATTGAAGGGAATGAGATTGACCTTGGCCGGATGGCCCTTCAGAAGTGCGGCGAGCGCACGCGCCTGATTGCAGGAATCGTTGATACCCGCGAGCATCACGTATTCGAAGGTGACGCTGCGCCCGTTCTGCTCGTCGATATAGTGCCAGCAGGCATCGAGCAATTCGGCGATCGGATGCTTCTTGTTGATCGGCACGAGCTCGCTCCTGAGCTCATCGTCGGGCGCGTGCAGCGAGACTGCGAGCGCGCAGTTGACCTCCTGCGCAAGCTTGTAGATCTGCGGCGCCAGCCCCGAAGTTGACAGCGTCACGCGCCGCCGCGACAGGTCAAAGCCAAAGTCATCAAGAAATATCCGCAGCGCGGGCACCACTGCACGGAAATTCGCAAGCGGTTCGCCCATGCCCATGAGCACGACGTTGCTCACGATGCGCTCGCCCGGTAGCCCCGTTTGCTTGCCCTCGCCCAATTCGCGCTTGGCCAGCCAGACCTGGCCCACTATCTCCGCGGTCGTCAAATTGCGGTTGAAGCCCTCCTGCCCTGTGGAGCAGAACGAACAATCGAGCGCGCAACCGACCTGCGAGGAGATGCACAGCGTGCCGCGGTCGGGCTCCGGAATGAACACCATCTCAAATGCTTGTGCGGCGTCTGCCTTCAGGAGCCACTTGCGCGTGCCATCGTCGGATGTGTGCACGGCGACGATCTCGGGCGTGCGCACTTCGCAGCGCGCCTCGAGCTGCAGACGAAAGTCCTTTGCAAGGTCCGTCATCTCGGCGATCCGCCCCTCGCCGCGCTTGTAGAGCCAGTGCATCAGCTGGCGGGCGCGGAACGGCTTGCTGCCCATCTCCTGCACGAGAGTCTCAAGCGCCGCTCTTTCAAGGCCGAAGAGATTCACTCGCTCGGAAGCTGCGGCAGAGATCATGGCGAGCGGACGCAACACATAGCTCAACTGCGCGCGTGCAGCTCAGTTGTTCTGAAAAAGAAAGCGATCTCGGCCGCGGCAGTCTCGGCCGCATCCGAGCCGTGCACGACGTTGCGCTCGATGCTCTCGGCCAAATCGCCACGGATCGTGCCCTTGGCGGCCCTCTTCGGGTCGGTCGCGCCCATGATGTCACGATTCTTGGCAATGGCGCCCTCGCCCGAGAGTACCTGAATGACGACTGGACCGGATGTCATGTAGCGCACGAGATCCGCGTAGAACGGTCGCTCCTTATGCACCGCGTAAAAGGCGCGCGCATCTCTTTCGCAAAGATGAGTCATGCGTGCGGCGATGACGGTGAGACCCGCCTGCTCGAAACGATGGTAGACCTCGCCGATCAGGTTTCGGGCGACGCCGTCAGGCTTCACAATGGAAAGGGTGCGCTCAACCGGCATTCGAATAGACCTCCGCGAAACGAGGAACTCCTAAGATTAGCGGTGCGCCTAGGCGACCGGCAAGGCGCGTGAGTCTACTCCCGGGGAGACGTCCGGCAAACACATCGCAGGCCCGACTTCAGACGCTGAAGCTTTCCCCGCAGCCGCACTCGCCGGTCACGTTGGGGTTCTTGAAGCGGAAAGCCTCATTGAGCCCTTGCTTCACGAAGTCGATAACCGTGCCGTCGATGAGCGTGAGGCTCACCGGATCGACGAACACCTTCACGCCGCGATCTTCGAAAACGATGTCGCCCGGCTGAGGAGCGTCCGCGTAGTTGATGACGTAGGCGAATCCTGAGCATCCGGTCTTGCGCACGCCAAGGCGCAGGCCGACACCCGTCCCGCGAGCGACTAAAAAGCTCTGTACTCGATGTGCGGCGGATTCGGTAAGCGAGATCGACATCGTGTTCGGAATTACTCCGTTTGGCCATTCTACGCTGGATTAGGGCTTCGACAGAACACATGCACGTAAGGCATCTTCGACCACGAGCAGCCGACCGAGTTTCTCGACCGGCACCGACAGCGCCCGCGCCCAGTCTGCAGGCTCGCCAATCGAGAGTTCAGAGAGCTTGCGACCCGGAAGCTGCTCGGTGAGCCATGCGCTCACCGCCAGAGTATGCGGGCAACCGTAGGCTTGAAACCGTGCATCCTTCACAACGCCGTCGGCGATCTGCACATGAAAGCGGACCCACGCGTCCCGGTCCACGCCTCCCGCTTCTCCGCAAATCACGTCCGGCGCGCCCTTGAGCGTGCCGGCGCGCGGCAAGCCTTCGAACCAGCGCCGCACCGCCGGGCCTAAAGGATCCGACTCGATCAGGCGGCTATTCTGCGACTTTATGATCCCATCATCCGTAATCCTCTGGAAATACGCCGGAGACGCCGCCCGCAAACGAGAGACTTCACGCGTCACCGCTGCGACGGCCCGATCGATATCCTCCTCGGTCGTATGCCGGCCGAGACTGAAGCGCAGCGTGCTTTGCGCCAGGGCGCTCGTGCGTCCGAGCGCGCGCAGCACGTACGAGGGCTCGCCGGTCGCGGAACTGCAGGCGGAACCGGTCGAAAGAGCGAGCTCCGTCAAACCTGCGACGAGACTCTCTCCGTCTACGCCTTCGATCGATACGGAGAGAATACCGGGGATGCGCGGCGCCCCCGCGCCGTTCAAGTGCGTTCCGCCCAACACTGAAATCCCGCGCCACAGCGCATCCCGCAAGCGCCCTAAGCGCTCGGGTTCACCTGTACGCTCGCGAGCAAGCGTGCAGGCCGCCCCAAGACCGACGATCTGGTGCGTCGCAAGCGTCCCCGGCCGTAAACCCCGCTCCTGACCTCCGCCAAAGCTCACCGCCGCCAAGCGAGCGCGACTGCCGGCGCGGATAAAGAGCGCGCCGATGCCCTTGGGACCGTAGAGCTTGTGCGCCGTCAAACTTAAAAAATCGACGAACAAAGCGCCCACATCAATTGGCAGTTTGCCCACCGACTGCGCCGCATCGGTGTGCAGTGGAATATCGCGCGCCCGGCAAATTGCACCGATTGCGGCGATGTCCTGCACCACGCCGATCTCGTTGTTCACATGCATCAGGCTCACGAGCACCGTGTCGGGGCGCAGGGCCGCGAGCACCGCTTCAGGGGAGATGCGGCCGGCGCGATCAGGCTCGACATACGTCAGCGAAAAGCCCTCTTTCTCGAGCCGCCGGCACGGATCGAGCACGGCTCGATGCTCGATGCGGGAGCTGACGATGTGCCGGCCCCGATCCGCATTCGCGCGGGCCACCCCTAATACCGCGAGATTGTTCGATTCGGTCGCGCCCGATGTGAACACGATTTCACCAGGCGCCGCACCGATGAGCGCCGCAACTTCCTCGCGCGCGCGCTCGACACGCGCCTGGGCCCGCCGGCCGGGAGCGTGGCTCACCGATGCAGGATTTGCGAAATCAGCATCCACTCCCAGGCATTCGTTCATGGCCGCGACAACGAGCGGGTCGACCGGGGTCGTGGCCGCATAATCAAGGTAGATGGGATCGGCCGTGCTCACGAGCGCGGTCCCGCGGGCCTGCGGCGTTTCTGCACCGCGGTGAGAAAGCCGCGCAGGATATTGACCTCGTTCACGTCAGGCTCGGCGCGCTGCATGAGCCTGCGCACGCGCCCCATCAAGTGAGTGCCGCTCTGGGTGCGGTCTCTAAAGTCGACTTCCTCGAGCACCGCCGCCCAATGCTCGTAAAGAAGCGCAAGGTCTGCAGCGCTCGCAAGCGGCACCGCAGGGATCTGCACGGGCATCGCCAGCGCACTCGCGCAGAAGAGCTCGTAGGCCATGATCTGCACGGCCATCGCGAGATTGAGCGACAAATAGCGCTCATGCGCGGGAATCCGAATGAGCACGTGCGCGGCCTCGAGCTCCTCGTTGGTCAATCCGGTGCGCTCGGCGCCAAACAGCAGCGCCACCGGCGCGCACGCCGCCTCGGCGACGAGACGCGCGGCCGCTTCGCGAGCGTCGACAATGCGGAAATTGCGATCGCGATGGCGCGAGGTCGTCGCGGCGATGAAACCGCAGCCCGCAATCGCCTCGGCGAGCGTGCCGACCACGCGTGCCTTCGTGAGCACATCGTCCGCGTCGGATGCGCGTGCGGTCGCCTCAGGATGCGGAAAGAGCTTGGGGCGCACCAGCACGAGCTCATCGAGCGCCATGTTCTTCATGGCGCGTGCGGCTGCTCCGATATTGCCCGGATGGGAGGGTTCAACTAGGACTATGCGGATCACCGGATGCTATCCTCAACTGCATGCAGCCCCTTCTCAACATCGCCGTACGCGCTGCGCGCCGCGCCGGCGAGATCATCGTGCGCAGCATGTCGCGCCTCGACAGCCTGCAGGTGGCATCCAAAGGGCGCAACGATTTCGTCACGGAAGTCGATCATGCCGCCGAACGGGAGATTATCGCCGTCATCCACAAGGCATATCCCGATCATGCAATCCTCGCCGAGGAAAGTGGCGCGAGCGGCGCCGACGATACCCGTTGGATTATCGATCCGCTCGATGGCACGACGAACTTCGTGCACGGCAATCCTGTCTTTTGCGTATCGATTGCCTGCGAACACAAGGGCAAGCTCGAACACGCCGTCATATACGACCCCTTGCGCCAGGAACTCTTTACCGCCTCGAACGGCGGCGGCGCACATGTGGATAACCGGCGCATGCGCGTCACCCAGCAGCGCACGCTCGAAGGCGCGCTCATCGCCACAGGCTTTCCGTACCGATCCAACACACGCTACATCGACGCTTACATGGCGATGCTGAAAACCGTGATGATGAAATCCGCGGGCGTGCGCCGCCCAGGATCGGCCGCTCTTGATCTTGCGTATGTCGCGGCCGGGCGTGTCGATGCGTTCTGGGAAATTGGATTGAGTCCCTGGGATACCGCTGCGGGAACGCTCCTGATCCAGGAAGCGGGCGGCCGTATCGGCACGCTCACCGGTGAGATTTATACGCAGAAGGGAAATGTCGTGGCCGGGGCACCACGGGTCTACACGGCGCTCCTCGCGGCGCTCGCGCGCCACGTGCCGAAGGACCTGCGCGACGAGTAACGCGGGCGCGGACGCCCGGCAGTTATGCGGGCGCGGGCTTCGCGAGCGGACTGCGCTTGTAGCCGTACAGGAAATACACGAGCGCGCCGATCGCCGTCCATACCCAGAAGCGCGTCTGCGCAATGCCGGGCAGGCTCACGAAGAGATACCCGCATCCCAACACCGCGAGCGTTCCGACAATGCCGACGGCGGGGCAGCGAAACGGCCGCGGCCGCTCGGGCTGCGTGCGCCGCAGCACCACGACCGCGATACTGACGGCAATGAATGCGAACAGTGTTCCGGTGTTGGAGAGTTCGGCGATTTCCGAGACCGAGAACAAACCTGCTATGACCGCGACAATGCATCCGGTCACCGCGGTGATGATGTGCGGCGTCTGAAAGCGCTTGTGAACGCGACTGAAGACCTCGGGCAGCAAGCCATCGCGCGACATCACGAAGAAAATGCGCGACTGACCAAAGAGCAGCACGATGACCACGGTCGGCAGCGTCAGAATCGCGGCGAGCGCCACGAGATTACCGACGGTTGCGAAGCCCAGATGCCGCAGGATGTAGGCGAGCGGCTCGGTGTTGCCGACCAGCTGCTGATAGGGCGTTGAGCCAATGGCGCCGGCTGCAACCAGCACGTAGAGGAGCGTGCACACACCTAGGGATCCCAGGATCCCAAGCGGCACGTTACGGTTGGGGTTGCGGGTTTCCTCCGCCGCGGTTGCCACCGCATCAAAGCCCACATAGGCAAAGAAGATGAGCGCCGCTGCCGCCATCACGCCTTTGGCCATGCCGTCAACATCGTGCGACGCGAAGCCGAAAGGCATGAATGGGGTGAAAAGCGCCCAGTCGATCTTGGGCAGAACGATGAAAATGAAGGCGGCAAGGGCTGTGAGCTTCACGCATACGAGCACCGATGTCACCGCGGCGCTCGCGCGCGTACCAATGATCAGGAGGCAGGTGACAAGGAGCACGGAACCCGCTGCGAGCACATTGATCCCGCCTCCATGCACGGCGAACACGCCGGCCTTCAGGGACAGCGGCATCGGCATGCCGAGGCTCAGCAGGAGGCCCGCCATGTAGCCCGACCAGCCAACCGCCACCGCAGCAGCCGAAACGGCGTATTCCAGAATCAGATTCCAGCCCACGATCCAGGCGAAGAACTCGCCCATGACGGCGTACGAATAGGTGTAGGCACTGCCGCTGACCGGCACCATGGCGGACATCTCGGCATAGGCGAGCGCGGCAAACGCGCACACGAAGCCGGCAATGACGAACGACAGCATTAGACCGGGCCCGGCACGCTCGGCACCGATCGCCGTCAGGACAAAAATGCCGGTGCCGATGACCGCACCAATGCCGAGCATTGTGAGCTGTAATGCGCCGAGCGAGCGGCGCAAGCTCTTGCGCTCGGCACCTGCCAGACACTGTTCAACGGTCTTTCTGCGCCAATTCATGAGCCCGCCCCGAAGCTTAAGTGAGCGGATTGTAGGGGTCGGCCGGTCCGCAAGCCATCCCCATCAGCGACCGCGGCCGCGTCGGCGTGCATCCAGATGCCGCCGCACGCGGATATTGGTAAGTTCCACGGCCACTGCGAATCCCATGGCGAAGTACAGATAGCCCTTTGGGATCTCAAAATGCAGGCCCGAAGCGATGAGCGCGGCGCCGATCAGGATGAGAAACGCGAGCGCCAGCACCTTTATGGTCGGATAGCGCTCGATGAATGCGGCGACCCCGCGCGCGAGCAACATCATGACGATGATCGCGATGATGATCGCGGTCACCATGATCGAAAGCTGATTGGCGAGCCCCACGGCGGTAAAAACAGAATCGAGCGACAAGACGATATCGATGACTGCGATCTGCGCGACGATCAGTCCAAAACTCGCATAGCGGCGCGCTTTGGGCTCGGAGCGCGTGCGCTCAAGCGTGTGGTGGATCTCGGTGACGCTCTTCACAAGGAGAAAGAGCCCGCCACCAATGAGTATGAGGTCGCGGGCTGACAACGCGACAGCCGCGACGCTGAACCATGGCTGCGTGAGGCGCGTCAGCCAAACGATGCAATACAGGAGCGCAATGCGCGTCAGCATCGCAACAGACAACCCCACGATCCGCGCTCGTTCCTGGCGCCTGATGGGCAGACGGCCGACGAGGAGCGCAATAAAGATGATGTTGTCGATGCCGAGAACGATCTCGAGCGCCGTCAGGATGACAAGCGAAAGCCACGCTTGCGGATCGGTCAGGAGCCCGAGCATGGCTGTTGTCGATCAGGGCTACGGCAAGGCGTCGGCCGCGGCCTTCTTCAAGGTGGGAAATATGTGTTCGGAGGTAAGACCGCAATCAAGCGCAATAGCGCTTGAAATGTAGATCGAGGAATAGGTGCCGGCGATGATGCCGATCATGAGCGCTTCGGAGAAGCCGCGCAGCACTGCGCCGCCCAGGAACAGCAGCGCCACGACTACGATGGCCGTGACCACTTTCGTCATGATCGTCCGTGAGAGCGTCTGATTGATCGATTGATCGAGCGCCAGCGCCGGGACGAGCCGGCGGTTGGCGTGGAAACGCTCGCGAATACGATCGAACACGACGACCGTGTCGTTCAATGAATAGCCGATTACGGCCAGGATCGCCGCAACCACCGCCAGATCAAACGGCGTCTGCGTGACCGAAAATATGCCGAGCACCAGGATCGGATCGTGCACGACGGCGAGAATCGCGCCCAATGACAGCCGCCAGGTATTAAAGCGAAACGCGATGTAGATGAAGATGAGCAGCAGCGTGAAACCGAGGGCCAATACCGCGCTTTTCTTAAGCTCGTTGCCGACCTGTGGACCGACGACGTCGAGGCGCAGAATCTGTGCGCCGGCATCAATGGATTTCAGCGACTGCTCGAGTTTTGCGCGAATTGCAGCGCCGTTCTGCGCGGGAGCCGGCGGCAGCCGGATTGCGATGTCGCGCGAGGAGCCGAAGTTCTGCACCTGCGGTTCCTTAAAGCCCCCCTCTTCAAGGTGCGTGCGTATGGCATCTACGTTCGCGGTGCGCGGAAAGCTCACTTCAACACTCACGCCGCCGGTGAAATCGATGCCGAAATTGAGCCCGCGGGTCGCAAACGACACGAACGACGCGAGCATCAATATTATCGAGAGCCCGTACCACAGCTTGCGTGTGGCCATGAACGGGAATTGCGTCGGCTTTCTGAAAAATTCCACGCGCGTGACCTCTAGATTGGCAGCTTAACGAGCTTACGCCGGCCGCCGTACATAAGCGTAATGAGCGCACGGCTGCCCATGAGCGCCGTGAACATGGAGGTTGCGATCCCAAGCGTCAGCACAATGGCGAAGCCGCGGATCGGTCCCGTGCCGAATACCCACAGCACGACGCCTGCGATCAAGGTTGTGATGTTTGAGTCGGCAATCGCCGAGAATGCCTTCTCAAAGCCGAGACGGATCGCCGATTGCGGCGAGACGCCCGCGCGCAGCTCCTCGCGGATGCGCTCATATATAAGGACGTTGGCATCAACCGCCATGCCCACCGTCAGGATGATGCCCGCGATGCCGGGCAGCGACAGTGAGGCACGCATGATCGACAACAGCGCCGTCAAGAGGACGACGTTGGCGAGCAGCACGCCGTCGGCGACAAGGCCGAAGACCCGGTAATAAAGCACCATGAACACGAATACGGCCGTCATGCCGATGATGAGGGCGCGCACCCCCTTTACGATATTGTCCTGGCCAAGGCTCGGGCCGACGGCGCGCTCTTCGATCGGATCTAGCGGGGCCGCGAGCTGCCCGGAGCGCAGCAATAAAGCGAGGTCCCGCGCCTCACCGGCACCCAGACCCGTGATTTGAAAGTTATTGCTGAAGACTCCGCGGATGGTCGCCAAGTTGATGACCTCCTCGTTCGTGACCTCACGCGTCTCCTTCTTGCCATTCACCGTCGTTGTCTCATGGCCGCGTTCGATGAACACGACGCCCATGCGGCGGTCGAGATTGGCGCGCGTTGTCTTCAGCATTTGATCGCCACCGCGCGCGTCGAGCTTGAGAGAGACGCCCGGGCCTTCCTGGGTCGCGGAAGTGCGCGCGTCGGTCAATTGGTCGCCCGTGACGATGATGTCGCGCTTCAACAGCACCGGCCGGCCGTCGCGCATGTGGTAGAGCTTCGAGCCCAGAGGCGCGCGGCCGCGCTGTGCCGCCGCGGCGGCGTTGTTCTGCGTGTCCTCGAGGCGGAACTCCAAGGTTGCAACCTTGCCGAGAATGTCCTTCACCTCGGCAGAGTTCTGCACGCCCGGCAGCTGCACATTGATGCGGTCGAGTCCCTGCCGCTGCACGATGGGCTCAGAGACGCCGAGCTCATTGACACGATTGCGCAAGGTCGTAAGGTTCTGCTGAATCGCGTAGTCCTGGCGCTGGCGCATTTGCACGGGTGTCAGCGACGCCTGCACGGCAGGCCCGCTCGACAGCTGGACGATCTCAAGCTTCAGATCCGACAGCGGCTTCGTCAGCGCCGCCTGCACGGCTGCCGTGTCGGCGTTCGCGGGCAACGTGACCTGCACGCCGTTCGGACGCGGGCTATTCAAGCTGATCGGAACGACGTCGGTGAACGGTAGATTGACCTGCGCGAGCGTGCGCCGGATGTCCTGCTCGTAGCCTTCGAGAAGCTGATTAACCGCGCCATTGATATCGACTTGATAGAGAAGATACAGGCCGCCGCGCAGATCCAGACCCAACGGCATCGGCCGCAGCCCAAGTCGACGCAGCACCTCAGGCGCCCGCGGCGCAAAGGAAAGAGCGGTCAGGTACTGCGCTGCATAGCGATCATTGACGGCATCGCGCGCCTTCAACTGTTCGACCACGTTCGGGAAGCGCACCATGAGCCGCCCGGTATCGATGTAGGTTTTCGTGTAGCCGATCTTCTCGTCCGTCAGGAACTTCTGCACCGTCTGCTCGGCTGCCGCATCGATGGTTGCGTGGTCCTTCCGCGCAAGCTGCAGTGCCGCATCCTCGCCAAAGAAGTTAGGCAACGCGAAGAACAACGCAAGGACGAGAACGGTGGCGACGAGGATGTATTTCCAGCGAGCGTACTCGAGCATGGTCAGGCGCTTTTCAATGTGCCCTTGGGCATAAGTGAAATCACCTGAAACCGCTGCACCTTCACGCGCACGCCATCGGCAATCTCGATCGTCACGAAGCTGTCGCCGACCTCGAGCACGCGCCCCAAAAGCCCCCCAGCCGTCACGACTTCATCACCCGCGGCGAGTTTGGCGATCATCGCCTGATGTTCCTTCGCCTTCCTTTGCTGCGGCCGGATCAAGAGAAAATAGAAGATGGCGATGAACACCACCATCATCAAAAGCGGCGCCAGCTGACCGTTGCCGGTCATGCCGGTGCCCTGCGCCCACGCATCGGGAATAAGAGAATTCATGACTGCACCTACCTTAAGGGGGCGGCATTATGCCACAGCACCCGCCGCCTCCCGGCGCTCAGCCGAGTAGCTCGCCGCGAAGCTCGCCAAACGCCCCTCGGCAATGGCCGCCCGCAGCGAGCGCATGAGGCAGAGGTATACGTGCAGGTTATGCATCGTGTTGCGCCGTGCCCCGAGAATCTCCTTGCAGCGGTCGAGGTGGCGCAGATACGAGCGCGAGAAGTTGCGGCAGGTATAGCAGCTGCACGTGGGATCGATCGGCCCCAGGTCCATTTGGTGGCTGGCATTCCTGATATTGATGAATCCCGTCGACGTGAAGAGATGGCCGTTACGCGCGTGGCGGGTCGGAATCACACAGTCGAAGAGGTCGATGCCGCGCACCACCGCCGCCACGATATCCTCCGGGCGGCCGACGCCCATGAGGTAGCGTGGCCGGCCAGCCGGCATTGCGGGGACGATTTCCTCCAACACGCGCAAGCGCTCCTCTTCCGGCTCCCCGACTGCAAGTCCGCCAAGCGCAAGGCCCGCCCAGTCCCGTCGCAGCAGCGCCTCGAGGGAAGCCAATCTGAGCGATGCATGCATGCCGCCCTGCACGATGCCAAATAGGCCTCCGGGCGCCTCATTTTGATGGTAGTGCGCGTGGCTGCGCTCGGCCCAGCGCATGGAGCGCTCCATGGATGTACGCGCCTCATCCTCGGTGGCCGGAAAAGGCGTGCAGTCATCGAGCGCCATAGCAATGTCGGAGCGCAGCGCCAACTGCATGTCCATCGAGTCCTCCGGGGTCAAGCGCACCTCGCCTCCGTCGAGAGGCGAGCGAAAATGCACTCCTTCCTCCGTGATTTTGCGCAGGCTTGCAAGGCTAAAAACCTGGAACCCGCCCGAATCCGTCAGGATTGGATGTGTCCAGTGCATGAACCGATGCAGCCCACCGTGCAAGGCAATCACGGCGGTTCCGGGCCGCAGCATGAGGTGGAAAGTGTTACCGAGAATGATCTGTGCGCCCAGATCGGATAGCTCCTCAGGCGTCATCGCCTTCACCGTCCCATAGGTCCCGACGGGCATGAAGGCGGGCGTATCGATGCTGCCGTGGGCGGTGACGAGCCGCCCCACGCGTGCTGTGCCGTCAGTCGTAAGCACTTCGTAAGTTGGCCTCACGAGGCAGAAGCTCCTTGCGGCGTCACGAACATCGCATCGCCGTAGCTGAAAAACCGATATCCACTTCGGATCGCATGCGCATACGCCGTAAGCGTGTGGTCACGTCCGGCGAACGCGCACACCAGCATGAGTAGCGTTGACTCTGACACGTGGAAGTTTGTGAGCAGTGCGTCCGTGATGCGAAATTTGAAGCCCGGGCGGATGAAGAGCCGAGTTTCTCCGGCAAGAGGTGCAATCGATGCAGCCGTGCTCCCTGCGGGCGCATTCAAGACGGCCGACTCGAGTGCACGCACGACTGTCGTGCCGACGGCAATCACACGATGGCCGAGCGCGCGCGCACGCCGCACCGCATCGCAAGTCGTCGCACTCACCTGCACGCGCTCCGCGTGCAGCACGTGCTCATCGAGCCTGGCTGTTCGTACCGGCTGAAAGGTGCCGGCGCCGACGTGCAACGTAATGAAGGCATGTTGTACTCCCCGCTTCTGCAATGCTGCCATCAATGCTCGATCGAAGTGCAGACTCGCCGTCGGCGCGGCGACCGCGCCTGGCTCGCGCGCGAAGATGCTCTGGTAGCGCTCGCGGTCGTCAGGTTCCGGACTGCGACGGATATACGGAGGCAGCGGCACGTTGCCGAATGCCTCGAAGAGCTCGAGCGCGGGAGCGACGAGCCCCACTCGCCACAGGTCTTCGCAGCGTTCCAGCAGACGCACCGCGCCGCCGGCGGTCGCAATCTCGCTTCCCACGAGAAGCGACTTACTTCCCTTGATCTGCACGAGTGCCTGGTCGGCCCCAAGCGAGCGCTCGAGCAGGACCTCGACCCGCCCGCCGGAGGCATTTTTGCCCAGGAGCCGCGCGGCAACCACACGCGTATCGTTGAATATAAGAAGATCACCCGGCAGCAACAGCTCGGGCAAATCGCGCATCATCCGATCCGCAAATCCGCCGGTTTGCCCTTCTAGGGCAAGGAGCCGGCTCGCGGAGCGCTCTGCCAGCGGCGTTTGAGCCACGCGATCGGGCGGAATGTCATACGCAAAGTCTTGGAGCTGCACGCGCGCATGTTGCGGTAGAATCCCCCTGAGAAAAAGCCCGAGTGGCGGAATTGGTAGACGCAGTGGACTCAGACTAAATAACTTGAGCCCTCATTAAGAAATTTTTGAGGTGAAGCCCGTCAAAGTCGGTGAAGGCCCAGAACGGCAACCGTTCGAGCTCACGCCGAGCCAAGCCCTCCATTAGAGGGAAGGTGTAGAGAGCAGACGGCGGGCACCTAAAGCCGCGCGGCCAGGGTGAAGGCGTGCTCCAGACCACGAACCTGAGTGATGTCGCTCAGGGCGGCGAAAGCCGAAGTGAGATGAAAATCCACCGCCTTTAAAAGCGTGTCGGTTCGAGTCCGACCTCGGGCACCACTAGAGCATCTGGCGTAGTCCGCCGATGCTCAGGCTACGCAAGTTCGGGCCAGAGGAGATCACAATCGAACCAGGGTTACCGCAAGAGGGGGGTTGTTTCGGGACGAATTACGAGGGGTGCGATTTCGACGAACCGCTTACTTCTCTTTCGTCTGCAGGAATCGGTGCCACAAAAATATGCGGCAAGCGCGAGATGGGCGTCGCGTCGTCCGCCTTCCTCCTCACGCACGCGGCGCGCCGATCTACGGTGCTGGTATGGGTAACGTCGGGCGGGTCTAGTGGGTCGAGCGCATGGCTCACATTGAAGCTGAACGAAAAGCCGAATGCGGCCCTGTGCGACAACTGATTCGCCGGGAGGTTTCGGGACCTATCGGCTAAAGATGTACACCCACGTCGTTTGGACAAATCGGCAATGACAAGACGCTATGCTGTTGGTATCGGTGTCGTCCTTGTTGTTGTGCTCGTGGCGGCATATTGGGAATCGGCAAAGTATAGTGCCGAGCACTTGCTTTCCGCCTTCGCCGCCAGAGACGCTACCGCTGTAGCCGCAGAAGTCAATTGGGAGGAGGTAATACCGGCGTTGGCTAGAGATGTTGCTACCAGCTTCCCCGACCCCAATGCACAGCATCTCTCATCGTTGGTCGAGGGAACATACAAAAGCAATTTGTTGCGCATTATCAGAACATCGAAAGTCGCCATACCCGCACGTCCGCGGGATTCACCAATATTGACGAGTACACAGTAGTTAGATACAAGCTATGAGCACTAAAGTTAAAAATATCCTCTTTACTTGTGCCGGCGGGGGCAGCCCCATTTTTTTTGCACGATCGATGCAGAAAACATACAATTTGTTTTTGGCTGATGCAGGAGACCAGAATGCCGCACCTCACTTGGGGTTTCCGTTTCAAAAAATACCTTTCGGCAACAGCCCGACATTTCCCGGGGAGATCGAAGCTCTGATTAAAAAATGGAATATCGATTGTGTCGTGCCGGGAACCAACCGGGAGCTATTGGCATTTATAGAATTGTCGAAAAAAACTCCGGAACTTCTGATGGTGATGCCATCTGCCGATTTCATATATCTGTGCGTTAATAAAAAGCAACTCATGAACGAGCTTGCGGGGGCGAATATATCTTTTTTGCCGCCATACAAAACTAAAGAAAAAGTCGTCTATCCAGCAATCGCGAAACCTGTATCGGGTGAGGGTTCGCGGCAATTCCATATCGTGAAAACCCCAGAGCAACTCGAAGGATATTTGAAGCTGTACGATACACAATTCGACGATATTTTAGTGCAACCTTACATAGAGGGGGCAGAGTATACGATTTCGGTTATCGTCAATAACCGCAATAAGATGGTTGGTGTCGTACCGAAAAGAGTCATTGAGAAACGTGGTATTACCCGCGCAGCCGTTTCGGAGCACAATGAACTTATTGAGAAGCTCTGCACGGATATTGTCGCGAAGTATAATCCGCGCGGTCCCTTCAACGTCCAGCTGAAACTGTTGGAGGGGAAGGGATATATTTTTGAGATTAACCCGCGTCTTTCCACAACTTCGGTATTAAGCAACAAGGCATTTGGCAACGAGGTGGAATTATATATCAAGTATTACAACGCCGACGAAATTAACAATCCTCCCGAGCTTAAGAGCGGCGTGTATCTCTATCGCTACGACGATAACGTGTTCGTATCTTAAGTTTCAAATATGAAAATCCTAATTATCGGAGGCTCGCGCTTCATGGGTCCGCTCCTCGTGGGGGCTCTTTCATCGCGTGGGCATGCGGTAACCGTCTTTAACCGCGGTACGAGAGATATTAAATGGCCAAAAGGAATTACGGTGGTTCAGGGCGATCGCAATGAAGGTTTTAAATTTTCTGAAAGTCTTGATGCAGTCATAGACACCTGTGCATATAGCCCTGAGCATATCGAGCGGGTTTTTAAGGATATACAGACTGATTACTATCTGTTTGTGAGCTCTGCCGCTGCATACAAAAAAGCATACATTTTTCCCATCACCGAAGAGTCGCCGCTCGGGGAGTGGCCTCTATGGGGCGACTATAATGCGGCCAAAGTGGCATGCGAAAAATATCTTGAACAATCGGGGAAGCCGTACGGAGGTATCCGTCCCGTATATATTTTAGGAAAAAAGAATCATGTGCCCCGCGAAAGCTTTATATACAGCGCGCTTCGAAAAAGGGGAACCATTACAT
>Ga0066793_10000142_pt1 | contig 23499 bp, 18 predicted proteins | sample PersoiDNA2013189_FD_83876 | JGI IMG/M metagenome (GOLD analysis project Ga0066793, IMG submission 83876) | Permafrost soil microbial communities from the Arctic, to analyse light accelerated degradation of dissolved organic matter (DOM) -... | ecosystem: Environmental > Terrestrial > Soil >... | reverse complement strand
GCGTGCGCAATTGATAGGCGAGGGTTTTGACGCGCCGCCAGATATCGTCGATGCCCCATTGCATAGCGTAATCAATAGCGACGCCCAGACCGACCTTGCCCGCGTAGTTCGCTTCCCAGTTCTCGAAGCGGCGCGCATCCGACCGTATCTCGTAGCGGTCGCGCGCCACCCAATCCGCCGCGTGCAGATCTAGAAATGGCGGCTCAAGGCGTTCGAGGATTGAGCGCCGAACATAGAGAAAGCCCGTCCCGCGTGGACCCCGCAGGTATTTGCGCCCCGTCGTCGAGAGCATATCGCAGCCGATCTTTTCAACATCGATGGGCATCTGCCCCACCGACTGGCAGGCATCGACCAGATAGAGAATGCCTGCCTCACGTGCCACCTTGCCCACCTCCGCGACCGGATTCACCAATCCCCCGCTCGTCGGCACATGGGTAACGGCGATCAGCCTGACGCGCTCATCGAGCATTTCGCGTAGCGCCTGGATGGAGATCTGGCCATGCTCATCATTGGGAACCGCCTCAATGACCACACCGGTCTTGCGCGCCATCTGCAGGAAAGCGATATAGTTGCTGGCGTACTCATTCATGCCGGTCAGGATGCGGTCGCCTGTTTGAAATGGTAGCGAGTAGAAGGCCATATCCCACGCCCGCGTCGCATTCTCCACAATCGCGATCTCCTCACGCGTGCAGTGAATCAGCGCCGCTGCCGCGTCGTACACGTGCTCAAGAGCGTCCTTCGCCTGCGCGGCAGCCTCGTAGCCGCCGATGCGCGCCTCCAATTGCAGGTGCCCGATCGTCGCGTCGAGCACGGGCTGCGGCATCAACGACGCCCCCGCGTTATTGAAATGCATTACGTTATGGCAACCTGGTGTATCCTGGCGGGCGCGCAGAAGGTCGAAAGGCATAGTCTTATCCTCGTTTTTCCTCCTATTGTATCAGATGGAGCGCCATGAGATTAGATGGCCTGCCAGACGTGGACCATGCCATCCTTGCATCCCGAGGCGATGCGCGTGCCATCGGGCGACCACGTTACCGATGCAACCTGATCTTTATGACCGGAATATGTGTAGACATGCTTGCCTGTATCCGTCTTCCAGAGGTGGACAGTGGTATCATTGCTGGCGCTTGCGACATATTTGCCATCGGGTGAGAGGGCGAGATCGCGTATATCTGCGCTATGATTGACATATGAATAGAGGAGCTTGCCTGTCGGAATATCCCATACCACTGCTTGCTTTGGGAAAGCGCATATCAGCTTGCTGTTGTCAGGCGACCAGCAGACGCAATAATAGGCCCAGGCCGATTTGTTTTTGTAGGTGTGCATATGCTGTTTGGTGAGCACATCATAGATGCGAACCTCTCCATGCAATCCACAGGCAATGTGCCTGCTATCGGGCGACCATGCAACTCCCCCAACAGGATTTGTATCGCTCCAGCCAGAACTGACATTCATTTTTGCAATCTGCCGACCGTCGCCATAACGCCATATATGGATTGCCTGATCTTTCAAACTCCCGATGTTGGTCGAAGCAATAAACTGTCCGTCAGGCGACCATGACATATTTGCTATAACAGGCACGAGAGAAGAGTGGCCCTGATAGGTGGCGATTTTCTGATCATTGAAAGGTCGCCAGACGATGGGAGCCCGCTTGCCAGCAAATGCAAGCATGGAACTATTGGGTGACCAGATAATGCTCCAAACTTCAGAAAGAAGTATCCCTCCGAGAATGGTGCCCTTATTGTGCCCCCGATAAATAAAAGGAGTCTTCCCTGTATTCGCATCCCATACTCTAACAGTGCTATCGCCTCCACCAGAAGCAATGTACTTCCCATCGGGCGACCAGGCAACGCTAATCAGGTAGTTGCTATGTTCTTTATAGGTGAGGAGAGTAGTTCCCTGTGGTGGAGAGATTTTTTTCCCCTCGGGCGGTGCTGTTTCTGGCGTTTCAAGTGGTGTCGTGATCTTTTTTTGCGCGAACAGTTTTTCGATAATGGGTTGAAGCTCTTTAACAATCTCTGCATATACCCTCTCTCTGTTTTCCCATTCACTGATAGCTTTCATCTGTGCTGGATTGCCACGTGGCAACCATTGCAGGCGCGAGATGGGGAGAGCTTCCCATTGTGTTGGGCGAAGCAGGATAGGGATCACGTGAGCTTTACCAGCCTTCTGTCTCTCAAGGGCCTGGGGCGTCTGGACACGATAGTAATAGTCTGATGCAATAAAATCTGGGCTGATGCCGAGCAAGATGATATCGGCCTGGTTCAGTCGGTCCTTGTTAACCTGCTGCCAGTCACTTCCAAGCTGAATCTCGTCCCTGTACGAATCGTCGAGCATGCCTATATGCTCAAGCGCATTCAATTGTTTCACCAGAGCTTCACGAAATCGTCGATCTTCGTATGCGAAAGCTAAAAAAAGACGTATTTTTGCTGTATAAGATTTAGTTGCCATCTCTACTTTATGCCTTTACTGTCTTTAACTGTTTAGAAATATTACTGTAGAGAAGGAAATGTGTCAATCAAATTGGGCTTACAGGGGAGTTTTATCTTGTTGAGGGAATAGAAATTCTCTGCGTTCCGTAGCGTGAGCCAGGGTGCAGAGAATGGAATGGTGAAATACTTTTCACGCGAATATGCTATAGTTTTTCCTATGAAAACTTACAATCTTTGCATTCTTGGTTTTGGCAATATCGGGCGTGCCCTCGCGGAACTGCTACAGGAGAAGGCCGACGAACTGCGTGCTGCCTACGGTATCGAGTGGCGCATTACAGGTGTGGCGACGCGGCGGCTCGGTTGGCTCGCCGATGCAAACGGTCTGGATGTACACGCGTTGTTGCAGGGCCAGTCGTTTTCCGAGCCAGGACACGCGAAGTTGCGCGATGTTTATGAATGGCTCGTTGCCGCGCAGGCCGACGTTCTATTTGAGCTTACGTCGCTGAATGTGCAGACGGGTCAGCCCGCGATCGAGCATATAAGCGCAGCATTGGAGCGTGGCGCGCACGCCGTCACCGCCAACAAGGGACCGATCGTGCATGCCTACGCGGAACTGAAGGTGCTCGCCGACGCCCATCATGTCCGCTTTCTGTTCGACGCGGCGGTCATGGGAGGCGCGCCCCTCTTCTCGCTCTTCCAGCAGACGTTGCCTCTTGCCCGCTTGCTGCGCTTCAGCGGCCTCTTCAATTCCACCTCGAATATAGTACTCGCGGAGATGGAACAAGGCCGGAGCTTCGACGAGGCGGTGAAGAAGGCGCAGGCGATGGGCCTTGCCGAGACTGATCCCTCCGCTGACGTGGATGGGTGGGACGCCACCGTGAAGGTCTGCGCCCTCTCGTCGGTGCTCATGGGCGTACACTTGCTTCCGCAGGACGTTGCGCGCACAAGCATTCGCCACCTGCAACCGGAGCAACTTCGGGCCGCTCGTGCCGAAGGGCGACCCTTCAAGCTGGTGGCCCGCGCCGAACGGACAGGCGAGAGCGTGCTTGCCACGGTGCAGCCCGAACAGCTGGCGAGCGACGATCCGTTGTCTGTAAAAGAGGCCGCGTCCCTGCTCGCCCACTTCGAGCTGGATGTGATTCCAGGCTTCACGCTGACCCTGCATATGCCGGACTCGAACACGGCGGGTCCCAGGGTCGTGGCGTACAACGTCCTGGCAGATTTCGTCAATGCCGTGAAGTAGCGCTCAGGATGGCAGGCCGATAACCTTCAGTCCCTGCGCGTGCTCGACGACGAAGCGATACTCGATTTTTTGTTCGCCATCGGCGGGGAGGGTGAAGCGCCAGATCAGGATCTCCAGCTTCGAGCGCTCATCCGGCGGTGGCTGAATCGACTGGTTCTTGATCTTGATGCGTTCGTGCTGGGAGACCGGCAGGTGATCGCGCAGGACGATCTTCCTGGCGTTGCGCGCATAGTTATGTATAGTGATGCGATAGGCATAGGTAATGCGCCGGATATCGTTTTGCAGCAGATTGCCCTTGTCGACGCTGCGCTCGATCAGTTCGCGTTTGACCTTGATGCTATCGTCGATGCCCAGGAAGATTTTGAACTCTTCGTTGGGCGCAGTCATCTTGACCTGTGTGGTGCCGACGTACTCGCCGCTCAGGAATATGCTGGCCTCGCCTTTGAGCAGGATGCGCGCAGTCGTATTGGTGATGGTTGCGCGCAGGTGGGCATCCTCTTCGAGGGCGGGTGCGCTGACATAATCGAACGCGCATGGCAGGCTATCGCGCGCGATCGTCGTTTTGTGCGGCGAGTTGTCCGAGGGAATATCCACGGAGCGATCCACGTGGAAGACGAGCGCCGTTCCGGTGTGCTCGACGGTCGCGGTGGCAACGCTGGCGGCTACTGGAGGCGTGGGTTCCATCATATCGCCATCGGCATCCAGGGCGTTGCCTTCAGAAGCCATTGATGCCGCCTCGCTGAACATCATCCTGGCCTTGTGTTGGAACGAGGCTGCTCCCATTGGCGCAGCCGCCATCGGCATCACGGGTGGTGGTGCGGGCACGTTGAGGTACCAGGGATCGAGCCTGGGCAGTATTGACGCGAGGCTGGGGCGGGCTGTGGAGAGCGCGAGCCTGATATTCTCCCAGCGCTCGCCCGTAGCCTGCTGCACCGTACCTATATAGGTTAATTCCACCTCGCCCCTGCTCTGTTCCTCGTTCATCTGCACGCGCACATCGTATTGTGGATGCCAGGAGGCGTTTTTGACCAGGTAGGAGACCTCGATCTCAAGCTCGCCTGCCTGGACCAGTTCTACATTAATCACCGCAGCCAGCCGATCTGGCTGCCTGTTGCCCTGCTTCTGCCACAGTTCGCGCTGTTTAGCGGAGATATCCTGCTGCACGCGCTTCAGCTCAATCTCTAGCGCCTGCGCCGCCTCGGCATCTTCTAGCGCCTGAGACGCCATAAAGCGAAAGAACTCGGCGCAATCCTCCGGTTTCATCTGTCCCTTTGCCAGTCCTCTAGCGAAGTCGTGCGCCTGCTCTCCCAGCGCGCTCAGCCACTTGCGCCGATCGTTCAGGGCATCCTGGCGCGCCTGCAAAAGTTGCTCATTCTGTTGGAGCTGTTCCAGTGCGTTTTGCAGCGTCTGGATCTCCTCCTCTGGCGGGCGGCTATAAAAGGCCGTCGTCACATCGACATTGAGGATGCGCGTCCCCTCCGGTCCCTGTCCCGCCGCGCGCAAAGACTCGCGGATAAATTGGGGCAGATTATTTATATGCAGCTCGTGCTCGCCTGCTTCCATCTGAATTGCGCCGCGCCTCGTCACCAGGGCGCGGTCGGAATAGACCGTCACGTCTTGTATCGGCGCTTCAAGATCGACCATCGTTGACCCCTTTTTTGAAAATTTAGCGGACCATCATATCACAGTATGTACGTTCGATGATCTCGAATAGTTCCCCTATTGCTGCCTGCTGGATGTGCCATAATGCTACTATACCTTATCAACTTCAAAAGGATAAAACATGACCTTTAACCTGCACAATCTGGCTAGCGAAGACTTTTGCTACCTGACCACAACCGGTCGTATCTCGGGTCGCCCACACACGATCGAGATCTGGTTCGCCCTGGATGGGCGCACGCTCTATATACTTTCTGGGGGACGCGATAAGGCGGACTGGGTGCGCAATATAGCACGCGCTCCGCAGGTACAGGTAAGAATTGGCACAACGCTATTCGATGGGCAGGCACGCATAGTGGAGGCTCATACGGAGGAGGACGCTCACGCCCGCAAGTTTGTCACAGATAAGTACACGCCGCGTAGTAGTGATGATCTCAGCGACTGGTCCCGTACCTCGCTTCCTGTTGCGGTGGAGCTATTGCATCCATAAAATTGTCTATCTAGCGATGCTGCAATCGTCCCAGTGAGCAACCAGATAACGTCCCTGCCTAGTTAGTAATATGGCACCCTTTTCTTGACAGGTACTTTCGTGATCGTCTATGCTGAAGATGCAGACGACTATTATTTTATGCCGATAAGGAATATAAAGGTCCCCATTGTCACTGGCAGCAGGGGTAGTAATGAAAGGATTAGCCATGACTACATCCGACTCATCGGAGAATACATATATTATCGATATTGAAAGTGCCGCCGAGACTGCGCGCTTGATTGAACAGGACAAGCTCTTTACGCAAGTGATGGGTGGCCTCTTTCCCGAACAGACGCCCGAAACGTTGGCCTCCATCAAATATCTTCTCGACATTGCCTGCGGTCCGGGAGGGTGGGTGGTGAACGTTGCCTATCAGTATCCTCACATTGAGGCGATGGGGGTTGATATCAATCGCACGATGATTGATTATGCCAATGCGACGGCGCGCTCGCAAGGACTGTACAACGCGAGTTTTGAAGTCATGGACGCCAAAAAACCACTTACATTTGAGAGCGGTTCGCTGGACTTTATCAATACACGTTTCATCGCGGGTTTTATGGATCAGGTGTCCTGGCCCGTGCTTATCGCTGAGTGCATACGCGTGCTGAAGCCCGGCGGCGTCCTGCGCCTCTCAGAGAATGAGATGGGTGTCTCAAATAGCCTTGCCTCACAGACCATTCAGGACTATTTCTATCGCATCCTTGCCGCGCAGAAGCGTACTTTTTCCGTCGATGGGCGCACAACTGGAATTACACATATGCTGGGCAAGTTGTTGAGCGATGCAGGCTTCCAGCGCGTCGGACAGCGGCCTTATGTGCTCGATGCGTCCTCCGGCGCGGATCTGCACGTAGTCACCAGCAAAGACTATGAGATCTCCCTCGCGCTCATCAAACCCTACCTGGTGGCATCGAAGATGATAGAGGAGGCCGAGTTTGATCGCCTCTATAATACGTTCCTGCTCGATATGTTGCAGGATTCTTTTCGCTCGCTCCTCTATGGCCTGACTGTATGGGGATTCAAGCCGCTGGCATAGGATGCTTCGGCGTTCGTCCTTCTTATCGTCTCTCCTCTAAAAAGTATCAGGGAGAGAAGGTCCGTATGCACACGAGTACCGCTTTTTGACAATGGGCAAAGAATGGAGTAAAGTACAGGTGTTCAATTCGAGCCTGTGAAGTTTGAGACGATAGAGGGAATAGCCCATGTCGACGCCCGCACGTAGACAGTATTTGCAGATCAAAAGTCAATATCCAGACACGATCCTTTTATACCAGATGGGAGATTTCTACGAGACGTTCGACGAGGATGCACGCATCACCGCCCGCGAACTGCAGATCGTGCTGACCAGTCGCGGCAACGGGGCCAACGCGGGCGAGCGTATTCCGCTGGCGGGCATTCCCTTGCATGCCCTGGATAACTACGTGGGCAAGCTGGTACATCGTGGCTACAAGGTTGCCATTTGCGAACAGCAGGGCGAGGTAGGGAAGGGCGTCGTCGATCGTGCCGTGACGCGCATTCTGACCGCCGGTACGCTCTCGGAACCCAATCTGCTGCCGGTGCGCCAGAATAATTACCTTGTCGCGATTGCACCTGGGCGCGCGCAGACGGGGCTGGCCGCCGTCGACGTTAGCACGGGCGAGTTCACCGTGACATGGTTTACGCCCGACGAATTGCCGGTCGCCCTGGACGCCGAGCTGCAGCGCCTTGCTCCGGTTGAATGCCTGCTGCCTGAAGGTAGCCGCCAGGACGCTTACCAGTTTCCTTCCAAAACGGTCACGCTTACACCTTGTCCGCCCTATTTCTTTGAGCACGAGGCTGCGCAGCAACGTCTATGTCAGCAGTTCGGCGTGCAATCGTTGGCGGCATATGGTTGCGCCCATGCCCCTCAAGCCATTGCGGCGGCGGGTACCATTCTCGCGTATCTGGAGAAGATGAACGTGGCGCTGCTCTCGCTGCTGACGGGTCTGCGCTCTTATCGTACGAGTAGCTATATGGTTCTCGATGCGCATACCCAGCGCAACCTCGAACTGTTGCAGGGGACGCGTAACAACAGCGTTCAAGGGAGCCTGTTGAGCGTACTGGATCGCACGATTACGCCGATGGGTGCGCGCAACCTGCGCAAGACGATCACCCAGCCACTGCTGGACCTGGGCGAGCTTGATGCACGTCTTGCCGGAGTCGAGGAACTCTACGAGAGTCCCGCTTTACGCAGCCGCTTTACGATGTCCTTGCAGGGACTGGGCGACCTTGAGCGCATCGCGGGACGCATTCGCCAGGGTAGCGCCGTGCGTAGCGAGGTACTTGGCCTGTGTGACTACCTCAGCGGTATGCCTCAATTGCGTACTTTGCTGCTGAGCTGCGATGCGCGCCTGCTGCAAGAACTCGCGGATGAGCTTGATCCTTGTTCCGAGGTAACGGATCTGGTCAGCCGGGCGCTCATGCGTATGGGCGAGGAGGACGAAGAGGGTGACGATGGCCGCGTGATCCGTCCCGGTTTCCACGCCGAACTCGACGAGCTCTTTGCCTCCATCCGCGACTCGCGCCGCTGGATGGTCTCACTGGAGGCCCGCGAGCGCGAGCGTACCGGTATTAAGACGCTCAAGGTCGGCTTCAATAAGGTCTTTGGCTACTATATCGAGGTCACAAACGCCAACATCAGGCTGGTTCCGTCCGACTACATGCGCAAGCAGACGCTGGTCAATGCCGAACGCTTTATCACGCCCGAGCTGAAAGAGCACGAGGCGCGTATTCTTAGCGCCGTTGAGCGCATCGAGGAGATGGAGCGCAGTCTCTACATCGACCTGCTGCGCCAGTTGAGCGTTTTCTATCCGCAACTGCTGCGCACCGCGACCGCCGTTGCGCGTATCGATGTGCTGCTGAGCCTTGCCGGGGTCGCGGCGCACCAGGGCTATGTGCGTCCAGTGTTGGAGCATGGCAACGCGCTCGATATCGTCGGCGGTCGCCACCCGGTGGTCGAGTACAGTCTCGACGGCGACGCCTTTATTCCCAACGACGCGTTGCTGGAGGCCGACGAGGGGACACGCGTGATGCTGCTCACCGGACCGAATATGGCGGGGAAATCGACCTACCTTCGCCAGGTTGCGCTGATTACCCTGTTGGCCCAGATCGGGAGTTTCGTGCCTGCCCGCAAGGCGCGTATCGGCCTGGTCGATCGCATCTTTACGCGTGTGGGCGCGGAGGACGATATCGCGTCGGGCAAGAGCACCTTTATGATCGAGATGGAGGAGACGGCGACCATTCTGCATCACGCGACGAAGCACAGCCTGATTATCCTCGACGAGATCGGGCGCGGCACCAGTACCTACGATGGCCTCGCCATTGCGCGCTCGGTCGTCGAATACCTGCACAACGAAACGTGCGCCCGCACGCTCTTCGCGACCCACTATCACGAGCTGGCCTCGATGGCCGACGAGTTGTCGCATCTCAGCGTCTGCACAATGTCGATCAGCGACGATGAGCAGGGAAACATCGTCTTCTTGCACCGCGTGGTACCGGGCAGCATCGGGCGCAGCTACGGCGTGCATGTGGCGAAGCTTGCCGGTATGCCCGCCAGCATCGTGCGACGCGCGGAAGAGGTACTGCACCACCTGGAGGCTGGACGCCTGGGCGAAGAGAGGCGAGACGTGTTTGCACGCGTGGGCCAGGAACTGACTCTCGGCGAGTACGCACTCCGTCCACATAACGGCGATGGCGTCGCGGTGGCCGAGGCGAACGGGCGCTATCAGTGGCAGAGCGACGAGGCCCGTATGGTCGCATCGGCTCTGGAGCAGTCCAGCGGCGGAGCCGATCTGGATGAGCTTGATCTCTGCGCCATCACTCCGCTGGATGCACTTAATCTGTTGTTTTTGCTGCAAAAGCAGCGCGTGAAGAGGTCAGGAACCCCTTAGGTTTCAACCCAAGGGCTTGCGTGAGTAAGCCTCCTGACCAGACTCAGCTAGGAAACTAGCTCCGTTACGAGCGAAATAGGTACGTTGGGATGCGTTGCCAGTCCCAACCGCTACGGTGTTGCATTAAACAGGCTGAAGGGGAAAGCTCGTGTGCTGCACGTCAAACCGTTCGATAACATTGTCGAGGCACACATTACCCGGGAAACCAGAGGCACTTCCTTTCCGATCACCTGACGGAGCGTCGCGCGTGATAGCTTCCTTGATGCTCGGAAGAAGAAGTGCAAAGGAGCATTTCTTTGTCATACGTTTTTGTCGTGGATACCAACAAAAAGCCGCTCACTCCTGTTCATCCAGGGGAAGCGCGGTTCTTGCTCACGAGAGGAAAGGCGGCAGTTCTCAAACGCTATTCCTTTACGATTGTGCTCAAAAGGGAAGGTGAGATACAAGGGGGCCAACCGTTGCGTGTCAAGCTCGATCCTGGCAGCCGCACCACAGGGATCGCCGTCGTGAATGAGACGACAGGCAAGGTGGTATTTGCCGCTGAACTGATCCATCGTGGGCAGGCAGTGAAGAACGCGCTTAATGATCGTCGGGCGATCAGGAGAGGACGCCGAGCACGCCATACCCGATACAGGAAGCCACGCTTCAACAATCGCAGAAGGCACAAAGGATGGCTTGCACCCTCACTAGAGAGCCGTGTTTGTAACGTCCTCACCTGGGTCAAACGCTTGATGCGTCTGTGCCCGATAGAAGCAATCAGTATGGAACTGGTACGGTTCGATATGCAAGCAATGGAGCAACCAGACATTGAAGGATGTCAGTATCAGCAGGGCACGCTGGCAGGCTATGAACTACGCGAGTACCTGCTAGAAAAGTGGGGGCGTCAATGCGCCTATTGTGCAAAAGAGAACCGTCCTTTGCAGGTTGAGCATATTGTTCCTCGCGCTAAAGGTGGCTCCAACCGGGCAAGTAATCTCACCCTTGCCTGTGAGCAGTGTAATCTCGCCAAAGGAACCCAGGATATTTCTGTGTTTCTCAAGAAAAAACCTGATGTGCTCACACGCATCCTTCACCAGGCAAAGACACCACTCAAGGATGCAGCCGCAGTTAATAGCACACGCTGGAGACTCTTTGAATGCGTACAAACGTTGGGTCTCCCCGTGGAATGTGGCAGCGGTGGACGGACGAAGTTCAATCGAATCATCCGCAATCTTGAGAAAGCCCACTGGGTGGATGCTGCGTGCGTGGGCACACGGACGCCCACCGAGCTTGATATCCAGGGAATAGTTCCCTTGCGCATTAAAGCAACCGGACAGGGAAGCCGCCAGATGTGCAGGATGGATAGGTACGGCTTTCCACGAACTAGCCCCAAACAGGCAAAGCGTGTGAAGGGATTTCAAACGGGCGATATCGTGCGAGCAGTAGTACGTCGTGGCGTGAAGGTTGGAACCTATGTGGGAAAGGTTGCGGTTCGTACTACTGGCTCCTTCAATATCACGACACCCGCAAGCACCGTGCAGGGGATTAGCCATCGCTGCTGCACCGTTCTGCATCACTGCGATGGCTATAGTTATCACCTATGAACAGGTAGAACGGTCTGCGCACCGTCTTTCTTTCCTCCACTGCCAGTGAAATGGCGTGGTTTCCAAAAAGGAACGTTTCTATGAGTTCATACATGCTATCAGGTACAGAATTACAGAGGATGCCGCTATTGGCGTTGCCACCGGAGGTTGCGGAGCGCATCGCGGCGGGTGAGGTGATCGAGCGTCCCGCGTCGGTGGTCAAAGAACTGGTAGAGAACGCGCTGGACGCCGGGGGGCGCGCTATCCACGTCGAACTGCGCGGTGGCGGTCTGCGCCTCGTGCGCGTTACCGACGACGGCTACGGCATTCCCGAGGACGAATTGGAGCGCGTGTCCCAGCGCCATACGACTAGCAAGATTCGTGCCGTTGAGGATCTGGGCCGCCTGCACACACTCGGTTTTCGCGGTGAGGCGCTCGCCAGCATCGCGGCGGTAGCCGAGGTAATTCTGGTCAGTCGCGCTATAGAGACCGAGGTGGCTGGTCAGGAGCACCCGGCGCAGCAACTGACGTTGCGCGGCGGCGCGATCCTTCAGCGCGGACGCCGGGCGCGCCTGCATGGTACGACGGTGACGGTGCGCGACCTCTTCTATAACGTGCCTGCGCGCCTCAAGTTCATGCGTGGTGCGCGCACGGAGAACGGCCATGTTGTGCAGTTGTTGCGCCGCTACGCCGTGGGCTATCCATCCGTGCGTTTCAATCTAACCATCGACGAGCATAGCGCCTTGCAGACTGGTGGCTCGGGCGATCTGGCCGTGACCCTGGCCGAACTCTATCATCTCCCGCTTCAGGAGATGCTTCATCCCGTAGATGCCAGCGATGGCGCGCACTACGTCATTCACGGCTATATCGGCAACCGCGTCCTGGCGCAGAGCAATCGCCAGTATGTCACACTTTTTGTCAATGGACGCTGGGTGCAGTCGAAGCCTTTGCAGGAGGCGCTGGAGCAGGGATATCGCGGCCTGCTGCCGAAGGGAAAGCACCCGCTGCTCGTTCTCTATATTGATCTGCCACCGGGCGAGGTAGATGCAAACGTACACCCTGCCAAAACTGAGGTGCAGCTTGAGCACGAGGAGATGGTAACGGCGGCGCTGACGCAGACCGTGCGCGCCGTATTGGAGCGCAGTCCAGCCCTGCCAGAGGCGGTGAATTTTCCCGGACCCGTATTGGCAAATCAGCGTCGCCTCCCCGGTCCACGGCGGCGCGGCCTGCATATCGCGGAGTCAGCGGAAGGGTACAGAGCAGAGCAGGCAGCGCCCGGAACGGCTGAGGTCATTGCCCATTTGCGCCCGCTCGCCCAGTTGCAGCAGGCCGTCATCCTGGCGGAGGCACCCGACGGTAGCCTCTACCTGGTCGATCAGCACAGGGCGCACGAGCGCGTCATCTACGAGTACCTGCGCCGTACCTATGCAGGCGGCGAAGAAGCGGTCGACGCGCATCTCTTACTAGAACCCGTTATCGTCGAGATGAAGCGGCATCAGGCCGATCTCCTGGAGCAGCGCCTGCCCATGTTGCGCGGCCTTGGTCTGGAATGCGAACGTTTCGGTGGGCGCAGCTTCCTGATCCGCTCGGTCCCCGCCGGTGAAGGAAACGAGCAGCTGGCGGCGCACCTGCACGAACTGGCTGGCATCGCCGCCGAGGATAGTCCCGACTGGGAGGATCACCTCTTGATCGGCCTCGCCTGTCGTTCCGCGCTGCGTCGCGGTCGCGAGTTGGGGGCAGGCGAACAGACAGCGTTGCTCAAAGCGCTGGCCGCCGTTGCCGCCCCCGCCGTCTGTCCGCACGGTAGCCCCGTCCTGCTGCACTACAGCCGCACCTTCTTAATCGACAAATTTGATTGGTAAGGTTCTGTGAGAAAATTCAGTCTCTCCCTGGAATGAACCTTCTGCTCAGTGGCAGTTTGCCGAAGAGCAACGCCGCTGCCAGGAGGGTCACAACGAGCAGAGCGATGCAGCCGACTGCGAGTATCTGCTCGAGATTGTCTTCGCGTATCTCGACCTCGCGCAATGAGCGACCTGCGAGCACAAAGCCTGAAGTCGTCGGCCCCTTGAATTGTGTCACGACGATAGCGCTGCGCACCCCTGGGCGCGGCTGCCACGTCAGGCGATCCTCGCCGTTCTGCTTCACATAGTCAAAGATACCATTGGGGATAGATGGCATCTGCCCATCCAACTGTCCAGACGCGGCGATAGGGTTTCCGTTCGCATCGAATACGATCAGGTAAGGAGCTAAGCTGCTGGCGATATCGACCTTCTCAGTCGGCACCACGATTTGCAAAGGCTGTCCGCCCGCCAGCTTTGACGCCGCATCCTCGGCCAACTGAATCTGCGGATCATTGGCGGATTGCCTGATCACCTGCTGCATTGCCGCGTAGCTCAGCCCGCATAGTCCAGTGATAATGATAGCGACGAGGAGCCAGTATTTTAAAATAGTTTTCAATAGAGTGCACTCCTTGCTATAGTAGTAATAAAGGTCTTTGCAGACCCGTTGTGCTAAGGATAACCGCTAACTGGTCTTCGCGCTATGCTTTGAGTGCTCTTAACTAAGGATTTAAGTGTTGTTCTATCAAAAACAAAGAGAAGATCTTTTCAGGTGAAGAATTGCTCGACAGGCACTGAAAAGCCTGCTGCAATCTTAGAAGGGATGCTCTCTCGTCCATGAAAGATACCGGATGAGTAATACGTTCCTGCTTCCAGGATGAGGACTTCAACGTTTCGTTCCGTGGGATCGACTATCCAGTACGCGGAGACGCCCGCGAGAGCGTAGGCGTTCCGTTTCTTATAGCGATCGTGCTCTTTCGTCGCGGGAGAGGCGACTTCGACTACCAGATCTGGGGCTCCGAGAATGCGCTTCTCCGCGATCCTCTCAAGATGAGTATTGAGGATAACCAGCACATCAGGCTGGACAATCGTGCTGGCATTGAGCCTGACATCGACGGGAGCCACAAATACCCTTCCCATACCTTTGAGCTTTATGTAGTTACGCAGGTGTGCAAAAATCTCGCCAACAATCTCCTGGTGCGCTATATCGGGGGCGGGCGTCATAAACAGTACTCCATCCACAACTTCGTAGCGCTTCCCGTCTTCTGGAATAGCAGCGTAGTCTTCGTACGTCCAGTTGCCCTGTCCTGGCCCTGCGACATGATCGGCGGCGGTGACAAATGATGGTGTCGTACTCATGGTTGTCCTGCTTTCCATTGTATAACTCATGAAGCGCTCCCTCCTCTTTTCCATTTCTATATTGCATAGTAGCATAAAAGAAGCGGAATTTCAAAAGAAGTTTATCTATTATGTGTTGGTGAAGAGAACGGTCAGCGCCGTAGCATACGTACCAGCAGCTCGGCGACGATCAGGAAGACGATATCGAGTGCGAGCAGGACCAGCAGCGCGAAGTTGATGCGCGAGGCGACGAACGTGCCAATGATCAGCAGTTCGGCCTTGTTGATGTGGTGGAAGTACCAGAAGGCCAGCGCTACAAGGAGGAGGAGGACGATGAGGCCAGCGACGAAGCGGCGCGCGCCCTTCCAGTCCTGTGAGCTTGGCCAGAGTTCCGAGGTAACGGTAAGGATCAGGTAGGGGGCGAAGATCAGCGTCCACAGCGGCCAACCGGGGCGCATGAGCTGGAGGTGTTGGTTGACGCCAGACGCGAGATCCCACACATTGTAGCCCGTTGCGACCCAGTAGAGAAATATGAACGCCGCGATGCCGCCGAAGAGTGGAGCGACGCCGCTCAGGCCATCGCCAACGTAGCTCATGAAGCGGCCTTCGGGCCGGACGTACTGCACTTCGCCCAGTTGCAGTGATTGGCGATTTCCTCTGCGCACAACTTGCCCGCGCACATCGCGCTGCACCGTTGGCTTGATACGAAAGAAGGTTACACTGGTAATGCGAAAACCAAAGGGGCTGAACAGCAAAACGGCAATGGCGTGGCTCATCTCGTGCAGAATGACGCCCGGCGCATTGAGCCAGAACCAGACAAGCAATCCTTTATCACCAAAGAGCCGATAGCCGATCTCTTCCACGCGGCGGCGCAAGCCCTTGCGGGTGAAGCGCAACAGTATAAAAAGCACGAACACCGCCGCAATGACCATCCACGGCAGATAGGGCGTCAGTTGTTGCGTAACTCTGCTGTCGGGTATCATCTTTCTACTTTCACCGTTGTGTTGTTGGCCTTTCTACTATTGTAGACGCTACATGCAGTTCAGTCAATAGCTCATTTTAATTTCTATCAGGTGAATGCAAGCAATCTACTCCTACAAAGACAACGCTCTACGGCGCGATTTCTTGCAGCTCTTTCTGCTCGTCTTCGGTCTCCTCGTTTTCCGTCATCTGTTGTTTGTGCTTGCGATTATAGTAGATGCCCCATGCACCGAAGGCAATCTCGCAGACCGTCATCAGGTAGAGCACGCGGTCGAGTCCGAAGATGTCAGCGAAGACGCCGATGAACAGGATGATAGGGATGGCGCAGGCGTTATAGAGCACCAGTTGCAGGGCCAGCACGCGCCCCTTAATCCATTCGGGCGTCAGTTCCTGTACTGCGGTCAGGGCTGGAATATTGATGAAGTCAAGCGCAAAGCCAGCTGCGCCCATAATCAGCGCGACGACGATCAGCAGAAGCGGATTGCCGTTCCAACCGTGTGGCTCCAGGACGTGGGCCAACAGCGTGACCAGGGGCAGCAACGTCGTTGCGATAGTCAGCATAATCACGCCTATCAAAATGGCGCGTGCCTTTCCCATGCGGCGTGTGAGGTGCGGCATCAGGACCGATCCGGCGACGAGTCCGATGCCTGCCGGTGCGAAGATAAACGCCATCGACGTGGCCGGTAGCCCGAGCAACTGTGTGACGATCGGCGTGGCGAGCTGGCTGATGACGAGCATTAATATGCCCGCGAACGAGAGTTGGATGACCGCCAGGAAGAGCGCCTTGTTACGGCGCACAAAACTCCAGCCCTGGTACATCTCGGTCCATACATTGCTGAGTATGCCCATCGTCTCGCCTGTAAGCGTTCCGGCCTTGTTCGGCTGTTTCGTACTCTCCCTGAAACTGGCCTTAGGTATAAGCACGATCAGCAGCGCGCAGACGAGGTAGGACAGCGCGATGATCCCATACAACTGTATAAGAGGGTCGAAGACCAGGGTAGAGATGTGGAATGTAGGCAGGAAGCTCAGCAGAAGGGGGGCGAAAATAATAAAGCCCAGCGCCTGCGAGAGCATAAAGGTAATATTGAACAGCGAGAGCGCGGGCATCAACTCTTCGTCGCTGACCAGTAGCGGAATGGCGGACCCCTCGGCAGGCGTAAAGAACTGCCCAATCGACGAGATCAGGAAGGTTAGCAGATAGGCGGGTAGCAGAAGATTGTGGTTAATGAGCAATACGCCCATAAAAATAAGCGTAGCGATGGCACGCAGACAGTTGCTGGCCCACAACACGCGCCGCTTATTCATGTGGTCCACGAAGACTCCGGCGGGACCGCCAAGAATCACGGCGGGAACGCTAAAGCAGATAATTGCCAGTCCCACCAGCGTCGTCGAATGCGTCGCCGTCTCGATCAGGATGAGCAGTGCGAAGTTCGAAGCATTGAGCATCGTCATGGAGATGAGCTGGGCCAGCCAGATGCGCAGAAAGTTTCTCTTTTTCAATAGCGTGAGAAATCCCCCGCTGCGATTGACCGTCATTTATGCATCTCCTTCTTGTATCATACGTAGCAATCTCCGGCAACGCGCCGTGTGCCTGTGCAGTTAGTATCCCTCAGTTAGCATACCTTAGGAAGGTTATTCCTCATCCGCGAAAGGATCATCCTCAGTCTTGACGGCGCGTGGCAAGACCTGTTTGACGCGTCGTTCGACCTCGGAGCGTGGCAACAGCACGCGTCGGCCACACTTCTCACAGCGCAGGCCGATATCGGCACCCAGGCGCACCACCTCCCAATCCGTATTTCCGCAGGGATGCTGCTTGCGCAGGCGTAAACGGTCCCCCAACTCAAAATGTATCGGTTGCATAACTATCCTGTCTTCCGCTCCTCGCTATCTACTGATAGAGGAAGAACCTGCCGCACATCGCAGGGTTTCAACCCTGGCGAATAGGCGGGTTTCCCGTAGCTTTAGCCCGAAAGTCCTTCTCTGTTTGCATATCTGCTCTTTTTTGCTATACTGCTTCTGTAGTCCAGTCGCACACGAATAACTCAGTACTGTTTGCCGGTTCCGCGATACATCGTTCTCGCGGGTAAAAGCAGTAACGTACCACCCGTTCGTTGTGCCAACCGAGACACCAGGTCTTTTAAGAGCCCACAAGCCACCTGGCGTGGTTGTCACGAATTGCACGGCTCGGACGGAGCCTTCAGGAGAGTCCGCTTTCCTGAGAAGCCGCTGGGTTTCAAACCCTGGTGGAGTCGTCACACGTACAAACCATGCTCAAGGATGTACTGCTCTACCGCTTCCGGCGTCTGATACTTGATCGGTCTTCCCTGCGCGACCCGCTGACGCAGATCGGTGGAGGAGATCTCTAGCAACGGTGCCTGAACGACGCGCAAACGTTGCAGAATGCCGGGCAGACGAGACTCTAACAGGCTGTTGTACTTATCCTCATCTAGAGCGTTGCTATAGCCGGGACGCCCCACCGCGACCAGGGCATCCAGTTGTGCCAGGATACCTTGCGGATCGTACCAGGTGTGCAGCTCCTCCAGACTATCCCAACCGATAACAAAGGCAAGCTCCACATTCATCCCCCACTGTGCGCGCAGAATACGCAGCGTATCAACCAGGTACGATGGTCCCGGTCGGTCCATCTCGACGAGCGAAATGTTGAAGTGTGGATTCGAAGCCAGCGCCAATTCAAGCATCGCCAGGCGGTGCTGTGCCGGAGTTGTCGCCCGTTTCAATTTGTGCGGCGGCTGCCCGGCGGGAATAAAGACCATCTCCGCGAGACCAAGGGTACTGCGCACCTCCTCCGCGACCACCAGATGCCCATAGTGAATGGGATCAAACGTTCCCCCCACCAGACCGATGCGTCGTCTCTCTGGTCCATATCCTTCCAACGTACCGCGACTCCTTTAAGCAACACAATGGTACTGTTGCGCTAACATCATCATATATTTCCGGCAAACTCTTTCACCGCCAGGTCTGCGTCGGGCAGGGCAGTATGCAGTATGAACATAACGTCTGTAACTATCTCCGGCTGCCCGGTAGCGATCCAGAAATGCAGAGTGAGGGTGATTTTTTGTTCTATATAGGTGCTGAAGACGACATCCGGTTCTGGCTTCTCCATCACATGTTCTATCTCCTGCACCACCGCCAGAATCTGCCGCGCTGTCTCTCCCTTCACGAACTTCTCCTGCGGCAGCGTCACATCGACGCTGGCCCGTCGCTCGTTATAGAACGAATTGTTGACGACGATGCCGCCGAAGACGAGCGAATTGGGGATCGTGATCTCTTCGCCGCTGACGAGTCGCAGTTTGGTTGCGCGCAACTGGATGTCTTCAACCTTGCCCGTGTAGGTCGCTGTGCTGATGATTTGACCGATAAAGAAAGGCCGCTCTACAAGAATATAGAAGCCAGCGACCAGGTCTTTCAAGATATCCTGTATCGCAACGGTAATCAGAACGGTAATGATGCTGATCGCCGCCACGGGAAATTCCAGGGGGATATGCCAGATCGAGAGCAGCCAGAAGGCGGTTAAGAGGAGAATAGCGATAAAAAAGACGCGCCCGACTAAGGTGCGAATGTTGATATCTATACGATTGGTTTCCAGGCTACGTATCGTGACGTTGCGCATGGTGCGCGCAACGCCCAGGCCAAGCGCGATCAGCAGTATGGAGCCGCCGATCTGCCCCACGAGCGAGGCGATCTGGCCCACCAGGGGGATTGCCGTAACTTCTCGCACCAGTTGCGGTAATGTATCGACGCTCCATAGGTAGATGATGGGTGATGCCAGGGCCGCTATAAGCGGTAAGGGCAGCACGACAAGGACGCCCAGCGTCTGTACCAACCAGGCGTCGAGTTCGGTATTCTTTTTCAGGCGCTCAACCAGCCTGTGCCTCAAGAGCAGGCCAATGACGAGCGCGACGATAAAGATGAGTCCAATCAGGACGATGCGCAGTGGTGTAGCCAACATAGTTCCTATTGCCTGAAGAATAAAGATTGTGTTTGAAGTAAAGGTCATTAGAAGTTTTAAAACTCAGCTTTCTAAATGGGTAGTATTGTTTTTTAACATTGCGCGCATTATATCATATGTAGGCTGAGTGGACTGACGTGCAAGCACAGATGGGCTAGTGGCGCTCCCCACTTCTAGCAGTCCGCAGCTTGCGGCGAGGCGTCCCACGATCTGTTCAGGCGTGGCTCCGGCGGCGCGCAGTGGGGCGATGCCCGTGCTCTGTGCGCGTTTGGCGAGGCGTTTTCCCTGTTCGTCAAGCAAGAGAGGGACGTGGGCGAAGGTTGGCACTGGGAAGCCGAGGGCTTCGAAGAGCAGGATCTGGCGCGCAGTTGAGGAGAGCAGGTCGGACCCGCGCACGACCTGGTTGATGTGCATAAGCCCGTCATCGACGACAACGGCGAACTGGTACGCGAAGATGCCATCTGCGCGGCAGACGATGAAGTCGCCGACCGCGTTCTGTACATGCTGTGTGATCGGGCCTTCTACGAGGTCGTTGAATGTGACAATACGCTCATCGGCAACGCGGAAGCGCAGCGCAGGACGGCGTCCGGCGACCTCGTATGCGGCGCGCTGCTGCCGCGTGAGGGTGCGGCAGGTGCCGGGATAGCGCGGACCCTCCTGGGCACCCTGCTGCGGCGTGCTGGCAATGCGCGCCGCCTGGGCGATCTCGGCGCGACTACAGTAGCAGGGATAGACGAGATCAGCGGCGCGCAGGCGTTGCAGGTAATCCTGGTAGATGGCTATGCGCTCGCTCTGAATATAAGGCGCGTAAGGACCACCGCAACCTGGCCCCTCGTCCCAATCTAAACCCAGCCACTGCAGGTCGTCGAGCATGCGTCGCGCCGCGCCCGGTCGCACGCGTGGCTGATCGAGGTCTTCGACGCGCAGCACAAATTGTCCTCCACTAGCGCGTGCGAAGAGCCAGGCCAGCAGCGCCGTGCGTAGATTTCCCATATGTAGATCCCCGCTCGGACTGGGCGCGTAGCGTCCGCGCAAAGGTTGTATTGTCATCCCTGGTAGCATTCTATGCTCGATTGGTTCCCTTTCTAGTCTCTAACGGAGTATATTTTAGCTGTTTGCACCAGGTTTGCATAGAGGTTATGCAAGTGAGCTGGAGCAAAGTGAGAGCAATTGTATTTCCATTTTGCAGCAACCGTGGGCTATAATGAGCCATGAAAGTCCGTTGACATAAACTTTTTGCCTGCCGTAACTCTTTAGTAGGGATGGAGCTTGCCTCCATTCGGCTGAGGAGAAGCGTTGTAGAGAACCGGATGGAGGCAAGCTCCATCCCTACTGGTTAAAAAGCGAATTCCTTAGTTAAGAAAGAGGTATTTATTCATGTCCATGAAATATGGCATCTCCCTTCCCCAGGGCTGGATAATGGATCTGGCGAGCATCAAGGACCCGGTTGAGGCGTATGAGACGATGACGCGCGTCGCCCAGACTGCTGATGAGGTTGGCTACGACTCTATGTGGCTGGTCGATCACTTCCACACGATTCCGCAGCCGTCGCAAGAAGTGACTTTTGAATGCTGGACAACTACGGCGGCGCTGGCACGCGATACAAAGCGTATCCGCATTGGTCAGATGGTTACGTGTAACAGCTACCGCAACCCCGCGCTGCTGGCCAAAATGGCGAGTACCGTCGATGTGTTGAGCCACGGACGCCTGAACTTCGGCATAGGCGCGGGCTGGTATGAGCACGAGTATCGCGCCTATGGCTACGAATATCCCGATGGACCTGAGCGCTTGCGCCAACTGCGCGAGGCCGTACAGGTCATCCTGGCTATGTGGACGCAGGAAGAGGCGCAGTTCGAGGGCAAGTACTACCAGGTGCGCGGTGCCATCAATCAGCCGAAGGGCGTGCAAAAGCCCCATATTCCCCTGCTTATCGGTGGAGGCGGCGAGAAGGTCACGCTGAAACTTGTTGCGCAGTATGCTGACGCCTGCAACGTGAGCGGCGATCTCGCTACCCTGGAGCACAAGTTTGCCGTCATTAAAGAACATTGCGAGGCCGTTGGGCGCGACTACAACAGTATCCATCGTACAACGGGAACAATCTGCATCATCGCAGATACTGATGAGGAGGCTATCGCTAAGACACCTGAGCTGGCGAAAGCCCGTTTTGGACCTGCTATAAATAACGCGCTCATTGGCAGTCCCGACACGATTCGCAAGCGTATCGCAGCATACGAGGCGGCTGGCGTGCAGGAGCTACAAATGAACTTTCTTGATGTTCTCCAAATGGACTCGATCCGTCGTTTTGCGCAGGAGTTCATCACGCTGTGACGTCCTTGGAGACCTTGCATAGCTCTGACCAGGGACACGTTCCTTCTTTGTGCTCCCTATCAGCAGGGAAGACATTGAACTCAGCCAGCAGCCTCACCAGCGTACACACGGGCAGGCCGACGACGTTTAAGTAACAACCGTCGATGCGCTCGGTTGGTTGGAACTGGGGATGCTGGATGCCGTACGCGCCCGCCTTGTCCATTGGATCGCCGGTGGCGATATACGCCGCGATCTCCTCTTCGCTATAAGAGCGCATGAGGACCGGCGTATCGCAGCTGGCGGCGCGCATCTCCAGGCTGTCATCAAGCATAGCGCTAACCACGATGCCTGTGACGACATGGTGCCAGCGCCCACGCAGGGAGAGCAGCAGTTGACGCGCGTGCTCCTCGTCGCGTGGCTTACCCAGCACCGCGTCGTCGAGCAGGACGGTCGTATCGGCGGTAATGACCACGCGATTGGCCACTTCGGGCAATGAGTGGGTCGCCAGCGCTTTCTGTTCGGCGGTCCAGCGCGCCAGTGCTGTAATCGGGCCGCGATAGGTCTCCTGCAGGGCGTCCTCGTCGGCAGGCGAAATCGCGACGCTATAGGGAAGTCCGAGCAGGCTGATAAGCAGCCTCCGCCGTGGCGAGGCGGAGGCTAACAGTAATGGGAGGGATTGTGTCGTCAAGATGCACGCTCCAGGACCGCTATGCATTCGATATGTGCCGTCTGTGGAAACATATCGAGTGGCTGCACCGAACGTAGGCGGTAGACGGGATGAAGATGACAAAGTATAGCAAGGTCACGCGCCAACGTAGATGGCTCGCACGAGACATAGACGATGCGCGTCACAGGATTGTTGATAAGCGCGTCGAGCACGACCTGTTGACAGCCCGCGCGCGGCGGATCAATTACCAGTCCATCAACGCGCGCAGCCAGGTTCGGTAGCAGGTCCTCCACCTTACCCTTGAGAATCTCGACGTTCTGCACGTCGCGTAGATTCCATTGCGCATCCTTGATGGCGCTAGCCGATTCTTCTATGGCGATGACCTTGCCGACGTGTCCCGCCAGCAGGCGCGCAAACGTTCCGACGCCGCAGTAGGCATCGACGACGGTCAGCTGCTCCTGTGACTCATTGTTAGCGGAGTGCAGCAGGCCGTCGAGCACCATCTGCGCCATCTTCTCCGCCTGCGCCGTGTTGGTCTGGAAGAATGAGCTGGGCCGAATGCGGAACGTCGCGCCGGACAGCACCTCTTCCATTGTCTCGCCGCGCAGATCGAGTCCGGCAGCGGCAAGCTCCTGGGCCACTTCAGGCGTCGGTGTTGGCTGAAGCATGACCTGGTCGCTGACCGCGCTACAGCGTATCAGGGCCTGGGGCCGCGCGTTCTCATGCTGGCTGAGCACGTTCAGAGCGCGGTTGATCTTCTCCTGCGCGATCGGGCAGTTTGTGAGCGGGAGCACGCGATGACTGCCGCGAGCTGTCAGACCGGGCTGTCCGCTGCGATTGACCGAGAAGCGCATATGGTTGCGATAGTTCCACGGGATAGCGCAGGGCACGGTATCCAGCAGCGGCGCGGCGCTGAAGCCGCCGACATCATGCAGGAGTTGCTGTACCATGGAGCGCTTCCAGGCGAGCTGAGCCTCGTAGCGCATATGTTGGAGCTGGCAGCCGCCGCAGGTGCCGAAGACCGGGCAGGGGGCCGCGACGCGCAGCGGCGAGACCTCGTGTAGTTCG
>Ga0066793_10000140_pt1 | contig 23590 bp, 18 predicted proteins | sample PersoiDNA2013189_FD_83876 | JGI IMG/M metagenome (GOLD analysis project Ga0066793, IMG submission 83876) | Permafrost soil microbial communities from the Arctic, to analyse light accelerated degradation of dissolved organic matter (DOM) -... | ecosystem: Environmental > Terrestrial > Soil >... | reverse complement strand
GGATCTATCGGTCGATGAGATCGTCGCGCGTGGCTTCGACAAGGCAACCGTGGGCAGCGTGCTCGATCTGGTGAAGAGAAATGAATACAAGCGGCGGCAGGCGCCGCCGGGCGTGCGCGTCAGCCGCCGTGCGTTTGGTCGTGATTGGCGCTACCCGATTACCAACGGCTATCGGCGCTAGAGCTCACCAGAGTCGCCACCACGATCTTTTCTTCGGCGCATCCGCCGGCTGTTCGCCGCCCGGATAATTGAGCGCATAAACCTCGCGCGCCTGATCGGCAAGCGGCGTAAGACCCAAGCGGTCGTTGGCGTCGATGAGAATTTTCAGCGCCGCGCGCACCGCCGGCGCGCCGTCGAATTGTTCGATGGTCTGCTTGGCGCGCTGCGCGGCGGCGACGTAGGCGCCGCGCTTCACGTAGTAGCGCGCCACATTCACATCGTAGTCGGCGAGGCGATTGCGCAGGAATACCATGCGCTGGCGCGCATCGAAGGCATACTCGCTCTTCGGATATTGCTCCACCACGGTGCGGAAGGCGTCAAAAGATTTGCGCGCGTTACTGGGCGCGCGCTGGCTCAAGTCGGCATGAAAGGCGCGTTCGATGATGTTCGGCACGCGCTCGAAATCGACGAGGCCCTTCACGTACCATGCATAGTCGACGCGCGGGTGAGTGGGGTTCTCGCGCACGAACTGCTCGGCGGCGTCGAGCGCCGACTCGCGCTCGCCTTCCTTGTAGTAAACGAAGATCAGATCAAGCCGACCCTGGCGCGCCTGGTCCGTGAACGGAAAGCGCGCGGTGAGCGCCTCATAAGTCTTGATGGCGTTCTTGAAGTCGTAGGCGGTCAGCTGCTTATGGGCGGTCTTGTACAGAGCCTCGGGGTTTAGTTTCGCAAGCTTGTCCTCGCGGTGGCGATGAAACAGGCTGCAGCCGGATAGCATGGTGAGCGCCATGAAGGCGCCGAACCAGGCTCGCCATGGCCGTGATGTTGATAGCAAGAAGGACCTTTCATTGAATTCGGGTCGACGAATCCGCGGAAGTATAACGAATCCCTCGCCCGGGACTGGGACCGCAGCGGAGGCTTGCGAGTTCCGCAGCCATGCATTCGCGCTGCCGGCCGGACTTGCCGGCCTGCGCCTCGACCAGGCGCTCGCCAAAGTTCTGCCGCAGTATTCGCGCGCACGCCTGCAGGAGTGGATCCGTGCTGGCGCGGTCACGGTCGACGGGCGCCTGCCGCGCACCCGCGATGTCGTCAAGGGCGACGAAGCGGTGCAGATCCAGGCGCGGATCCGAGCCGTCGGGGCGGTTGCATCCGAGGTGATGGAGCTGGCAGTCGTGTGGAGCGATCCGCACCTGCTCGTCATCAACAAGCCCGCCGGGCTGGTGGTGCACCCCGGCGCCGGCAATGCGCGCCACACTTTGCAGAACGGCCTGCTCGCGTTCGACCCGCAGCTTGCGCGCGTGCCGCGTGCCGGACTCGTGCATCGACTCGACAAGGATACGAGCGGGCTTTTGGTGGTGGCGCGCACCCCGGAGGCGCACACCGCGCTCGTTGCCGAGCTTGCGGCGCGCCAGATCCATCGCAGCTACGTGGCACTTTGCACCGGTGTCATGACCGGCGGGGGTACGGTTGACCAGCCGATCGGTCGTCATAGGAGCCTGCGGACCCGTATGGCGGTGCGCGCGGATGGGCGCGCTGCCATCACCCATTTTCGCATCATGCGGCGTTTCCCGGCGCATACGCTGGTCAGCGTGGCGCTTGAGACCGGGCGCACCCATCAGATCCGCGTGCATCTTGCGCACCTCGGATTTCCGCTCGTCGGCGATCCTGTTTACGGCGGACGCCGCCGGCTGCCCCCCGGGGCGAGCGCGAAGCTCGTGCAGGAACTGACTCTGTTCAAGCGCCAGGCACTGCACGCCGCGCGTTTAGGCCTGACGCATCCCTTCACGCACGAGGAGCTCGCGTGGGAGGCTCCCATCCCCGCCGATCTGGTCTCGCTGCTCGCGGCGCTTGCCGCCCCGTAGCTGATGGCCGAATCACTCATCATTCCTGAGTGGCCGGTCCTTCCCGGGGTCCGGGCGGCTTTTACGCTGCGCACCGGTGGGGTCAGCCGGGCGCCTTTTGATTCGCTCAACGTCGGCCGGCACGTGGGGGATGACGCAGGGGCGGTCGAGGAGAATCGCCGGCGCATCGCGCATCTTCTTGAACTCCCCGCCGAGCCTGCCTGGCTCGAGCAGGTGCATGGGGTGCAGGTCGCGGATCTTGATTGCACGGCGAGCGCCCGGCGCGCCGACGCTGCGGTCACGCATGCCGCGGGACGCATCTGCGCGGTACAGGTGGCTGACTGTCTGCCGGTGCTCCTCGCGGCGAGGAATGGCGCGGCGGTCGCCGCCGCGCATTGCGGCTGGCGCGGGCTTGCAAGCGGTGTGCTTGAGGCTACCGTGCGCGCCCTCGGCGTCACGGCGGGCGAGCTTTGCGCGTGGCTCGGACCTGCGATCGGACCTGCCGCCTTCGAGGTCGGAGAGGAGGTGCGCGCGGCGTTCCTGGCGCAGGATGAGCGCGCAGCGCTCGCTTTTGCGGCAAATTCGCGCGGCCGCTGGCAATGCGACCTCTTTGCGCTCGCGCGGCAGCGCTTGGCGATCCTCGGGGTGCAGGGGGTGTTTGGCGGCGGGCTCTGTACGTACAGCGACCCGGTGCGGTTTTTCTCTTTCCGGCGCGACGCGTCTTGCGGGCGGATGGCGGCGCTCGTGTGGCTTACCGGTTCGGGCGGCGTTGGCAGCCGCTCTTGACCGTCGTGCTACGATAATTCGCGCACCCGCGCAAGCTAAGTAGTAGACCTTGACGGTACTGGGCTGGATCCTCGCCTTCACGACTCTGGGCGGCATTGCGAGTGCCGCGGTTGCGGGCGCCGTGCTCCTCTTGCCTGCTGCCGCCCGTGGCAAGTTCCTGCCGCACCTCGTGAGCTTCGCAACCGGTGCACTGCTCGGTGCCGCGCTCTTAGGACTTCTCCCCGAGGCGATTGAGCGCGCGGGCCCCGGGCGCGGCGCCGTGGTGGGTCTTGCAGTCACCGCGGGAATCCTCCTCTTCTTCATCCTGGAGAAGCTCATGTTGTGGCGCCATTCCCACGACGGCGAGCTGCACGATCACGACGCACTGCAGGCTTCCCGCGACCAGGCATCTGCCATGGTGGTGCTCTTGGGAGACGGGATGCACAACGCGCTCGACGGCGTGCTGATTGCCGCGGCCTTCATGACGAGCGTGGAGCTTGGGATGGTCACGGGGGTTGCCGTCATCGTGCACGAGATCCCGCAGGAGGTCGGCAGCTTCGCGGTGCTCCTGAATTCCGGGATGTCGCGAGGACGTGCGCTCTTGTTAAACCTCTTCTCGAGCCTTACATCCATCCTCGGCGGCAGCATCGCTTACTTCGCGCTCGGCGCGGCCATGGGCGTGCTGCCGTACGCGGTCGCGATCGCGGCGGCGAGTCTTCTCTACGTCGCCATGGCCGATCTCATCCCCGGCCTGCACCGGCGGGCGGAAGTGGCGGCGAGCGTGGCTCAAGTGCTGCTCATCAGTCTTGGCATCGGGCTCATCGCCTGGATTGGACGCGACTGAAGGTATAGAGGTATCCCATGCGACAGGACAAGCTCACGGCAAAATTTCAGGCGGCCCTCGCCGATGCGCAATCGCTCGCGCTCGGGCGCGATCATCAGATCGTCGAGCCCGCGCACTTGATGCTGGCGCTCCTCGATAGCTCTGACGGCACGGTGCGGCCGCTTCTCATGAAGGCGGGCGCTGACGTCAATAAGCTGCGCTCGGAGCTCGGGGCGCTCCTCGACAAGCTGCCGAAGGTTGAGGGGACTCCCGGTGAGGTACACGTCTCAAACGATCTTGGCCGGCTTTTGAACGTCACCGACAAGCTCGCGCAGAAGCGCGGCGATCAATACATCGCAAGCGAGCTCTTTGTACTCGCAGCCTTCGAGGACAAGGGCCCCTTGGCGCGCGTTCTGAAGGACTGCGGCGTGGTGCGCGGCGCGGTCGAGAAAGCGATCGACGAAGTGCGCGGCGGCGAGAAGGTCTCCGACCCCAATGCCGAGGAGCAGCGCGGCGCGCTCGAGAAATACACCGTCGATCTCACGGCGCGCGCCGCCTCCGGCAAGCTCGATCCGGTCATCGGCCGCGACGAGGAGATCCGGCGCACGATCCAGGTGCTGGCGCGGCGCACCAAGAACAATCCGGTGCTGATCGGCGAGCCCGGCGTCGGCAAGACCGCCATCGTCGAGGGACTCGCGCAGCGCATCATCAACGGCGAAGTGCCCGACGGGCTGAAGAACAAGCGCATCCTCGCGCTCGACATGGGCTCGCTCATTGCCGGCGCCAAATTCCGCGGCGAATTCGAAGAACGCTTGAAAGGCGTGCTCAATGATCTCGCCAAACAGGAAGGCCAGATCATCCTCTTCATCGATGAGCTGCACACCGTGGTCGGCGCGGGCAAGGCTGAAGGCGCACTCGACGCCGGCAACATGTTGAAGCCGGCGCTCGCGCGCGGCGAGTTGCATTGCGTCGGCGCGACGACGCTCGATGAATACCGCAAGTACATCGAGAAGGACGCAGCCCTTGAGCGGCGTTTCCAGAAAGTGCTGGTCAACGAGCCGTCGGTCGAGGATACGATCGCGATTTTGCGCGGCTTGCAGGAGCGCTACGAGGTTCATCACGGCGTCGACATCACGGATCCGGCGATCGTCGCCGCGGCGACGCTCTCGCACCGCTACATCGCCGACCGCCAGCTGCCCGACAAGGCCATCGACCTCATTGACGAAGCAGCCGCGCGCATCCGCGTCGAGATCGACTCCAAGCCCGAATCGCTCGATCGGCTCGAGCGGCGCATCATTCAGCTGAAGATCGAACAGGTAGCCCTTAAGAAAGAGCAGGACGAGGCTTCGCGCAAGCGTTTGAAGACGCTCGAGGAGACGCTGCACGGGCTCGAAAGGGAATTCGCCGACCTCGACGAGGAGTGGAAAGCCGAGAAGGCCTCTTTACAGGGCGCGGCGCATATTCGCGCTGAGCTTGATCGCGTGCGCGTCGAGCTCGACACGGCGCGCCGTGCCGGGGATCTGGGGCGCATGGCGGAGCTGCAGTATGGCCGCATCCCGGAGCTTGAGAAAAAGCTCGCCGCGGCGCTCGCCGCGGAGACCAAAGACATCCGCCTGGTGCGCAATCAGGTCACGGAGGAGGAGATCGCCGAGGTCGTCTCCAAATGGACCGGCATTCCGGTTGCGAAGATGCTCGAAGGCGAAAAAGAGAAGCTGTTGCGCATGGAAGAGGCGCTCGCCCGGCGCGTCGTCGGCCAGGAGGAAGCGGTGCACATCGTCGCGAACGCCATTCGCCGCTCGCGCGCCGGCCTTGCCGATCCGCGCCGCCCGAACGGCTCGTTCTTGTTTCTGGGTCCGACGGGCGTTGGCAAGACCGAGCTTTGCAAGGCGCTTGCCGAATTCCTGTTCGACACCGAAGACTCCATGGTGCGCATCGACATGTCGGAGTTCATGGAAAAGCACTCGGTCGCGCGCCTCATCGGCGCGCCGCCGGGCTACGTCGGCTACGAAGAGGGCGGCTATCTCACCGAGGCGGTACGGCGCCGCCCGTACGCCGTGATTCTTCTCGATGAGATCGAGAAGGCGCATCCCGACGTCTTCAATGTTCTGTTGCAGGTGCTCGATGACGGGCGGCTCACCGATGGTCAGGGGCGCACGGTCGATTTTAAGAACACCGTCATTATCATGACGTCGAACTTGGGCTCGCAGGTCATTCTGGAGTTCGCGGGCGAGGGCAACTACGTGCGCATGAAAGCGGCGGTGATGGAGATCGTGCAGAAGAATTTCCGTCCCGAATTCGTCAACCGCATCGACGATATCGTCGTGTTTCATCCGCTCGGCACGCCGCAGATCCGTGCCATCGTCGACATACAGTTGGGCTACCTGCGCGCGCGGCTTCTGGAACGCGACATGGGTCTCGTGCTCGATGACAAGGCGCGCGACCTCATTGGCGAGGCGGGATTCGATCCGGTCTACGGTGCGCGGCCGTTGAAGCGTGCCATCCAGCAGCAGATCGAGAATCCGCTCGCGCAGCGGATCCTGAAAGGCGAATTCGTTCCGGGCAGCCGCATCCAGGTCGGCGTGCATGACGGCGCGCTTACGTTCAAGCAGATCGCCGGGTGAGCGCCGCTCGGTTAGCTTAAGCTGCCTCTAGCGTCGGGAGAGAATCATGCCGGTTTACGAGTACGAGTGCACCCACTGCAAGTTCTACAAGGAGGTCATGCAGAAGGTCTCTGATGAGCCGCTGAAAAAATGTCCGTCGTGTGGCCGCAGCAGCTTGAAGAAGCTTGTCTCCGCACCGGTTTTTCGCCTGAAGGGCGCAGGCTGGTACGAGACTGACTTCAAGTCCGATAAGGAACAGAAGCGCAATCTCGCCGATAAGGAACCCGACAAGAAGGAAGCGGGCGAGAGTAAGGAGGCCGGCAAGGAGGCGAAGACCGAAGCCAAGCCCGCTGAAAAGGCTGCCGAGGGCGGCGCGCAGGATGCGAAACCTGCGGACAGTAAGCCCGCGGCCGAAAGCAAGTCCGCATCCGCAAGTGGCGGTCAGCGCCGCCTCACCAAGAGCGCGCGCAAGAGCGCAGCCAAGCCGAGCGTGAAGGCGAAGAGCGCCGTGAGGAAGAAACGACGATGAGCCCGGCCGCTGCGCGTCCGCGCAGTCTCAGGCGCTACCTCGTCGCCGGTGTGCTCGTCTGGCTGCCGATTCTGGCGGTCGTTTGGGTCATACGCTTCCTCGTGCAGCTCATGGATCAGACCCTGCTGCTGGTGCCCGCGTCCTACCGCCCCGAGGCGCTCTTTGGATTTGGTCTTCCGGGATTGGGTGCGGTGCTGGCGTTCGCGATCCTGCTGGTAACGGGGCTGCTCGTGACGAATCTCATCGGGCGCCAGCTGGTCGATTATTGGGAGGACCTGCTGCAGAGAATTCCTCTGGTGCGCTCGATCTACAGTAGCGTGAAGGGCTTGGCGGAGAGCGTCTTCTCGCAGGACAAAGCGTTTCGCAAGGTGGTGCTGATCCCCTATCCGCGCGCCGGGCTCTGGAGCATGGGCTTTCTCACCGCCGATAACCTCGGCGAGATCAGCACCAAGACCGGTGTCGTCGCCGTTTGCGTCTTCATTCCAACGACACCCAATCCGACCTCCGGCTTCATCGTTATCGTGCCGCGCGCGGAAGTCATCGAGCTTTCCATGAGTGTCGATGCCGCCATGAAAATGATCGTCACACTCGGCGTCGTAGTGCCGCAGCCGGCCTGACATGCGCAGCCATTACTGTGGTGAGGTCAATGAGGCCTTGATCGGAAAAGAGGTCGCCGTTGCGGGCTGGGTGCATCGCAGGCGCGATCACGGCGGCGTGATCTTCGTCGATCTGCGCGACCGTGAGGGTCTCCTGCAGGTGGTCTTCGATCCGGATGCGGCTGCAGTGTTCGCCGAGGCCGAGCGCTTGCGCAGTGAGTTTGTCATCCGTGTCAAAGGCCACGTGCGCGCGCGTCCCGGCAATACCGCCAATACGCAGCTTGCCTCGGGAGCGGTGGAGCTTCTCGCAGAACAGATCGAAGTCTTGAATCGCAGCGAACCGTTGCCATTCCAGCTCGACGAGACGGTGCACGAGGAGCTGCGGCTCAAATACCGCTACCTCGATCTGCGCCGCGAGGTGATGAGTCGGCGCTTAAGACAGCGGCATCGCATCACGCGTGCGATGCGCAGTTTTTTGGATGACCACGGTTTTATTGACCTTGAGACGCCGATGCTGACCAAGGCGACTCCGGAGGGCGCGCGCGACTATCTCGTGCCGAGCCGCACCCATCCGGGCAAGTTCTTTGCTCTGCCGCAGTCGCCGCAGATCTTCAAGCAGCTCCTCATGATTGCAGGCTTCGACCGCTATTATCAGATCGTGCGCTGCTTTCGCGACGAGGATCTGCGCGCCGACCGCCAGCCAGAATTCACGCAGCTCGACGTCGAAACGTCGTTCCTCTCGCAAGAGAAGATCATGGCTCTCATGGAGCAGCTGGCGCGGCAGCTGTTCAAGGAAGTGCTGAATGTTTCCCTGCCTGATCCGTTCCCGCGCCTGTCGTTCGCCGAGGCGATGCGCCGCTTCGGCTCGGACAAGCCGGATTTGCGCGTACCGCTCGAGCTTGTCGATGTGGGGGATGTTCTCAAAGACTGCGATTTCAAAGTCTTTGCGGGCCCTGCGAACGATGCCGCCGGGCGCGTGGCCGCGCTGCGCGTACCGGGGGGCGGTGCGCTGTCGAGGAAGGCCATCGACGCCTACGCGGCGTTCGTTGCGCGCTATGGCGCCGAAGGGCTTGCCTACGTCAAGGTCAACTCGTGCGCACAGGGACGCGAGGGCTTGCAATCGCCGATCGTCAAATTCCTGAACGACGCGGCGGTCGCCGCTATTCTTGAACGCACGGCCGCGGCCGACAACGATCTCATCTTCTTCGGCGCGGATCGCGCCAAGATCGTCAATGATGCGCTCGGGGCCCTGCGGCTGAAGGTCGGGCAGGACTGCGGACTCGTGCAAGTGGGCTGGCAGCCGTTGTGGGTGGTTGATTTTCCGATGTTTGAGTGGGATGAAGACAGGCAGCGCTGGAGCGCGATGCATCATCCCTTCACATCGCCACAGGATGATGATCCGGCGGCGCTGCGCGCGTTTCCCTCCGGCGCCACCGCGCGAGCCTACGATTTGGTTCTGAACGGCTCGGAGATTGCTGGCGGTTCGGTGCGTATTCACCGTCAGGAAATGCAGTCGACCGTCTTCGAGCTCCTCGGCATCGAGCCCGCCGAAGCGGCTGCCAAGTTTGGCCATTTGCTCGAGGCATTGAAGCTCGGCGCGCCGCCGCATGGCGGCATCGCCTTTGGATTGGATCGGCTCGCGATGCTGATGGCGGGCGCCGACTCAATCCGCGAGGTGATCGCCTTTCCGAAGACGCAAACGGCGGCCGATCCGCTCACCGATGCCCCGACCGAAGTGAGCGACGCGCAGCTGAAGGAGCTGCATATCCGCGTGCACCCCGGGGCGCAGTGAGCGCGCCTTGGTCGTCTATCTGCATGGTCTGTGGCTTTTCGGTCACGAGTCTTTCCTGTTGCGCCGCCGCTTGCAGGATCTTTACGGATTTGACGTAGCGGTCTTCAGATACCCGAGCATCTCGGCCACGATGGCGGAAGTGACGGCAAGCCTGCAGGCGTTTGTCGATGAGAGATCCCCTGCGCAGCTGCATTTGCTCGGGCATAGTTTGGGCGGTCTCGTTGCCTACCGGTTCCTCGAGCGCTTCCCAGTGCAGCCGCCCGGCCGCGTTGTGTTCCTCGGTACGCCGGCGGTTGCGAGCCGCGCCGCAGCCAATGCGGCCCGAGCGCGCTGGGCGGGCGCGCTCCTTGGTAGCTGCGTCGCCGAGGAGTTATTGACCACCCGCAACCGGCAGTGGGCCGGCGCGCGGGATCTGGGCATTATCGCCGGCACGCGCCGCGCCGGCCTTGGGCAGTTCGTGGCCGGATTTGACGAGCCGAATGATGGCACGGTAGCGGTGCGCGAAACGCGCCTGCCCGGCGCGACCGATCACATCACGCTGCCCGTCAGCCATATGGGAATGTTGCTCTCGGCGCGCGTGGCGCGCGAGACGGGCGAGTTTCTAACGCGCGGGCATTTCTCGTTGCGCGCATCTGCCTAAGCGCAGCGTCAGCGCGGCTTGTCAAGTAGCGCGCGCAACTCGTACAGCGCCGCGAGCGCGGCCTTCGGGGAAAGTGCATCCGGATCCAATGCCGCCACCGCGGCGATGAGCTCCTCGGCCAGCGGATCGCGCGGCGCCGGCGGCGCAAGCGGCAATTGCTGCTGCGCCGCCGCACCCGCGCGTGCGGGTCTGCTGTCGCGTGCGGCCTCAAGCGTTTCAAGATAATGCCGCGCCTTAAGAATGACCGCCTGCGGCACGCCCGCAAGCTGTGCGACCTGCAGCCCGTAGCTGCGGTTCGCGGGTCCGTCCTTCACGGCATGCAGAAACACGATTTCATCGCCATGCTCGGTCGCATCCAGGTGCACGTTCGCGCAGCCGTCGATTTCCTGCGCCAGCGTCGTGAGCTCGAAATAGTGCGTGGCAAAAAGCGTGAAGGACTTGAGGCGAATCGCGATGTAGCGGGCGATTGCCCAGGCGAGCGACAGGCCATCAAAGGTACTCGTGCCGCGGCCGATCTCATCCATGAGGATGAGACTCTTGGGGCCGGCGTTGTGCAGAATGTTCGCCGTCTCCGTCATTTCCACCATGAAGGTCGAGCGCCCGCCGGCAAGATCATCTGCGGCTCCAATGCGCGTGAAGATGCGATCCACGGGGCCGATGCGCGCGTGCGTTGCGGGCACGAAGCTTCCCACGTGCGCCAGTAGGACAATGAGCGCCAGCTGCCGCATGTATGTCGATTTTCCACCCATGTTCGGGCCGGTGATGATCAGCATGCGCCGCTCGGCATCGAACCTAAGATCGTTCGGCACGAACGCGGCATCCAAAAATTGCTCGACGACCGGGTGACGCCCGCCGGTGATACTGACCGCGGGCTCAGCTACAAGGGTCGGCTCGGTCCAATCGAGCGCCAACGCGCGCTCTGCAAATGCCGCAAACGCGTCAAGCTCGGCAAGCGCAGCGGCGCTCGCCTGCAGCGGCGCCAAGCGCTCGATGAGGTCATTCAACACAACTTCGTAGAGCTCGCGTTCGCGCGCCAGTGCGCGTTCGCGCGCACTCAACACTTTCTCCTCGAAGCTTTTTAATTCCGGCGTGATAAAGCGCTCAGCGGACTTCACCGTCTGCCGGCGCAGATAGTCTTTCGGAACCCGCTCGGCATCGCGGCGCGCGACCTCGATGAAGAATCCTTGCACGCGGTTGAAGCCGAGTTTCAATGCCGCGATCCCGGTGCGTGCGCGCTCGCGCTCTTCGAGCTCGAGCAAAAATTCATCCGTGTGTGTGGCGATGCGACGCAGCTCATCCAGATCGGCGTCGTAACCGGTTGCGATTACATCGCCATCGCGCAAGACGGTGGCAGGCTCCGCTGCGATCGCTGCCGACAGGAGGCTCGCGGTATCGGTATGCTCGCCGATACGCGCTCGTAGTGCTTCGATTGCGGGGGAATCAATCGCTGCCGCGAAGCGACGCAGTGCCGGCAATGCTCCTAAGGATGCGCGCAGCTGCGTAAGATCCCGCGGCCGCGCGGAGCGCAGTGCGACGCGCGCAAGGATGCGCTCGATGTCGCCGACGCCGGCAAGCTCCTGGCGCAAGGTTTCGAAGTGCCGCCCCTGAATCAAAGCGGCGACCGCGTGGTGGCGGCTTCTCAGTACCGTTTGATCGGTCAATGGGCGGTTCAACCAGCGCCGCAGCTGGCGCGACCCCATCGTCGTTGCGCAGGTATCGAGGAGTGCGAATAAAGTGGCCTCCGGATGGTCATTCAAGCTCACATCGAGCTCGAGGTTGCGTCGCGTTCTCGCATCAAGACCCAAAGCCTCGCTGCGCTCCTCAACCGCGAGCGCCCGGATATGCGGCACGGCTGCCTTTTGCGTTTCGCGAATGTATTGCAGGAGCGCCCCCGCGGCCGCTATCGCAAGCGGCAGCTCATCGGCACCGAAGCCTTTGAGGTCGAGAGTACCCAATTGATCCGTCAAGAGACGCGAGGCGCTCGCGAGCTCAAAATGCCAGGGCGGACGCGAACGCAGCGCGCGAGCGCTGCCGGCGAGATCCGCGGAGAGGGTTTGGTCCGAGCAGAGAAGCTCCGCAGGCTTCAGCCGTTCAAGCTCAGCTGCGAGCGCAAACTTTCCGGTTGATTGCAGAACGGTAAGACGTCCCGCGGCGAGATCAAGCCACGCGAGCCCGAAAACTTCATCGTCGCTCGCACCAGCTCGCGCCACCGCCGCGACCAATGTATCGCGGCGCCCCTCGAGAAGTGCCTCGTCGGTAACCGTCCCGGGTGTGATGACGCGGACTACCTGGCGCTCGAGTGGGCCCTTTGTTTTTCCAGGGTCACCCATCTGCTCGCAGATTGCGACGCACTCGCCGCGCCGCACGAGGCGCGCGAGGTACGCCTCGGCCGCATGTACCGGAACGCCGGCCATGGGGATGGGCTCACCCGCCGACTGGCCGCGCGCTGTCAGCGTGATATCGAGCAGCGTTGCGGCGCGCCGTGCGTCGTCAAAGAAAAGCTCGTAGAAATCCCCCATCCGATAGAACAGCAGCGTGTCCGGGTGCTGACTCTTGATGCGCAGATACTGCTGCATCATTGGCGTATGTTCAGAAACGCCTATTTTCTCGGTGTTTTTCACCGTATTGTCTAAAATGGTTTTAGACTGTCTAAAACTCGACGGCCGAACTTGCCATGATCAGTCCTTCCGGCCTGATGCAGCCGTCACGAGCCCCCGGGCTTTGAACCATCGGGCTCTCACGCAGGCGGATGTAGCGTTCGGTCAACTCGTTGATTCTGCTGAAGCACCCCGAAGGGGGTACTTTGCCCTTGATTGGTGCAGGTGGCGGCATTGTGGAAGCGGATGAGCCTTGCATTGGCCGCAAGCCCGGCCGCGAAAAAGCCCGCGTGGGCCTTTCGGTGCGGTAATTCGGGACGTATAGGTCGCAGGCACGACCAATAATATCAGCAAGTTAGCCGGCAATGCGATCAGCGTTTGAGTCGGCACGCTATCTTGGTGACTCATGGGTGACTCACTTGGACTTGGAAGTCGTACTTCCAATTTTGGCACCTAAACGGTCCAACACAACAACTTCTAATTCGTTCAACGTACACGGAAACCCCTAAGAACCTGCCAAAGCCATTTGGGCCGCCGTCTTCGGATCGCCAAAAAATACCGGCTCCACGTGGTCCACAGAACTGGTGCCCGCAACTTGATACAGTCGGACGACTACGCTAGCAAAGGTTTTGCGCATGCTTCGTTTCTTGCGAGGTCGGCTCCGGCCGATGTTGTTGCGATCGAAGCGACACCTTGGCTTCGACGGGGGGACGAGCAGCAGTTGGCTCGATGGGGTTTTTTGTGAGCCGCGCTCGGGTAGCAATCGCGCGCGCCACGAACAACGGGAGATGCCGTATCGGCTGTATTTGCCGGCCGGCGTTGGTCACTCCGATCGCGTGCCCTTGATTGTCATGCTGCATGGCTGCACGCAGTCGGCACTGACCTTCTCTGAAGGCACGAGAATGAACACGGTCGCTGAGGAGGAGCAGTGCGCGGTGCTTTATCCGGAGCAGTCCAAGAAGTTCAATTTGCTGCGCTGCTGGAATTGGTTTGACCCGGATTGCCTAGCCGGCGGCGGCGAACTGGGCTTGATCGTACGGACCCTTAATCACGTCATAAAGCATCACCCCATTGATCAGACGCGAGTGTATGCCACGGGCTTTTCGGCGGGTGGCGCCATGGCCGCTGCGCTGTGTGCGACACACGGTCATTTATTTGCTGCCTGCGCGATTCATTCGGGCGTGATGTTTCACGCGGCTTCTGCACCACCGCAGGCCATCCGCGTTCTTCGCAGCGGATCAACAGAGTCGCCGGAGGACATCGCTCGCAAAGTGGCGGCCCGACGTGATCCCGGCGCTGCATTCGTGCCGACTTTGGTCATTCAGGGCGCCGACGATCGCATCGTAAGCCCGGTCAATGCCGAGCAGATTGTGCAGCAGCTGCGGCTGCTGGCTGAACTCGTGCAATCCGAAGATGGTCCAGTTAAGCCGCAGAGTGAACGATTATTGGAAAGCGGCGGCCGTCAGTATCGGCAACAGGACTATGCCCAGGGGGCCAGAACGCTGATTCGGAGCGTTCTGGTGGACGGACTCGGTCACGCATGGAGCGGCGGCGACGCACGGCACAGGTTCTTTGACTCCGCCGGTCCTGACGCGAGCCGGCTTATCATCGAGTTTCTGATGCAATACCGGCTTGCCAATGCGCCGGAAACGATGGAATCGGACCAAAGTCCAGCCGCCGCAGCCGCTTCCTGATCAAGCGCTCGTTGGCGCGGACCAAGCGGCCCTTCAACAACCAGCAACCGCGCGTTCAGGCGTCCGTGTGTTCGCGCGGCGCAGGCTGAGGCCGCGCGTCGCGCTGCTTGAGTGCCGTGATGGCTTGATCGAGCCCCGCGATCGTCAGCGGAAACATGCGTTCGCCCACGAGTTCGCGCACGATACGAATCGACGGCGCGTATTCCCAGCGCTCGACCGGCCGGCGTCCATGCAGTACCGGGAGGGCGAGAGTACTGTATGTGCAAGGGGTCGCTGAATGAAAATGGACTCGACGACGTTGAGGCAAGCGGGCCGTGCTGTGACAACCGCTCTCGATCCCCTCTGGAAGCTGGCGCAGGTCGCTGCGGTCGTGTTCGCTGACGTTTCACATACGCCCGATCACTGGGGACGGAGAAGTCAATCCTGAAGTATGGGTGTCAACTCAGGCGTTCGCGTACAGTAAAGACGCACGCCTGCTATTGGCGAGCATCCGAGAGAAGAATGTCGGCAAGGTAACTGCGAGTTTTGATCCCAACGCGCTGGCGCTCACTGTGAAAAAGGTTCCGTGCTCGATCACGTCGAGTTACGTTTAGACGGATGGGCAACCGGCACTGTTCGAGGAAAAGGGGCAGTCCAAGAAATATGGCGAAGGGGTGGACCTCAGCCCGGGCGCTGGGTTCGAGGATATTGCGGAATTCGTGGTGGCTGCGGTCATGTACAACGTCGAAGCGACTCTTGTACTGCAAGACGGGGACACGGTGAACGAGGCCGCATCTCAGAGGGTGGAGTGAGCCTCAAATGCCGGGCGCTCCGAGCTGTCTAAAACGATTCTTGCGAGATTTGTATTTCCCGGTTAAATCTCATCCCAATCGGGCCATTTATATTAGACAGCAGGTGTTCGATTCTGCTGACTGGACAGGGACTTAGGGCCGCTTTCCTGGGGTACTGCTGCCTCATCGGCGTGTGCTCGCTGCCCGCTAGGTCGTTCATGTCTCAAGCTTACTCAAGGCGCCCGCGTTCGAGGTAGCCTTGGCGCATGACCGACCCGAAACTTCTGGAACTCGCGGCGCGAGTGGGCGCAACTCTCCTCGCGGGCCGTCGGCGCCTCGCCACTGCCGAATCCTGCACCGGCGGCTTCATCGCGAAGACACTCACCGATATCCCCGGTAGCTCCCAGTGGTTCGAGTGTGGCTACGTCACCTATTCGAATGCGGCGAAGATCCGCGATCTCGGCGTTGCGCCGGCAACGCTCGCCCAGCATGGCGCGGTGAGCGAGGCGACCGCGCGTGAGATGGCAAGCGGCGCTTTGCGCGTCGCGGACGCCGATGTCGCGCTTGCCGTGACCGGCATCGCAGGTCCGGACGGTGCGCTGCCCGGCAAGCCCGTGGGCACGGTGTGGTTCGGCTGCGCTTGTCGCTCCGAAACCGGCGTCAAGATCGACTCGCGCGTTGCTCAGTTCACGGGCGATCGCGATACAGTGCGCCGTCTGTCAGTGGAGTACGGGCTGAAGCTCATCCTGCAGCTGAAGAGCTGAACGATGTTGGCGACTGCAGCATACAGTATGCGCAGCAGTGCACTACTGTGTAGCGCGCGAAAAACACTTGAATTATTGATGAAATGAAGTCCCTTGGGTATGCCCGCGACGGCCTCATTGTGGGATAATCACAGGCTGAAATTTCCGAGGTGATAGAGATGGAAGAGAATCGCAAGAAGGCGCTCGCCGCCGCCCTGAGCCAGATCGACAAGCAGTTTGGAAAAGGCACGGTGATGCGCCTCGGCGAAGCTCCGGCGGCGTGGGATGTAGAGACCGTATCGACAGGCTCTTTGGGTCTCGACATCGCGCTCGGCGTAGGCGGGCTGCCGCGCGGACGCGTGATTGAAGTCTTTGGACCTGAGGCCTCGGGCAAGACGACGCTTACTTTGCAGGTCATCGCCGAAGTGCAGCGCGCCGGCGGGGTTGCGGCGTTCGTCGATGCCGAGCACGCGCTTGATCCGTCCTATGCGGGAAAACTCGGCGTGAACATCGATGATCTCTTGGTCTCGCAGCCGGACACCGGTGAGCAGGCGCTCGAGGTCACCGACATGCTCGTGCGCTCTGGCGCCGTCGACGTCGTGGTCATTGACTCGGTCGCAGCGCTTACGCCCAAAGCGGAAATCGAAGGCGAAATGGGCGAGATGCAGATGGGCCTGCATGCGCGGCTCATGTCGCAGGCGCTGCGCAAGCTCACGGGCAATATCAAGCGCTCGAACACCATGGTGATCTTCATCAACCAGATCCGCATGAAGATCGGTGTGATGTTCGGCAGCCCGGAGACTACGACCGGCGGCAATGCGCTGAAGTTCTATGCGTCCGTGCGCCTGGACATCCGCCGCATCGGCTCACTTAAGAACGGCGAGGAAGTCGTCGGCAACATGACGCGCGTCAAGGTGGTGAAGAACAAGATTGCGCCGCCGTTTCGCGAAGCGGAGTTCGAGATCATGTACGGCGTTGGCATCTCCCGCGAGGGCGAGATCATTGAGCTCGGCAGCTCTCAGGGCATCATCGAGAAGTCCGGCTCCTGGTACAGCTACAAGGGCGAGCGCATTGGCCAGGGCAAGGACAACGTGCGCACTTTCTTGCAGCAGAACAAGGCCATGGCGCGTGAAATCGAGGACCAGATCCGCGTCAAGCTGCTGCCCGTGAAACAGACGCGCCATGGCGAACCGGTGGCGGTGGCGGATAGCGCCTGAGAGATAGCCGCTCGGCGGTCCAGGCGCTCTGACGGATGCGCCGCCCGGCCAGAAAGAGGCTCGACGCTCGTAAGGCCGCCGACCCGCGCGCGGTGCGCGAGGCGGCGTTCGCGCAGCTGGCGCGGCGCGATTTTGCAAGCGGCGAGCTTATACGCAAACTCGCCTTGCAAGGCTACGACCCGGCGGTAAGCGCTGCGACGGTTGCCGAGCTCACCTCCGAGCGCTACATCGACGACGCGCGTTTCAGCGAGAACTACGTTGCGTATCATGCCCATCGCGGTGAGGGACCGATACGTATCGAGGCGCGCCTCAAGGCCTGCGGACTGTCTGCCGAGCTCATCGACACAGCTCTTGCTACGGTGGCCGACTGGCGGCTGCGTGCGCAGGCAGTGCGCGTTCGCAAGTTCGGGCTTGAGCCCCCGGAGACTTGGCCCGAAAAAGCCCGCCAAGCGCGCTTTTTGCAGTGCCGGGGCTTTTCATCGGATCATATCCGCGCCGCACTCGGCACTGACTTCAATTTGGACGACTGATACTTGAGCACACCGCGATTCATGAGCGCAGCGGATGTCCGCCGCGCCTTCCTCGATTATTTCCGCGAGCACGGCCACACCGTCGTGCCCTCGAGCCCGCTCGTGCCGGCCAATGATCCGACGCTGTTGTTCACGAACGCCGGCATGGTGCAGTTCAAGGATGTGTTCACGGGCAAGGATAAGCGCGCCTACGTGCGCGCGACCTCGAGCCAGCGCTGCGTACGCGCCGGCGGCAAGCACAACGATCTTGAAAACGTCGGCTACACCGCCCGCCATCACACGTTCTTCGAGATGCTCGGCAACTTCTCGTTCGGCGACTACTTCAAGCGCGACGCGATCAAGTTTGCCTGGGAGTTCATGACCGGCGCGAAGTGGCTCGGAATCGATCCTGGCCGCCTCATGGTCAGCGTCTATCAAACCGATGATGAGGCGTTCGAGGTTTGGAACAAGGTGATTGGCGTACCCGCCGAGCGCATCGTTCGCATTGGCGACAACGCCGACGGCGGGTCAGACAACTTCTGGCAAATGGGTGATACCGGTCCGTGCGGCCCCTGCACGGAGATTTTCTACGATCACGGCGCCGATGTGCCGGGCGGTCCGCCCGGCTCGGCGAACGCGGAGGGCGATCGCTGGATCGAGATCTGGAACCTCGTATTCATGCAATTCGAGCGCGGCGCCGACGGCAAGCTCGCGCCGCTGCCAAAACCTTCGGTCGACACCGGCATGGGATTGGAGCGCACGGCGGCCGTGATGCAAGGCGTGCACTCGAATTACGACATCGACCTATTCAAGAACATCATCAGCGCCGCCGCTGCTCTCGCCGGCACGAGCGACTTCGCATCCGGTTCGCTGCGCGTCATCGCCGATCACATCCGCGCCTGCACATTTCTGATTGTTGACGGTGTGTTGCCGGCGAACGAAGGCCGCGGCTATGTGCTGCGGCGGATCATCCGCCGCGCCATCCGCCACGGCTACAAGCTCGGCATCGATGCGCCGTTCTTCTACAAGCTCGTGGCAGCGCTGGTGAAGGAAATGGGTTCCGCGTATCCCGAGCTCGTGCGCGCACGTGCGCACGCGGAGCGCGTTCTTAAGCAGGAGGAAGAGCGCTTCGCCGAGACGCTCGCAAGCGGCATGGCGCTGCTCGATGAGGCGATCGCGAAGCTTCAAGGCAACGTCATCGGCGGTGCAATCGTCTTCAAGCTGTACGACACGTTTGGCTTTCCGGCCGATCTCACTGCCGACATCGCGCGCGAGCGCGGACTCGCCGTCGATCAGGCGGGTTTTGAATTACTGATGCAAGAGCAGCGTGAGCGCGCGCGCGCCGCGAGCAAGTTCAGCGTTGAACTCGCCGCCGGCACGAGCGTGAATGAACGTACGCTTTTTCAGGGCTACGAGGGCCTCAATGCCGAAGGACAGGTCGTCGTGATTCTGAAAGACGGCGCGCCCGTCAAAGCTCTGAAGCCGGGCGAGGTGGGCGAGGTGATTCTCGACCGCACGCCTTTCTATGCCGAGGCCGGTGGCCAGGTTGGGGACGCAGGCGAACTCTCAGCAGCAGGCGTGCGCTTTGTGGTCGCGGACACGCAGAAGCGCGGCGTTGCGCATTCGCACCTCGGCAAGTCGCTCGCTGGACGCATTGCAATCGGCGACACGCTCACCGCACAGGTAAATGGCGCGCGCCGGCGCGCAACCGCGCTCAATCACACCGCGACCCATCTCTTGCACGCGGCGCTGCGCGAAGTACTGGGCACTCACGTGCAGCAGAAAGGTTCGCTCGTTGCCCCCGAGCGCCTGCGATTTGATTTTTCGCACTACCAGGCAGTGAAGCCCGAGGAACTGCGTGCGATCGAGCGGCGCGTCAACGCCGAGATCCGCCGCAACGTCGCGGCCGAAACCACCGTCATGGACTACGAGGCGGCGGTTGCGGGCGGCGCCATGGCGCTGTTTGGCGAAAAATACGACAAAGACGTGCGCGTGCTGCGCATCGGGGAATTCTCTATTGAGCTTTGTGGCGGCACGCACGTTGAGCGCGCCGGCGACATCGGCTTTTTCAAGATCGTGAGCGAAGGCGGGGTCGCATCCGGCGTGCGGCGCATTGAAGCCCTTACAGGCGAGGCGGCACTCGAGTACGTCGAACAGAACGACGAGATTCTGAAAGAAGTTGGCACTCTCGTGCGCGGCTCGCGCGACGACGTGCGTGACAAGGTTCGCGAAGCGCTCGAACGTGTGCGTCAGATGGAACGCGAAATCCGCACGCTGAAAGATCGGCTCGCTTCCGGTCCGGGCACCGATCTGGCGTCAGGCGCGGTTGACATCAATGGCGTGAAGGTGGTCGCGACAAAGGTCGAGGGTGCCGATGCGGCCGCGTTGCGGCATGTCGTCGACCAACTGAAAAGCCAGCTCAAGTCCGCCGTCATTGTGCTCGCAGCGGTTGAGAATCCGACAAAGGTGCTGCTCGTCGCCGGCGTCACCGCCGATCAAACCGCGCGCATTCCTGCCGGGGAACTCATCGCGACGCTTGCTGCGACGCTCGGAGGCCGCGGCGGCGGCCGCCCCGATTTTGCGCAGGCCGGGGGAAATAATCCCGCGGCGCTCGATGCGGCGCTCGCGCAAGTGCCCATATTCGTGCGTGCGAGGCTTGGCTAGCGGCTTCAGATGACTCAGGAAACAATTTCCTGTAACGTTACGTTCTCCCCGGAAGGTTGCGAATCAGGATCGTTCTGATTTGTCTCCAAGGTGGAATGACATAACGTAACGAGGATGCTTGCGGCTGATTCAATTCGGCTCGCCGCAAAGGCAGGGGGACAAAAAAATGCTGATTTTGACGAGGCGTGTCGGGGAAACAGTGATGATCGGTAACGACGTGACCGTTACCGTGCTCGGTGTGAAGGGCAATCAGGTGCGCGTCGGTATTAACGCGCCGAAGACGATTGCCGTGCACCGCGAGGAAATTTTCGAGCGCATCAAACGCGAGCAGGAGGGCGACGGCGGCAACGACGGCGAATCCGAATCGCCGACCGAATTCGCGGCTATTTAGCGTCCGCCCGTCCCCGCAAGAGCTCATACAGTCCGGTCGGGGGCGACGCCGTGCGCTGTGCAGCGGTGTTTTTCCGCCTTACGTTCCGCGAACCTCTTAAGTATCATGGCTGTCCTGCTCGCCGCCGGCTGGGTCGCGCATGATATAAGCGCCTGATCAAGCGGCAATTTTCAGTCGAGCGGAGAGATGGCCGAGCGGTCGAAGGCGCACCCCTGCTAAGGGTGTAAGGGTCAAAAGCCCTTCGAGGGTTCGAATCCCTCTCTCTCCGCCATAGTTTTCTCTTTTATTCTCGCAACTTAGGTTCGGTCTGGCGTGTCCTATTGCCAGCCTATTGCCAGATTCGGGGGATCGCAGGGGGTCCGTACCCGTTGCCTCAATGATTGATTGACTATGGAGCGCCAGCTTGGAGTTCCCCTCCATCGCCTGTTTGATTGCTGCGACACCCGCCTCGCCGGCGCCCTCTGTCCAAGCCGCATATGTGTCCAACATCGTTTGCACACTGTGGCCATGCTGCTTTGCCACCCACAGCGGATTCTTCCCGACCATCAAATTCCGGCTCACCGATGAGTGCCGAGCACTGTAAGGCTCGCGATAACGACCCTTGAGAGTGATAGCTAGGGTCCGCCGCCACCGTACGTACGGATATTGAAGGTTCCGGATCGGCTCGCCGTTCTCCTTAAAGAAAAGCTCCTCATGTTTGATCTTGCCCGCCAATTGCAACCGCGCCCTTAAGACGAGGTGACGCTTAAGCACCGCAAGGGCCCGCGGGCAAAGCTCGATAAGTCTGTCTGTACACGTCTTCGTACGGTCTTTGTCTCTTGACATCACACGGGCTTTGGTAATGTTGACCCTGCCTTGGCCGATGTCGCAGTCAGAGACCAAGAGCGCAATCTGTTCTGAAGGCCGCAACCCTGTGAAAAACCGAAACTCGTCGTAGTTGCCTTGCGCATCGCCCCAGTCGTTGTGAATCGCCGTAATCAGTAGTTCGGCTTCTTGAATAGTAAAGGGGTCGATAAGTGGCCGATCTTTCTTGGTGATACGTAAGCTCTTCAATCCCGAAGCCGGATTGTGTTTTTCGGGCGTATCGCGGTATCCGTATTCGAACGCGCAACACAACGCGCTGATGATGTTGTTATGCGTCTTCTTTGAGTTCGAATGAGTGTCGGCGATCTTCATGAGCTCCGAATAACGGACTTGCTCGAACACGCGATCGCTAAGTGCTGGACGCCAGACATGATTGAGGATCTTGCGGTATCCATCCGCCGTTGCGAAGGCCAGGTCGTTCTTCGCCATGCGCGAATTCGCATGAGCGAGAAATTCATCAAAGACTTCATTGCACGTGCGTTGTTTCGGCACACCGGGGACGTACTTTATGAAGCGATACTGGGGGAACTCCTCTGTAAACGAAAAGCTCCCTCGCTCAATTCGCTCTTTGATGCCTTCGAGCTGCAAGCGCGCGCGACGTAGATTGCCTTCGGTCGGAACGCGTTCGAGAGTGGGCCGGTACCGCACTCCTTGATACTCGAAATCGAATTGGATGCGCTTCGTGCCAAGCGGTCTGACACCGTTCATTGTCGATTTTCGACCCAATTCTGATACCCCACCATGTCAATCAAGATGTGGCCATCGGGTGCGCGCTTCCACACCTTTCCTTCCGACCAGTCACCGCGCTCTATTTTACGCTCCATCGCCTTCACTGAGTACCCGGTAATCAGATTCGCCACCGGCAGCAAGACGTATCGCGCCGTTGCAACCACTAGTGGCCCTTCGGTCGTCATCGCGGCCGACGCGATCTGAGTGACACACTAGCGGCTCTACAACGAGTCGAATGCTGAATGCGAAGACACCTCCGGACAGGGGTAAATTGCGGAACTACTGGGCGCGATCGCTGGCGTCGATCGGTGCGACCCGCTGTCCGGTGCCCTCGCTCAAGCCAGCGCGTAATATCGCAGCGTCTCCAGCCGATCGTACGCCCATGAACTCGCTGTTTTTGCGGGAACTTCCGCAGAATTGCGAGCGCGGACAGCACCCATTGGCGACGCCTCGTGAGACGGGCGACATCATGGGCGGTGAGAATCTCATCCCACACAGGGATCTTCTCGTTCACCCACTTCGAAATGAAAACTCTACGGGCGAGAACCTTCGTGGAAGTGACGGTCCCCGACCCGGATGCGACGCTGCTCATGATTGTTGTGACTCATGATGTGTGGTTCCGGTCGTTTAGGGACAAGTTGTCACTCACTGCAAAGTATTCCACCAAGGCGCACGAAAGTCATGTGAGGATTCGCCGAGGATCATGTTGCCCCCGCAATAGGAGCAGAGTTAAGTCGACGCGAAGCCGAGTTGCACCGCATAGCGCGTGAGGTCTACGAGCAAAGGCTGAATTCTGGCGTGGCGAGGGAACAGGCCAGAAAGGATTTGCCGCTTGCGACGTATACAGAAGCATATTGGAAGATCGACTTGCATAATCTTTTGCAATTCTTGTGGCTGCGGATGGCGCAGGCGGCGCAGTACGAGATTCGCTGTTATGCGGAAATCGTGGGGAACGAAATTGTGCGGAGATGGTGTCCCATTGCCTGGGAGGCGTTCAAGGACTACCGGCTTGATGCGATGTCGCTGTCGCGCAGAGAGATCGAAGTGGTCCGTCGATTGCAATCCGGCGACGTAGTGGGTGCGTGTGATACTGCACGCGGCTTCGGGTGGTTGGAGATGGGCAAGGATGGGTACGCGCGGAACCGAGAGCGGCAGGAACTAGAGGAGAAGCTACTTGCATTAGGGTTTTCGGTGCCTTGGTCCTGACTGTGTCGAAGGACCGGCGCAGTTGCAAACCAGGGGGGGCAGCCGGATAACCGGCAGCGTCCGGACGTGAACGTGGCTAGTGAGAGCGGGAATTGGGGCACACACCCGCCACGGCGTATGTAATCCGCTAAGTCGTAGCACGATTGATCTATGTTAGTACTGGGCCCCAAACCGAACGGGGATCAAGGTAGATTCTACGTGAAGCGCCCGCCCGTATCGGTGCAGGCTGCAGCTGAATCGAAGCGACGATTCAAAGACGCGATGCGCGCGATTACGAAGACGGCGGAGTTTCTGCTGTCCGGTGATGTTGAGCTTCGCGTTGAATGGTATATCAGCGAGACTGAGCGCTATGAGACGGATCGAGCGCCTGACATTGACAACATACGAAAGCCGCTAATCGATGCCGTAGTCGGGCCAGACGCTCTCGTTATTGATGACAACCAAATTCAGCATGTGTCATG
>Ga0066793_10000139_pt1 | contig 23729 bp, 23 predicted proteins | sample PersoiDNA2013189_FD_83876 | JGI IMG/M metagenome (GOLD analysis project Ga0066793, IMG submission 83876) | Permafrost soil microbial communities from the Arctic, to analyse light accelerated degradation of dissolved organic matter (DOM) -... | ecosystem: Environmental > Terrestrial > Soil >... | reverse complement strand
GTTTTTGCCAAATGATCAACACAGCTTAGTGGGTCATTGGGAATTGCCGTGGTGAATCCCTAAAATGCGGCCCATTCCACGGGAATTCCTGGAGAACCTCAATTCTATCTTCTGTCCCTTTTCTCGGGGAACGGGGAGGGTCCTGTTATGATCGACCATGCGACCATTGAGGCATTCGGCCAGAGTGTTGAGAAAGAACTGCTCGAAGACATCCTGCCATTCTGGATAGAGAATACCGTCGACCGGCAAAACGGCGGCTTTTATGGCGAGGTGACCGGCGAAAAGGTGGTCGTACCGGCGGCGCCCAAGGGCGGGATATTGTGCAGCCGGATTTTGTGGACTTTTTCGCACGCTTACCTGGTCTATCGCAAGCTGGAATACTTGCAGATGGCCGACCATGCCTACCAGTTTCTGGTGGACCACCTGTGGGATCCGGTCTACGGCGGAGTTTTTTGGAGTGTCACTTCTCAGGGGGAACCGCTGGACACGCGCAAGCATACCTACGTCCAGGCCTTTTCGGCCTATGGCCTGTCGGAATATTATCGCGCCAGCCAGCGCCCAGAGGCGCTGGAGCGGGCTATCCAGATCTTCAAGCTGATCGAACAGCACAGCTACAACCCCGTTTACGGCGGTTACCTGGAAGCCTTCGACCGTCAGTGGAAGCTGGCGGAAGACCTGCGCCTGGCCGAGGACGTGGAGTTCAACTGCCAGAAAACGATGAATACGCACCTGCACGTCCTGGAAGCCTACACCAACCTCCTGCGCGTGTGGGATGACGCCAGGCTGCGCGCCAAACTCAAAGAGCTGATCGATGTTTTCCTCAAGTTCATCATCAGCTCAAAAACGTACCATTTTCTCATGTTCTTCGACATCGAATGGACTTCGCGGTCAACCACCGAGTCTTATGGGCACGACATCGAAGGCAGTTGGCTGCTCACCGAGGCAGCCGGCGTGTTGGGCGACCCCGAAGTGATCGCGCGGGTCAGGCCGGCGGCGTTAAAAATGGCGCAAGCTGTTTATGAGTCAGGCCTGGACAGCGACGGCGCCCTTTTCTATGAGAAGACTTCGGAGGGTGTCCTGCACGATAATAAGGACTGGTGGCCCCAGGCGGAAAACGTGGTGGGCTTCTTGAACGCTTACCAGCTTTCAGGGGACGAGAAATATTTCACGGCAGCCTACCGCGGCTGGCAGTTCATCCTCGATTATCAGGTGGATAAAGCGCACGGTGAATGGTACTGGGAGCTGACCCGCGATCGCCAGCCCGTACTCAGGCCGTTGGTGGAAATCTGGAAATGCCCCTATCACAACAGCCGGGCCTGCTACGAGGTGAAAGAGCGCCTTGAAAAATTAACCCGGTGAGCCAGACAACCTTCCCGATCGACCGGGACGCACCGATTACCGGCGAACAAATCGAGGCCCTGCGCGTGGCCGTAGGTTGGGATCGCATGACCGGCACATACGACCAGATCCTACCCCGTTCTTATACTTATTTTGTAACTACTCAGCCATGAGGTGAAAGTTGCCGAAATCGAGGTGTTTGCGGGTGCTTCGCACCCGCAAACACCTCGATTTCGGGTCTTATTCATGTGACCATGAACAGTCACAAATTATAAACATCAGGCAGTGGTACGCATGGACCACTGCCTGATGTTATTTCAAAATTGTATCAGACTTTAAATCACTGGTTCTGGCTGCGTGGCTTCTGTCTCCGCGCGTTTCAGGACCACTTCCTTCTGTTCGTTCAATTCCACCAGCACCGTGTCCCCATCTACAAAAGTGCCTGATAGAAGCGCATCCGAAAGCGGGTCTTCTACCTTTTGCTGGATCACCCGGCGCAAGGGGCGCGCGCCCATCTCTGGGTCATAACCCTCGCTGGCAAGCTGGTCGAGTGCCTCTTGAGAAGCGCGCAAAACGATATCGTGGTCTTCCAGGCGTTTGGCCACCTTATCCAACTCGATCGCGACGATCTTCTGGATGTCTTCGCGGTTGAGCGCGTGGAATACGACCACGGCGTCCAGGCGGTTCATAAATTCAGGCCGGAAGACGCGCTTGAGTGAATCGAGCAGCTTCTTGCGCATTTCATCATAATCTTGATTTTCTTCAGTGACCTGGTCACGTTTGAGCGCAAAGCCCAACGAGGTCTGGCGCTTGATCATATCCGCGCCGATATTTGAGGTCATCACGATGATGGCGTTGCGGAAATCTACCTTGCGTCCGCGGGCATCGGAGAGGTGACCCTCTTCCATGATCTGCAGGAGCATATTGTGTGCCTCAGGATGAGCTTTTTCTATCTCATCGAAAACGACGATCGAATAAGGCCGGCGGCGCAGCGCTTCGGTCAACTGTCCGGCCTCTTCGTAACCCACATAGCCAGGCGGCGCGCCGACCAGGCGGCTGACGGTGTGGCGCTCCATGAATTCTGACATATCCAACTGGATCAAGGCATCTTCGCTGCCAAACAGGAAGCGCGCCAGGGCTTTGGTCGATTCCGTCTTCCCCACGCCGGTCGGCCCAAGAAAGATAAAGGAACCAATCGGGCGGCGCGGGTCTTTGAGCCCGGCACGCGCGCGGCGGACGGCTTTAGCAATGGTAGAGATCGCTTCATCCTGACCGATAATGGCTTTGTGCAGCTCTTCTTCCATCTGCAGCAGCCGCTGCGATTCCTCCGCGGCGATCTGCATCACCGGCACACCGGTCCACATGGAAACCATCTCGGCAATATCGTTCGCGGTGACTACGGGACTGTTGCTGCGGTCCCAGCCGGTACGCAAGCGCTCGAGCTGGCCTTCCAATCCCGACTCGGTGTCAACCAGTTCTTGGGCATCATCAAATCGCCCATCTTCCACTGCCAGGGCATGGTTCTGACGCACCTGCCTGAGCTGATGGATCAAGTCCTTGGTGGTCTTGGCCGCCGGGCTTTTATACATTCTGACCCGCGATGAAGACTCATCGATCAAGTCAATCGCCTTATCCGGCAGGAAGCGTTCAGTTACGTAGCGGGCTGACAGTTGGGCCGCCGCAACGAGGGCATCATCCGAGATAATCAGGCGATGGTGCTCTTCATAAGCGCCGCGGATGCCGCGCAAAATTTCGATGGTCTCTTCCACGGATGGCTCGTTGACAATAATGGGTTGGAAACGCCGTTCCAGGGCCGCATCGCTTTCAATATGCTTGCGGTATTCATCCAGAGTGGTGGCGCCGATCACCTGCAGTTCGCCGCGTGAAAGCGCCGGCTTCAGGATGTTGGCCGCATCGACGGACGAACCCGCCGCGCCAGCCCCCACCAACATGTGCACCTCATCAATGAAAAGAATTGCACCGGACGACTTGAGCTCGTCAATTACCCGTTTCAAACGCTCTTCGAACTGGCCGCGGTACATCGTCCCGGCAACCAGTGAACCCACGTCCAGTTGCAAAATGCGCTTATCCAGCAGCGGGGCCGGAACATCGCCTTCCAGAATACGCTGGGCCAGGCCTTCCACGATGGCAGTCTTGCCCACTCCAGGTTCCCCGATCAGAGCAGGGTTATTCTTGGTGCGCCGGGCAAGGATCTGGATCACCCGCTCAATTTCCATCTGGCGGCCAATTACCGGATCCAGCTTGCCTTCTTCGGCCAGCGAGGTTAAGTCCACCGCCAGTTGGTCCACCAAAGGGGTCTTGGGCCGCGCCGCCTGTTCTTTTTGCTGGGACTGCGCCCGTCCACCGGCTGCCGGTGGCTGAGCAGCGTTAGCGGTGCTGCTTTCTTGCAACACTCGGCGCGTCTGGCGCCGGATCTGTTCTGGGGTGACACCCAGCTTGCGCAGTACGTCCATCGCCACGCCATCGTTATAGCGGACCAGACCGAGCAGCAGGTGTTCAGTACCAATATAGTGATGCCCCATCCGGCGCGCTTCTTCGATAGCAAACTCTAACACTTGCTGCGTGCCGGGGGCCAGATCGATCTTATCACCGCGGTAATTTCCGGTACCGCTTAACCGGTCAATGATTTCTTTTACACGGTCGACTTCCAGGCCAAGATCACGTAACACTCGCCCGGCGACCCCTCCCTCTTCCTGAATTAAGGAAAGGAGAAGATGCTCTGTGCCAATTTTATCCTGGTGCATCCGTTCGGCTTCTTGATGGGCCAAACTCAGCACATGCCGTGCCCTTTGGGTAAAACGTTCCATACCAGCCAAGGCTATTTCCTCCTCGATCTACTTACTCACACCAACCTATCCCAAAAAATAATAAACGGCGTGTCACCTGGGATATTCGCCTGCCTTCAGGTTTCCAGCTTAGCGTCATCACCGCATCTGGATAGGTTGCCTGTAGTATGACAATTGCGTATCCCTTGATGCAGCGTGATACGCAACGATTTGACGAAAAAGGCTTCTATGATCTTAGCCTTTTAGGACCTCGACCCCTTGATGTGGTAAAGGTCCACACATATTTAGAGCAGGCCACTTACAATACACTCATGGCCTACGCTTGTAAAGTCACTTATTTGATTCTACCAAACTTTATGGGAATATGGGTCATCCTTTTAGGCGATTAAAAGGTTGATCTAGGTAACTCCCCTGGTATACATGAACAAGGTCCAAATTTGAGGTGTTTGTGGGTGCGATGCACCCACAAACACCTCAAATTTGGGGACTCTCTTCCCGTGGGGAGTCGTTACGATCCATGGGATTATTCAGCCAGCAGATAAGCTAATATCCATTGAGTCGTCGCCACCAGTGCATCCAGATGGGTGCGCTCATAATTATGCGAGGCATCCACCCCGGGTCCAATCAGCGCAACCGCCACATCGCCCCCCGCCCGCCAAAATGCCTCGCCATCCGACCCGTAATAGGGGTAAATATCAACTTTGTAAGGGATAGCGTTGGCCTCAGCCAACTGCTTTAAGTGTTGGCTCAATCGATAATGATAAGGTCCCCCCGAATCCTTGGCGCACAGCGTGGCATGGAACTCGTCCGAGTTTTGCCCACTGCCGATCGCCGCCATGTCTACTGTGACCAGTTCGGTCACATCCGCCGGGATGCCAGCCGCCGCGCCATGCCCCACCTCTTCATAATTGCTGAACAGCAAAAAGGCCGGTTGGCTGGGTTTCAACCCGGCATCGTGCAGGGTCTTAACCGCTGAAACCAGGCAGGCCGCGCAGGCTTTATCATCCAGGTGGCGTGAACGCACGAAATTATTGGTAAACTCGACCCGCGGGTCAAGCACCACAAAATCGCCCACCCCAATTCCAAGCGCGCGGGTATCTTTGTCGCTGGTGGTGAGCGCATCCAGACGCACTTCCATGTTGTCGGCATCTCGTTTGGTTTCGTTCACCAGGGGTCCAAACACATGCGTTGAAGCCATTGAAAACAAAATTGCGCCGCGCACAGTCTTTCCCAGCGACGTATAAACGCTACAGCCTTCCCCTTCGATCGAATTCCAGGCATAACCCCCAATCTGAGTCATTCGCAGCCGTCCGTTGGGCTTAATTTCTTTGACCATGGCCCCCAAAGTATCCACATGGGCCGTCAGGGCGCGGCGTTCACCGGGCTGGGCGCCCGGCCAGTGCACCGTCAGTGCACCTTTACGGGTACGCGCCAGTTCCAGGGAAGGGTAAGCCGACAAGGCGCGCTCGACGCAGGCAATCCCGGCTTCTGTATAACCGGTTGGGCTGGGTGTATTGAGCAATTCGGTCAGAAATTGCACCAAAAAAGACGTATCAATCGCTGGAATTTTCATAGAAGTCCCCTGATCCATTCAAGAATGCGCCACGATCCCTTCGAAGCGGGCGATTTTCTCACGCCAATCCTCTGGAACCCCGATGCTGGTTTTTTGGTGGTAATCGTATGCCACCATCAACGCTTCGCCTTTTGCCAATGGGGTGTGTGTTGCCCCATCTTCGAGCGCGTATTCAAAGATCAGGCTCTTATTCCCGATGCGAGATACGCGCATTCCGGCCTGAACGTTCTGGTTGAGGTAAATTGGCGCCAGGTAACTGACATGCACATCGGCTACGATCAAGCCCAGGTCTAAAAAAGAAGTACCGTTCCAAAGTTCCAGTTTTTGAAGATAGGTGATGCGGGCCTGTTCGATGTAGGTCAGGATGCCTGCGTTATTGACGTGTCCTTGCGGATCGAGATCGCCATAGCGCACCTGAATCGGGCAAATGAAACGATAACCAGGCATAATTTTCGTATAATAACACAAAAACGGTTGAATTAGTAAAAGGTCATCCTCGATGAATGACCTCTGTCACTTGCTCATACAGACAATTTGGAATAAACTAAAAGTGGGTAAACTTTATCATAATATTGAATAGAACAGGAAAATTGCTATGCAAATCACGCGACAGGCTGATTATGCTCTCCGCGCTATGTCTTATCTGGCTTTGCTCGACCCCAACCGACGGGCCGCAACCAGCCAGATTGCTGAAGAGCAACATATTCCCCCTTCATTTCTTGCTAAAATCATCTCTCAATTATCCATCGCGGGCTTGATCCACACATCACGAGGTGCGCGTGGTGGAGTCTCTATAGCTCGGGATCCATCCGCTATCTCTATTTTGGATGTGGTCGAAGCGATCGATGGTCCCATTTCTTTGAATATTTGCACCGATAACGCATCCTCAGACTGCAGCCTTGGCGATCAATGCGTTATGCGTACCTTATGGTGCGATGCACAGGCGGATCTGGTCGGCCGGCTACGGCGTGCTAACTTTGGGCAGGTAGCGGCGCAGCAGCGATCCGCGGCGCAGAAGCGATTGTCCCAGATTGTATTTGAACCGGAAAAATTAGCATCGGTTAATTAATCGGCGCGGGAGATGGAGCATGACCGGAGGTTCACCGGTTGGCCGCCAATGGCTTGTGATTCGTAAAGATGGGACCCCCCTGGTGGATTGGGGAGATGGTCTTTATCAGGATATTGCCAGTGGTGATTTCCTTCATCTCTTAGAGAAGGACATCAGCCACTCAATTTCTGATGACGAACTGGATCAACTAAAAGTGGTTGGGCTGGTGATGGATTATAACGCCAGCCAGGTATATATGAGACCCTTACCAGAACGTCCTACCCGAACACTCGATTAGAGCGGTTGCATATCCAGGCCAGCCATGGGAAAAGAGTCACCGAATTTGAGGTATTTGTAGGTGCGAAACACCCACAAATACCTCAAATTCGGGCCTTTTTTAAGATGCTAATCCACTCAGCCGCTCAACTTCTAACCCTGGCAGGTGGTCCACAGCGAGGCCAAGACCTGGGGCGTTTAGGCATTATCCCGGATGGCGCCGTTCTGGTTCAGGATGGGATCATACTGGCGGTGGGACCGACCGAAACGCTGAAAAAAAATTACCCGCATGAGCCTACCCTGGATGCCAGTGGCAAAGTGGTCATGCCGGGTTTTGTCGATCCGCATACCCACCTGGTGTGGGCCGGAGACCGCGCCGCTGAATTTGAGCTGCGCTTGCAGGGCAAAACTTATCTCGAAATTTTAGCCGCTGGGGGAGGTATCCTCTCCACCGTTCAGACCACTCGCGGTGCTTCTATAGATGACCTGCTGGCCCAGACCCGCATGCGCGCACAAACCCTCTTCCGCCACGGGACCACCACGGCCGAGGCCAAAACGGGTTACGGTTTAGAATGGGGAGCCGAGCTGCGCCAACTCGAGGTGCTTATGCGCCTGAACGAGCTGGGTCCGCTGGAGATAACCCCGACTTTTCTGGCTGCCCACGCCATTCCACCAGAATATCAGAATGACCCGGATGGTTATACCCGCCTGATCGGTGGGACCATGCTCCCAGCCCTCGCCCAATGGTGGCAGGCACATGCCCCCGGCCAACCTTTACCCTTTATAGACGTTTTTTGCGAAACAGGCGCTTTCAGCCTGGGACAATCGCGCTACCTGTTAGAAACGGCCAAAGCGGCTGGTTTTCCCCTAAAAATCCACGCAGATGAATTCGACAACCTGGGCGGCGCCAGCCTGGCCGCCAGCCTGGGCGCAGTATCGGCGGATCACCTGGTTAAAACTTCTCCCGCCGATATTCAGGCACTCGCCGCGAGCCAGACAGTAGCGGTCGCTTTGCCCTGCACACCTTTTGGTCTGGCCGAAAAGGCTTATACCCCTGCTCAAGCCATCCTTGAAGCCGGCGGCCTGTTGGCTATCGCCACCGATATTAACCCGGGCACTGCCTGGTGTGAAAGTATGGCGTTTGTGATCGCCCTGGCCTGCCGCGCCTTGCGCCTGACTCCAGCCCAGGCCATCGCCGCGGCCACGATCAATGCGGCCGCCGCGATCCAACGCGCCGGACAAATTGGCTCGGTCGAACCCGGCAAACAGGCTGACCTGATCCTGCTCGGTGTTCCCGATTACCGCCATCTCGGCTACCGCTTCGGCACCAATCTTGTAACTCAGGTGATCAAGAAGGGTAGAGTCTATGATTACGATTAATTCGGCCCACATCCCGTTCGTTATTCAACTGCTTATTTTGGTGGTGGGGGTCATCCTGGTCGGCAGCGCGCTGCGCTTCCTGGTACGGCTGGCATGGCGCATCATCGGCCTGGTATTTACACTGCTCATCATCGTGGGTGGAGTCCTGCTTGTGTTACAATTCCTGCATCAATAAGACACAGGGACCCAACAAAACGATGCCCACGATAGAAGAAGCCCGTTCCTGGTATAACCAGGCTGACCCCGTCCACGATTTCGATCACGTCCTGCGTGTTTACACCATGGCAGAACACCTGGCCCAGGCGGAAGGCGCCGACCTGGAGATCGTCCGGGCGGCCGCCCTGCTACACGACGCCCAGGGCAGCGCCCCGGGTGGCGCTGGCGAGGAACGCGCCAGCCATCACCATACCTCCGCTGAATTTGCCGCTCAGGTGCTGCGATCAGAGGGCTGGCCGGTTGAGCGGATTGCCGCTGTACAGCACGCCATTCGCGCGCACCGCTTTCGCGATCAATCCGAACCTCCGCAGACTCTGGAAGCGCGCATTCTGTTTGATGCAGATAAACTCGATGTGCTGGGAGCGATCGGGGTGGCGCGTACCATCGCCTACGCCGTCCTGGATGGGCAGCCGGTCTATGCCCAACCCTCTGAGCTTTTTCGCCAGACCGGTCAAAGGGAACCTGGCGAACCGCACAGCTCATACCATGAATATATTTTCAAACTCAAAAAAGTGAAGGATCGCCTCTTCACCCCCACGGCCCGCAACATTGCCGCGGGCCGGCACCAATTTCTGGTCGATTTTTACGATCGCTTGCAGGCTGAACAGCGCGGTGACGCATAACCTTATGCTACCTACCGACTCAACCTGGTGGAAAGGTCCAAATTTGATGTGTTTTGCGCTTACACGAGTAAGCTCCTACACCTCAAATTCGGGGACTCTCTTCTCACGCCTGAACAGTTACGCTAAAATAAACAAAAAAACGCAGATTGCACGCACAAAACGATTATTGCAAACCCTTTCACCTGACCAAAAACCGTCCTTTGAGGCCATGCTGGCACAATCGATGAGCGATCGGAATGAAATAAAGAAAGAGCTCGACCCACTCCATCAAATCCTTTCTGAACAAACGGACTCATAAACTATGCCGCCTTCATTGGATGAACTTCAAACCCTGGCGCGCCAGGCTGGGGAAATATTGCGCGGGGGATACGGTCTGGAGCATACCATCCAGCATAAAGGTATCACCGACCTGGTGACAGAGATCGATCACCTCTCCGAAGACCTGATTATCCACACCATCCGCCAGAGCTACCCCAGCCATCGCATCGTCACCGAAGAAAGCGGCAATCTGCAAGGAGACACGGATCACTGCTGGTATATCGACCCCTTAGATGGCACACTCAATTACGCGCACGGTTTGCAACTCTTTTGTGTATCGATGGCTTACGCCGAACAGCAAGAAGTGGTTCTGGGCGTGGTGTACGATCCCATGCAGGATGAGTGTTTCAGCGCCGAGCGCGGCAGAGGCGCCTGGTTGAATGGCAGGCCTATCCACGTCTCCACAACGCCCGATCTCATACACAGCCTGCTGGCAACCGGATTCCCCTACGATCAATGGGACAGCCCCTTAAACAATCTGGAATTTTTCAACCGTTTTTCCCGGCGCACTCAAGGTGTGCGCCGCCTGGGATCGGCCGCCCTGGACCTGTGTTACGTGGCATCCGGTCGCGTAGATGGGTTTTGGGAGATCAGTCTCAAGGTGTGGGATATCGCCGCGGGTAGTCTGATCGTTCAGGAAGCCGGCGGGGTCGTCTCGCAGCTATTCGGCACGCCGCACAGCCTGGCGCCGCCTATCAGCATCCTGGCAGCCAACCCGGTCATCTATCCCTTGATGCAGGACGTGATCAGGATCCCTTAGAGGGGATTCCACCGCGATTCTTAATGATGTAAAATAGATAGCATGCAGCCCACATTGCCCCTAGACCAGGTCATCCAGGGAGACTGCCTGGATGTGTTGACAGACCTGCCGGCCGAATCGGTCGACATGGTCTTTGCCGATCCCCCGTACAATCTTCAATTACAACAAGAACTGTGGCGCCCGAATATGACCCGGGTGGACGCCGTCGACGACGATTGGGATCATTTCGATAGTTTTAGCGCTTATGATGACTTTACAACGCGTTGGCTGGATGCTTGCCGGCGGGTATTAAAAAAGACCGGCACCTTATGGGTGATCGGCTCCTATCATAATATCTACCGGGTGGGAACGATTTTACAGAACCTGAATTACTGGATCTTGAATGACGTGGTGTGGGTAAAATCGAACCCCATGCCCAATTTCCGCGGGGTGCGTTTCACTAATTCGCACGAAACACTGATCTGGGTGCAAAAAGAGCGCGGCGCAAAATATACCTTTCACCATCACAGCATGAAATCTTTAAATGATGAGCTGCAAATGCGCAGCGATTGGGTCATCCCGATTTGCACCGGTAAAGAACGCTTGCGCGTAAATGGGGAAAAAGCTCACCCGACCCAAAAGCCCGAGGCGCTTCTTTACCGCGTCATCACTGCCTGCACCAATCCAGGGGATGTGGTACTCGATCCATTTTTTGGCACCGGCACCACTGGAGCCATGGCGCGCCGCCTGCACCGTCATTTTGTGGGGATCGAACGTAATTCATTCTACGTGACCCTTGCCCAGGAACGAGTCAGCGGTATCATGCAGGTAGAATTCGATCCGCCCTTGTATGCTGCGTCCGATCCGCGTCGCTTTGAGCGCATTCCCTTCGGGTCCCTGTTAGAAAACGGCCTGCTCATTGCTGGACAAACTCTTTACTTTGGTTCCACTGGCGAAGTTACGGCGCGCATCCTGGCCGATGGCGCCCTGGAATATGGCGGGCAGCGTGGATCCATTCACCAGATTGCACACCAGATCCGCCAGGCGCCCTGCAATGGTTGGGAAGCCTGGTATTATCAGGATGAATCCACCGGACAGCGCATCGTGATCGATGCCTTACGCAAGCAGTTGCGCGAAGCGAAATGACCCAGGAGGATTAATGACCGACCACCCTACCTCTTTTGACCTCTCCCATTGGAGCCTGGCAGACCTTTTTCTATTTCCGGATGGCCCGGAAATAGAAAGCGCCTTCAAAGACCTGGAAACAAAAATCAGCGCGTTTGAGGCCTATCGCGTGCGCCTGTCGGATAGCTTGTCCCCGGCCGAATTCAATCAGGCCCTCCAGCAAATCGAAGCGATTTACCGCATCGCTTATCGTTTGAATGCTTACGCGGGTTTGTGGTTCAGCGAAGACACCCAGAATCAGTCCGCGCAGACCCTGATGGCGCGCGTCGATCAAACCATCGCCAGCATGACCAACCGCACCCTGTTTTTTAGCCTGTGGTGGAAATCTGTGGATGAAACCCAGGCCAGCCGCTTAATGTCTGGTTCGGGCGATGTGCGTTACTGGTTGGAACAGACCCGAAATTTCAAAAAATACACCCTAAATGAATCCGAAGAGAAAATCATCAATATCAAAGATTTAACCGGTTCGAGGGCGCTGGATACGCTATACCAATCTATCACCAACCGTTATACCTTCAAACTTGAGATCGATGGGCACATGCAGGAGCTGACGCGTGGTGAGTTAATGGTGTATGTCCGCCACCACGATCCTGACTTGCGCAGCAGAGCCTACCGAGAACTGTACCGGGTCTACGAGCACGAGGCTCCCATCCTGGGTCAGATCTACCAGTTTCTGGTCAGAGATTGGCACAATGAAAACATCGACCTGCGCAAATTTGACCATGCCATGATGCCGCGCAACCTATCCAATGATATCCCCGGCGAAGTGATCGACATCCTGCTGGATGTCTGCCAGCAGAACGCACCGTTATTCCAGCGCTTCTTCCGGCTCAAAGCGCGCTTGCTGGGAGTGCCGCGCCTGCGCCGGTATGATATTTACGCACCCCTTGGAAAATCCGAAAAACAATACACCTTCAACCAGGCGGTCGAGCGGGTAATGGAGGCATTTAACCGCTTTGACCCGACCCTGGCCGCCCTGGCCCGGCAGGTGCTTGCCGACGGTCACGTGGACAGTGAAGTGCGTAAAGGCAAACGCGGCGGCGCTTTCTGCTGGACGGCCTTGCCCGATCTGACTCCATGGGTGCTGCTCAATTACCAGGGACGCCCGGATGACGTCGCTACCATGGCACACGAACTGGGACACGCCATCCATTCCCAACTGGCCGCTCATCACAGCCTGCTGACCCTGCACCCCAGCCTACCGCTGGCCGAGACGGCCTCCACCTTTGGGGAAATGATGCTGATTGACCACCTCCTGGCCCACGAAAGTGACGACCAGGTGCGGCGTGACCTGCTATTCCACCAGGTAGACGATGCTTATGCTACCATTATCCGCCAGGCCTTCTTTGCCCTATTCGAACGTAGAGCCCACCAGATGATCCATGACGGTGCATCGATCGATGAGTTAGCCCAGGCCTACCAGGAAAACCTGGCGGCCCAATTTGGCGATGCCGTTGAGATCGGCGACGAATTCCGCTGGGAATGGGTCTCCATTCCTCATATTTTCAGCACCCCATTTTATGTCTATGCTTATGCTTTTGGGCAGCTTCTGGTTTTATCCCTTTACCAGCAGTATATCGCAGAGGGCGAGACCTTCAAACCTCGCTATCTGAGTATCCTGGCTGCCGGCGGTTCCATGGCTCCGGCCGAACTGTTGGCCCAGGCTGGTATCGACATCCGCCAGGCGAGCTTCTGGCAAGGCGGCTTTGATGTGATCCGTGGCCTGGTGGAAAAACTCGAAGGACTGCCTCTCGACCAGGCCAAGTAGAAGCGGTTATTCAACCAGCTCTTCATCTTCAGGAACGACGGGTTCTTCTTCTCCAGTCCGCCGTTCGAGCATTTGCATGCCTGTAACGATCACCTTGGTAAAGTAACGCGTTTCTCCCTCGTGCTCGTAACGGTCGGTTTTCAAACGTCCTTCCAAATAAACCAACTGGCCCTTGTGCAGGTACTGCTGGCTAATTTCTCCAACCCTCCCCCAGGCTTCAATGTTAAACCATTCCGTCGTGGTTTTGGCTTCGCCACTGGCATTTTTCCAGCGGTGATCAACGGCCAGAGAATAAGCGCATAATTTCTTGCCTGTGGGCGTAAAGCGAGTTTCCGGATCTTTTCCTAAATGCCCGATCAATTGAACCCGATTAAGTGAAGGCATATTTTTCCTCCTGATGAGCAGGTCTTCTAATTGTGGTATATTTAGTTTAGATCAGAGTTTATCCCTGTCAAGTAAAAGATGGGTATGAAAACTTCAACGAATCAGGAGTCATCCGATGTATATTGCCATTGAAGGCGTGATCGGGGTGGGGAAAACAACCCTGGCCCGGCTGCTCCAGCCTTTATTCAATGCCGATCTGCTGCTTGAAGTCTTCGAAGAGAATCCTTTTTTGAACGATTTTTATAGTGATCGCCAGCGTTACGCATTCCAGACACAAATATTTTTCTTGCTCAGCCGTTACCACCAACAGCGCCAGGCTATTCCCCCTGTGCTTTCGGCGGGACGATTCCTGCTTTCCGATTATACCTTTGATAAAGACTCTATCTTCGCCCAAATTAATTTGCAAGGGGATGAGCTGACCACGTATCACCGCGTGCACGAGGCCCTGGCTGAAAAAATACCCACGCCAGACCTGGTGGTATACCTGCGGGCCGATTCTGAAGTTCTGATGCAACGCATTGCCCTGCGCGACCGTTCATATGAACGGAAGATGGAACGGGCTTATATCGAACAACTGCACCAGGCTTATGAAGATTTCTTCGCCAGACCCCATGCTGATTTCCCCTCCCTGGTGATCGACACCAATCAGCTCAACATGATGAGCCAGGTGGGAGATTTAAAATATGTTGAGACCCGCATCCGCCAGGAGCTCAAGTTGTCGCCTTTCCAACAAGCGCTTCCTCTCTAAGTTGGGAGGCTTGGCTATCTATAACCCGTCTCGAATTGATGAGAGCACCCTATGCACATCACCCGTGAAACGCTTCTAAAAATCGCAAAAGATACTGTCACTCAGCAGCTCAGCACCCGGCACGACCTCGTCTCCATATTTATGGTTGGATCGCTCCTCACGGATGAACCACTGCTTGGCGGTACGAGCGATATCGATCTGGTGTTTATCCATGATCGCCAACCAGACGTTGAACGCGAAATTATCCGCCTGAGCCCCGAAATCACCCTGGATATTGCCCACCAGCCCCAATCGGAATACAACCAGCCACGACACCTGCGTTTGCATCCATGGATCGGCCCCGCCATTCACGACAGCCATATCGTCTTATACGATACCCAGCATTGGTTTGAATTTACCCAGGCCAGTGTTACCTCTCAATTCTACCTGCCCGAAAACGTCTTTGCCCGCGCTCATCAGGGCATCGAGCGGGCGCGTCAGATCTGGCTGGAAATGCAAACGAATCCGGGAGAACCGGGCAAGTCGCTGATCAACTATCTTAAGGCGGTCGAAGCGGGCGCAAATGCGGCGGCCAGCCTGACAGGCGCCCCCCTGACGGAACGGCGCTTCCTTTTAAACTTTCCTGAGCGGGCGCGCGCGATCAACCGGCCCGGCCTTACCAATGGACTGCTTTCTTTGATTGGGGCGGACCAGATTGAGCCGGGACAGATCAAATCCTGGCTGCCCGCCTGGCATGAAGCCTACCAATCCCAATCGGATAATGAACGCCGTCCGATCCGGCTCCATCTCGACCGTCGGCTTTACTATGAACGCGCCATTGAAGCGTTATTGGCCAGCGAAATGCCGGCAGCCGCTTTATGGCCGCTGCTGAATACCTGGGCAGAAGTGGACTATCATCAATCGCCTGAATCACCCACTCAAAAAGACTGGCCAGGCGTAATTCAGTCGTTACATTTAGGCGGCGATCAGTTTACTGGTAAATTAGAGGCGCTGGATGCCTACCTGGATACTGTTGAGGAAATTCTGGATGATTGGGCAAAATCTAATGGTATCGCTTAACAGAAACACCCCTATATATGCCTATACTATGCGAACTACTTTCCCAGCCGTCCAATTAAATTATCCCCCAACCTGTGGATAAACTGCTTAAAACTGTGGATAACTGTGTTTAAGTGTGGAAAACTCGCTCATTTGTGCACAAATTTATTTTCTGCGCCCTATAAACACCCCCCCATATATGGGGGGTGTTTTTTTACCACCCCTCTATTTAATCCACCCCCATTTTAAGCCTTAAAAATGAGACCTTTATTCTTTCTATCATTTATTTATCCACTGAGTGCCTGTGGATAAAAGGGAGTGACTCTACCCAGGGATTCACCTATATGTGGGGGGATCTTTACGTACTGGTCACAAGTGTAGGGGTTATCTTCACTGAATTGTTATTTATCCACATATCCACAGTCTCTATTACAACTATTATTAATTAATCCTTGTATAAAAAAACTATAACAATCAATATAGGTCTTTGGGAATTGCCGTGGCGAATCCCACCCAAAATGCGGCCCATTCCACGGGAAATCCTGGAGAACAATAAATATCTTCTTGATTCTCCTTAAAGAATCTTGTACAATCTTAATGACTTTAGGAACTTATAAATGTAATTAATGCCCCGTTAAATCGTAATCAATATTGTCGCATTGTACGTTCAATAGGAAGGGAGATAAACAATGGATATCATTAAAGTTTCGGCGAACTCCCGCACTGCAGCTGTAGCTGGGGCTATTGCTGGGGTAATTAGGGAACACAAACATGCTGAAGTTCAAGCCATTGGGGCCGGAGCAGTTAATCAGGCAGTTAAGGCGCTGGTATTGGCTACTGGTTATTTGACGAACGATGGGATTAATATCGTCTGTGTTCCTCAATTTGTTGACGTAGATATTGAAGGAAAGGTGCGCACGGCGATCAAGCTGGTTGTTGATCCGCGTTAAACCAGGCTTAACTCTTTACTATATTTCTTCAGGGGTAAAGATGACTTCATCTTTGCCGGTAAGTTTTTCTTGCACTTTTTTAGTCACCAGGTCCAGATGTTTTGGATGCCCCACATAATCCAGGTCATCGGCTGGTACGGTCAGCACAGGGCAGAGAGTAAAATTGCTGATCCATTGTTCGTATAGTGTGTTTAATTGTTTCAGGTAGCCAGCGCTGATACTGAGTTCGTAAGTACGGTTGCGGCTGGCAATCCGGTCTAAAAGTGTTTTTTCCGATGCGCGCAGGTAGATCACCAGGTCGGGTGGAGTGAGCAGATCACTCAGTACGTGGTATAAGTCTTGGTAGGTAGCGTAATCTCGCTCGCTGATTGCGCCTTGAAGGTAAAGGTTGCGTGCAAAAACTTCAGCATCTTCATAGACGCTGCGATCCTGGATGACTGCGCCAGGATAATTGAGCAGCTCGCGATGGATACGCAGCCGGTGAGTCAGAAAAAATAATTGAGAATGGTAAGCCCAGGCACGCATATCCTGATAAAAATCGGCCAGGTAAGGGTTTTGGGCTTCAGGTTCGTAAAAAGGCTGGTATCCCAGATTCTGACAAAGCAGTGATACCAGGGTGGATTTTCCAACGCCAATATTACCGGCGATGGCAATAAATTTTTTCATTTTTCCTCGACTGGTTTGTTTACTGAAAGCGAAGCTATTTAAGCAAAGGCTATTTGGAGATTTGCCCGGCAATTTCCATGTCGATCACCTGTTTGAAGTACTCGTAGGGTTGGGCTCCCACCACAGCTAACCCATTAATAAAAAACGTCGGCGTGGATTGAATCCCCAAATTAGCGGCAAAACTATAATTGGATTGGACGGTGGTCTGGTAACGGCGATTATTCAAACAGTCATTGAACTGATTCATATCCATTTTTAAAGTGGAAGCATACTTTTGGTACCCATCCATCCCCAACTCATACTGTCCGGTGAAAAGCAGATCGTGATATTCCCAATAATTGCCCTGTTCCCCGGCACAGTAGGCCGATTCAGCCGCGGAAACGGCGTTTGGGTGCAGCCCGGTTAATGGGAAATCCCGGTAGACAAAACGAATTTTATCTTTGTAATCCTGCAAAAGGCGGTGATAGACCTCATCGTGCCATTTACGGCAGTAGGTACATTCGTAATCGCTGAACTCGACCAGGGTAATGGGGGCATTAGCGGGACCGATAGACGGGCTGCCATCGGTGGAGATGTCGTAGCGCTTGGTTTGCTGGGCCGAAACGGGGGTACTTGAAGTCGAAGTTGAAACACTGGCGGTCGGGAACCTGCTGGATTTTCCCCAAAGCAGGTAGCCAAGTCCCAACCCGGCTAGAAAGACCAACGGCAGTAGCAAAACTACCAGGCTGTTTTGTTTTAAGGGATCGGGCCGATTCATGCCAAATGGTTCTGGATCGGCCACAGGTTTGTTATCGGCTGATATTTCTGGAGTAGACACTGGCTGGTTGGGGAAATTTTCGTTCATCCTATTGATTATAACCACAGGCCTTGAGTGAGTCGAGATACATATTCATAAAAACTAATTACAGGGTAATTTCGTAATATTGATGTAAACTTAGATAGTTTCGTATAAAATAGTTGAATAAATCGTAACTGCTCAGGTCTATGTGAAAAAGGCCCGAATTTGACGTGTTTCCGGGTGCTTCGCACCCGGAAACACGTCAAATTCGGAAACTTTCATCCCACGGCTGAGTGGTTACAATAAATCAACCCTTCGTAAACAGGGACGGGACCATGGATATTGAATTTGTTGAAGGAAATCAAGATTTGCTGGATTGGATCAGCCCGCTGTGGACCAAACTGAATGCATACCACCGGCGGAATTCGCACCAGTTCATCGTATATTATAGCCGGTTAACCTTCCAGCAAAGAAAAGCCATTTTGCTGGACAAAGCCCAGAATGGGATGATGCGGGTCGATCTGGTCAGGTTGAAAGAAGAGGATGACTATGTGGCGTACAGTGTCACCACGATCTCCTCCACCCATGAAGGGGAAATTGATTCTTTGTTTGTGGCTGAACCCTATCGCAAGAATGGGATTGGCGAGGCGTTAATGCAGCGTGGGTTGGTCTGGCTGGACCGGCACCAGGTAAAAGTCAGGCGGGTGGCGGTGGAGACCGGGAATGAAGATGCTTTTGGATTTTATCAGCGTTATGGCTTCTTTCCAAAGCACATTATCCTGGAACAAGTCGATCAAAAGCAACTGGTTATCATTGAAGGATCGGGTGAGGTTAAAAATGGTTCAACTCGTTCTCGAAAGAAAAAATAAGCCAACCGAATTTACCTTACACTGAGATGAAAGTGGCCCTTATCGTGGATGACACAAGCCGGCCGACCCCGGTCGAAAAACTCCTTCCACCGGTCCTGGCTGAATTAGAGCGCGCCGGTATGGTCATAAAAGATCTCACCCTTGTGCCTGCCCTGGGCGTGCACCGCCCTTCGTCACTTTTGATGACGATCTGCCCGCCGCCATCCAGGCGGCCCGGCGCCGTTTTCCGGGACCTGCCACCGTGCTAATTTTTCCCCATGGAGGGACGACCTATCCGGCTTTTAATCCCCATACGTCAGGTGAGGCTGCGGCGTAAGAACACCTTGGTAAATTCTTCCACCAGCGCTGGCAAGAGCGCGAGGGACACGACGACGCCCCATTCCTGCAGGTTGAGCACGTGCGTGTTAAAAATGGGCTGAAGGAAGGGCACACACACCACCAAAAGCAGCAAAGCAATCGAGAAACCGACCGCGACCTGCATATATCGGTTTGAAAATAGGCCGAGTTGTAAGAGTGACTGCCGTTCTGAACGCACGGTATAAGCCCGGAAAAGCTCGACCAACGAGAGGGTGACAAAGGCCATGGTTTCGGCCGATTGAACGTTCACCCCGCTCCACCTATATTGTAAAAGATAGAGCAGAGGGTTGGCTCCGGCGGGGATGCCTTGCGCTTGCAGATGCCAGATTAATCCCAGGCAAAATGCCGTTAATACCACCGCCGTCTGAATGATCGTCTGGACGATGATGCCCACCGTCATGTGCCGGTTGATAATCGGTTCGTCTGTCGGGCGCGGTGGTCGCTGCATCGTGTCTGCATCCCCTTTTTCGAGGGCCAGCGCCAGGGCTGGAGCGCCATCCGTGAGCAAATTAAGCCACAACAACTGGATGGCGGTAAGGGGTGTAGGCAGACCGGCCAGGGTCGCGAGGAAAATGATCATAATCTCGGCCATGTTAGAGGATATGATAAAGAACACAAATTTTCGGATATTGGAATAAATGATCCGCCCCTGTTCTACTGCCGATACAATGCTGGCATAATTATCATCGGTCAGCACCATGTCCGCCGATTCTTTGGCCACATCGGTGCCGGTGATGCCCATTGCGATGCCGATATCGGCACGCTTGATCGCCGGAGCGTCATTGACTCCATCCCCAGTCATGGCCACCACCTCGCCGTTGGTGCGCAGGGCATCAACGATGCGCATTTTGTGTTCCGGGCTAACCCGAGCATAGACATCGGTCACTTTAACGGCACTGAGCATGGCGTCGTTATCCAATTGATTGATTTCCGCGCCGGTCAAAACCTGCCTATCAGGGCGCAGCAAGCCGATATTTTCAGCGATAGCTCTGCCGGTATTGGCGTAATCGCCGGTAATCATCACCGTGCGGATCCCGGCCCGGCGCGCTTTTTCTAATGCCATGGCGGCTTCCGGGCGAGGGGGGTCGATCATGCCGATCAGCCCGGCAAAAACCAGGTTATGTTCGATCGAACTGCCCTGGGTCGAGGGTACTTCGGGCGCCAGGCGGTAGGCCAGGCCGAGTACGCGCAGGGCATCGTAGGTCATGGAGTCGTTGGTTTCCAGGATGCGCTGGCGGGTCTTTTCGTCCAGTGGATGGGCCCGATCGTCCAAACCCTGATACTGGTTGCACAAATCGAGGACCACATCCGGGGCGCCTTTGACGGCGACTGCCATCCATTCCCGTTTTTGTTCGTCGTTGATCGGCGAGATATCTTCCGGGTGAGGATTCTGAATGAAATGGACCGTGACCATGCGCTTGCGGACCGAATCAAAGGGGATTTCATGGGTGCGGGGGTAAGCCTGGAGGACGTCTTCCGGCAGGGCGCCGGCTTTGAGAGCCGCGATCAGAATAGACCCTTCGGTTGGATCGCCCACGAGTCGATAGGTGGGTTGATCATCGCTGTTGTCGTTTACTTCCAACCTGGCGTCGTTATTCAACACTCCCACCCACAGGGCAGTCATTGCAGCCGGATGATCTTTCAAGGCAACCGGTTTTCCCTCCAATAAGAATTCACCCTTGGGATTGTACCCACTACCGGTGAGGTTAAAATCGCACCCATCCACCCACAAGCGAGTTACTGACATTTCGTTTTGAGTCAGTGTGCCAGTCTTATCCGAGCAGATCACCGTGGTCGAACCCAATGTCTCGACCGAAGACAAGCGGCGGATCAAGGCATTGCGTTTTACCATTTCATGCATACCCAAAGCCAGGCTGATCGTAACCACCGCCGGAAGACCTTCTGGCACGGCCGCAATCGAGAGGCTTACCGCGATCATAAACAAACTGACGATTTCTTGCAGGCTGCCACCCGAACGGATAATCCCCAGGATAAAGACCAGGGCACAGATCGCGAGCGTGCCCCAACCGAGTAATTTCCCCAGGTTATCCAGGCGAATTTGAAGGGGCGTATTTTCTTCTTTAACCGATTGGAGCAGGGTGGCGATCATCCCCAGTTGGGTTTTCATGCCGGTGGAAACCACGACACCGAACCCGCGCCCATATGAGACCACAGTACCCATAAAGGCGGAATTTTTCTGGTCGCCGAGAGGGATGTCTTCATCCAGGGCGAGCGCCGCATTTTTTTGCACAGGCAATGATTCGCCCGTCAGGGCAGCTTCCTCCATGCGCAGGTTGACCGCTTCGATCAAGCGGACATCCGCGGGAACAAAGTTACCCGTTTCGAGAAAGACCAGATCGCCCGGCGCCAACTGGGTGGCCGGTACGGAGACCCGCTGGCCATCCCGAAGGACCTGGGCTTCGGGGGCAGACATGCGTTTTAGCGCCGCCATCGCTGCTTCGGCGCGGCTCTCCTGAACCACTCCCAAAACGGCATTGAGGATCACAATTGCCAGGATGGCCCCGGCCTCAACGTATTCGCCAAGGATCGCTGAAATTAAAGAAGCCACGATCAACAGGATGACGACGAAGCTCTTTAGCTGGTTCAGAACCAAACTGAGAAAGGATGCCCGGGCAGCTTCAACCAGTTGATTTGGCCCATAATGCGTCAAACGGGCCTGCGCTTCTTGGGTCGTCAGGCCCGTTTGAACGGGTGTTGCTAATTTATTTAAAGTTTCTTCTGCGCTTAATGTGTACCAGAAAATATTGAGATCATCTGGTGCATTTTCCCTCGGTTTTACGTTTACACGCCGCATCCATGGCTCCTCTATAATTTTATTGGCTCATTCATTTCCATCGAAAATTCTGAAGAACCGTTTTATGGGTCAAGCCAATATGAAAGAATTGTATATTAAGCACGAGGCAAAATACCTAGATAATCTAGGTGTTTTGGTAACCGCATACAGGATCGTATGAAAAGTCCCCGAATTTGATGTGTTTGCGGGTGTGAAGCACCCGCAAACACATCAAATTCGGGGACTTTCTTCTCATGGTTGAGCAGTTACCCGAGTAATTGCTCAGTCGGCAGAACCCGGCATAAGGTGTGTTCCAGGTGGGAGAACCGTGTTTTTGGGGATAACGACGATGCCATCTCGAACAACCCATTTATCCATGTCAATATCAGTGCCTTGTGGGAAGGGTTTAATGATCACACCCGCGCCCAGGCGAACGTTCTTATCGATGATAGCTCCTTCGATGTGGCTGCCCTGACCTATACCGATCGGGATCCCGCTGGGGAGCAAGCGCTCAGGCGTATCATAATAATCGGCTCCCATGAGGATGCTGTCCTTTATCGTGACGCCAGTAGAGATCTGACTGCGCAGCCCGATGATGGAGTGGGTGATGGTCGAATTTTCGATACAGCAGCCTTCAGCTATCAGCACCTGGTTGAACTGGCTGTTCTCAACCCGCGAGCCGGGTAAAAAGCGGGGATGGGTATAGATCGGCCGGGCCGGGTCGAACAGGTCAAAAGGTGGTTCAGGTGAGGTCAAAAGCAGGTTCGTTTCATAGAACGAGCGGATCGTCCCGATATCCACCCAGTAGCCTTCGAAGTCAAACCCATACACCGAATGGGTAGAAATGGCGGATGGGATCACATGGTTGCCAAAGTCATCGAAGGCATTTTTGGTGAGCAGGTCGATTAATACGTTTGTGTTGAACAAATAGATGCCCATCGAGGCCAGGTAGGGCTTGTCGGGGTCATCCCGGCTGGCCAACCTGGATAGCAGATTCGGGTCCTTAGGCTTTTCGGCAAAGTCTACGATGCGCTGGTCGGCAGAACGTTTGAGAATCCCAAAGCGCGAAGCATCTTGCTTGCTGGAGGGCTGGACGGCTACGGTGATATCGGCTTTGTTTTTCCAGTGGAATTCAGCCATGGGCGCATAATCCATGCGGTAGAGGTGGTCTCCAGCCAGGATCAACGTATAGGGGGCTTGAGTCGAGAGGATCTGCCCGAGTTGTTTACGCACGGCATCAGCGGTGCCCTGGTACCAGTCGGTGGTCTGCATGGTCTGTTCCGCGGCCCAAATTTGCACCCAACCGGTGTGGAATGCGTCAAAATTATAGGTGCGGGCGATATGGCGGTGCAGCGAGACGGAGTTAAATTGAGTCAGAACAGCGATGCGGTAAATCTGTGAATTGATACAATTGCTGATTGGAATGTCGATCAGGCGGTGTTTACCCGCGATAGGAACAGCCGGCTTGGAGCGTTCTTTGGTAAGGGGATACAGCCGGCTTCCCTTTCCCCCACCCATAATAACCGCCAGGATATCATTGAGAGTAGGCACGCTTTCCTCCATTACGACTGTGACTGAGTTTTTAAAAACAACCCTCCCATATGGTGATGGAGGGCCGTGTTATAATACGGCTGCTCAGTTATTAAACACAGAGCACAGTGCCGAAGGTGGGAATCGAACCCACATTCCTTTTGGGAACACGATTTTGAGTCGTGCGCGTCTGCCAATTCCGCCACTCCGGCATTGATAAATACAGTATAACTAAATCTAGTTATTCGGTCAAGACCCTACGTCTTTAGGAATTGCCGTGTTGAAAGTCCCGCATTTTGGGGTGAGAGCGTGCGTACGCACGCTCTCACCCCAAAATGCGGCCC
>Ga0066793_10000137_pt1 | contig 23841 bp, 22 predicted proteins | sample PersoiDNA2013189_FD_83876 | JGI IMG/M metagenome (GOLD analysis project Ga0066793, IMG submission 83876) | Permafrost soil microbial communities from the Arctic, to analyse light accelerated degradation of dissolved organic matter (DOM) -... | ecosystem: Environmental > Terrestrial > Soil >... | reverse complement strand
GCTCAGCTCGGACAGCGAGCAAGCGTCCGGCACGATGCGTGGGTCGGCAGTCATTACCCCGTCTACGTCGGTCCAGATCTGCACTTCGGCGGCGTCCAGGGCTGCCCCCAGGATGCCGGCCGTATAATCCGATCCGCCACGCCCAAGGACCGTCGGCACGCCCTGCGGCGTCGCGCCGACAAAACCGGTGACGATCGGCAGCGTGTTGTTGGCCAGCAAAGGTAGCAAGCGGGCGCGTGCCACATCGCGCGTTGCCTCCATCTGCGGGGCGGCCGACGCGTAATTGTCGTCGGTAACGATCAGTTCGCCGGCATCCACGAACTCGGCGCTCAGCCCCTGTGCCCGCACAGCGGCGGCCAGGATCGGCGCCATCAGGCGCTCACCCATGCCGGAGATAACGGCCAGACCGCGGTCGGTCAATTCACCGAGAATCGCCACCGCCATGCACAGGCGCTCGAATTCGCGCACGCGCTCGTCCACACCGGCCAGCAGGAGGTTGAGATCGTCAAGATCACTCACCAGCGCTTCGGCCGCGTCATGGTGGCGGCTGATCAGGGCTTGCCGGGCGTCGCGCGAGCGCTGCCGGTCGCCCGCCGCCGCGGCGTGGGCCGCCTCGATCAGCAGATCCGTCACCCCGTGCATAGCCGACGTGACCACGACCGTCGCCGGGTCAGAGCGCGCCTGATTGCAGATTATGGACACGGTCTGGCGGATGGCCTTGGCATCCCCGACCGACGTGCCGCCAAACTTCAATACTAGCATCGTGTTCTCCCCCAATTAGCGGATCGACCCAACGGGCCGCGGTCGACGCAAGCTTCAGGTCTTAACCAGGTTGACCCAATAATCGATCACCTGAAAACCGCGATGACGAAACATGGCGAAGGCCTCGGGGTGGCGCCGAGTATGCACGTGAACTTCTACGTACAGATAGCCCCGGCCGGCCATCTCCACCCGGGCGCGGTCCAGCAAATACGAGCCAAAACGCAGGCCGCGGTAGGATTGCTCGATGCCGAACCAGGCCAGGGCCGCCGTCTCCTGGTCAGGCAGTGGATACCAAACCACCTCGCCGACCGCCCGCTCGCCCTCAGCCACCACCAATCCGTGATATTGCTTACCGCCGTTGTTGTTCCAACCGCGCAAGCGGTAGAACGGCTCGTCGCCGCGCCAGGGCGAGCGCTCGCTGATGCCGACGACTTGCAGGCCGCGCTGCGCCAGTTCCGGATCCTGTGGCCGCTCGGGGCTATGCAACGAAGCCTGCATGCTCACGTCGCCCGGGTCCACCACCTGGTAGCCGCGCCGCGTCAGCCATTCCACCTGGGTCTTGTCGCTCACTGCACTGACCGCCATGTGCTCCGTGGAGCCGTACCACGGCACCCACAGTTTCTCGATGACGCCGTACAGCGGCGTGCTGTGCCCAGCAAAATACACCGGACAATAATACAGGTAGTCCTGCGCTGCGCCAAGCAGCGCACTGCCGATACCCTGCCCACGGCAGGCCGGGTCGACGGCTAACCAGGCGATGGCATGACGTGGCTCGTACGGCTCGTAAATAGGCGAAGCCGGCGGCGGCTTGAGCGCGTGCACGCCGCCTACCAGCCTATCTCCCTCCCAGGCCAGGATGAGGCCCGCCCGATCAAACGCCGGCTGCTCCAGCACACGCTCCCGGAAATCGGCCTCGCCAATCGGCGCCCAGTGCCGATGGCCGGCCAGAACCCGGTTAAGAAATAGGACCAGGTCGGGCAAATGGGCGGGTGAAAAGGTGGTCAAGTTCAAGCGAGAACAGCTCCAAATAAGGGATGCGTGATACCGGCTGCGCGATCAGTCATCGGCTCATGCAGCACGTATCACGCATCACGCAGGTTGTGCTCCAACCTTCACATCCCGATGTATTTGGCGTAGAGCGTTGCCGCCAACGCCTCGTCGTTGGTACCCTTGATGATCGCCCGGCCATCGGGGAAAACGGTCAGCTCGTGCCCGTCGATCTCGGCCCGCAGCAGGTAAGCGTTGACCTTGATCGCCCCTCCCGTATCGCCCTCTCCCGCTGGCACCCTGCCGGCACGCAGCCGTTCGGCCAGTCTCGCCAGATCCAGGGCCGGGGCGCCGGCCACGCTCACTTGCACGGCATCCCGTCCACATAGGACGGTGGTGCGGGCGCCTTGCTCCGCTTTCAGAAAAGCGAAGTCACGACTACCGCATGCCGGGCAGTCTGGCCGCGGCCCACCCAGGTCAAAGCGGTCGAAACTGTTCTCCCACAGATCGGCATACAGCATACCGGCGTTCAGCGTGCCGCGCCCGACGATGAGCTTGATCGCTTCCGCGGCCGCGATGGAGCCCAGCAGGGCGACGATCGGCCCGATTACGCCGGCAGTGTCGCACGTCGGCACGGTTCCCGGCGCGGGTAGCTCGCCCATCACACAGCGCAGGCAGGGCGTAACGCCGGGAAGGATGGTCATCGTCATGCCGTAGGCGGCGAGCACGCCGCAGTAAACCCACGGCTTGCCCAACTTCACGCACGCGTCGTTGATCAGGTAGCGCGTTGCGAAGTTGTCCGTCCCATCCAACACCACGTCAGCACGCGCGATCAGGCCCTCGATGTTGGACGCGTTGGCGTCGGCTACCAGCTCCTGGATGTCGATGCTGCTGTTGATCCGCCGCAGCTTGCGCGCCGCCGCGCTGGCTTTGGGCAGCAGCGCGGCAATGTCATCCTCATCATAAAGCAGTTGACGCTGCAAGTTGTTCAGTTCCAGGTAATCCCGGTCCACCAGCAGCAGATGGCCCACCCCGGCGCGCGCCAGGTGATTGGCCAACACCGAGCCGGTGGCGCCCACGCCAACGATCGTTACGTGTGCCGCCGACAGTGCTCGCTGGCCTTCCTCGCCGATCCCCGGGTAGATGATCTGCCGGGCATAACGCGCCATCTCTTGGTTCATGGAATATCACCCGCCGGTCGGGCTCGGCAGTTCGCTCAGCGCCTCGGCCTCTTTCAGTTTGCGCACCAGCAGCTTGAGCAGGTCAGAGTCGGTAACAATGCCCACCACGGTGCCGCACTTTTCCACTACGGGTAGGCCGGCGACGCGGTTCTCGGTCAGCAGCTCGGCCGCGTGCACGATGAACGCATCAGGCGTGACAGTGAAAACCTTCCGGGTCATGATGTCGTGAAGCCTCAGCTGGCTGAGCATGAAGCTCGTCTCGTACGAAGTGGCGTTAGTAGCCGCCGCAGTCGACGCCTCACGCAGGTCACCCCGGCTGACAATCCCGACCAGCCGGTCGTTCTCGACGATCGGCAAGTGCCGGATCGTGTACCGGCGCATCAGGGCTATTGCCGCCGGTACCTTCATGTCCGGCGGGGCGACGATCGCCGGGCTGGTCATGATGTCACGCACGCGCGTCTTTTCCATGTCCGCAAACTCCTTACGCTCAGCCCGGTACGGTCGCCGGCACGGCCACCACTTTCGGCAAATGGTCCGCCATGTGCTGCTCCAGCATCTTGCCCAGCCGGCGGATGCCCTCCTCGATCTTTTCCGGTTGCTCGCACGAGAAGTTCAGGCGCATGGTATTGCGCCCCCGGTTGGGATCACTGTAGAAGGCGAAGCCCGGGACGTATGCCACTTTGAACCTCACCGCCTCCTGCAGCATATCGGCCGTGTCCATCCAATCGGGCACGCGCGCCCATAAGAACAACCCGCCATCCGGCCGGGTCCAGGAACACCCTTCAGGGAAATAGCGCTGCAGCGCATCCAACATCACCTGGCGGCGCTCCCCATAGACTTTGCGAATCAAGCGGATGTGATCGTCCAGGAAGCCGTCCTTGACCATCTCATACGCCAACATCTGTGTGAAAGTGCTGGTGTGCAGGTCCATGCCTTGCTTCGCCATCACTACCTGGTCGATCACCTCGACCGGCGCCACCATCCAGCCCAGGCGCAGTCCAGGCGCCAGAGTCTTGGAGAATGTGCCCAGGTAGATAACATTCCCTTCCATATAGCCGTGCCCGTTGAGCCCCACGGTTGCCTGCAGATTGGCATCCAGGGCCACGAGCGGAGGCAAGTGCTCGCCCGTAAAGCGCAGGGCCCCATACGGATCGTCTTCGACGATGGGGATACCATAGCGGTTCGAGAGGGCCACCACATCGTGCCGGCGTGATAGCGCCAGAGTCGTGCCGCCCGGGTTCTGAAAGTTGGGTAGCACGTACATGAACTTGGGACCTGAGCGCAAGGCCGGTTCGAGTTTATCGGTGCACAGCCCATCGTCATCGATCGGCACCGGGATGTAATCCGCCTGGTAAGCGTTCCAGGCCTGCAAGGCACCCAAGTAAGTCGGCTCCTCGATCAGGATGCGGTCGCCCGGGTTGATCAACAGCTTGCCGATGGCATCCAGCGCTTGCTGCGAGCCGCTGGTGATCACCACATTGTCCGGCTGGGCATAGATGCCGTAGCGACTCATCTGGTCGCAGATAAACTGGCGCAGTGGCGGGAAGCCCTCACTGGCCCCGTACTGCAGGGCTTGCGCTCCATGCTCGCTCAGCAGGCGGCAGGCTGCCTCCTGGCAACGCTCCGTCGGGAACAGTTCAGGCGCCGGCAACCCACCGGCGAACGAGATCAGATCGGGTTGCGCCGTGAACTTAAGCAACTCGCGGATGATCGAACGTCCCATCCGCTGCGTCCGCTGCGCATAGCGGCTTTTCCATAGTGTTGCCATTACTCAACCTCCTTGTTGAGACACATGAGATAACACTTGACTCTCTTGATCTTCACCATCATACACATCTGCACCGGCAGGCGCCTCACAGGGCGCCGGCACTGTCGCCTCGTTCTACGCGGCTGCGGGCAGCGCAGCCGTGCGCTCGGGCGCAACGACCGCCGCGCCGCGGCGCAGCGCCTGCTTGTTGCTATCCAGGAACTTGCGTTGGCGATCAGACAGGTGCGCGTCCAACGCGCGCTCGACCGCTTCCAGCGGCAGCATGTTTGTCGCCGCCAACAGAGCCCCCAACAGCGCCACGTTGGCCTGGCGGGCCGCCCCAAGCTGCTCGCCGATCTCGTTGGCGGGCACGGCGACGTAGCGTATATCGCTGCGACTGGGCAGGGCCGGCACCAGCGAGCTGTTGTAAACCAGCCAGCCGCCGGGCCTTACCAGCGGTTCGTATTTCTGGAACGAAGGCAGGTTCAGCGCAATCATGCAGCCCGGCCGGCGCACCAGGGGTGAACCGATCTCTTCATCGGACACGATGACCGTGCAGTGTGCCGTTCCGCCCCGCATCTCCGGTCCGTAGGAGGGGATCCAGGTGACGTTCAATCCCGCGTCCAGGGCCGCATAGGCCAGCAGTTGCCCGGCGAACAACGCCCCCTGCCCGCCGAAACCCGAAACAAGAATCTCAGTATGCATCGCTGCCTCCCAGTGCATCAATGCGGCGCATCATTGCGCTTCACCCCAGCGCCGCGACCGCATCCATCACCTTGAAGTCGCCGAGCGGAAAATACGGGACCATCTTGTCCCGTATGTAACTCAGCGCATCCGCTGGCGACAGGTGCCAGTTTGTCGGGCAGCTTGATAGAAATTCTACCATACTGAGCCCTAACCCCGCCAACTGTGCCTTGAACGCGGTCAGGATCGCCTTCTTGGCCTGGCGTATGGTGCGCGGGTCGTAGACGCTGCGCCGGACGACGTAAGATGCGCCCGGCAGCCCAGCGATGATCTCGGCCATGCGCATCGGGTAACCGTGAATTTCAACATCTCGCCCGTAGGGCGTTGAAGTGGTGACCTGTCCCGGCAAGGTCGTAGGCGCCATCTGGCCGCTCGTCATGCCGTACACGGTGTTATTGACGAAGAAAACGCTAATATTCTCGCCTCGATTGGCAGCGTGCAGGATCTCGGCCGCGCCGATCGAAGCGAGGTCGCCATCGCCCTGGTACGTGAACACCACCTTGTCAGGCTGGGTGCGCTTCAGGCCGGTCGCCATGGCCGGCGCCCGCCCGTGCGCAGCTTCGACGGAATCCAGGTTCATGTAGTAGTACATGAGCACCGAGCAGCCGACCGGCGCGACCATCAGCGTCTTTTCCCGCAGGCCCAGTTCATCGATCGCCTCGGCGATCAGCCGGTGGATGATGCCGTGCGTGCATCCGGGGCAATAGTGCATCGGTGCATCCGTCAGCGCCTCCGGGCGGCCGTAGATCAGCCTGCCTTGCTCGATTATGGCTTGTTGGTCATTCATGGCGTCCAACTCTCATTTCTGCAGCCCCGGCCACGGCCGGGCCGGCGAAGGCGACGTCGACGTTGACGTCGACCGCGTGCAGCGCCTCCAGTATCTCGTCTGGCAGAGGCACGACACCGCCCGTTCGCCCGTAGAACTCGACCGGGCACTGGCCCATCACCGCCAATTGAACGTCCTGCAGCATCTGCCCGGTATTCATCTCGACTACCAGCATCGCACGCACCTGCTTCGCCAGCGCGCGCAGCCGCTGCCAAGGGAAAGGCCAGAGGCTGATCGGGCGGAACAGGCCGGCCCGAATGCCCTCGGCGCGCGCCTCGCGCAGCACACTTTTGCAGGTACGTCCTACTGTGCCGAATGCCACGAGCAAGTACTCCGCATCCGCCGTCTCGATTTCCTCCCAGCGCTGTTCGTTCTCCTCGATCAGGCGCAGCTTGGCCTGCAGGCGTTGGTTGAGCGCTTCCAGCTCCGACTCCTTCAGGTAGAGAGAGGTGATGATGTTGTGCTCGCGGCCCCTGGCCCCTCGCACTGCCCAGGCGCCCCGCTCTTCCTCGCTGAGCAGGGGCCGCATCGGCGGCATCTCCGCCGGTTCCATCATCTGGCCCAACGACCCGTCCGCCGCGACGATGACGATAGTCCGATACTTCTCGGACAGCGGGAACGCGTCGTACACGATGTCCACAGCCTCCTGGATGGTGGCCGGGGCCAGCACGATTGGGTGGAAATCCCCATGTCCGGCCGAGCGCGTCATCTGGAAGTAGTCGCTCTGGCTGGGCTGGATATTGCCCAGGCCCGGCCCACCGCGCATGATATCCACCAGCACCACCGGGACCTCGGACGCAGCGATATACGACAGCCCTTCCTGCATGAGACTGATGCCTGGGCTTGAAGACGAGCTCATCGCCCGCGCCCCACCGCTGGCCGCCCCGTAGACCATGTTGATCGCGGCAACCTCACTCTCAGCCTGCAGGAATACGCGCCCCAGGTCGAGCATGCGTGCCGACATGTACTCCAGCAGCTCGGTTTGCGGAGTGATCGGGTAACCGAAGAATGCTTCCACGCCACCCCGCACGGCCGCTTCAGCAATTGCCTGGTTACCTTCCCACAACTCCCTGGCCATCACTTGCCTCCTTGGGACAAAAAACGCGCGCGGGGATCTAGAGACCGCCTGCGCGCTTCGTGTCAACGCGATAGACCGTAAGGACCACGTCCGGGCAGATCAGAGCGCAGATCGCGCAACCTGTGCATTTCCCCTCGGGGTCGACCAGTTCCACCGGCCGGTAGCCTCGAGCGTTGAAACGGTTGCGGCCCATATGTAGAACGTTCTGCGGGCAAACCGTAGTGCACAGTTCGCACCCCTTGCAGCGATCTACATCGACAAGGACAGTGCCTTTAGCCATGTCTGTCACCTCCTCGAGACAGAACTGATTCGGTTGTGTGCTAAGTAGGTGTTCACAAGTCCCTTGAATAAGGCGCCCGCATCTGCCCGTAGCGCCGTTCGAGAGACTTCTGGTTACCTACTTAGGAGTCCTGGCTCACATAAACCGGCTGCAGGCGACGCCAGGGCGAGAGAAGGCGCCGGCCCATCGCATGCAGCGTATCCTGTATCAACATTTGGGCGACTTGCGAGTAGCGCAGCTTTGGGCCACTCACGCCCACTTCCAGCTCACGCTTTTCACAGACGGTAGACATATTGACCTGGTCCACCTCCTCCTTGAGCCGGGCCATTTCCAATGAGAACTCAGCCGGCGTTGTCTGCACCATCAACCTATCGATCTCGGCCATCAGGGCGACCGCACGATCGATGCGTTGCTCCGTGATCTGCGCTTGCGCCGCCGCGACCAGCCCATACTGGGCCTTGACCTGGTTCAAACGCCGCCCGGCGGCGTAGGTCACGTCGACCAATTGATCGCGCGTCATCCAGCGTGTCTCGTAGTTCAGCACGTATTTCCAGCTCGGCGCCACGAGGCGCCGGCGGTGCTCCTCTAGAGTGTGGGCAAACAGCCGGTAACCGTGTTCGTCCGGGTTCTCAAAGGCGCGGCTGCCGGGATCGAGGAAAGGCGCGAGCGGTGAGATGAACGGCGCCAACCGCCCATCCTGGCCGAAACGGCGCAGCAGGTCCTCGCAGTAATCTATTGTGCCCATGACGGATTCTGCGGTCTGCTGCGGCAAACCGCTCATGAAGAATACGTCCAGGCGCCTGGCGCCCACGTCCAGCGCGTCGGCGATCGTGCGTTCCATCGGCTCGTTGCCATAGGGTTTGCCGAAGGCGTGCCGCACGACCGGGTCGTGGCTCTCGAGAGATACTTCCAGGGTGAAGTTAGATAGAGCATCGGCCGCCTGCTGCAGAAATTCGCGTGAGGCGGGCGAGAACAGCTCGAGGATCACCGGGCCCTTGAAGCCACGGACGCTGTTGAAGAAACGAAGAGCGTAGTTTGGACCGGCCTGGCGCAGATCGCCTAACACGAACACCGGCCCACGACTCATGTCGGCTGAGCGCCGCACATCGGCTGCCAGCATCTCCGGCCGGCGAAAGGCCGGGCGCGTACGCCCGTGCATCTCCTTGAAGGCCGCCGCCGACCCGCCGCAGATCACGCAGCTCTGAGTGCAGCCCCGACAGCTCAGTGCCGCCATAATCGGATAATCCATCCAATCCTTGAACGGCACGTAACTGCCCAGGTCCAGGTCGCGCGCGGCGGCCCGCACCACGTAGCGGTAGTCCAGCATCACGTGGTCCAAGTTGTCCGGGCGGTAAGTCAGCGGGTTGGTATGGGCTTCGCCCTCGCGGTCGCGCCAGGTGAGGTTCGGGATGTCCTTGAGCGCCGGCGCGCCGCGCATGCCGGTCAGGTGCGACATGAGCTGGCGGAGCGGTTCCTCAGCCGAATCGCCGCGCACGACGTAGTCCACGTAAGGGTAACGGATCAGCTCTTCATGGTAGTAGGTTGAGGAGAAGCCGCCGAAGATGACCGGCGTGTGCGGATGATGGCGCTTGACCATCTCGGCGATCGCCAGCGCGCCGTGGGCATGGGGCAGCCAGTGCAGATCGATGCCGAAGGCAGCCGGGTTCAGCGCGGCAATCAATGGCTCCGAATCGAATTCATCATCGGTCAACATCCGCACAGCCAGGTTAAGGATCCGGACACGCAGGCCGTGGCGTTCGAGATACTCCGCCATCGTCGTAAAACCGATGGGATACATTTCGAACACCGGAGTGGAGGGAACCAGGTCGCTGACAGGTCCGTATAGAATCGAATGCTTGCGAAAATCGTAGACACTGGGAGCGTGTAGGAAAACGAGGTCGGCACGACCGAATATCACTCGCGTACTTCCTTGTATTCTCAAAATAACACCTGCGAAGCATCGCAGGTGTACCATAAGTAGTATAAGTAGTATACCCTAACCCGACCTATTGTGCCAACTGGGTTTCCTTTTCCAGCAGAGCGATCAGAAAATCCATCAGGTCCGTTTCCGTGACAACCCCCACCAGTTGACCGTCCCGCACCACCGGTAAGCCGCCGATCTTATGATCGCGCATCAGGCGGGCCGCCTCGACAACCGGCGCGTCAGGCCCGATAGTCAGCGGGTCGGGCGTCATACACGCCCCCACCTCGATGTGATCGAGCACGAAGTTATCATACCACTTCTCACGCACCACGTATGGGGAGTTCGCCGCGCGGCGCAAATCCCGGTCGGTGATGATTCCCACCAATCTGCCCCGATCTACCACCGGCAGGCGCCGAAAGCCGCCCTCGCGCATCAGGTTGATGGCGGTGCGGATGGCATTACGCTGTGTGATCGTCACCGGGTTCGGTGTCATTATATCTGCCACACGCATGGCCGCACTCCCTTTGGTGGAGGTGTGCCCGTGCACCTTGCCTCCGATAGTTCGTCCCGCTCGGCTCTGCACCATCTCGGGAACCTAACAGCATTCTATCACCGGCAATACGGATTTTGTATGACATTGGTCATGCTTATGAAAACGCCCCGTAGGAGAGATGCCATACTCGACATTCGTCCTACAGAGCGTTCGTGGCCGTGACGCCTAATACAAAAACTGGAAAAAGGTCGATCTCCGCAGACGCGACCAGTCCGCAGCTCTGCTTTATGACAGGTAATAGGTCATTCGCTGCAGGCCCACCACCGGGTCGATGTACTGGACCCGCACACTGCTGGGCACGGTGATGGTGATCGGAGCATAGTTCAGGATGCACTTGATGCCCGCATCCACCATCGTTCGAGCCACCGCCTGGGCGGCCTCAGCGGGTGTCGCGATGATGCCGATCTGGATCCCCCGTTCCTTGATGGATGCGGCCAGATCCTTGACGTCCTGCACGTTGACCTTATTGTGCCCGATAGTTTTGCCCAACAAATGTGGGTCCGTGTCGAAGATCGCGTTGATACGGAAGCCCTTGCCCTGAAAGCCGCCATAGTCCGCAACGGCTCGGCCCAGGTTGCCTGCCCCGACCAACGCCACATCCCACATTTTGTCGACTTTCATGATCTGGCGCAACTGGTCGCGCAGATAGACGATATCATAGCCGGTGCCTTGCTTGCCGAACTCACCGAAATGCGAAAGGTCCTTGCGAATCTGCGCCGATGAGATGCCCAGCCGGTCCCCCAGTTCCTGCGAGGACGTGATCTCGCGCCCTTCGGCGACCAGGAAATTGAGAGCCCGCAGATAGACGGGTAGCCTGCCAATCACGATATCTGGAATCTGACGCCTAACCATCTTGCACTCCTTGATTCTGTCCCGATTCTCTGATTGCCATAGGGTCGCACACAGCCTGTTGCTTTTTCGTGTATTCTTTGTGAATGTGACGACATATCCTATCATAAGTTCTACGGTTGTGCAACTCTTGACAAGGGCTTTCGAGTGTGCTACTTTGCAGGGCGACCGGCCGCCTGTGCTGCGAGGGTGGGGAGCAAGTAACATGCCTGACAAACGTTCCACGTGGCTGTTGCTGCTGGACATACTGGACCGCCCGGCGACGGCGCTTGTTAACGTGGCCACCTACCCTCGCTGGCGTTGGCTTTTGCCGGCAATCCTGGCAGTCGTGACCCTGGTCGTCTTTACGGCCGTCACTGCTCCCCTGCTGGCGGCACAGGCCCAGGAGCTGATGGCCGGCCAACTCAGCCGTCTTTCCGCCGACCAGGCAGCCCTGGTGCAAGGGCAGGTCGCGCGCTTCTCGTCGCCCCTGGTTGTGACCCTGACCGGCTCGCTGGCCGCCATCGTGAGTTTGCCTGCCGGCTGGCTGATACAGGCCGCCATCGTCTACTTTGGCGCCCTCATCGCCGGGGGTGATGTGGAGTTCGGCTGGATCTTCGCGACCGCACCCTGGCTGGGCATCCACTTCGTGTTGGAAACGATACTGCAAACTATCTATGTCTCCACACAGGGCAAACTGCTCGTCAACCACGGTCTGTCTTACCTGGTCTCGACCGGCAAACCCCTGGCCGACGCCCGCAACGCCAGCTACGTCGCCCTGAGGCAGGCCAGCCTCTTCCGCTTATGGAACCTGCTGCTGGTATATGTCTTGCTGCGCAGCGTTGGCAAGCTGGGGCGTGGCAGCGCTTTCCTCGTGACTGTGATATACTTGTCACTATTGGTGGGCGGGCAAGTGGTCGCCCAGCTTGATACGGCCGACCTCGATCTGGCGGTGAGTCAGGCCCAGATAAGCCTGCGTACCGCGCAGGCTCAACTACAACAACTCCAGGACGGCCCTTCGGTCAGCGACCTGGCAGCCAGCCAGACTGTCCTGGCGAGCGCGCAGGCCAACTACCAGCAACTCCTGTGGGGAACCGACGCCGACCAGTTGGCGGCGGCCGCAGGGCAGGTCGAACAGGCTCGGGTGCAGGTGCAACATGCCCAGGAGGCTTACGACAAAGTGAAGGACATGCCCAACGTCGGCATGTTTCCCCAGTCCATTCAGTTGCAGCAAGCCACCATCACTTATGAAACCGCGCAAGCGCAGTACCGCGTCTCCGCGCGTGGCGCTAACCAGGCCCAGCTAGCGGGGGCGCAGGCGCAGATCGCCCAGGCTCAAGCCACAATCGACAAACTGCAGCGAGGGCCATCCGCCAGCCAACTGGAGATCGCGCAGGCCGGCGTCGACCAGGCGCAGCTAGCCGTCGAGCAAGCCCAACGGCGGTTGGAAAATGCGCGCATCGAAGCGCCCTCGGACGGCGTGGTGACCGCGGTCAACATCGTGGCGGGCAGCCTGGCGCAGCCCGTGACAGCGGCCATCCAGATCTCCGACATCAGTCGCTTCCATATTGACGTGCTAGTGGACGAGGCGGACATCGCCAGCATCGCCGTAAGCTAGCCGGTCACGCTTGAGCTCGATGCCCTGACCAACCAAAAGCTGGCCGGCCACGTATCAATGATCTCCCCTGCGGCAACGCCGGGCACAGGCGGCGTGGTGTCCTACGAGGTGACGGTCACGATTGACCCGACGGACGCGCCGTTGCGCTCCGGCATGAGCGCGACCGCCATTATCACCAGCAGCTCGCATGAAAATGTCCTGCTGGTCCCCAACCGCTCGGTCCAGATCGCACGCGATAGCGGCAAGTCCTACGTCGAGCGCCTGACGAACGGCGTGCCCCAGCGCATCGAGGTGCGCCTGGGCCTGCGCGACGACACGCAGAGCGAGGTACGCGAAGGATTGGTCGACGGCGAGCGAGGATCATCCGCAACCTCAGCAGCATCCAGCAACTGCAACAGAGCTTTGGCGGCCCCGCGCAATAGCGCGACGAGTCACGACAGGCGAAAGTGAGTCAGCACACATGTCGAGAGAAACAGCAGGCCCGGTGATTGAGATCACGGACCTCAAGAAGATTTACCAGATGGGGGACGTCCAGGTCCAGGCGCTGCGCGGCGTATCCCTCACCGTGAACCGCGGTGAAATGGTCGCGATCATGGGCCCCTCTGGCTCGGGCAAGTCGACGCTCATGAACATCATCGGCTGTCTGGATCAACCGACGTCGGGTAAGTACGTTCTGGCCGGCGATGACGTTTCGCGCCTGAACGACGACCAACTGGCCGATATCCGCAACCGCCGCATCGGCTTCGTGTTTCAAAACTTCAACCTGCTCGCGCGCACCGATGCCATACAGAACGTCGAGTTGCCGTTGATCTATGCCGGCGCGCGCGATCGCCGGCAACGCGCGGTCAGTGCGCTCGAGGCCGTCGGTCTCGCCGACCGCCTCCATCACCGGCCCAACGAGCTGTCTGGCGGCGAGCAACAGCGCGTGGCGCTGGCGCGCGCCCTGGTCACGGATCCGGATATCATCCTTGCCGACGAGCCGACGGGCAACCTGGACTCGAAGGCAGGCGCCGAGGTGATGCATATCTTCCAGACGCTGAACGAGCAAAAAGGCATCACGATCGTGCTGGTGACCCACGAGCCGGATATCGCCGAACATACCCGGCGTGTGATCCGCCTGCATGACGGGCTGATGGTCAGCGACGAAACAGTCAAAAACCCGCGCCATGCAGGAGAGTCTGCTTACCAGGTCGAATCACAGAAAGCATGAACCTGAGCGAGTCGCTTCGTCGTGCCTTGCGCGGCCTGTCCATCAATAAGCCGCGCTCGGCGCTGACCATGCAAAGCCTCCTTGGCGATTGAACTCACCCACGCGCCCGCGCCAACTGAGGCCCAAGCCTTACCCGTCCTCACCCCGACTCGATTTCGCGGCCGAGCATATGCTGAACTGGGGTCGTTAACCTTCCGTTAAGCTGCCATTTTTACTTGCGTTTTTGTGATGCATAGTGTACACTGTTGACAGAATACGAAATATAGAACATAATTTCGGTGTGACGTTACCAAACCCATATCTAGGATTAAGGTCTAGCGAGGAGCACCGAATGACGGACACCGGCAAGCAAAAAGCGTTGGATACTACCCTGGCCAGCCTGAAGAAGCGTTTTGGCGAGGGTACTGTCATGAAGTTGGGAGAGGCCGAACGGCAGAAGATCGCTGCTATCCCGACCGGCTCGTTGTCTCTGGACCTGGCACTGGGTATCGGCGGTGTGCCGCGTGGGCGCATCACCGAGATCTACGGCCCGGAATCTTCTGGCAAGACGACAGTCTGCCAGCATATCATCGCTGAAGCGCAACGCCTGGGAGGCATTGCGGCCTTTATCGATGTCGAGCATGCCCTGGACACCAGCTACGCCGAGAAGTGCGGGGTCAACATCGGCGAGCTCTACATCTCGCAACCGGACACCGGCGAGCAAGCCCTCGAGATTGCCGAGGCGCTGATCCGCTCGGGCGCGATCGACGTGGTCGTCATCGACTCGGTGGCCGCGCTCGTGCCGCGTGCCGAGATTGAGGGCGAGATGGGCGACAGCCATGTTGGGCTGCAAGCCCGCCTGATGTCGCAGGCCCTGCGCAAGCTCGTCGGCGCGATCAATTCCAGCAACACCGCCTTGATCTTCACCAATCAGCTTCGCCAGAAGATCGGCGTGATGTTCGGGAACCCGGAGACCACGTCGGGTGGGCTGGCGCTGAAGTTCTACGCCAGCGTCCGCCTGGACGTTCGCCGCATCGAGAGCATCAAGCAGGGCGGCAACACCGTCGGCAGCCGCACCCGTGTGACGGTCAAGAAGAACAAGGTCGCGCCGCCGTTCCGCCAGGCCGAGTTTGATATCATGTACAACAAGGGTATCAGCAAGGCGGGCGATCTGCTGGACCTGGGCGCGAATATGGGCATTATCGATAAGCGCGGGGCTTTCTATAGCTATGGGGACCTGCGGCTCGGGCAAGGGCGCGAGAATTCCAAGGACTTCCTGGAGGCCTCGCCGGCGGTGGCCAACGACATCGAAGCAGCCATTCGCGACGCCGTTTCGCTGGGCCCGGTCCAAAGTCTTATCACTAGGGCGGCGGCTACATCTGACGACGGGGACGAATAACCTTTCTTCCATGCGTTGGGTGGAGCTTACGATAAACCTGGCCCTGGCAGCATGCGCTACGGGCAAGCCCCGGGCGAAAAACCGGGCTCAGGGCCAGGAGCGGCTCCTTTGGGTGGGGCACCCTACCCGCGTGTTGGGCGGGCGGCGATTCCCGCGAGGCGGGAGTGGGCTCCGTGTGGCGGAGTCTGGCCACAGCTTTGCATGTTAATCCTGGCGCCAGCGGAAGGCGTAGGTAGAAGAACGGCGTCGGCACATAGCGATCGAGCGAACGAATGCTGTTGACCGGTTGAGTGCTCGTCGAGGAGCCGGCTCGATCAGATCACAGGCCGGACAAGGTCCGGTATTATTCGAGCCGGATTGAGCCCGTGCTAGGCCGTTATACACGTGAGCGTATCGTTCGTGCGCGCACAATGCAGAAGAGCTGTGGTACAGATCCCCACGCGGGATATTGTGTGACCACGGCTCTTTTTGTTATTGATATGTCAGGAACAGTAACCAAGCTGGAGTATCAGAAGCACAACCTCGACCGGGCTAATCTCTTTGTCGACGGGGAGTTTGTGCTGGGGTTACCGGCGCTGGAAGCGGCCAAACTGCACGTGGGCCAACACCTGAGCGACGGCGACATCGAACGCCTGCGCGCGCTGGATACCTTCCAAAAGGCATACGAGCGAGCGATGCACTTCCTGAGCTACCGGGCGCGTAGCCAGGCTGAGGTACGGCGCAATCTGCACGAAGCGGGCGTGGACGAAACCACCATCGACGCCGTGCTCGAGCGCCTGGCCCAACAGGGCTATGTGAACGACACCGAGTTCGCCCGCTTTTGGGTCGAGAACCGTGAGCAATTCCGGCCACGGGGCGCACAGGCCTTGCGCCAGGAACTGCGACGTAAGGGCGTGGACGACAAAACAAGCGCCGAGGTCCTCAGCGGCATGGATCAGATCGCCAGCGCCCACAAGGCCGGGCAGGCACGTGCGCTGCGGCTGGCGCCGCTGGCACAGAGCGACCCGCGCGGCTTCCGGCTCAAGTTGAGCAACTTTCTGCTCCGCCGGGGCTTTACGTACGACGTGGTGCGCGAAGTGGTGAAGACTTTGGCCGCCGAGCTGGCCGCCCAAGAGGGCAGCGAGTCTGGCGCGGCGGATTTACTCGATAACGCTGAAGACGCGGAGCCGTACGAGGAAGGCTGAAAGACGGCAGACGAGCGGAAACCGGTCTCGTCTTTCGTCTTTCGTCCTTCATCGGACGAAAACTTTTAGCGCGGCCGGCCCTGGCCGGCCCGCGATCTGAGCTTAACAACCTAGCTATTGCGAAAGTGAGGAACCATCATGATTGGGGAAAGTACACCGGGCGGCCTCCTGATCGCCCTGTTGATCTTCCTCCTGGCCGCCGCTGCCGGTGCGACCGCGGGGCACATGGCGTCCCGCGCGCGCCAGCAGAAGGCTCTAGCTGAGGCCGAGGCACGCATCAAGACTGCCGACGCCGATGCGCAGCGAACGGTTGCCCAGGCAGAAAGCCGATCAAAAGCGATCGAGCTGGAAGCGCAGGGAAGGAAGATCAAGGTCATCGAGGAAGCGGAGGCAGAAGCCCAACGACGACGCAGGGAACTAGAGCGTGCCGAGGAACGGATTCAAAGACGCCAGGAGAATCTGGACAGCAAGCTGGAACAGCTGGATGCGCGCGATCGTAAACTCAGCCAGCGCCAGGTGAAGCTCGACAAACGCGAACAGGATCTGGAGAAAGTCGAGGTGCAGCGCGTAGCCGAACTAGAGCGCATCGCCAACATGTCTCGCGACGACGCCAAGCAGGAGCTGCTCGCGGTCGTCGAACAGGAAACGCGCCAGGACATGGCACGCAAGATCCGTGAGGTAGAGGCGGAAGCTCAAAGGCAAGCGGATGCCCGGGCCCGGGAGGTCATCACCTGGGCCATCGAGCGGCTGGCTTCAGACCACGTGTCGGAGACCACGGTGTCCAGCGTGCCCTTGCCGAACGATGAGATGAAGGGCCGTATCATCGGACGACAGGGGCGCAACATTCGGGCTATCGAGCAAGCTACCGGCGTCGACCTGGTGGTGGATGACACTCCTGAGGCAGTCATCGTTTCTTCATTCGATCCCATCCGCCGCGAGGTGGCCCGCATCACCTTGAGCCGGCTGGTACAGGACGGCCGAATCCACCCGGGGCGAATCGAAAAGGAAGTTGAGAAGGCCCAGCAGGAAGTCGAGAAATCCATCGTCGAGGCCGGCGAACAAGCGACGATGGAGCTTGGCGTCCAGGGATTGCATCCTGAAATTCTGAAGCTGGTGGGCCGGCTGAAATATCGCACCAGCTACGGGCAGAACCAGTGGGCGCACGCCATCGAAGCCGGGCACATCGCCGGTCTGCTGGCTGCCGAACTGGGCGCCGACGTGCAGATTTGCAGGCTGGGCGCCTTGCTGCATGACCTGGGCAAGGCGGTCAGTCCCGAGATCGAAGGCCCGCATGCCCAGGTGGGCGCCGACATCGCCAAACGCTACGGAGTGCCGGCCGCGGTGGTCAACTGCATCGCGTCGCACCATCACGAGATGGAGCAGGCCTCGGTTGAGGCGGTGATCGTCGCCGCCGCGGACGCCATCAGTGGTGGCCGGCCGGGCGCCCGGCGCGAAGCCCTGGAAACCTATGTGCGCCGCATCAAGGCGCTGGAGGACATCGGCAATTCGTTCCCCGGCGTGGCGCAAACCTATGCGATCCAGGCCGGTCGCGAGATCCGCATCCTGGTCAAGCCCGACGATGTGGACGACCTGGGCGCCTTGCGTCTGGCAAGGGACATCGCCAAGAAGATCGAGGACAACCTCGAATATCCGGGCCAGATCAGGGTTACGGTTATCCGGGAAACCCGGGCCATTGAAACGGCTAAGTAAGCGCATACGGTAAGCGTGTAACATAAAAGGGAGGCGTACACCGCCTCCCTTTTATATTCGCCCTCGGAGATGTTCAGACGTGCGTGACGATGGCAATCACCATCGGCTTGCGACCAGTCTCCTCGTAGAAGAACCGGCTCAGCGTCTCCTGCGCCCGCTCGCTGATCGCTTGCGACTTGCGCGCGGTCCCCGTCTTCAGGGCCTGCCAGGCCCGTTCGGCTGCCCGGTCCAACAGCTCTTGACCCTCGCGCATATAGACGAACCCGCGTGACACCAGCTCGGGCTTGCCGCCGACCTCCCCGGTTGCGGCGCTGACAGGCACCACGGCGATCACAAACCCATCGCGGGCCAATACCTCGCGCTCGCGCATCACCGCCGGCCCAATGTCGCCGACACCGGCCCCGTCCACAAAGACGTTTCCGCTCGCCACCTTACCCACCACTTCCGCCGAATACTCGGTCAACTCCAGGACCGAACCGTTCTCCATGATGAAGATGTTCTCATCCGGAATGCCGAGTTGGCGGGCCAGGCGGGCGTGGGCGTGCAGATGCCGCAGTTCGCCGTGGATGGGCACAAAGAAATGCGGTCGGGTGAGGGAGAGCATGAGCTTCTCCTCTTCTTGGCTCGCATGGCCCGACACGTGCACGGCGGCAAGCGGCGGGTAGATCACATTGGCGCCCCGTGCGAATAGCTTGTTGATGACACGCGCCACCTCTTCCTCGTTGCCGGGAATGGGATTGGAGGAGAGGACGACCGTGTCACCAGGCTTGATCTCAATCTGCCGGTGGCTGCCCTCGGCCATGCGCGCCAGGGCGGCCTCAGGCTGCCCCTGGCTGCCGGTCGTCACGATAACAACCTGGTCCTCGGGCAGTTTGCGCGTTTCGTAGAGGTCGACCAGCACTCCGGGCGGCGTGTCCAGGTAGCCTTCGTCGCGCGCGATCTCGGCCGTCTTGAGCATCGAATAGCCGGCCAGCGCGACGACCCGACCGTGGCGCTGCGCTGCGTTGATCACCTGCTGCACGCGGCTGAGCAGCGACGCAAACGTCGCGACGATGATACGTCCCGGCGCCTCGCGAAAAATCTGGTCCAGCGCCGGTTCGATGATCTGCTCTGACGGCGTATAACCCGCCCGTTCGGCTCCTGTCGAATCGCTGAGTAGGGCCAGCACACCCTGTGCGCCAAGCTGGCCCAGCCGGCTAAAATCGGGCGGCCCGCCATGGATCGGCGTGTAATCAAACTTAAAGTCGCCTGTGTGGATGATCGTGCCAACTTCGGAGGTGATGGCCAGGCCCACCCCATCCGGAATCGAATGTGTGATCGCCAGGAACTCAAACTCCAGCGGGCCGAGGCGGAACGCCTCGCCGGGCTCGGTCGGTTTTAGCGACGTGCGGCTCAACAGGTTGTGCTCGCCTAGCTTGGACTCGATCAGCCCGCAGGCGAGCCGCGTGGCGTGGATGGGCGTTCCAGCCGGAACCACATCCTTCAGCAAATAGGGCAGGCCGCCGATATGATCCTCGTGGCCGTGGGTGATCACGATCCCACGCACCATGTCGGCTTTCTCGCGCAAATAGGTGTAGTCGGGGATGACCATGTCGATGCCCCACATATCATGCTCAGGCATCATCATGCCGGCATCGACGATGACAATATTGTGGCCGCACTCGTAGAGAGTCATGTTCTTACCAATTTCCCCCAGGCCACCGAGGGGAATGATCCGCAATGCGTTCGTCATATTATTATCTGTTCTGTTACCTTATACTATTTTGGTGGGTGATCAATCTGAATTAACAAAAAATGCCGCCCGGCGACCTGCAACGTGCGGCCCTTGGCGGCAATTCTGCTAGCGATCTCTACCGGTTTCTTACTGTTGCAGTATAGCCGAGCGCGGCATTTTTGTCAAACGCGTTTTGCAAATAAGACCGCGTGGTATTTGAACTCTGCTGAGGGCTGTGGCATAATCAGGTAGTTCGAGAGCACGATTCGTATCGGAGGTTCGAGTGTTAGAGCTGGTCGCAGCTTAAGGTCTGTCCCGCTTCCCAGCCTGTCTGGGAAAACCGCCTGTCGCGCGGCGTTGCCCCGGGCTATTGCAGCCGGCAAAGCGCCCTCGGGCAGGCTTCTGGCGGGACCACGCGCCTGCTGTGATCGTGGTTCGATCGCGAACATGCCGAGTGCCCAGGCACTCTTAATGCCGCACCCTTTGAGCGCCGCAGCTATGGCAGTTGCGGCGCTTTTGATTCTTGTCCCAGCGCCCAGCCGCAATCAGCGCGTGGTTCCCCGTATCGTCGTCGACTACCTTGTCGACCACGCCATCGAGGTAGGCTACCATGCTACAAGTCAGAGATATCACCAGACGCTTAGGCGACGCCCTGGTGCTGGACCGGATCAATTTCAACCTGAACCGCGGCGAGCGTGCCGGGCTCATCGGCCCGAACGGCTGCGGGAAGACGACACTGCTGCGCATCGTGACCGGGGAAATGGCTGCCGACCGGGGCAGCGTGCAACTCGCCCCCGCTTCCCTGCGCGTGGGCTACCTCCCCCAGGCCTTGGACTGGCCTGCCGGCGCAACGGTGGGCGATGTGCTGCGCGCGGCCCAGGGCCAGCGCGAAGCTGCCGAAGGGCGCCTGGCGCGCTTGGCCGAAGCAGTGGCCGGTGGGCAAGGCGCTGCGCTGGAAACCGCCCTCGGAGAGTACGATCGAGCTTTGGCCGAGTATCAAGCGATGGGCGGCGATCGCTTGAGGGCGGATGCCGATGCGGTCCTCGCGGGGCTGGGCATGGCCGAAGTAGCCCAGGACCGCCCGGTGCAGGCCCTCAGCGGCGGCCAGAAGACGCGCCTGGGGCTCGCCCGCTTGCTGCTCACCGAGCCCGACCTGCTCCTGCTCGACGAGCCGACCAATCACCTTGACATCAGCGCCCTGGCCTGGCTGGAGGAGTATCTGGCGGAGTATCCCGGCGCGATACTCGTCATCTCGCACGATCGCGCCTTTGTGGACCGCACGGTCACGCGCATCCTTGCACTGGACGATGTCACTCATCGTTTGAAAGAGTACGCCGGCAATTACACGGACTACGCGTTGACGCTCGATCGCGAGCTGGACAAACAATGGGCCACCTACCGCGAACAGCAAGCGCGCGCAGCGCAACTGGAAGCTTCAATTATGAAGTTGGACAGCAAAGCCAAGGGCATCGAGAAGGAGACAATTGCCTTCCACTACCGCAAGATCGCGAAGGACATGGCCCGCCACGCCACAGTGCAGAAGCGCCGACTGGAACGCATGTTGGAGAGCGAGGACGCAGTCGATAAGCCAGGCCTGGCCTGGAAGATGAAGCTGGAGTTCGCCGACACGCCGCGCAGCGGCCAGGACGTGCTTGTCCTCTCTGACCTGAGCATGGGATTCGGCCAGCGGCGGCTGTTCGCTGACGTCAATCTGCAGCTTCGCTTCGGCGACCGGGCTGCGCTGATCGGCGCGAACGGCAGCGGCAAGACGACGCTGCTGCGCTGCATGACCGGCCAACTCCAACCGTGGAGCGGCGAGATCCGGCTGGGGCGCGGGGTGCGCATGGGCTACATGGCCCAGGAGCAAGAGACGTTAGATCCGGCAGCAACGCCCCTGGAAGCCGTGCGCTCTGTCGCGCCGCTCGACGAGACCGAGGCCCGCAGTTTCTTGCATTACTTCCTCTTTGCCGGCGATGAGGTCTTCGTGCCGGTCGGGCGGCTCAGCTTTGGAGAGCGTACCCGGCTTGCCCTGGCGATGCTCGCCGTGCGCGGCTGCAACTTCTTGCTGCTGGATGAGCCGATCAATCACCTGGACATCCCCTCGCGCGAGAGCTTCGAGCGGGCCATGGCTCGCTTCGAAGGCACCGTGTTGGCGGTCGTGCACGATCGCTATTTTATCGAGCGTTTCGCGACAGTCATCTGGGAGTTAGCGGATGGACAGGTCGTGCCAACTTGAGCTTTGAAGGGCCGCGTGGCATACTTGCGGCTGATGAGTTGGTGGCAACGATTGCGAGAGGACTCTGTGATGGCCCGGCTGGCGCAACCCACTGACCGGCCGGCATTGGCAGACCTGCAGGTGCGCGCCTGGCGCCGGCACGGCATGCTGGCAATCGAAGACCAGGTTGCGCTGCTGAATAGCGGGCTCAGCACCCTGGCATTTGCGCACGAGCGCGCCATCGGCTTCCTGGGCCTTCACTTACGCGAACCGACCGAGGACGGGTTGTGGGTGGACGCGGCCATGGTGACGCTGGCCTCGGGTGTCGCCGTGGGACGCATGCTGGGCAGTCTGCTGCGTGCCACGCTGCCCGGCCTGCGAGCCCAAGGCGTCACGGACATCGTATGCCTCACCGTCGAAACCTGGCTGCGCGATGCCCTGGTAGAGGCGGGGTTCAGCGAAATCGACCAGGTCATCACTTACGCCCGCCACAACCAGTATGCCGTACCGCCGGGCCGGCCGGCAGCAACGCTGCGGCCGGCCGGCCCGGCGGAAGCCGACACTGTCCTCGCACTTAACGCTGCGGCCTTTGGCTCATTCTGGCGCTACGACTCGGCCACGACGCTGAGTTGGTTGTTCACCGCCGACCACGCCGTTCTGGCCGAACGGGACGGCCATCCCCTAGGCTTTGCCCTGACCAGCCATACGTCGGGTAACGGTTATGACCAGTTGATTCGCCTGGCCACGCATCCTGACGTGCAAGGCCAAGGCATCGGGCGCCAGTTGGTGGCCGATTCCATCGCCTTTTCACGCCGCACCGGTTCGCCCGGCCTGGCCCTGAACACCCAGGTCAGCAACGCGGTCTCACGCCATCTGTATGAGGCGCTGGACTTCCACGTTGTCGGCGCGCCGGTGCGCGTCATGACTTACCCACTCCGCTGAAGAGGCGAGCATGCTCGACGTTCCAATCCAGGCTTTCATCTTCGATTTTGGCGGCGTCTTCACCCGCAGCGACGTCGTGGCGAAGTGGCTGCGCGAGTACGACGCGCAGTTAGGCCTGGCGCCCGGCACTCTCATGAACGCACTCTATAGCGGCGAGACCTGGGAAAAGGCTTCGACCGGCCAGATCACGCGTGAGGTATTTTGGGAGCGCGCAGGCGTCCCCTTCGAAGCACGGTTGCCGGCCGAGTTCGGGCGGTTGCGCCGGGGGCTGTTCCACGTCGAGCCCATCAACGAGGGCATGGTCGCGCTGGCCAGGCGATTACGAGCCCGTTACCACCTGGCGCTGTGCAGCAATGCGCTGGCCGATTTGCAGGAAGTACTGGCCGAGCGGCCAGACATTGGCGGGTTGTTCGACGCATCGATCATCTCCTGGGCCACCGGGCTACGCAAGCCCAATCCCACTATCCTCTCCCTCAGCGCGGAGCGCCTCGGGGTACCGGTCGGCGCTTGCCTGTTGATCGACGACAAGCCCCGCAACACCGACGTCGCCCTGGCCCTCGGCATGCAAGCCATCGTGTTTGAATCCGTGGAGCAAGTGGAACAAGAACTCAACGCGCGCGGCCTGCTGTGACACAAAAGGCACAGAGCAGGCAATTTGACACACTTCGTCTCCGATGTTAATATCTCAGGCGGTTCCGACGTCTCGCGTCGGGCGGTAAACGCGAAACGTTAAACGCCTCACGCCGGTGGGACGCAGATGGGTAGAGAAGAAGGCGGCTCTAGGCCGGACTGATCTTGGCGCCTGAGTAGGAGGTGAACCTTATGGAAGCCTGGTACGCTCTGCATACCAAGCCCCAGTCAGAGGTTCCGGTGCACCGTGCCTTGGTGGCTCGCGGCTTCGAAACTTACCTGCCCATGCTGCCCCCTCGTAAAGAAAGGCATGCGCAGCACCTGTTCCCT
>Ga0066793_10000136_pt1 | contig 23898 bp, 24 predicted proteins | sample PersoiDNA2013189_FD_83876 | JGI IMG/M metagenome (GOLD analysis project Ga0066793, IMG submission 83876) | Permafrost soil microbial communities from the Arctic, to analyse light accelerated degradation of dissolved organic matter (DOM) -... | ecosystem: Environmental > Terrestrial > Soil >... | reverse complement strand
GCCTGGAGGTCGCCCATGCGACCCTCGTTGGCGGCCTGTTTCTCTATGACTGAGCGGAAAGCCGCGCGCATCGGCTCGAGCCGACCGGTGCTCTCCAACGATCGCTTGATCCTCTGGTTGAGTTTTTCTGCCATGGAATTACTGTAGCACAGCGAAATGCGCCACCGGGGTCTGACCCCAGTGGCGCACTTGTTATGCGATGCCGGCGGGACGCCGGCGCTACTAGAATACGAACAACTGGTTCGGGTCCACCAGGTCGCGCAGCACGTGGAGCTCTTCGGCGGTCGGCTTCTCCGTCTCGTGCACGTCCTTGTCGATGAGCAGCTCAAATCCGGTGAACTGCTGGATGATCTCCGGGTTCACCCCGGGGTGGTACGACAGCAGCTTCATCCGGCAGGTCTCCTCGTCGAAGCCCATCAGTCCCAGGTGCGAGATGACCCTCCAGGGCCCTCCGCCGATCAGCCCGGCTTTCTCGCGCGCGCCGGGCCCGTCGAGGAACCCCGGCGACGTGATGTAGTCGACCCTCTCGGGGAACCGCTCGGCGAGGTGCAGCCCCAGGAAGATGATTCTCTGGCACAGCGACGCCATGTCGTTCGCCCCGCCCGAGCCGGTAAGTCGCACGGTCGGCTTGTCGTACGGCCCGATGGTGGTCGCGTTCATGTTCCCGTACATGTCGACCTGCGCCCCGCCCAGGAACCCGACGTCCGCGTACCCGCAGCGCGTGTGCCCGAACACCGACGACATAGAAAGGATTATCGGCGCCTTGTAGAAGGTCAGCGGGTCGGCCACCGACCAGGGTAGAGCGGTCGGCTCGGGCCCGATCGACCCGCCCTCGTAGATCGCCATCATCTGCGGCGCGTGCGTCTTGTGCGCGAGCAGAGCGCCGACGAGGGGAAGGCCCGTGCCTACGAACACGCTGTCTTCGTTCCGTATCAGCCTCGATGCGATAACGGCCAGCAGTTCTCTCGGTGTGTATTGAACTTCATCACTCATGTCTTTCCCCTCCTTTAAATTGCTCGCTTGGCGACTTCTTCGTACTTCCAGTCGCGCTCGCCGCCGGTGCCCCATACCCCCAGCCCGAAGTACGCCGCCGAGCACGCGAACTGCTCGAGGCTCTTCACGTAGTCGAGCACGTTCATGCCCTCTTCCTCGGCCGCGAGCTGGATCATCTCGTAGAGGTTTTTGGTCCCGTAGACGTTGGTCTCGACCCACTCTTTTGTTGACTCGCGCGTCTTCCAGTCCACCCGGACCACCCGCTCCTGCAGGGGCCTGTCGAAGTAGTACATCCCCGGCATGTCGCCCGGCCATGCGCCGTAAGGCAACTCGCAGACCGCGTCGACGCAGTACCACGGAATGATGACGTTCGACGCGTTAGCGCGGATGTCGAGCGTGTCGACGATGCGCTCGCAGGTCACGATGACCTTGTGCGCCGCGGCGACGATGGCGGTGTCGTTGACCGAGAGGCCCCAGATCCGGCCGTTGCCGTACATGTCAGCGTGGTGCACGTGGAATATCGCCACGTCGGGATACATCGCCGGTATCAGGCACACCGGCTCGCCCGTCCAGGGGTCCTCGCCGAGCTTGACGTAAGGGTGGTCCTTCATGATGTCCGAGCCGAGCATGCTCTTGGAGGCGACATAGTTAACGCCCTGCTCGGCGGCCCTGAGCGACAGCGCGAGCGCGCCGTGGCTCCATTCCGAGAACACCTTCAGTGTGCCGGCCTCGACCCCGCGCCTGAACGGCGCGATGAGCCCGCGCATCTCGACGCCGACGTATGCAACGTGCGCGCCCTCGACGCCCCCGAACTCGTGCCAGAGGTTGTTGAGGCCGCCCGGCGTGAATATTCCGACCAGGTCCTTCTTCTTCTGTCTTCCGATCTCCCAGTAAGCTCCCATCGGCCCCCGTGCGTAAGCAAACCCGGTCTCGACGAGAGAGTCTCCGTCGTCGACGTACTGGGCTATTGCGTCCTTGAGGGGCATGCGCTTGTCCACGAGGGCGCGGGTCTTCTTGAGCTTGGTCTCCCGCGCCAGTTGATGATCGAAGAGCCGATCATTCGCATGGGCCATCTAAAGCACCTCCTAGTACCTGCCGTTTTCACAATCGAGCAACGTCTAATTATATATGAACGGTGGCGCGGAGTGTACGTGTCAGTCGCATTTGGCACGTGAGGGCGGGTCACGGCGCCGGCCTGACAGCCTCTCCCGCTCTCTTTACTACCACCCCGCCCCGTGACAGACTGTATGTTACTCGGACATCCCTGGAGGCACTGGGCACCCCGGACGTCGAAAAGCGATACCGCAATACCGACACGCGCCACGCCTTCAGCCGAACGTTCGAATCTGACAGCCGCACCCACGTTCAAGCGGCACATGTCCTGCGGGGGGGTCCCGACAGGGGCAGGAGAGAAAGGAGTTGCTCCGATGGGTGACGACACGATTGGCGGCATGCTCAAGCCGAGGGTCGAGAAGTACGGCGACCGCGTCATGATGAAGCGCGAGGTGGGTGACGCCTGGAAGGAGATCTCCTGGAACGAGTTCTATGACAAGGTCAAGAAGCTCGGCCTCGCGATGATCTCGAGCGGCATCAGCCCCGGCGACCGCGTAGCGATATTCTCCCCGAACAGCCCCGAGTGGCAGATGGTCGACATGGCGGTCGTGTCCATCGGCGCCGCGGACGTCCCGCTCTACGCGACCATTACAGCAAAGCAGGCCGAGTACATCATCTCCGACTCCGGCTCCAAGATCGTCTTCGTTGGCACGGAGGACCACATGAAGCGCGTGCTCGAGGTGCGCGACAACCTCCCCGAGCTCAAGAAGATAGTCACCATGGACAACACCACCTCCGACCACCCCGACGTCATCACCTTCGAGGACATGCTCAAGCTCGGCGAGAAGAACGCCAACCCGGACCAGTTCTTCGAGCGGCTGGACGCGGTCAAGAAGGACGACCTCGCAACCATCATCTACACGTCGGGCACCACGGGGGACCCGAAGGGCGTCATGCTCGTCCACTGGAACCTGATGTCGAACGTCCAGACCGCGTCCAGCATCATCGACGTCTTCGACACCGACATCTGCCTGTCGTTCCTCCCGCTGAGCCACTCGCTGGAGCGGATGAGCGGCTACTACACCTCCGTGTACAACGGCGTCACCATCGCCCACGCGCGCGGCATCGACCAGTTGGTCGACGACATCGGTGACGTGAAGCCGCACTTCATGGTCAGCGTCCCGCGGCTGTACGAGAAGATATACGCGGGCGTGCTCGCGAACATCGACTCCGAGCCTGCCATCAAGCAGAAGATATTCCACTGGGCCGTCGGGGTGGGGCGGCAGGTCAGCGCCCTCAAGGTCGCTCACAAGCCGGTCCCCGGCATGCTGAAGATGAAGTACAACGTCGCGAACAAGCTCGTCTTCTCGAAGATCTACGAGAAGATGGGCAGCCGGCTCAGGTTCTTCTTCTCGGGCGGCGCGCCGCTCGCCCAGGAGATCGCAGAGTTCTTCCACGCCATGGGCATCGTCATCCTGGAGGGGTTCGGGCTCACCGAGACATCGCCGGTGCTCACCGTCAACAAGCCGGACGCGATCCGGTTCGGTTCGGTCGGACAGCCGATCCCGGGCGTCGAGATCAAGATCGCGGAAGACGGCGAGATACTCGCCAAGGGCCCCAACGTCATGAAGGGTTACTGGAACCGTCCGGCCGAGACGGCCGAGGCCCTCGAGGGAGGCTGGTTCCATACAGGCGACATCGGCCACCTGGACGAGGACGACTTCCTGTTCATCACCGACCGCAAGAAGGACCTCATCGTCACCGCCGGCGGGAAGAACATTTCCCCGCAGAACATCGAGAACACCCTCAAGCTGGACAAGTTCGTCGAGATGGTCGCGGTCATCGGGGACAAGCGCAAATTCATCAGCGCGCTGATCGTGCCCGCCTTCCCGGAACTGGAGGCCTGGGCCAAAGAGCAGGGGATAGACACGAGCGACAGGGCAGCCCTGGTCGCCGACGAGCGTGTGAACAAGATGATGAAAGAGCGCGTGGACGCGGCACTCAAGGACTTCGACCGCCACGAGCGCGTGACCAAGTTCGTCCTGCTGCCTGAGGAGATGACCGAGGACTCAGGCCTGCTCACTCCCACCCTCAAGGTGAAGCGGAAGGAAGTAAACTCGCAGTTCGCCGGCCAGATCGAAGGCATGTACAAGGGCGGCGACTGAGTGTAAAACCGGTGCCAGGCACCTTCCTTACACTTCTGTCGAAATGCACCACTGGGACCTGACCCCGGTGGTGCATTTTTGCTCAAAGTAGCCTGCAGGTCATTGTGTTAATATTTGCGAAAAGCCACCCGGGAGGCATTTCATGAATCGAATCGCACGCGCACTCCTAGTGCTTACACTCCTTGCGGCGAGCGTCGCAATCGTCGGCGCGGCCCCCGCTCTTGCAGCCCCCGCGCCGCACATCAACACCGTCACTCCACAGCAGGGTCCCTCCGGCACTCCCGTGCTCATCACCGGGTCGAACTTCGGGGCGCCCAACCCCTTGAGCACCGTCACTTTCAACGGGGTGCAGGGTACTCCGACGATCTGGCAGGACGGCCTCATATTCGCGCAGGTCCCCGACGGGGCGACCTCCGGGCCCGTGGTCGTGAGGACGCTGGCCGGCCCGAGCAACGGGGTCCAGTTCACCGTCACGAACATACCGCAGCCCGCACAGACATGGTACCTGGCGGAAGGCTCGACCGCGTGGGGGTTCGAGACGTTCATCCTCATGGAGAACACCACCGACGTGGACGCCACCGTCAACGTCACATACAACACCGCCCAGTACGGGTCGATACCAAGGGTCCAGCCCCTGAACATACCTCCCAGCTCGCGGGTGACGCTGCGTGTGAACGACGACATCCCCAACGTGGACGTAGCCACCGAGCTCGCCTCCTCCCAACCGATAGTCTGTGAGCGCGCCATCTACTGGAACAACCGCATCGAGGGCACCGACTCGATCGGGACGACCCAACTGGCGAAGACCTGGTACCTCGCCGAGGGCTGCACGCTCTACCCCTTTGAGACCTGGGTGTGCATCCAGAACCCGAACCTCACCACGGCCGCGAACGTCGACATCACCTACATGACCGACAAGGGCCCCGTGGAGAAGCCGACGTTCCAAGTCGGGGCGGGACAGCGCACCACCATAGACATCTCAAAGGACGTGGGACAGGCGAACGTCTCCACCCGCGTCGTGAGCGACCAGAACGTGGTCTGCGAGCGCTCGATGTACTGGGACAGCCGCCGGGGCGGCCATGACTCGATCGGCGTCAGCGCGCCATCGACCTCCTGGTACCTCGCCGAAGGCTCGACCGCCTGGGGCTTCCAGACCTGGCTGCTCCTCCAGAACCCGAACGACAACGCCGCCAAGGTGACCGTCACCTACATGACCTCAGCCGGCCCGGTGAAGGAGCCCGTGCTCACGCTGGCCCCGAACTCCAGGCAGACGATAAACGTGAACTCCAAAGTGACCAACATGGACACTTCCATAGAAGTGGCAAGCGACACCGAGGTGATCGCCGAGAGGGCTATGTACTGGAACAACGGCACTGGCAAGGCGGGCACCGACACCGTGGGCTTCACCGCGCCGACCAAGACGCTCTACCTCGCGGAAGGCTCGACAGCCTGGGGCTTTGAGACCTTCGTGTGCATACAGAACCCGAACGACAAGCAGATCGCCGTCAACGTGGTCTACCTGACCAACAACGGCGCGCAGGCCGGTGGCGAGGCGGTAGTCCCCGCCAACAGCAGGGTGACCATCAACGTCGGCAACGCGCTCCCCAACACCGACACTTCCATCAAGCTGACATGTCCCGATACATTCATGGCCGAGCGGGCCATGTACTGGAACAGCAAGGGCGCGGGGCACGTATCGATAGGCTGGGTCCCGACCAACGATTGAGCTGGCTGCGCCCGCCTCGCGGGCTCTACCTGCTATCATAGTCAGCGGAGCAAGTCAGGGAGGCACCGGCTCGATGCGCCCTGATAAGAGCGGTTGAATTGGAACTACTTTCCGGGCTCGTGGCGGACGTGGCTCGCCGCCAGCTCTACGCACAGCTCAAGAGGTCGCTGGTAAACGCGAGCCGCACGGTGGACAAGCCGGCGGCTGAGGTTTCGGATGGAGAGGTGGTAAGCATGATCCTTGAGATGATCGGTCGTGTCACGGGCACCATTATCGGCTACGGGAAGCTCCTCTCCGGCACCATCGCGTCGATCCCACCCAGGGTGGTGGCGGACGCCATCAACGACAACCCGGAATTCCTGGGCAAGCTGATAGAGCAGATAGACCCGGCGGTCGTGGTGGGGGCACTGGACGGGAACCCGCGGGTCCTGGTCGATTATCTGAACGAGATCGACCCGAAGCCCATCGCGGACGCGCTCAACCTCAGCCCAGACTTCCTCATGAAGATGATCGACGCGCTTTCCCCTGATGTGATCGCCGAGGTGGTCTACGACACCCCCGGCTTCATCATCGGGCTCATGCGTGCGCTCGACCCGGAGGTGCTGGCGCGGGCCATCAACGAGAACCCCGACTTCGTGGTGCGCCTGACCGGCAAGATATCCCCGGACCTGGTAGCGGAGGTCACCAACAGCAACGCCGCCTGGGTGACCGCTTTGCTGAACAGGATCGACCCCAAGGTGATGGCCTCGAGCCTGAACGCCAATACCGGCTGGCTGGTGGAGGTCATCAACGAGATCGACCCGAAGGTCATGGCCGAGACCATCAACGCGATCGGCGACTGGACCGGAATGCTCATCAAGCAGATCGACCCGGCTGTAATCGCAGGCTCGATCGACGAGGTCGCCGCGTTCATGGAGAAGGTGCTCGATTCGGTGAGCCCTGAGACGCTCATCTCCGTAGTAAAGAGGGTAACAGCGAGCAAGGTGCTGGCGGAGATTGCCGTGGATATAAACACATCGGTGCCGATGCGCCACAAGTACATCCCGATAGAGGCCCAGATCGTGGGCGCCCACAGGGTGGACCCCAGCCGCAAGCCCAGGACCAACAGTCGGCCGACGGTCCTGCCCGAATTCAAATAAGACGGCCGCCTCGCGGGCGGGACATCCAGGTCAGGAGAGATAACCCTTGGACGTCTACCAGGCACTCACATACGAGACGGCCCGCCTGACGATCGGCCCGCTCGTCAGCGCCATGCTCCGGCTCAAGGGCGAAGGCGAGGATAACATCCCCGCCGAAGGCGGGGCGCTCATCGTCATCAACCATCGAAACCCCATCCTCGACCCCATGTGCGTGGCGCTGCGCTCCGAGCGCATTATCAACTTCGTGGCTGCCTCGGTCGCTTTCGGCCTCCCGGTGGTCAGCCAGCTCTTCAAGGGCGTGGGGGCGATGCCGCTCGACGTCTTCGGGGGCGAGAAGTCGAAGGAGGGGCTGGACCACGTCGTCCAGATGGTCCAGGACGGCGAGCTGGTCGGGGTCTTCCCGGAAGGCGTGCACACCATCGCGCACCTGCACTCCGTATCCAAGATACGGACGTTCCGGACCGGCTTCGCCCGCATCGCACTCCAGGCGAAGGTGCCCATAATCCCGGTGGCGGTGATCGGTACGGGCGAGCGCAACCTGCCCACGATCCCGCCCTCGCTGGTCAAGCCTTTCTTCGACCACCCCGAGTTCCAGAAGGGCGTCCAGTGGACGTACTACAAGCGGGCGTTCGTGCGCATCGGCAGGCCGCTCGACCTCTCGGGCTACTTCGACCAGGATATGACGAAGGAAGAGATAGACCAGATCAGCGGCAAGGTGCGCCGCATCATCATAAAGCTGTATGACGGGGAGGACCGCGAGCGCTTCGTCACCGGCGAGCTGCCCTTCGACATCGCCTACGACCGGGTCTGAACGGTGAGGACACCGTGAAGTTTTTCGAGATGCCAAAAGTGAAGATAAGGATATCGGCTTTGACCTACGTGGTCATCGGGCTGATGGCGGCCGAGGTCATCCTCTCCATCCTGTGCCTGAGCATGCCGTGGGGCAACACCGCGTCGGGCACCGACATCCGGTTCGGGATCGCGGGCCTGCTGCCCTGGTTCGGGTTCGTGCCCGTCCTCCTGCAGATAGGCTATCTGGCCGTCGAATCGAGCACGCTCCGCGGGCTGTACCTGGTCATAAACTTCCTCATCGGCGCGTTCATCATCCTCGTGCAGTACCTCACTTACCTCCGCTTCTCGAGCTTCAAGCCCGGCTTCTACCTGGTCTTCGTGCTGGGAGGTGTGGTCCTGTTGACGGGCGTGGTCTGCATCATCGAGAAACGCGCCTACGGCAGGCTCGAAGCCAAGGGACGCACCAAGGAGATACCTGTAACCTTCGGTTGAGGAAGGAGTGGCATGGCGGTCCTCGATATCCCTGAAAACGCCGAGAAATGCATTTGCCGAAGCTGTCCCAGCTACCCGCGCGGCGGGGACCCCATCCTCTACTGCGCCAGAGGCAAGAGCGAGAAGCAGGTCACCAAGGTGACCTGCACCTGTCCGGGTTGCCCCGTCTGGCACGAGAACGACCTCTCCGGCCTCTATTTCTGTGTCAACGGCAAAGCGCCCTGAGCGCTCGTAGCGAAAGGAGCGACCGATGCCCGCAGTCCCAGTGAGCGACGAGATATCAGACAGGTGCATCTGCGAAACCTGCCCGAGCTACCCCGGCGACGAGCCGTGGTTGTACTGCGGTCGCGGCAAGAGCCCTCAGGAGATCAACCAGGTCACCTGCATATGCCCGGGTTGCCCCATCTGGGAAGAGTACGGGCTGTCGCGCACCTATTACTGCGCCGAGGGAGTCGAGGAAGACTGAGAGGCGGCGCGGTCAGACCGCCGCGAGGCTGCGTACGCGTTCACCCGCGAGCACTGCCGAGTGGTTTCGCTTGAAGAACATGAGCTGCATCTCGGAGAGGATGTAGCGCCCGTCGATCTTCGATGCGGTGAGCTTGCCTTCCATTATGAAGCGCCAGACCTCGCTTGCCTCCAGGCCGAGTTCGTCTGCCGCGTCCTCTATGGTGAGCAGCCTTATGACTCGTTCCATGACTTCCTCCTTCATGCTTCAATTCAAAGACGGTGGAAGAGCGCGTTTTCTTACGCCGCACCACCAGGGTCCGGTCACACTGGAGCGTGTTAGACTCATGACGTAACCCGGCACAAGGGGTGAGATGGAGAAGGCAAGCAGGTCCGTATATCTCGATAACGCCGCCACGACATATCCGAAGCCCGAAGGCGTCTACCGGGCGGTCGAGCGATTCATGCGCGATATCGGAGGGAGCGCCGGCCGCTCGGGCCACTGGCGCGCGGTGGAGACCGGCAGGATGGTGTACGAGGCGCGGCAGGCCGTCGCGGACCTCCTCGGCGCCCCCGACCCGCTGCGTGTGATCTTCACGAAGAACGCCACCGAGGCCCTCAACATAGCCATCCAGGGGCTGGTCAAGCCGGGCGGCCACGTCGTCACTTCCTCCATGGAGCACAACTCCGTGATGCGGCCGCTGGAGGCCGCGCGCGCGTCAGGCGCATCGTATTCGGTGGTCGAATGCGCCCGTGACGGGAAGCTCGACCCGCGCGAGCTCGAGAAGGCCCTGACGCCGGCGACGTCACTGGTCGTTCTCAACCACGCCTCCAACGTGACCGGGACGATCCTGCCCGTTGATGAGGTCGCCGCAATCACAGAGAAAGCGCGCATTCCCCTGCTCGTGGACGCGGCGCAGACCGCCGGGCGGCTTCCGATCGACGTGGTGGACCAGGGGATCGACCTGCTCGCGTTCTCGGGCCACAAGGAGCTGTTCGGCCCGCAAGGAACTGGCGGCCTCTACGTCCGGCCGGGGCTCGACCTCGAACCCCTGTGCTACGGCGGGACCGGCAGCAGGTCGAGCGAACTCCAGCAGCCCGCCGAGTATCCTGACCGCTTCGAGAGCGGCACCCTGAACGCTCCAGGCATCGTCGGGCTCGGGGCGGGCGTGACGTTCGTATCGGCCACGGGCATCGACCGCGTACGCGAGCACGAGGTCCGGCTGCTCGACCGACTGCGGGAAGGCCTGGGCAGTCTGCGGGGAGTCACGGCGCACGGACCCTCGGAGGTCCAGGCGCGCATCGGAGTGGTGAGCCTGACCCTTGATGATTATCAGCCGCCGGAGGCCGCCGAACTCCTGGACAGGCGTTACGGGATTGCGACGCGCGCCGGCCTCCACTGCGCCCCGACCGCGCACAAGACGATCGGGACCCTCGAGACAGGGACCCTGCGCGTCTCCTTCAGCTACCTGAACACGGAAGCCGACGTCGATTACCTGCTGGAGTGCCTGCGGGATCTGAAAGGCTGACGGGCGCGCAGCCGTCCATGCAACAAGGGGTCAAACCACTTGTTGCATCTCTATTTGGAGGTTGCCGACTTTGCCGCCTCGGGAAGAACGATGGACACCGGCTGGTTGAATCCGCTGAGGTTCACGGTCACCTCGCCCGTCGTCTGGCCCGACTCCGCCACCGACGGCATCTTCATGTCCAGGTGCACCCGCTCGATGAGCATGGTGTCCTTTGCGATACTGTAGACCGCGCTCATCTTCAGGTCCTTCAGCGCTTCGGCAGTCTGCTTGCCGACTTCCGTGTCGCGGTCGGCGCCACCCAGCAGGTCAGAGTCCTTCAGTCCCTGCTCGCCCACCTCGAAGGCGACCTCGTACTGATCTCCGTTTCCCGCAAGCAGCCGCACGTTCCTGGCTCCCGCGGCGATCTCCTTGAGGTCCTTAGGAGCGAGGGCCGAGGTCCCTTCGGCTTTGACTTTCTGCCACTTGCCCGAGCCGGTCTCGGTGTAGACGTACCCGCCTGAGGCGTAAGCGTTTATCGTCGTATCGCCCTGCTTGATTATGGTGTGTGCCGTGGGTCTCGATGGATCGGTCAGGTCCATCTCCGAGGTGTATGTCACCTGGACATCCGGGATCGAGCTGTCCTGCGACTTCATGCCGTTGGAGCCTTTCTCCTTGACGGACTTGAGCGCGGTGGTGGCCGAAGTGGATTGATTGAGGACCTGCTGCGCCCTTGCCCCTGTCCCCGAGCCGCCGCATCCGCCGGCCATCCACGCGACCGCACAGAAAACCACCAGCGCCGCGACCGCAGCCATAGTCCGCCTCATCTCCACCTCCAAGAGAAAGGGGCCAGGCAACCGCCTGACCCCTGTTTCGGTCTCTACATCCCTGCTCTCAGAGTCCCAGCCCGGGGATGCTCGGTATCCCGGACGGCCCGGGCTGAACCTCGCGCGCGTTCTGCGCCTCGGGCGGGAGGGTCACGGTGACCGGAGCATTGTAGTCGCTGAAGTTCGCGGTCATGTCTGCCGTCATGTCGCCTACTATCGGGGCGCCCTTCATCGACATGTTGATAGTCGAGCTCTGAGCGAGCATCGAGTTCTTGTCTATCTTGTAGACCACGCCCATCTGTATCCCCGCCATCATGTCCTTCATGGTCTGGGCCAGTTGTTGCGCGGCCTTCTGGTCTTCGCCGCTGGGGGAGGTCGAGCCGGTGTCCGTTCCGGCGGTGGCCTGGTCGATCAGCAGCTGGAAGTACTTGGAGCCCACGTCGAACGACACGGTGTAGGTCCCGCCCTGCACGGGCTCCAGCTTCATGTTCGTGGCGTACTTGCTCAGCTCGGTTATTCCGCTCGGTGACAGGAGGCTGCTGGTGGCGTTCCCGGACGACGACGTTGCTTTCTGCTTGGTCCAGCCGGTCGTGGGGTCGTTGGTGTACACGTACCCGCCGAGCATGTACACGGCTGTCGTCTTGCCCGCGGAATCTTTCGCGACCATCTGCATCTCGACGTCGTCCTTGCTTATGATCTTCATCGAGGCGTCGAAGTCGTAACTCTCCTTCTTGACCTCGGACTGCGGCGTCAGCACGTTGGCCTTGCCGGTGATCTTGACCGTCTGCACGTCCTGCATCTTGGCCTGGCTCTTCTCCAGCACCTGCTGCGCAGGGCTGGACGCGGACTTGGTAGCCTTGCTCCCGCATCCGGCGGCGATGATCGCGCCGATCATCAGCACCGCCAGGGACACGATAACCACTTTCTTCATCAGTGACCTCCTAGGTTAGTCACGATTCTATCAAATCATCGAGGTTGCGACCTTGAGTTTTGTTTATCACCGCCACCGCGAGGTAGACGGAGAGGTAGACGGTGCCTGACCCCTCAACGGTTAGACGATGGGTGGGCCGATGGTGCCCGAGCCTGTCGTGCCGCGCAGTGAGTCACGCACCATGCGGGCCAGGCCGCGCGCGTATTGACGTAAACTCGAGCGGGATAGTACATTAGAAGACCCTCGCTCGGGGCTTGGATAAGAAGCATGGCACATCCAGCAGGCAGTTCGAAGCGCGCGACCAGGAGAAAAATGAGATGGACGTGAAAGAGACCAAGTACTTCTTCGAAGGACTTTCCAACACCCTCGGCGAGCTCTCCGTCCAGCTCTTCGACGCCCTCGTGGCAAAAGGCAAGAAGCGCATGGGGCAGGAGGACATCGCCGACAGCCCCCAGGTCTCGGAGCTCATAAAGCGGACGCGGGAGAAGCAGACCGTAGCCGAGCTGATATCGAAGGGGCAGAAGGGGCAGGAGGAGCTCATCCAGTCCATCGGTGGAGAGGTCAAGAAGATCCTCTCCGCGGCAGGCATAGTGACGCGGTCGGACCTCGCGAGGGTCGAGCGGCGCATCGATGAGATTGATCACGCCCTGGAGAAAGGCAAGTAGGAGGACCAATGGCAGAGAAGAGAGACCTCTCGGATATCCCATTCCTCCTGGTCGGGAGCGTAGTCGCCCTCCAGGAAGAGATTGAGAAAGCCGCCGAGCGGCTGGTCGAGAAGGGCAAGAGCCTGACCCCGGAGGGCCGCAAGAAGATGGCGAGCACCAAGAAGGGACTGGTCTCCAAGGGCGATGATTTCTCGCACGTCGTGGCGAGGACGGTGCAGCGGGCGCTGGAAAACACGGGCATAGTCACGAGGTCGGACCTCCAGAGCATCGAGCACCGCGTGACAGTGATCGAGAAGAGGGTCGCGACCAGGAAGAAGCCGGCGGCGAAGCCCGCCGCAGCTAAAAAAGCGCCTGCCGCGAAAAAAGCGCCTGCTAAGAAGAAGACCGCCGCAAAGAAGAAGGCGGCCAGGCCGGCGGCGAAGGCAGCAGCGCGCGCCGCAACCGCTCCCGCGCCGGCACCGGAGCCCGGCTCGATATTATCAGAGCTGGTGCCGCGAAGGCCCGCGGAGGCGTAAGCGTTTACCAAATAGATCAGCCGGGGCTCAGGCCCCGGCTTTTTCATGCCGCCAGACGAGGAGTGCCCTGTCAGTATCCCATCTTCCTCAGGTTTTCCTCGAGGACACGCTCGACCTCAGGCTGGTACGAGAGGTACTTCTCGAAAAGGGTCCGGTCTCGGAGCATTTCGACGTACGGCAGCCCCCACCTCAGCAGCGTGAACTTCTTACTCGCGCGGATCTTGCGTCCCAGGATCATCTTTATCGGGTCCTTCTTGAGGAGGATCGCGTCCGCGTAATCCCGCCGCGAGGCGACCGATATCACCGGGATGCTGTCCCTGATCCCGCGCTCGACCTGGAAGCACAAGTCGTTGAGTGTCACGGTGGACTCGTATTCTCCGGTTATCGCCAGCCCGATCTGCCTCCCGGTCAGCGCGCACATTACGTATCGCACGCGCTCGTCCTCCAGCAGGTACGGCGTCGCCTCGTCGAAGATGGCCCGCTGCATGATGAAGAGCTGGCCCGGCGCGGCAGTCATGATGAAGTGCTCGACCCGCAGCTCGAGCTCCGGCGTGGATATCTTCGGGAACATGCTCACGAGTTCCCAGAAGCGGTGGATCAGGCCCTGGTCCACGCCGGCCAGCTTCACCGCCTTCTTTTCCGCCCTGGCGATGCGCTTCTGTGCTTTCTTGTCATCCAGGTCGTCGGAACGGCTCACTTCGTCAAAGCCTCCTCCGCGGGCTTTCCACGCCACGGTATCAGCATAAGGAAATAAGGCACGAACAGGAACACGGAAACAGCCGCCGCCGCTTCGATCCCTGAATCATTGAAGAACCACGCCACAAAAAGGCCGACGGTCAGGCCGATGAATCCCGCGTGCATCTGCGGGAACTTCTCCTTGAGCTGTTTGAGCAGGCCGAACCTCCAGTTGAAGACCAGCCAGGCTATGACCCCGAACAGCAGCAAGAGGCGCCATATCGACGCCCAGGTGAGCGCCCAGTTCGCCCCCAGCTTGCGGCTCACCTGCGAGGTGAGGGTCGACACGCCGTCGCTGCTTATCTTGCTGATAGCCTTGCCCGCGTATGAAGCGGACCCCGGCATCAGCGCGTCGACCAGCACCACCGCGCCGACGCAGACGATCAGGACGACCACGACCTCGGCCGCCCGCTTGACGGTGATGCGCTTTCCCTCAAATCCCATCAGCGTAACAAGCGATACGACCAGCGCCGTGATGAGCCCGCCGATGTCCGCGCCCAGCCTCGGCAATCCCAGGATGAGCGTGACAAGGCCGAGCACTACGATCGCGAAAGTGTATTTCTTCCAGCGCTTGTCGAACCAACCGGTCAGGAACTGGATCGCAAGGCAGGTGAACAGGATAGCGGCCCCCACGGCGAACCCCATGTACAGGTTTCCTATCCCGTAGTAGCGGTCGCCCAGGATGGTGTCCGAGCCGAAGGCGCTTAAAGTCATAAGGGGCGAGCCCGCCAGCAGGTCGATGGTTATCACCAGCAATGTCGCCCCCGAGATCGCTATCATCGGGCGCGCGAGCACGCCGCTGATGTGCCTTTCCCCGGCCGCCAACCTCTTGTCGCGCAGGAAAGTCAGGGCGATCGCGAGCACGATGGTCGCGCACACCGCCACGGCGATGATCACCCCCTGTGGCACCGCTCCCAGGGCCGGAACGAGGAGCCACACAAAAGGCCCCACCAGCAAGGCGAGCAGCGCGGACGACCACAGGAACGGGTGCCCCCTGACCAGGTCCTCGCGGATGAGCATCACCAGGAAGAACAGCGCGATGACGCACATGGAAGCGATCACGTACACCCTCACCATCGGTCTCCGTGCGTTGTAGGCCGTCACGGCCCGGTCATGGAAGCTCCTGAGCCCGGCGAGGTCGGGGCTGCTGCCGACGGTCGAGAGCGCTCGTCCGTCCATCTCCCCCGGCGCACTGAGTCCCAGGGACGCCAGGACAGTGGGCGCGACGTCGAAGTTCGAGACCAGGCCGGTCCTCCTCGTGGTCGGTGAGTGCAGTTGGTTGCCTCTGTCGAAGCCCCTGCCCGCGATGACCAGCGGCGTCAGCAGGTCCCCGTCCTGGATCATCTTCTGGGTCGGGGTCGGGGTGCAGACGACGACAACGTCTCTGGTGAGGTCCAGCATGCCCGCCATGTTTCCGAGGGCGGCATCGCTTTGTCTCAACGCGCTCGCGCGTGCGGCGTCCAACTCGGCCTGGCTATAGAAGTCCGCCTGTTCGTCCACCCGCGACGTCTGCCCCGTGTCGACGACCACGAGGTCGTTAGAGGGCAGAAGTGCCGCCGTCTTGCGCTCCAGCAGGGCGAAGTCGGTCTGCATCCCGCCCACCTGGGAGAAGTCGCCGGCCACCGAGGTCGCGACGTCACCAGAGGGGACCGCTCCTCGCCCGTCCATGGCGATGGAGACGACCTCCCGATGGATGAACGACTGCAGCGGATACGCGGTCTGCGGGCTCGGCGCGCCGGGAGCCGAAGGTAGAGCGAGCTCGAGATTCGTAATCTGAGGGGCCGTCGGCTCGTTGAGAGGGACGACGTCGACCGGAGAGGATGGTATCAGGGAGTCAGCGTTTCCGATCACCGCGACTCGCTCTCCCCCGTCGCGCAGGGCCTGTCCAAGAACGCCCGGCTGGCTGGTCGCCTGCGCTGTGTCGGACTTCTGCTTCATCTCCTCGATGTAGAGGTTGACGGCGCCACCCGCGGGAGCGCGCCGCCCGACCCTCCACTTGTAGATGCTGCCGGCCAGTATCGTGCCGCCCTCGTTTGTCTTGAGCTTCTCAGTGGAGTTGAATGACAGCCCGACGTTGGCTCCGCCCAGCACGCGGCCGCCGGCACCGATCACGAGGTAGCTGCCCAGGCCGTACTGGTCGTACTTGATGCGGGCGTTCATCAGGCTCACGGCGCCCCTGCTGATAAGCTTCATCAGGTTGGGGGCGTTCGCCTCAGTGACGTCGTCCATGCCGATGCGGTCGATGACGACCATCAGGACCTTGCCCTGCGGTGCGATGGCTTTCGGCTCGAGCGCAGCTTTGCGGGCCTGTCCTGCCACGAGAGAGCTCCCACCCCAGAGCGCGAAACAGACCACCAGGGCGGCCCCCAGCGCCACGAGAAGGCGACGTCGAAAGACGGCCGCGGTCCCGAGGCCGCCGGTTCTCAGCCTGGTCGTATTGGAGAGAGCGAGGTTCTTCAAACGCCTTCCCGGTAAACATAGTCTGCTCGGAGCCCGGTTTATGATATCAGAACTTATAACGGTTCCATGGCGGAGCCGGCACCGCCGAGGCTGCCTTGCCCGTTGTGTTATCCTGTGATGACTTTTGTCCCCTCGCAGTCGAGCGCGGCACGGAGGTCAGGGTGGAGAGTGGCGACGAACGTTACCTTGTGGTTGTGAATCCGGTCGGCCGGGGTGGCCATGCCCAGCGGCAGGGCATCTGGCTGCTCAGCAAGCTGCGCCGGATGGGAATCGAGCACGACGCACTGTTCACCGAGAAGGCGGGCCACGCCAAAGACCTCGTTGCGAACTGGATCGACGTGGTCGACGTAGTGGTCGCGGTCGGCGGCGACGGTACCGTCAACGAGGTCATCAACGGGATCATGAACTCCAGCCAGCGCGGCCGCAAGCTGGCCGTCTTCCCGAGCGGCACCGCCGACGACTTCGCGCGTAACATGGGTATCCCGCTCGACCGGGACGACGCGCTGAAGGTGCTTGTCGGCGGGTACGAGAAGACCATCGACCTCATGCGCGTGAACGACCGCTTCGCCGGCGTCACCGTGGGCATCGGCCTAGACGCCGAGATCGCCTATCGCAGCTACCAGAGCAAGCACCTGCGGCTCCTGGCCTACTGGTATCACGGCCTGTCGATGCTGTTCCAGCCGCCGCCACGGTCCAGGGTCGCTATCACCGTCGAAGGCGAGCACATGGAAGGCGACTACCTGCTCGTCGTCGCCGGAAACGCCGGCTCCTACGGCAGGTACATGAAGATGCTCCCCGAAGCGAGCATGGATGACGGCATCATCAACCTTGCGACCTTCGAGATGATGAACCGGTTCAAGGCGCTTCTCCTGTTCGGGATGTCCACCGCGGGAAAGCACACCTGGGCCAGGCAGATGGATGAATACGATGCCCGCGAGATCACAATAGAGTGCCTGGATGACGTTTACGCGCAGTTCGATGGAGAGGTGAGCATCTTCCCGAAGGGGGAAGTCCTCGAGATGAAAGTGGAGCCTCAAGCCATGAGCGTAAGGGTCCCGCGCGGCGTGAAAGAGGGCTAGAGTTGGAACGCTTCACCCAGGCCGACTTCAAGAAGGAACCAATCGAGCTGGGCGAGCTCTCGGCGCTCAACCAGACCTACCTCGTGATCTGCAATCCGGTGTCGCGCGGCGGCAGGGCAATGAAGGAAGCTGTGTGGCTGCTCAAGCACCTGAGCAGGCTCGGCGTGAGGCATGAGGCCTTCTTCACCGACTACCCCGGACACGCAAAGAACATCGTCATGCGCTGGATGGACCGGGTCGACGTGGTGGTCGCCGTCGGCGGGGACGGCACGGTGAGTGAAGTGGTCAACGGCATGATGGCAGTCCCTGAACAGCAGAAGACCCTGGCGGTGTTCCCGGCGGGGACCGCCGACGACTTCTGCCACAACATGGGCATAGGCCGCGACAGGGCGGCCGCGCTCAAGGTGCTGCTGACGGACTTCAGCAGGCCCATGGACCTCATCAAGTACAACAACGAGTACGCCGCCGGTGACCCTGGGGGTGGGGGTCGATGCTGAGATCGCCTACCGCACCCTGAGCCACAAGAGGATAAGGATACCTGCCTACGTCGCGGTCGGCCTCCGCATCGTGTTCAAGGAAAGGATGCGGAACTCGTCGCGGCTTCTGCGGATCGAGAGCGATAACAATGTCTACGATGGGCGGTTCCTGATCGCCGTGTTCGGCAACGCCCCGCTCTACGGCCGCTACGTCTGGTGGATGCCGGATGCGCTCGTAGACGACGGCAGGATCGACATGTCCGCCCTGCGGCCGCAGTCGCCGGTGCGGGCCTGGTACCTGCTGATGCGCTGCTTCAACCGGGACTTCAGATCCAACAAGATCCTCCGGGACCAGAGCGAGAGATTTACCGTTTACCTGCAGGAAGAGTCGTACGTGCAGGTGGACGGGGAGGTCTACAAGTACGGCGCGGGTGAGACTTTCGAGCTCTCCGTGGCGCCGAAAGCGCTCAAGGTGAGGGTCCCCGAGAACCCCGAGTACAGCGTCTGGTCAGACTGATTACGTGACCAGGCCGCTCCGAAGTGCCTGCGCGACGGTCTCGGTCCGGTCCGAGGTCCCCAGCTTGTCGAAGATGTGCGCGACGTGGGTCTTGACCGTCTGCTCGCTGATCCAGAGAGCCTTTGCGATCTCTTTGTTGGTATTGCCCTCTGACAGGAGCTGCAGCACTTCCATCTCGCGGTTTGAAAGGCCGTAGTCCTTCGCCTTGTTCTGTGCGAGCGACACGAACTCCTTGAGGAGCTGGGCAGTCGCGTCGGGGTGCAGAAGCGCCTTGCCATCGTTGACGGTCTGAATAGCATTGACGAGCTCATCCGATGACGTGCTCTTCAGCATATAACCGGTCGCCCCGGCCTTGATGGCCTCGTAGACGTATCCCTCCTGGTCGAGCATGGTCAGTATCACGATCTTCGCGTCAGGGTGGGCGTCGCGTATGAGCTTGGTGGCCTGTATGCCGTTCATGCCCGGCATGCTGATATCCATCAGGATGACGTCAGGCTTCACCTTGTTCACCATCTCGATGGCTTCTTCGCCCGAGCCCGCCTCGCCCACCACGTCGATCTCGTCACCCTGGTCGAAGACCGCCTTCAGGCCCTCGCGCACCAGGTTGTGGTCGTCGACGATCATTACCTTGATCGACATATCATCCCTCCAATATCTGTCTCAATGGGATATCGATGGAGACCACGGTTCCTCGCTCCGCTTCCGACTTGATCTTCAAGTGGCCGCCCAGCAGTTCCGTTCGCTCCCTCATGCTCGCGATACCGAGGTTCCTCGGCTTGCTGCGAGCCCTCTGCGTACTGAAGCCTTTTCCGTCATCTCGCACTGTCAGGTACAGCTTCTGTGGCGACGTCTCTATCTCGATCGTCACGTGTGACGCCCCCGCGTGTTTCTCTACATTGTTGAGCGCCTCCTGCACTATCCGGAACAGGTTTATCTGCGCGTCCCGGGTGAGGCGCGGCAGGTTCTCCGGCGGCTGGAAGCTGCACTGGATCGCGTTCTTGATCCCGAAGTTCTTGAGATGGGTCTCGAGCGCCTTGAAAAGGCCCATATCGTCCAGCATCGGCGGGCGCAGCCCGAGCAGCAGGTCACGCAGCTCCTTGATGTTGGAGTTCAGTTGTTCCTCGAGTATCTTGAGGTCGGCCATCAGCTCGCTGTCCATGTCGGCGCCGAGCTTCTTCTCTACTGCCTGGAGCCGGTAGGAGACGCCGACCAGCGACTGGACCACGCTGTCGTGGATCTCGGCTGCCAGGCGCCTGCGCTCCGACTCCTGGGCGGTGATGGTCTGGTGGAGGAGGCGCCTGTGTATGACCTCGTCCTCGCGCAAGTTCTCATGGAGCCGCGCCCGCGCGACCGCCGCAGCCACCTGGTTGGCGATCGTGGCGAGCAGGTCTTCTTCGTCAAGCGAGAGGTTCACCCCTGATTTGCCCGCGATCACGATGGAGCCGAGGTAAGTGTTTCGCTCGAAGAGCGGGAGGACATAGCCGTCCTCGGCGGTCGGCGCTCCCGGGAACACCAGGTCCAGCTCGAAATCCTCCAGGTCGCTCACCTTTGCCGGCCTCCGGTTCGCGGCAAACGCCTGTTTGAGCTTCTCGTCCGTCTCTCCCGTCACGGTGCTGCGGCTGACGCTCTTGCCCTTGCCCGGCTCGCCCGACGCTTCCCGATACGCATAGACCTCAGGCTCTTCCTCGCTCAGGATGAGGGCGCACAGAGGGAGGTCGAACAGCGCGGTGAGCTTGTCCGAGACCCCCTCGAGGAGGTCGTCGAGTACCGGCGCGGATATCAGGATATCCGATATCTTGTGGATGGTGGATAGCTGGAGGCGCTCGATCGTCTCGCGGCGCTCGCGAGCTACCTCCTCCCTGGCCTGGGGCTTCAGTACGCTCTTTATGGCTTCCGTAAGGGCTACCGGGCTGAACGGCTTGGTGATGTATTTGACCGCCCCGGCGCCCAGCCCGCGCAACTGGTCGCGCTCGCCTACCTTGGCGGTGACCATCACGACCGGGGTGTCCGCGGTGGCCGGGTTGTTCTTGATGAACTTGAGTATGTCCCACCCGCTGATCTTGGGGAGCATCACGTCGAGGACGACGCAGTCAGGCTTGGATTCCTCGATCAGGGCGAGGGCCGTCGGGCCGTCATGTGCCTCGGTGACTTCCATCCCCTCGAGCTCGAGGTTGATCGATATGACTTTGGATACATCGCGCTCGTCCTCCACGACGAGAATCTTGGGTTTTTGCATCAGACCTCCGCATTTTCCCAATTAGGTTATCGGCATTTAAGACAATGAGTTTAGCGTTCGTGACCCCTATTGGGGGATAGCCACAGAGCCAAACCGGCCGCTTATGGGCTGTGGAGCGACTCAAAATGACCGAAAGGGTGATTGCTCTGCTGACGTAGCGCCGGCGTCCCGCGGCGAAAGGGTGTTTGCTCTGCTGTCGTAGCGCCGGCGTCCCGCCGGCATTCGAAGAAATGCCTCGATATTGCGACCGCGGCAAGCCCGACGATATAATATTTCGCACACAGAGCGGGAATAGCTCAGTTGGTAGAGCGTCAGCTTCCCAAGCTGAAGGTCGCGGGTTCGAGACCCGTTTCCCGCTCCACTATCTTTGCGCTTCACCATGCTAACTACAGCCAACCAAACAAATCGCATTTATTTGACATCTTCCACAGCGTTGCAAGCTCTGCGGCCGAACTCGACGAAATCCTGGCGGGCAGCCCTGAGCTTCAGCGGATGGGCACCGAGTTCTACCGCGCTATTGAGGAAGCGAAGCGCAAGCGACAGGGGGGCAACGGCAATGGCTGAGTACAACCCAACACCCGCGCAGCCAAGTGAAGAGGCGGGTAGCATAACCTTCTTACTGCGTACCGAGGGCGGCGAGGTCATAGAGCTGGACCCTACCCTACAAGGGATATTCCGGGGAGTGCTAGCACGGATTTGGGAGGCAGTGTTTAGTCAGACTCCTAGGACCCAGTGAGGGCAACTGGCAAATGATGCCGACCGAGGAGGCTATTAAATATATATATACCCTGTATAAACGTGCAAACCTCGTGGCTCTTCTCCACCAAGGCTTCCATTGGACACCTCGCAGATTGAGTTGCCGTCCTGACTTACGCGCTAATCCGTCGTCTGGATCTCGTCCGCCATCCTGACGTCCTCGGGTCCGCAGACGAGGTGCGTGGACATGCCGACGGCGATCAGGTTGCCGTCCTGGTCCCTGACCTCCGCCTGCGCGACCCCGGTCTTCTTTCCCATGTGGACGACGCGGCCATCGGCAACAAGGGTACCCCGCTTAAGGCTCGCGATGTAGTTGACGCGCAGGTCCACCGTCACGCACATGTCCCCGGGCTCGAGCATAGTTCCCACGGCGATCCCACAGGCGGAGTCGACAATCGTGGCTGGGCCTCCTCCGTGCAGCATGCCGTAAAGGCTGTGAAGATCGTCGGAGACCTCCATCGTCAGCCTCGAGCGCCCTTCGCCCGCGTCGACCACATGCATCCGCATGTGCCTGTACATCGGTGAGTTGTTCAGGAGCGCCTTGAACGCATCGCGGGTCTTGTCGTCCAACTCCATGGCCGCGACCTCCTCGAGAACTTAACCGCTAAAGCCGGATCGTTTCTCTCATTCAGCCTGCTCGGGAGGGATGTCGAGCGCGTATATGTAGCCCTCCGCGTCCACTCCCGGCAAAGAATCTGGTATTCCCCATATGCCTCCTCCAACGTCGTAATCTTACTACGAATCGCGCCTTTCAGGCACGGTTGACTGGATTCTGCGGCATGCTCGTCGAATGACCTCTCCATGTCACCCGCAGGCCTGAGGGAGGATCTTTCAAATCCTAGCGTTGGGCTCTCCCATGCCAACAAATAGCCTGGACGGTGTAGACTGTATACCGTATTAATGGTGGTCTTGAGGAGTTGTCACATGAAGATCAACGACCCTGAGGGGTACTTCGAAAGCCTGAGGAAGCTCGAGCGCAACGTGTACATGCTAGGAGAGATGTGCGCCAACACCGTAGACCACCCGGTCATAAGGCCCAGCACCAATGCGGTTGCAGAGACGTACAACGTGGGCAACGAGCCCGAAGCGGAGGAACTCCTCTTCACGAAGTCTCACCTCAGCGGCAATAAGATAAGCCGCTTCACCCACATCCACCAAAACACGGACGACCTCATCAAAAAGGTCCTCATGCTAAGGCTCCTCGGCAGGAGGACCGCGACGTGCTTCCAGCGCTGCGGGGGAATGGACGGGCTCAACGCCCTATACTCGGTCACCTGCGAGTGCGACTATGACGGCGGCTCGAGCTACCACAAGCGGTTGAAGGACTACATCAGTTATGTCCAGGAGGAGAACCTCGTCGTTGATGCTGCGATGACGGACGTGAAAGGCGACCGGTCGCTTCGACCGGGTGATCAGAGCGACCCGGACATGTTCCTACACATCGTAGACAGCAGTTCCGAGGGTATCGTGGTGCGCGGCGCGAAGGCGCACCAGACCGGCGCCCTAAGCTCGCACGAGATACTGGTGGTGCCCACGACCGCCATGAGGGAGAGCGAAGACGACTACGCCGTGGCCTTTGCGGTGCCGGCGAACACCGATGGGATCACTTTCATAGCAGGTCGCCAGCCGTCCGACACCCGCAAGATGGAGAATAGCCCCTTGGACGCAGGCAACCCAATGTACGGTAGCCAGGAGGCACTTATCATATTCGATGATGTATTTGTCCCGGCCGAGCGCGTCTTCCTGGCACTGAAGCATGAGTACTGCGGCAGGTTGGTCGAAAGGTTCGCGGCGTTCCACCGCCAGAGCTACGGTGGCTGCAAGGTCGGGGTAGGCGACGTAATGATAGGCGCTGCCCAGCTGGTAGCCAACTACCAGGGCACCGCGAAGGTGAGCCACGTCCGCGACAAGATAACCGAGATGATCCACTTGAACGAGACGATGTTCTGCTGCGGCGTCGCGTGCGGCGCGCGGGGTGAGGCCACCTCGGGAGGAGGCTACATGGTGGACGTCCTCCTCGCGAATACGTGCAAGCTGAACGTCACCCGATTCCCGTTTGAGATCGCACGGCTGCTGCAGGACATTGCGGGCGGGCTGGTAGTGACCATGCCATCGCAGAAGGACTTCGAGAACCCGGAGACGGCTCCTTACCTCGAGAAGTACCTCAAGGGCACAAATAGCGTGCCGACCATCGACCGCATAAAGATACTCAAGTTCATAGAGAACATGACCGTCGGTTGCGGCGCGGCGGCGTACCTGACAGAGAGCATGCACGGCGCCGGTTCACCACAGGCGCAACGCATCATGATATCGAGGCTTGCGGACCTGGACGAGAAGGTGAAGCTGGCCAAGCGCATCGCGCTCATCGATTAATGACGGACGGCGCGCTCTG